>Ga0255334_1000817_pt1 | contig 18878 bp, 18 predicted proteins | sample EtOH5_35cm_T3_12_FD_202080 | JGI IMG/M metagenome (GOLD analysis project Ga0255334, IMG submission 202080) | Sandy soil microbial communities from University of British Columbia, Vancouver, Canada - EtOH5_35cm_T3_129 | ecosystem: Engineered > Artificial ecosystem > Sand microcosm > Unclassified ...
GGCCGATCCAGCATTAGCGCACCTCCCCCTCATCGTTTTCTCCGGTTCTTCTCCGGTTCTTCTCCGGTTCTTCTCCGGTTCCTCTCCGGTTCATCCGGTTCTTCTCCGGTTCTTCTCCGGTTCTTCCGGTTCCTCTCCGCTCTTCTCCGGTTCATCCGGTAACTCCCCGTTACTCCTCCAAAGCTTGCTCCGCCGCATATAGCAGTTCGTCGAATGCATCGTCGTCCACCTCCAGCCATTCTTCCACCGCCGTAATCTCCTCTTCCGTTCCCGGAGTGTCTTGAAAATGCAAGCTGTAGTTCCAGTCGTCTCCGGAATTGCTCTGTAGCGTGACCTCGTAAGGCTCGCGGTGTCCATCCACTGTGAAGGATACGGTGCCGAAATAACCGTCTTCCTCGCTGTGCGCCATGCGGGCTCCCTGAACCTTCAGTAGCATGCGCTCCCTCCTTTCCCGCAGGTTGCTTCCCTCCATTGTATCAAACCGGACGGGTCCGGTCACGAATCTTGGGTCGGCGCGACGTCGGCGCGATGTCGGGCGCGATCCGGCTCGAGCCGCTCTTACGCTCGCTGCATCAGCCTACTCTCTGCATCTCCAGCCCACTTGCTGCATCTCCAGCCTACTCTCTGCATCTCCAGCCCACTTGCTGCATCTCCAGCCTACTCGCTGCATCTCCAGCCCACTCGCTGCATCTCCAGCCCACTTGCTGCATCTCCAGCCTACTCGCTGCATCTCCAGCCTACTCGCTGCATCTCCAGCCTACTCGCTGCATCTCCAGCCCACTCGCTGCATCTCCAGCCGGTCCGCCCCCATTTCCCTGCCCCCGCGAAAATACCGCCGCCAAAGTCACATCCCCGCTGGCGAACGGGCCGGTCAAAATCGCTGTCCGTCGTTACGGAAAATATTAATGATTTGGGACATCGCTATTTCTGTGAGAAGAGTGGTTGGTGCAGAAATAGTGATTTCCCATATCGTTATCCCAGGAAAACTGCCCGTTTCCCGCCTGTGAGACCCATTTAGTAATATGAGATATCATTATTTTGTACGCAAATGTCACCGCTCGGAAAATAGTGATTTCCCAGATCATTGTTTTGCGGGGACCATCTGCAAACTAGTGCTCATTCTCTTTGCAGGTCAGGAGCAGCTCCGTTTTCGTGTTGGTCCCCTTTTTTCAGGACGGATCCGGCGCAAGGTCCAAGCGATGCGCAACCGAAATCCGCGCTTCAAAGAGTTTCGGACGGCTCTGTCTCCATCGTCTCGCGGATGTGCTCCAGATACCGGCGAACGATGTTGATGTCGGAATGAAGCGACAGCGTGCGGCTGCCGACCACATCCTCGATCTCGTTCAGAAGCACCCGCCCGTCGCGTCCATAGATGAGGTCGATTCCGGCCATGCCGAAGTCGAACAGCCGGATGATGCGGCGGGCCAGCCCTTCCTCCTCGGCGGAAAGCCCATGCAGCGAGGATTGCCCGCCCAGGGAATGATTGGCCCGGAAATCCCGCGCGGATTCCCGCAAAACCGCGCCGACGATGCGCGTCCCGACCACGAACACGCGCACGTCCTTCCCCGGCGTCACCATCTCCTGGAGGATGAAGGAGCTGCCCTCCGGATAAGCCCGCAGCCGTTCGGTCAGCTCCCGCGGCGAGTCGATCCGGTACACCTCGCTGCCGCCGCGTCCGCCCGCCGCTTTCAGCACATATGGATAGGGAAGCGAGCGGTACTGCTCCTCGCGGTAATCCGTACTGGCGAGGAACAGCGTATCCGGTATCGGAATGCCGTGGCGGGCCAGGTACTGGCACGTTCGCGCCTTGTCGTTGGCGATCCGCGAGACGCGGGAGGAGTTGAAGACGCGGACGCCCAGCGCTTCCAACTGCAGGCTGAGGAGCTCGTCGCGGTTGCGCATCACGCAGAAGTTCGGCAGCTTCGCCTGCTCTCCCCGGCGGCCGATGTACAGCGCTCCGCCCCGCACGCCCGCGCTCAGCTCCTCCTTGCGCACGAATTCGAGCCGGATGCCGAGACCGTCCGCTTCCTGCAGGAACCAGTCGATATAGGCGCGGTTGCGCTCCGCATCCGCTTCATTGTACAGCAGCCATCCGTTAAGCATGGCGCCCCGCCCTCTCTTCCCGGATGTATTCGAGCATGCGAACGGCGAGGTCGACTCCGGTGCAGTTGTAGATATTTTTGAAGTGGGCGTTCGAGTTGACCTCGCACACGTAAGGCTCCCCATCCTCGCTGAATAACAGGTCCACCCCGGCAAAATCCGCCCCGACCCGCCGCGTGCAGGCGAGCGCGACCTCCTTTTCCCGCTCCGTGGGCGCGTAGGGATGCATGCGGCCGCCGGCGGTCACATTTGCTCGAAAGTCATGCTCCGCTTCCCGCCGCATGCTCGCGGCGATGGAGCTGCCGACCACATTGATCCGCATGTCCCGGCCGTAGCTGAACGCGATGAGCTCCTGAAACAGATGCGGACGGTGCTTGATCCGTTCCTCCAGCGTTAGCAGCTCCTTGCGGTTATGCACGAGATAGACTTGCTCGCCGAAGGAGCCGAAGGCTTCCTTGACGACCAGCGGGAGGCCGAGCTCTTCGATGGCGGTGTCATAGGGGCTCTCGTCGGCGATCCCGCAGGTCTCGTAGATGAGCGGGGCGATCAGCGTCTTCGGCAGCCGCACCCCTCCGCCGGCGAGCGCTTCGTACGTGCGGATCTTGTCGTCGCAGATCGCGATGCTGGCGGCGCTGTTGTAGAGGCGGAAGCCCATCCGCTCCAGATGCCGGGCCAACCGCACGTCCTTGTCCCAAAAGAAGAAAAAGTCCGGCTCATATCCGGCGTAGCGCCCTTTGATCCGGGGAACGCCGCCCTCGAATGCCGGAATCAGCTCCTGGTTGCCGATGGTGCGCACGTCGAAGCCCAGTTCCCGAGCCGTCCGCTCCAGCCAGCGAACCTGGTAGAGAAATTTTTCGCTTCCCAAATTTCCGTTATAGACAATGGCGCAGCTTGTCCGGCTCATGAGCATCATCCTTCGCGCGGGATGCGCCTTGAGGCGGCGCGACCCAATTCTCGCCTCAGTATAGGCCATTTCCGGCAAAAAGTCCCGCCCAAAGATCCAGCCCAAGCGGCTAAGCGGCCAAGCGGACCCCGGCGGGACATCCCACATTCAACAGCGTTGGGTCACACCCAAATCTCCCAAATCATAACAGCCGTTACCCCTTCTGATTCGCCATTAGTGCGATCCACTCCTCGTAGGCGGCTTCCATCAGCCGGCGGTGCTCCTCTCTCTCCTGCCATACCATCCGCAACCGGTCCGCATCGGACGCCAGCTCCGGATCGAGAAGCGCCGCCTCCAGCCGGGCCAGCTGTTCCTCCTGCCGGCGGATCTCCTCCTCCACCTCGGCGAGCTGCCGCGCGGCGGAGACGTTTCCGGCGCCGGACTCCAGCGCGGGCCCAGTCGTCGGCGCGGGCCCGGTCGGCGGCGTGGACCCGGCCGCCGGTGTAGACCCGGATGCCCGTCCGGACTCGGCCGGCGGCGCGGTCCGAGCGGGCGGGAATTCCTCCCGCTCCACCGGACGGTCCGGCAGACCTGCCGCCGCGCCGCTCTTCACCCGATACTCCTCGTAGCTGCCGTAGTACACCGTCAGCTTGCCGTCCCGAAGCTCCCAGATCTTATCCGCCAGCTTGCCGATCAGATAGCGGTCATGCGAGATGAACAGGAGGCTTCCCACATAATTCTCCAAGGTTTGCTCTAGCGCCTCGCGGGAAGAGATGTCGAGATGGTTCGTCGGCTCGTCGAGCAGCAGCAGATTGGGCTTGCGCTCGACCAGAAGGGCGAGCCTGAGGCGGGTCCATTCCCCGCCGGAGAGAGCGGCGACGGGCTTGAAGACCTCCTGCCCGCAGAAGAGATAGCCGGCGAGGCGGCTGCGCGCCGCCCCTTCCTCCAGTTCCGCCTCCTTGCGGAAATACTCCAGCACGGTCTCCTTCCGATCGGCGGGAACCGCCTCCTGAGCCAGATAGCCGGCCTTCACCTGCGCGCCCGGCACAATCTCGCCGCCATCCGGCTGCTCTTCGCCGAGGATGAGCTTGAGCAGGGTGGTCTTGCCCGAGCCGTTCGCGCCCACGAGCGCGATCTTCTCGCCGAATTCCAGTTCGGCGGATATGCCGTCCAGCACCGTCCGGGATCCGAAGCGCTTGCGGACTTCCTCCAGCACCAGCGCCTTGCGGCCGGAGCGTTCGCTCATCCGGAGATCGAAGGCCGCCCCCCGGCGCTCCAGCACCGGGCGGTCCAGCTTCTCCATCCGGTCGATCGCCTTCTGGATGGATGCCGCGCGGGTGAAGAAGCGTTTGTCGCCGCCGATGCCGCCCCATTCCCGCAGTTGGCGGATCGACTCCTTCATCTTGCGGATCCGCTTTTGCTGCTCCTGATAATCGGCGAATTCCCGCAGCAGCCGCTCCTCCTTCTCCTTGACGTATCCCGAATAGGAGGTCAGATAGAGATCAGTTTCCCCGTCCTCCAGCTCGACGATCCGCGTCACTGTACGGTCAAGGAAATACCGATCATGCGAGACGATCAAACAGGTTCCCGGATAGGCGGAGAGGTACCCCTCCAGCCACTCGACGCCGGCGAGATCGAGATGGTTCGTCGGTTCGTCGAGCAAGAGCAGCTCCGGCCGCTCGATCAGCGCGGAGGCCAGCGCGGCTTTCGTCTTCTCGCCGCCGGACAGGCCGGCGTAGGGAGACGCGAACCGCTCCTCGCCGATGCCGAGACCGGCGGCCACCTGACGGATGCGGGCGTCCATCTCGTAGCCGCCGCCCGCCTCGAAAGCTTCCTGCCACTCCGCATAGCGGCTGAGCAGTTTGCCGAGCCGCTCGCTGTCTTCCGCAAGCTGCGGATCGGCCATGAGCTTTTCCGCTTCCGCCAGCTTGGCTCCGATCGCCTGCACCTCCCTGAGTCCGTAGGCGAGCCGGTCGTAGAGCGTCTCTACGCTCTCCGTCCATGCCGCCCGATTCTGGGCCAGGTAGGACACGCGGATTCCTTTGCGCAGGGCGATCTGCCCTTCATGGGGCGTTTCCAGCCCCGCCAACAGCCGCAGCAGAGTGGACTTGCCGCTGCCGTTCGGGCCGATCAAGCCGATCCGGTCTCCTTCCTGCAGCTCCAGGTTGACCTTGCTTAAGACTTTCTGGGCTCCGTTATAAAATTTCACTTCGTTCGCGCTCGCGACGATCATGGGATCTTCCTCCTCAGGGAATCTCCGGTCCGCGCGGGCTCTTAAACGAAAAAGAACCGCAGGGAATATCCCCACGGCTCTTCATCGGGTCCGATGCGGCTACGGCAGGAGATTCTTCTCGAATGGGCACTGCGTATGGGTGTAAATGGACAGACCGCTCCCGTATCGCCGATCGGCATGAACGATGCCGGCCATCGCTATCGGCAGCCGGCTTACAGCGTCATTCGCCCGTTCGAGATTCATCTCCCGCTTCACCTCCTTGTAGAATTTGTTATCAGTTTATCAGACTCCCCGCGGTTTGCACAAGAGGCAGGATTACAGGCGCCGATCCCGAAAAGGATAATGACACCCAATCCACAGGAAACGGAGGCGTTTCACATGGATCTGCACGATAAGGTTGCCGTTGTGACCGGAGCCAACTCGGGAATGGGACTTGCCACCACGATCGAACTCGCCAATCGGGGAGCGCGGGTTATCATGGCCTGCCGCTCGCGGGAGCGGGGAGAACAGGCCCGCGAGGAAGCGATTCGGCAGAGCGGCTCAGACGCCATTGAGCTGTTCCTCTGCGACCTCGGCAACCTGGCCAGCATTCGCTCCTTTGCGGATACCCTCACCGCTATCCATCCTGCGATCGACATCCTGATCAACAATGCCGGCGTGGTCACCCTGAACCGGGAGACGACGGCCGACGGTTTTGAAGCGATGCTCGGTATCAACCATCTCGGCCACTTCCTCCTGACGCTGCTTCTGCTGGAATCCTTGAAAAAAGCCCCCGCCGCCCGCATCATCAACGTCTCTTCCGGAGCCCACAAGATCGGCCGCATCGACTTCGGCAATCCTTTCCTGACCCGTAGGTACAATGTGGTGCGCGGCTACGCCCAGTCCAAGCTAGCCAACATCCTGTTCACCAAGGAGCTCGCCCGACGGCTCGCCGGCAGCGGGGTTACGGCTAATGCTCTGCATCCGGGCGCCGTTGCCACCAACATCGGAATTGACCGGCGCACCGGCTTCGGCAAGCGAATCGTCGCCCTCCTCCGCCCCTTCTTCCTCACGCCGGCTAAGGGAGCCGAGACCGCCGTTTATCTGGCTTCCAGCGACGAAGTGGCCGGAGTGAGCGGCGAATACTTCCACCTCAAGCTGGAGACTCCCGTCTCCGCGCGAGCGGGCGACCGCAAGCTGGCGGCAAGGCTCTGGGAATGGAGCGAGCAGCAGGTCGGGCTCTAGGAGCGGACCGTCTCTCTTTTGGCATGATCAAATCGCCGCATTTCGCCATTTTACTCCTTCCGAGCGGCGGTTGAACAGGCGCTGTCGAATTTCCCGGGAAATAGACTCCTCTTGCGCAAACAAGCCCCGCGAAACCGAATTTCGCCACTCGGTTCGCGGGGCTTTACGACAGCCGCCGGAAGATCGCCTGTGTTAATTCATTCCCGGCTTTTGATTAGGAACGAATAGTCGGGATTCTGCAGCAATTCCAGGTTGGCTTCGATCAGCTTGCTGCGCGTCTCTACGCTCGCGTACGAGCGCAGGCCGTCTTCCGGAGTGTTCAGAACATAGTCCACTAGCCGGTCGACCGTGGTCTTAGCCACATGGCAGCGGGTATCGGAGGAAGCGTAATAGATGAGCACTTCTCCGTTGTCGCGGGCGACCAGGCCGTTCGTGAACACGACGTTGGATACGTCGCCGCTCCGCTCAATGCCCTGCGGAGCGATCAGGAAGCCGCCGGGAGAATGAGTCACGCGGTTCGGCTCTTGCAGATCGGTCATGAACGAATAGATGACATAGCGCAAGCCTGCAGCCGTATTGCGCACGCCGTGAGCGATGTGCAGCCAGCCCTTGTCGGTCTTGATCGGCGCCGCGCCCTGGCCGTTCTTGGCTTCCTTGATCGTATGATAGACTTTCTCGTCGACGATCATTTCATGGTCGATGACGGCCGGATTCATGCTGTCCGACAGGCCCCAGCCGATGCCGCCGCCGGAACCGGCTTCGATGAAGCCATCCTGCGGGCGCGTATAGAAGGCGTATTTGCCATCGACGAATTCGGGATGCAGGACGACATTGCGCTCCTGCGGGGAAGGAGTCCTCAGATCCGGCAGGCGCTCCCAGCTCTTCAAGTCCTTCGTGCGGACGATGCCGCACTGCGCCACGGCGCTGGAGGTATCTCCGTGTGGAGCATCCGGGTCCTTGCGCTCGGTGCAGAACAGGCCGTAGATCCAGCCGTCCTCATGCTTGACCAGCCGCATGTCGTAGATGTTCGTATCGGGAACATCGGTTTCCGGCAGGAGAATCGGATAATCCCAGAAGCGGAAGTTGTCCACGCCGTTCTCGCTTTCCGCGACGGCGAAGAAGGATTTCCGGTCGTTTCCCTCCACACGGGCCACCAAGTAGATGCGGCCGTTCAGCTCAATGGCTCCCGGGTTGAAGGCCGCGTTCACCCCATTTCGCTCCATGAGGTGCGGATTGGTCTCGGGGCTCAGATCATAGCGCCAATACAGGGGGGGCGTGCTGAGCGGTCAGAATGGGGTATTGATAGCGGTCATAGATTCCGTTGCCGAGCGCTTCCGGAACATTGGGCCGGGTGACGAGCTCTTCGTAAGCGGCGGCCAGACGGCGCAGGCGTTGCCAAAATGCTGCTTGGTTGTCCATATGAATCCTTCTAGAAAACATCATCGTAAAAGCATCGCGCAGGGGACTGTCGCGCGGACACAAATCCCACGGTTTCGCAAGGCTTTCCGGCCGAGTTCCCATCGATAACAGGATTGCTCCGTCCGTCCGTTTGGGTTATCGATTAAGTAGCAATCACATTTTAGCCTGTTAGCGCTAGCGGGTCAATATGCCCAACAAAAAAATCCCCGCTTCCCATTTCAAGCGGGGATTCATTGCGGAGACCGGCCGAGTTGTCCGCCGCGGTCACCGGTCACGCTGGAACGCTATCCGGCGGTCCAGCCTCTTCACCGTTCGAGCCGCCGGACGGACTCGCGCAACAGCAGCTTTCCGCTCACCAGAATTCTTCCTCCTGCGGCATCTTTGCTCTTCAGCCGGCGGATGATGCTGCGGGCGGCCGCGCGAGCCATCTCAGGCATGTTGACCTCCACCGTGGTGAGCGGCGGATCGCAGAGCGTCGAGAACAGATCATTGTCAAATCCGACCACCGAGCAGTCCTCCGGCACGCGGATACCCCTCTTGTTCAGGTGGGAGATCAGGTTGAACGCGGTCTGGTCGCAGTTGCAGACGAAGGCAGTGGGCAGTGCGTCCGGCAGCGCGAAGGTCTCCATCGTCCGGCCGTCATCGCTGCGGTCGCTGATGACCCTATCCGGACCGAGCGGCAAACGGTGCTCCAGCAGCGATTTGTAAAAGCCAAGAAAACGGTCTTGAATGCTGCTGGTTGCATATAAATTGCCTACGAAGGCGAGCTCGCGGTGACCGCTCTTGATGAGATAATTGGTCATCTCGTACATGCCGTAGAAATTGTCGGTAACGATGCAATCCATGCCCGACTGCTCGGTGTAGAAGTCAAGGAACACGAGCGGAGCGTCGCTTTCCGCAAGCGCCGCGATGTACTCCCGTCCCAGCTGGCCGAGAACGATGAGTCCGTCCACTTTTCTCTCCTGGCAAATGCGCGGCAGCGCGAAGGATGCCTCGTCTTCGACGGTGAGAAGATGAAGGATGGCGGAATACCTGTACTCCTCAAGAGCCTTGGAGATCTGCTCGTAGAACCTCAAGTAGAAGGAGTTGGTCATCTGTGTGAAGCGCTCGGACACGATCACACCGATGTTATAGGTGAGCCCAACGCGCATGGACTTTGCCGCCATGTTCAGGCGATAGCCCATCTCGGACGCCACTTGCTTGATCTTTTCCTTCAGCTCCTCGCTGACGCCTTCTTTGTCGCCTAGAGCCTTGGAGACCGTCACGCTGCTGATCCCCAGTCTCTCGGCGATGTCTCGCATGGTTACATTTGCTTTCATCGCTTGCCTCCCAAACTGTAACCTAATCGATAACTATCGTCCATCTTACGCTGCCGCAGGGTGCCTGTCAACTGCCCGATGCAAGGAAGCGGAATGCGAAATCGCCGCTGTATTCAATTTCAAACGATGAAATATCTCACTTTTACCCAAGATAATTGTTACGAATCTGAGAACTTTTCGATAAACTTCTTTATATGTGTACGAAATGTGAAAATCAAATAAGTTGTGATATATCAGTGATCTTAATCACACGAAACGACAGAATGAAATCGCTTTACCCCATTTTTGTAATAATATATTCATGCTTTTGTTTGATAATGGCAATTTAGTTATCTTATAGTGTTTGAGTTCAATTGGCGGTTTTATTACTATATGCGTAGCGGAATTATTCGCAGGAAGCTTGATTTTATCACTAGAGAAAGGGGCTCCCATATGAAAAAGAGAGGGCCATTGTTCGTGATGTTTCTCGCACTTGCCGCTCTGCTCACAGGCTGCGGGGATTCGTTCGTCGTCCTGAATCCCAAAGGGCCGCAAGCGAGGACATTGTCGGACACGATCGTTTTCTCCATCCTGATGATGGTGCTCATTCTGATTGTCGTCTACGTCCTCTACATCATCATGCTGGTCAAGTACCGGGCGAAGAAATCGAACGAGAACTACATTCCTCCTTACGAAGAGGGAAGCAAGTGGCTGGAAGTGATCTGGACCGCGATTCCGATCGTCATCGTCATCATTCTATCCGTCGTTACGGTGCGCACGACGAACGCGGTCGAGAAGATACCGGAAGGCTACCAGAATCAGCAGCCTCTGGTCATCTACGCCTCCTCCTCCAACTGGAAATGGCATTTCAGCTACCCGGAGGAAGGCATCGAAACGGTCAACTATGTGAATTTCCCGGTCAACCGCCCCATTGAGTTCCGCCTGTACTCCTTCGGCCCGATCACGAGCTTCTGGATTCCCCAGCTGGCCGGCCAGAAATACGCCATGAGCGGCATGATCACGAAGCTGAATCTGGTCGCCGAGATTCCCGGCTCCTACATGGGCAAGAACACCAACTTCAGCGGCGAAGGCTTCGCCCACATGGAGTTTGAGGCCCAGGGCATGAGCCAAAAGGATTACGACGACTGGGCGAAGAAGGTCAAGGCGAACGAACCCAAGCTGACGGAAGCGAAGTTCAAGGAGTTGCTGAAGACGGCCCATGTCGGCCGGCAAAGCTACTCTACCAACCACCTCGCCTTCAGCCCGGCTCCCGAGGACATGAGCGCAGGAAGCATGCATGACTCCGGCGGAAATATGGGAAATATGGGAAATATGCATGAGCACTCGTCGCCAGCATCCTCGGATCGAACCGAATTGGGCGTCAGCCCGAATGTCAGCCCGACCGCCATGCCGGAAGCGATGTCGCCTGCCGCTTCCGCAGCTCCGTAAATCCTGAAGCTCGCAAGATAATCCGAAAGGAGAACTCATCCTTATGAAATGGGACGAATTTTTCGTTACCGGCGAACCGATGATCTACGCGGCGATGGTCGCCATCGCGCTCACATCCATCGGGATCGTAGCAGGCCTCACCTATTTCAAAAAATGGGGCTACCTATGGCGGGAGTGGCTGACGACCGTCGACCACAAGCGCATCGGTGTGATGTATATCATCAGCGCCCTCCTGATGCTGTTCCGCGGAGGCGTCGACGCTCTCATGATGCGCGCGCAAACCGCCGCGCCGGACATGAAGTTCCTCGACGCCCAGCATTATAACGAAGTCTTTACCACCCACGGTCTCATCATGATTCTCTTCATGGCCATGCCGTTCATCTTCGGGCTCATGAACGTGGTCGTTCCTTTGCAGATCGGCGCCCGCGACGTCGCCTTCCCGCGGCTGAACGCGATCAGCTTCTGGATGTTCTTCTTCGGGGCTATGCTGCTGAACCTCTCCTTCGTCATCGGGGGATCACCGGACGCCGGCTGGTCCGCTTACTTCCCGCTGGCCAGCAAAGAGTTCAGCCCGTCGGTCGGCAACAACTATTACGCCATCGCCCTGCAGATCTCCGGGATCGGCACGCTTATGACGGGCATCAACTTCCTCGTGACCATCCTGCGGATGCGCGCTCCCGGCCTCGAGCTGATGCGCATGCCGATGTTCACCTGGTCCACCCTGATCACGAGCGTGATCATCACCTTCGCTTTCCCGGTGCTGACCATCGCGCTCCTCTTGATGACGTTCGACCGCCTCTTCGACAGCCAGTTCTTCACCATGGCCAACGGGGGTATGGATATGCTGTGGGCCAACTTGTTCTGGATATGGGGCCATCCCGAGGTCTATATCGTCATCCTGCCCGCCTTCGGGATTTACAGCGACATCATCTCGACCTTTTCCAAGAAAAATCTCTATGGCTACAAATCGATGGTCGTCAGCATGCTGGCCATCTCGCTCCTGTCCTTCGTCGTCTGGGCCCACCACTTCTACACGATGGGGCAAGGCGTGATGGTCAACGGGTTCTTCTCGATCGCCACGATGGCGATCGCCGTACCGACCGGCGTCAAGATTTTCAACTGGCTGTTCACACTGCGCAAGGGGAGGATCAGCTTCACAACCCCGATGCTCTACGCGATGGCCTTCATCCCGATCTTCACGATCGGCGGCTTGACCGGCGTCATGCTGGCGATGGCCAGCGCCGACTACCATTACCACAACACGATGTTCCTGGTCGCCCACTTCCATTACGTACTCATTCCGGGCGCCGTCTTCGCGGTCATCGCCGGCTTCCATTACTGGTTCCCGAAGGTGTTCGGCTTCCGCCTGAACGAGAAGCTCGGCAAGCTCGCCTTCTGGCTGATCGTCGTCTGCTTCAACATCACCTTCTTCCCGCTGTTCCTGCTGGGGCTGAAGGGAATGACCCGGCGGATGTACACCTATTCGGCCGAGACCGGCTTCGGACCGCTCAACTTTGTGTCCTTCCTCGGCGCTCTCGGCCTCGCCGCCGGCTTCGTCGTTCTCGTCTACAACATCTATTGGAGCATCCGCTACAGCCCGCGGGAAACGACCGGCGACCCGTGGGACGCTCGGACGCTGGAATGGGCGACGCACAGTCCGATCCCGCCGTACAACTTCGCCGAAATTCCCAACGTCAAGACCCGCGATGCCTTCTGGTTTTCCAAGATCGACAAGAACCTGCCGATCTTCTCAGGGAAGCTTGAACCCATCCACCTCCCGAGCAACACCGGCAAGCCGTTCGTTCTCGGTCTCGCTTTCTTCTTCCTGGGCTTTTTCCTCGTCTTCAGCTTGTGGACCCCGGCGATCATAGCCGGTCTGGCCGTGCTCGCGATCATGGCGGCGATGTCCTTCGACCGCGACCACGGCATCATCATCCCGGTTGAGGAAATTCGCGCAACCGAAAAGAAACTGCGGGGTGAATCAATATGAAACTGGACGCTTCCCTTCCGCTTGAATACTCCACCGAGGAGAACAGCAACCGGATTCTCGGCTTCTGGATCTTCCTCGGAGCGGAAATCGCGCTCTTCTCGACTCTCTTTACCGTATATTTCGTGCTCGTGAACCGCTATGCCAGCGGTCCGAGCTCCAAGGAGCTGTTTGCGCTCGCGCCCGTGCTGACGGAAACCTTCGTGCTGCTCACCAGCAGCTTCACCATCGGGCTCGCCATCAACGCCATGCGGCACAACTTCAAGAAGCCGGCGATGGTCTTCATGGCGATCACGCTCGTGCTCGGGCTGGTCTTCCTCAGCGTGGAAATCAATGAATTCGTCACCTATGTACACGACGGAGCCACTCTGTCCACGAGCGCGTTCCTGTCCAGCCTGTTCGTCCTGCTCGGGACGCACGGCGCGCACGTAACCTTCGGCTTCCTGTGGGGCTCGATGATCCTGATCCAGGTCGCCCGCGAAGGCTTTACCCCGGCGACGGCCAACAAGTCGTTCATCTTCTCCCTGTATTGGCACTTTCTTGACGTAGTCTGGATCTTCATCTTCAGCTTCGTCTACCTGAAAGGAATGATGTGACATGTTAAAACAATTGTTCCCCACCCGTCATGTCGTCGGCTTCCTTTCGTCGCTCGTCCTGACAGCAGCCGCCCTGTCGGTGGTCGCCTTCGACCTGTCCTTTACCGCCCAGATGGCGATCCTGCTCGTCACGGCGTTGCTCCAGGCTTCCCTGCAGCTCTTCCTGTTCATGCACATCGGCGAGAACAAGTCCAAGACCACCTTGTACGTGAACATCGGGTACGCTCTGTTCGTGGGGCTCGTCACCATTTTCGGCACGCTGTTCATCTTCGTCTGGGGCTGGTATTAAGCCGCTGCGAAAAAACCGCCGGGATCAAATCCGGCGGTTTTTTAATTGCGCTTTTCTGGCGAGTAAAAAAGGCTCGAGTATCGCCAAACCTTTCCTTTTTCAATCAAACAAGCTGCTTTTGCACTTTTTCTTTATAGACATTCAGGATTGCTCGATCTTCTGCCGACAAATTCTTCAAGGGGCCCGAAACCGTGAGGAATCCTTCAGGATCCATAGCTTTTCCTTCGAGCCTTGAGTTCAGCGATTGAACCGCGCGAGCTTTGTGCGAAATAACTTTGCCTGAAAGCTTAAGTGGGCGTTTAAGTTTCATTGAATCACGCTCCTTTACTTACAGTATACACTAATTAAGTGATGAGTAATACGCCCATCGATGGCCAGTTTGCCTTCCGTGAGTGGAAACGCTCCGTACCGCTTTATGTAGTATTCACGATATCTAGTTTTTGGTAAGAGGGCGACAAAACCGTCTCCACCAATGGCAAAGCTTCTCATTCCGGCAAATGCAATCAAAAGTTTTGCTATATTGACATACTTACGTTGCGCAATACGGTTGTGTGAGGCCGATTCAATTAGATGGATAAAGACGCAACCTTCGGCATCACTCATTGATATCGCACCTTGGATTACCCTTGTTTCCGCATCCACTAGCTTGTACACGAACCGACTGTCCTTTTTTGAATATTCTTTCTCCTTTCTCCAGGAAATGCCGCGCTCCCACTTCATCGACGTGAAATCATCAGCGTTAATTTCTTCGAAAAAAGCACGATGAAGTCCACCCCTCAAATCCTCAAGGTACCAGTCCAATTAAAGCCCCCCAAATTTGATGATGCACATGACTTATCCCTTCCAGCCTCAATGCAAAACTTTCGGATATCATACTATATTTTCCTTTGGACGTATATCCTTAGCACCTGCCCTTTGCCCATTCCCTTTGCCGGTCGTGGTCATATCCTACTCACAACGATCGTCCGACTGGAGTGATTCCCCTATGACCACTTCTTCCATCAGCAGCCTTCCCGCCATCGACGTGCTGATTCCCGCCATCGACAAGGATTTGCCCACCTTGCCCTATGTGATCGATTCTGTGCGCAAGCAAGTTCTCCACCCGATTCGCCGCATTCACGTCATTTCTCCCGCAAGCGACCGCATTCGCGCCTTGTGCCGGGCCAAGGGCTGCCACTATGTCTCCGAGAATTCCCTGCTGCCTTTCCGCAAAAAAGACATCCGCTACCGCTCCGCCCACTTTGAGAGATCCGGCTGGCTGTATCAGCAGCTGCTCAAGCTGGCAGGCGATCGGGTGTCCGGGTCCGAGCATTACCTGGTCATCGATGCCGATACGATCCTCCTCCGCCCGCATGCCTTTACCGCCGGAGGAAAACCCGTCTTCTACAGCCGCAGCTGGACGCAGCCCGAATACCGCAAGTGTTACCGCCGTCTTCTCGGCAAGCCGCTGGGAGCTTCCGGCTCCTTCGTCGCCCATTATATGCTGTTCTCGAAGAGCCGTCTGGCCGAGCTCAAGCGCGCCATTACCGCTCATACCGGGCTCGTCTGGCACCAGGCGATTCTGACCAAGATCGACCGGACGAAAATGTTCGCCTTTTCCGAGTTTGAAGCTTACGGGCATTATCTCCACTCCCGCACCGGGGGAAAGATCGTCCGCCGTCCCGCTCTGAACAAGGAGCTCTCCGGGCACCCGTCCCGGCTCACTCCGGCGAAATGGAAGGAGCTTGCCCGCCGGTACCGGTCGGTATCGTTTCACAAGCGCGGAGGCTATCTGATTCGCAGGAAGGGAGTGCGGCGATGAAGCCCTATAAGGTGGTCTGGCGAGGACCCGTCGGGAGGCTGACTGGACTGGGCAATGCCAGCCGGCACTACGTGAAGGCTCTCCGCGGCCAGGGAGTGAAGGTAAAGGTCGAGGGGAAAAGGAAACGGAAAACGCCTCCGCGTCCGCTTGCCGGCAAGCGGGTGCTGGTGCATCATTACACTCCGAACACCATTAACTTCAAGGCCGAGCGCAAGCGTTTTGACCGCATCATCCTGAACACGGTTTGGGAGACCACCCGCATTCCCGCCGCATGGCGGCCTTACATGAACCATTTCGATGCGATCTTCGTCCCTTCCAAGCAGAACAGGAGGGCGCTCATCGCTAGCGGGGTGAAGGTGCCGATCTACATCGTTCCGCACGGCGTCAATTCCAGAGCCTACCATCCGAAGAACGCCAAGTTTCATCTGCGTAACGATGCCGGCAAGTTCGTCTTCCTCTCTGTCTTCACCTTTCAGCACCGCAAGAATCCGGAGGGTCTCCTGCGCGCGTATTGGAAAGAATTCAAAGCCAAGGAGCCGGTGCTCCTCGTCATCAAGACGAGCGGAATCAACGGGAAATCCGAGCTCTCCATCAAAAGGAAAATCCGCGCCTACAAAGCATCGCTCGGTCTCACCGGAGGCAAGACCGCGCCGGTGATCATCATCGGCCGGCACTTGCAGGATAAGAAGCTGAAGGGCTTGTACACGCGCGCGAACGCTTTCGTGCTGCCGACACGGGGGGAAGGGGTCGGGCTGCCCTTCCTGGAGGCGCTGGCCAGCGGCACGCCGGTGATCGCCACCCGCTGGGGCGGGCACATGGATTTCCTCCATGCCGGCAATTCTTTTCCCGTCAAATACACCCTGCGGAATCCCCGCGTCTCCATGAACAGCAAGCACGCGATCGCCTATCGCTTCCGCTATCTGTTCGCGCAGCCGCACCAACGCTGGGCGGAGCCCAATATCACCAGCCTGCGGAAGCAGATGCGGGCGGCGTTTCACAATCCGGCGCTCTGCCGGAAGAAAGGAAAGCAGGGGCGCAAGGATGTCAAGCCGCTTACCTGGAAGCATGCCGGGCAGACGATGAAGCAGGCGATCGAGAAGGTCATTGCCAGGGGCGGAAAGAAGGCTTAGCGGCGGCAGTCCGGCGGCAGTCCGGCGGCTGTCCGACGGCAGTCCGACGGCAGTCCGGCGGCTGTCCGGTGGCAGTCCAGCGACAGTCCAGCGGCAGTCCGGCGGCACGGCATTGCCTGCAGCGGCAGTCCGCAGCTTGCTCCTCTCCGCCGCCGCGCATCGCCGTCTGCGGCACGGAGCCGCGGATGCGGATTTTGCCGAAACGTTGCGACACCTGTCCGTGGCTCTGCCCTCGCTTTTGCTCTGCGGCCGTCATACATTATTTCAGTTGATCGAAATGCTCATAAGGGGGCGGTACGCAGTGCGCATTGTATTGCTGTCGGGAGGTTCGGGCAAACGGCTCTGGCCTCTCTCGAATGAGGTGCGATCCAAGGCGTTCTTGAAGCTGCTTGCACCGGACCCGTCCGATCCGCTCCGGGAATCGATGATTCAGCGGGTCTGCCGGCAGCTTGGAGAGGCCGGATTGTGGAAGGATACGCTCATCCTGACCCACGAGAGTCAGGTCGAGATAACCCGAGCCCATGTCGGGGAAGAGGTGCCGATCTTGAGCGAGCCGCTCAAGCGGGGAACCTTCACTGCTGCCGCGCTTGCGGCAAACTACGCGCATTCCCGGCTCCAGGCGGATGCGAATGAGACGTTGTGCGTGCTTCCGGTTGATTCCTGCGTGGATACGGAGTTCTTCAAGCTGATCAGCCTTGCTTCTTCGGCTCTGGACGAGTCGGGAGTCCAACTCGTGCTCATCGGCACAAAACCGACCCATCCGTCCACGCAGTATGGCTATATCGTTCCTCAAGCCGGCTCTCCCTCGGCGGATAACCGCGCCGTCCTGCCGATCGCCTCTTTTGCCGAGAAGCCTTCGGAAGAGGCAGCGCGCCGAATGATTGCCAAGGGGGCCTTGTGGAACTGCGGAGTATTCGTCTTCAAGCTCGGCTTTATGCTCGACTGCCTTCGGGAACGCGGCCTGCCGGCCGACTACGAGCAGCTGCTCGCCCGCTATCCCGAACTTCCGGAGGCCAGCTTCGATCAGGAGGTAGCGGAACGTACGCGGGCGGCCGCAGTCATTCCCTACGGCGGAACCTGGGAGGACCTGGGGAGCTGGGCCGCTTTGTCGGCGCATCTAGGCGCCCCGGTCGTGGGTCCGGGACAAGTATCTTCGGATAGCCGCAATACCCACGTGGTCAATGAGCTTCCTTTTCCGATTCAGGTGATCGGTGTGTCGGATGCCATCGTCGCCGCGAGCGCAGACGGCATTCTGGTGGCAGCCAAAGAGGGAGCCAACCGGATCAAAACGATGCTGACCGGGCCGAACCGGGAGATTCGCTACGAGGAGAAGCGCTGGGGAACGCGACGCATGCTGGATCTGTTCCTGGAGGGCAAGGGGGACGGCTCGGACGCGCCGGATTCTCCCGCCGCGATCACCTCCACCGTCATCAACAAGATCGAGATGTATGGAGGCCACAAGACCGGCGTTCACGCGCACGGGAACCGGGATGAGCTCTTCACCATCCTCTCCGGCCAAGGCGAGGCGCTCATCGGCTGGAAGATCCGAAGCCTGAACGCCGGTGATACGGTGCGGATTGCCAGGGGAACCGCCCATGCGATCCGGGCCGTGACGGACCTGATCGCGCTTGAAATCCTCAGCGGGCCGGCCGGAGAGAGCGACGAGACAAAGCGGATTTCGGCCGATTGGCCGTGAAAAACGAGCGGGCTCATGCGTGATGGCATGTGCCTGCTTTGTTTTTTGATACAGTCAGGGACGCGATGAGACAATAGCGGTAATTATGCCCGCTGTTTTCCATCTAAGGTATTTGGATCGAGAATAAGAGGAAAAATTACCGCTAATTTTTCAAAAACCGCCTTCATAAGGAGAATCAGCGAGGATAGCGGTAATTTCTTCCGCTATTTTTGTGAAAATGGAGAACAACCTTGAAATAAGGGGCGTTTTTCCCCTTATTTCATTGAGGAGCCCGCCGGGGAAAGCATCTCGTCGCCAAAAATTCGGCCCGTCGGATCGCTCGCTCTCTCGGTCAAGCATTTCTCGCTTTCTCGGTCAAGCACTGATTGCGGGTTTCGCTCCAATTTTGGGTATGAACAGTGCAACCCTCAAATAACTGGATGCGTTATAGGCAATAGGAAGATTCATCAATCGGAGGTGGCTGACATGACATCGCAACGCTCCACTAATGAACCTGATCCGCACGAGCTGCTTGGCGAACCGCAAACGGTCCTTCATGAGAATGAGCCTTACCTCGATCCTCAGCTGGAGGAAATTCAGCGGATAACGGCGGGGGGGCCGCCGCGCAAGGCGGATTACGCTGCGATGCCGAAGCCGATCCGGCTGTTCGGTTATTTTTTCTCGGCGGCTGTCGTCGTCATGGCTTTGTTCTCGCTGTATTTCATCCTGTTCCATAGATCTGGGCAGTGAAAAGTTCTTGTCGAAAAATATTAGAATAGCAGAATAACCCAATC
>Ga0255334_1000818_pt1 | contig 18869 bp, 17 predicted proteins | sample EtOH5_35cm_T3_12_FD_202080 | JGI IMG/M metagenome (GOLD analysis project Ga0255334, IMG submission 202080) | Sandy soil microbial communities from University of British Columbia, Vancouver, Canada - EtOH5_35cm_T3_129 | ecosystem: Engineered > Artificial ecosystem > Sand microcosm > Unclassified ...
CGGCAGCCTCGCGACCACCACGACCCTATCTATGGAGCGTCTGGCACGACGTGGCGACCGCGGCGGGCATCTCAGCGATGGCTGGGGCATCGGCTTCTATGACGGACCGGATGTGAGGTTGTTCCGGGAGCCGGAGCCGGCAGGCGATAGCGTCTGGGTCCGCTTTATCGGCGAGCGGCAGATCAGAAGCCACTTGGTCATGTCGCATCTGCGCCACGCGACCCAGGGCGAGGTGTCGCTCCGGAACACCCAGCCCTTCGCGCGTGAGCTGGGCGGCCGGATGCACCTCTTTGCGCACAACGGACGCCTGCCGGGTATCGAGCAGCGCCTCGAGGGCGCGGGGCAGAGACATGCGGCCATCGGCTCAACCGATTCCGAGATCGCGTTCTGCGCGCTGCTGGACCGGCTGAGACCCCTGTGGGTCGCGGGCTCGCCCACGCTGGAGGCACGCTTGGCCGTCGTATCCGGCCTCGCGCAGGAGCTGCGACAGCTTGGACCCGCCAACTTCCTGTATGCCGATGGAGAATTGCTGTTCGCCCATGGGCACCGGCGTTTGCAGGCTGACGGAAGCACCGCTGCGCCTGGCCTGCATGTCCTGCACCAGGAATGCGCCATCGACCCCGACGCCCTCGCGGCAGCTGGTGTCGAGATCGGCCATCTCCAATCGGTCACATTGCTCGCCAGCGTCCCACTGACGCTCGACGCCTGGCGACCGTTCGCTGAAGGCGAGGTGATGGTGATTCGGAGTGGCATGGCCGTGACTGCCGCAGGCTGAGCAGCCGCCACACCAGACGCCATCCTCACGGCACGCGCCGCTTCATCACCCCCACCGACAGCGTCGCCGCGGCGAGATCGAAAGTCGCGCCGGAGATGTTCCGCGCCATCACCCGCGCCGTGTTGTTCGACCACACGGCGGCGTCGAGCTCGATGAACCGCGTCGACGACACCAGCGATGCTGTGGCCAGGTCGCCCGCCCGTGCCCCGTTCACCGTGACGTCGAGCAGCGACGTCGCCCCCGGCGCCAGGCTCGGCAGATCCCAGGACACTTCGGCCGCGAACTCGCGCCGCCCCGAGCCGAAGAGTGCCCCCGTCAGCAACGGCGTGCCGTTCAGCACCGCGGGTGCCGCTTCCGGCAGCCCATAGAGCCGCAGCGACTGCAGGTCGATCGGCCCGTCGAAGCCGATCACCCCCACCTGCGCATAGGCCACCGACGTACCGACGCGGATGGTCTGCCGGCGATTGAAGTTCGCATCATCCATCGGCGCGCCAGCGTTCCACCCCTTGGCCGGGCCGTTCCACTGCATGGTGGTGATCGAGGCCAGCACGTCGCCCGCGATGTCTTCGCGGACGTTCCCGGCGCCATCGAACACCCGAACGAACAGCCGGCCGCCCGACGCCCCGCTCGTCAGCCAATGCGCCAGCGCGAACTCCTTCGCCTGCGAGGTGTCGAGCATCCACCCCAGCCCACGATTGGCCGCCAACGTCACGGCGCGATCGGTCGGCGTCAGGTCGTTCAGCCCGTTGAAGCAGAAATCCGCCATTAAGGTCGCGGTGGTGGTCGAGGTCGCGATGGTAATCAGCCCTTCCACCCCGACCTCGGTCGCCGACTGCCGAAACGCCGCGGCGCGGGTGTTCGGCACGCCGGCCAGGAAGCGCTGAAACCGCGACGCCGGCGCCCGGTGCCGGTTGATCACCGCATTGCCGCAGCGGTTCGCGGTCGCCGTGTAGTCGATCCCGACCAGGTAGGTGTTGGTCCAAGCGATGTCGTACTCGCAATCCTGCGCCCCGGCCGTGTGCCGTGCCGCCATCGGCGAGCAGGCCTCCATGCGCATGTTGCGCGCGATGATGGCGCTGCCGGAGGTCTGGTTCAGGAACGGGATGGCGATGTTGCTGCCGGCCTGGCGGAGCTCGAAGTTCGGCGCGTCAAAGACGTGGCGGTTGTGGTTGGAATAGGCGCCGGCCTCATTCCCGAAGCGCACGCCGAACCTGTCCTGCGCCGCATTCACCCCCGTCGCCTGGGCGAAGTGGCCGCCGTAGTAGCGGATGGAGGTGTTCCAGGCCGTGGCGGTGGCGCACCAGATGTCGAGGCCGATGCGGTTGTTGACGATGCGGCCCAGCGTGAAGGTGCTGTCCTCCACGCCGCGGCCGTCGCCGAGCGTGCGCATGCCGATGGTGAAGCCTTCGACGCGCCGCAGCTCGATCTGGCTCGCATCCACGTTGCGCACGGTGATGCCGATATCGGCCTCGGAGGACCAGTCCGACAGCGTCTGCCGGATGACGTTCAGCCCGGTGTAGAGCTTCTCCGCGTTGCGGATGGTGCCGCCATCGCCCAGCACCAGCACCGAGGTCGGGGCCGTGCCGGTGTAGCGGATGGTGCCCTGCATGATCAGCCCGCGCGCCCCGCCCGGCAGGGTGAGCGTGCCGGAAACGTTCCAGGTACCAGGTGGGATCATGGCAAACTTCTGGTCCGCGCCGGCGCGATCGAAGGCGGCCTGGATGGCGGTACGATCATCGGCCACGCCATCCCCCAGCCCGCCGAAGTCATTCGGCAGCACCGCCTCGCGGTCGCGCAGGTACTTCGCGAAGTCGGTCTTGTTGAGATTGGCGTTGAGGACAAGCAGGTCATCGATGCGCGCCGGCATGGCGTTCTCCGATCAAAGAGCGGTGGCGGTGACCGGGCCGGCGAAGGCGGAGACGTTGCCCTCGACCGAGACGCTGCGGAGCCAGTACCAGCGGGTCTGGCCGGTGGTGAGGCCGGTGCGATCCCAGGTGAGTGCGGTCGGCTCGCTGGCCAGCTTGGTCGCGGCGGCGAGGCTGCCGCTGCTGGCCTCGAAGACCTGCAGCCGCACGGCGTCCGCGGGAAAGCCACCTGACAGGCGCACGCCACCCGCGATGCCGGTCGCGGCCAGGCCCGAGGTCGCGGCTGGTACCAGCGCCTCACGCCAGCCCGACACCGCGCCGCTGCGCGCCTGCGCCCGCACGCGAAAGGCGGTGGGCTCCGCGGTGGGGATGGCGACGGCGGTGGCGCCGAAGCCGCCCGCATAGCCCTGCCAGACCGCGACGGAGGCTGGGCGGAACTCGATCTCGTAGCCGGCGAGATAGGCCGAGCCCACCGCCGACCAGGACACAGCGATCGCCGTGAAGGTCGTCCCGTGCGGCGACTCCACCAGGATGGTGGCCGGCGCCGCGATCACGCCCGGGTTCGGCAGCACCACCGAGGGGTTCTGGCCTGTCGCTCGTTCGTCCGTCGCCGGGTTCCACGCCCAGACGGCGGGATCCTCCTCCGCCAGCTGCAGGTTCACCCCGCCATCAGGCGCTAGCGCCCAGCCCGTCACGCGGGCCGGGAACGGCGTGAGGCGTTCCAGCGCCACGGTCACCCCATCCCAAGGCCGCAGCCGCAGCGCCGAGAGGTTGGCCTGCATCGCCACCTCGCGCTGGCGGCGGTTGCGCTCCAGCTCGATTTTCATCAGGCGCTGGACCGTGGCCGCCGAGGTGGTGAGCGGGAACTCCATGTCGCGATAGATGGCCTCACCGCCATCCTCGGTGACGTAGTTGCTGGCGAGCAGCGGCGGCGCATCGGTCGGCTGCCAGGCGGCGGCCGGCTCGACATAGACAGCGCGCACCCCGTTGAAGAGATCGCGCCGCGGCCGCGAGCCCACGATGGTGACATCGCCGCGCAGATCGTCGGAGGTGAGTGTCGCCGCCGGCAGCGCCGGCGCACCCGCATGGATGTAGAAGCGACCGCCCGAGACGACGAGCGCGCCGGCCATGGCGGCGACCAGCTTGCGGGTGATGGCGATCTTGCCCTCGCCCAGGGTGACGGCGCCGTTCACGGTGTAGCGGCGCTCGGCGGTGCCATCGCGGCGGCCCATGATCTCGTCGCAGATGTTCGCGGCCGCCATGAGGGCCGGCAGGTCGATATCGGCCCAGGCGGCGCGCCACCCGAAGGGCGAGGTCAGGTACCAGGCGAGGCACAGCGCCGGATTGTCGGACCAGCCGGTGGCGCCGGTGCGCGGATCCAGGATGGTGTCCGCCCCCTCGACGATGGCGGACAGGCTGGGCGCGCCGGAGGGGAAGGCCTCGGGCCGCAGCTTGAGCCGCACAGCGAGATAGGCCCGCCCCTGGCCACGATGCGCCGCGGTCCACTGGCCGCCGGTATCCGCCACGAGATTTGCGTTGGCGACCTGGCCCGGATCGCCCAGCGCGCGGTCGATGCGCAGCAGGCCGGCGAACTTCGCGTCGGCGGAGGCGGTGCCGTTGAGGAAGACCTCGCCAATGGCGCGGACGCGGTGTGCCGCCAGCACCACGACGACGTGCAGAAAGCCGTCGGCGCGGCCCTCGTCATCGGTGGCCGAATGCAGGAACACGACGGGGCCCGAGGTGCGGCAGCGCCCGAAGACGATCTGGTGCTCGGTGATCGGCTGGCGGAAAGACTGGGTGCGGCCCGCGCCCGGCGTGCGCGGGTCGAAGCCGGAGCCGGGGCCGGTGTCCGTCCCTGGCGTCACGTTGGCGCTGCGGGCGGCGGAGGGCGACTTGGGGCGGAAGACGGCCGCACCCACGGCGGAGACCACCAGGGCGGCGCCGGCGGCCGCCACGGCGCCCAGGACGCCGCCGCCAATGACGGCCGAGGCGGCAGCCCCCGCCGCGGCGGCGATGAAGGGGATGGCGACGGGCATCAGCCAACCCTCCAGGCGATGGTGCAGGCGGTGACAGGCAGGCGCAGGAGTCCGGCGGGTCCGACGAAGGCCACGCGGCCGGCGTCGAGCACGACGCCGAGGCGGTCGGGGTCACTGGCCAGCACCACGTCGCCGGCGCGAGCGAAGGGCACCGGGACGCGCGGGTAACCGGCCGTGTCCGCCATCGCCGCCAAGGAGGGGCGATGCTGCCAGGAGGGGCGCTGCCCCGTACAGGCCACCACCGCCGCCATCGCGAAGCGCCCGCAGTTCCAGCGCGCCGCGTCGAAGGGCCGATGCTCCACGGCGATGATCAGTGCTGCCAGACGCTCCGGCCAATCGGGCAGCCGGTTCACTGGTTCGGCAGCCGGATCTCCGCCTCCTGCAGGGCGGGGACGAACTCGAAGAACCGATCGCCGGGGTATTCCGCCTGCTGGTCGGCATCCGTGTAGCGCCGCACCTCGGCCCGCTCGAGGTCGACCAGCCGGCTCTCGCAGGCCAGCGCCACGGAGGGCTCCGCGCCGTCCGTCACCTCCATCGTGTCCATCAGCCCGGCCCAGAGCGGGAACGGGTCCGCCACGAAAGACCCTTGGGCATCCAGCAGCGCGCCCCACAGCGTGACCTGCCGTAGGCGATAGCTGCGCTCGGCCAGGGCGATATCCACCACCTCCTGCGGCACCGGCGACAGGGCGAGGGTCAGCCGCACCGCGCGCAACTCCACCGTCTCCTCGACATCCGAGATGGCACCGATGCTGCCGGCGCCCTCGAACACCTTCCCGGCCCAGTCCAGCGGCCCGAGCCCCGTCCAAACGCGAAACGGGCCGGTGGCGAAGTCGAGCTCGACCAGAACCACCGGCGTAGCGATCGGCGCGGTGGCGGCGGAGGCCGCCTGATTGCTGAGGCGCGGAGTGCCGGGCATCAGAGCGCCTCCTCCATACGGATGGTGACGGCGGCGAAGGGACCCGGCCGCGTCGGGTTGGCGGCCTCGTCATCCGACACCAGCCGCATCGGCACACTCGGTAGCGAGAGGATCAGCGGCTCGCCGACAACCACCGCGGCGCGTAGCGGCGGGGCGATCGCGATGGTCGCGGTCCCGGCCCCGGAGGCGGCGACCGCGGCGGTGGCGATATAGAGCCGCCCGCCGAGGCCGATGTAGTCGCCGGCGCCGACCGCCACCGTGCTCGGCCACCAGCCCTGGGTGACGATCGACAGCGCGCCGCGTGGCGCCCCGGCTGCCAGCGACGGATTACCCGAACCCACCACCAGGCCGGTCCCGTCCGTGAAGATGGTGGCGTCCGAGAAGCTGTACGGCCCGGTCGGCACGTCGCCCTGGCTGCGCGGATCGCCGGTGCGGTACTCCCGCCGCCAATCCCAGATGCGGACGGTGTTGGCCGAGCCGGCGAGTGCCGCCAGCAGCCCGTCCATCACCCCGGCCTGCACGCGCCCCAGCGGTTCGAAGCTCGCCTCCGCCACCCAGCGCGCGCCCTCACGCCGCAGCACCTGCGTGGCGCGGGTGACCGGCGAGACAAAGCGGAGCGTGTTGTGCTGCAGGTAGAAGCTCAGCCGCGACGGGCGGAGCACGGAGGGCCAGGCGTATTCCGTCATGGCTATCCCCGCACGATGCTGGTGGCGCTGCCGCCGCGGCGGATGGCGTCGAGCGTGGCCGCGCTGGCCTGGCGCACGATCTGCGCCGAAAGCACGCGCAGCCGCGCCTCGACGCCGGCATCGGCGCCGCGCGCATCGATAGTGATGCTCTGGTTGATGACGGGGCCGCCCGGCGCCATGCCGTTGGGCAGCACGGTGCCTGCGGAGCTCGGCACGAACCATTCGGGCCCGCGCTCGCCGACGATGTAGGGCTGCCCACCCGCCACCGGCCCGCCCTCGGCGCGGAACAGCCCACCCAGCGCCGTGCCCAGCCCCGAGAAGATCGAGCCGAAGTCAAAGCCGGCCAGGCTGGAGGTCACCGCGGTGCCGAGCGGCTCGGTGATGGTACGGCGGACCACGATGCGGGCGATGTCCTGCAGGATGCCCTGGAGGACCTTCGAGAAGCTCTCACCCTTGATAATCGCGTCCTCGAAGGCCGACGAGAAGGTCAGGCCGAGTTCGCGCGCGGTGTTGCTGGTGCGCTCGGTCGCCTGCTGGACGCGCTGCTGGCTGCGCTCCAGCTCCTCCAGCGCGGCATTGGCCTCGCGCGAGACGGTCTCGTCCGGGATGGGCTGGCCGATGCGATCGGCGCGCTCCACCAGCCGGCCGAGGGTTTCGAGGCGGCGCGTATAGCGCTCCTGGGCATTCTCGTTGTTCTGGATCAGCCGCTCGCGCTCGCGGATGATGTCGTTGATCTCGCGCTCCGCCTCGCGGTCCGGGCGCGGGATGGATGCGACGCGGCGGGTGGTGCCCTCGATGCGGCGAAGGGCCTCGTCGCGCTCGCGCAGCGCCAGGGTTTCGAGGCGGGTGCGGTCGGCGGCGGTGATGCCGCCCGCGGCCTCGGCCTCACGCAGGCGGCGGACGCGGTCCTCGTATTCGCTGTTGATGCGAAAGCGGTCATCGAGCGCCTTGCGCAGTTCCTCGGCATCCGCCGCGGTGCGGCGGCGGCGGGCCTCGGCTGCCTGAGCGGCGGCGCTCTCCTGCTCGGTGCGCTGGCGCTCGCCGGCGGCCTGCTCGCCGCGGGTGATCTCCTCCTGAAGCTCGGCGTACTGGCGGCGCAGCTCCTCCAGCCGGGCAGCGCGGTCTACGCCGGCCTGCTGCTGCGCGGTGCCGACCAGGCCGCCCTGGATCGAACCGCGGCGGGGCTGGGAGCGGAGGCTGTCGCGGCCGTCGCTCTCGGCCTCGAGGCGGGCGATCTGGGCGCGCAGCGCCTCGGCCTGGGCGCGGCGGTCGGCCTCCTGCTCGGAGGGGAGCAGCAGGCCGGACCCGCGACGGACGCCATCCAGCACGCGCGCGGCGCCGGAGAGAGCACGCGCCAGGGCATTGGACAGGCCGATCGCCTGGTCGAGCCGGGCGAGGAACTGGTCGGCGGCGGCGGTGAGCTGGCCGAAGGCGCGGCCGACGGAGAGCGGGGCGCGCTCGAACTCGCCATTCAGCCGCTCGACGGCACGCAGCAGTGCGGGGAACACAGTGTCGGCGGTGAGCTTGCCCTCGGAGCCGAGCTTGCGAAGCTCGCCGATGGAGACGCCGAGCTCGCGGGCCAGCGCCTGCGCCAGGGTGGGCAGGCCTTCCAGGATCGATCGCAGCTCGTCGCCCTGCAGCGTGCCCGAGGCCAGCGCCTGCGCCAGCTGCTGGGTGGAGGAGGCGATCTCCTGCTGGCTGGCACCCGACGCGATGGCGATGCGCTGCAGCCCGCCGACCAGGGTCGCGACCTGGTCGGAGGTGGCGCCGATCTCGCGCGCCGCGATCGAGAAGCGGGCGAAGGCGTCGACGCTCTCGCGCACGGCAACGCCGGTCTGCAGGCTGTCGCGATAGAGGCGGTCGTAGATTTCGCCGGCACGCTCGACGGAGCCGAGCGCCGTGTTCAGGCGCCCCATCGACTGTGTGAGCGCGTCGCCGGCGACCACCACGGCGCGCAGTCCCGCGGCGAGACCGGCGATCTGCACGCCGCGCACCGCGACGTCGAGCAGGTCCAGCGCGCGGGAGGCACGATCGGCACCGCCCTGGATGCGCTCCAGGCTGCGCTGGCCGGTCTCGCCGACCTCGCGCAGCTCCTGCTTGACCCGGGCGGCATCGTCCAGCGACAGCCGGACCGAGACGCGGCGCGTGCTATCCGCCATGGGTCACGCCTCCTGCGTCGGTGGGGTGGTCAGGTCTCGGGGGGATCGGTGCGCCGCGCGGCGCTGCCTGCGGCGAGGCCCATGCGCAGGACCAGCAGCAGTTCGGCTGCGGCCCAGCCGGTGGCACCCATCTCGCGTGCCATGGCGAGTGCGGCGGGCATGTCGAGGTCGAGGCCGGCCATGGTCGCCGTGGCGCAGGTGGTGCCGGCGGCCCAGCACGCGGCGCCCTCGACACTGGCGGGGGCGTGGGCGGCGTAGGGACAGCCGAGGCCGCAGTCGCGATCGAGAGCCGCGCAGCCGCGGCAGTAGTCAGGGCCCTGGCCGAAGTGCCATTCGGCGCGGGCCCTTAGCCGTTTCCCTCCAGCGCCACGGCGGCGACCGGGCCGGTGGCGCGGTCCCAGAAGGCGGCGGCCATCTCGTCCATGTCCATGAGCCGCTCGACGGCCTCGGGCGAGAGCGGCAGCGGCTTGCCGGAGGTATCGCCCACGCCCTCCCAGGCGGTGACGGCGTGGCGGGCCAGCGCCTTGACCAGAAAGGCGAAGGCCAGGCCGCGGGCCATGTCGGGGTCGAGGTCGGCCTCGGAGGCCCGCAGGGCGCCGAGGCGACGGGCGGAGCCGGCCTGTGCGGCGGCCATCACGGCGGTGGTGACGGGGCGGATTTCGACGCGCACGCCGCGGGGAAGATCGAGCCAGTACGGCTCGACGGGGAGGTCGAGAGTCAGCATGGGGTGCTCCGTTAAGGAATTCGGACTATGCGGGGCGGCCGACTGCCACGGGGCGGGCAACGAAGCGCTCAGTCCGGCAGCAAGCGCCCACCAGTAGACGCCGCATCGAGACGGGCGACTGACCGCCAAGTGCTATCGCGGGGGCTGGTAAGTGCGATCGCGGGCCTGGGCCATCCTCAGCCGCAGCGTGGGGAAGTGGAAAGCTCGACCCGAAGCGTTCCTTCGCCTCGTCCAGGCCACGCCATACAGGCGCTGCCCCCGCCGTGCCCGTCAAGCAGGTCTTGATGCGTCGCGCGTCGGCGTCCTCTGAAGGGCGCCCTGCGCGATCGGCAGCATGATCCGCACGCGCAGGCCGCCCGTTGCTCCCTCTTCCAGCCGTAGATCCCCACCATAGGCGCGGACAATGTCGTCAGCGATGGCGAGCCCGAGGCCGGTGCCGCTCCGCCCTGGGTCGAGCCTGACGCCACGCATCAATGCTGCACGGCGGTCCTGCAACGGGATGCCCGGGCCGTCATCCTCGATCAACAACACGACTGCCGCCTCCTCCGCCCAAGCGGCCACCAGAACATCGGAGCGGGCCCATTTGGCGGCATTTTCAAGCAGGGCACCCAGCAGTTCCATGAGGTCGCCCTCATCCACCGGTGCGAGTAGCTCCGAGGGAATGTCCTGCCGCCAGGTGATGGCGCCGCCTGACGCCATGCGCGCAAGTGCACCGGCGATCCGCCCGGCCGCGGGTGCAAGGGGCACCGGGCCGCTTCGTGGCCCTGGGCCGCGGATATGGGCGCGTGCCAGCTCACGTGTGATCCGCGCGTCGATGCCCGAGGTCACCTCCTCGATGGCCGCCGCCGCCTCCGCCTCGCCGCGGTCGCGCAACTCGCGTGCCCTCGCGCCCAGCAGCGCGAGCGGCGTTCGCAGGCCATGCGCCAAATCCGCCGCGCGGTCCCGTGCAAGTAGGGCACTCTGCCGCTGCGCTTCCAGTAGGCCGTCGAAATCGGCGGCGAGGCCCTGCAACTCGGAGGGCAACGCCCGGCCGAGGCGTTCGCGTCGGCCTCCCCGCAGGTCGCGCAGGGCGCGCCGCGCCCGCTCGATCGGCCATAAGGCGATGGCTCCCTGAAGTGCGAAGGCGGCCAACAGCCCACCCGCAATGCTGGCCAGCACCGGCAGCAGATCCAGCACGAAGGCCCGGTTCGCAGCCTCAAGCACCTTCCGGTCCACCGCCACGGCGACGCGGTAGCTCGCCGAGGTCCCCACCGCATCCTCGATCCGCCGCTCGAGCACGATCATCTTCATGCCCTCCGGCCCGTGGACGATGTGGCGGTGCAGTTCGCCGGGACGCAGCGCATCGGGATCGAGCGGGAAAGACGAGCCGGCGAGCGAAGGCGAACGGAGGATTGCGCCTGTGGTGTCGTTGCGCACCTGCCAGTAGAGGCCCGACAGCGGCTCCTGGAAGCGTGGATCAGGTAGCGGCTGCACCGTGAGCGTCGCCGCTCCGTCCTCCAGCATTAGGCTGCGGGCCAGAAAGCGGAGATCGGCGTCGAGTTCAGCCAGCATCTCGCGCTCGACATGCCGCTCGAACAGGCCCTGCACCGCGGCACCGACTCCGCCGACGGCGATCAGCGCTGTCGCCAGCGCGACAATCGCGAAACGTGCACGTAGGGAACGCGTCATGGCGCCTCGCTGATCACGTAGCCATGGCCCCGCCGTGTGCGGATCGCAGCAGGCCCGATCTTGCGGCGCAGCCTCGCAACCAGCGCCTCCACCGCATTGTCGCCGCGATCGGCCTCGTCCGCGTAGAGGTGCTCGGTCAGCTCCGTCTGGTGCACGGCGCGGTCGGGATGGTGCATCAGGTAGGCGAGCAGCCGGAACTCTAGGGGGGTCAGCTCCACCGGCTGGCCGCCGCGCGTCAGCCGGCGCGCCCTGAGGTCCAGCGCAAGGTCGCCGACCCGCAGCGTGTTGGCGGCTCGCCCGGCTGAGCGGCGCAGCACCGCGCGCAGCCGGGCGAGCAACTCTTCCATGGCGAACGGCTTGACGAGGTAGTCGTCGGCGCCGGCGTCGATGGCCTCGACGCGGGTGGTCCAAGCGCCGCGGGCCGAGAGCACCAGGATCGGGAATGTCACGCCCTCTGCCCGCCAGCGGCGGATCAGCGAGAGCCCGTCGATCCGCGGCAGTCCGAGGTCGAGGATTGCCGCGTCGAAGGGCTCTACCCCGCCGCGCAGCCATGCGGTGTCGCCGTCCGCCGCGTGCTCCGCGGCGAACCCGGCAGCCCCGAGCGCGCGCAGCAGGTCCGCCGCGATCCCTGCCTCGTCCTCCACCACCAGCACCCGCATCACGCCATCCCATCTGCCATGAACGGCGCAGCTATCTGAGGGTCGCTGACACCACGCTGACAGCGCACGTCAGCGACCCGGGGCAGCGCGCCGCTACTCCGTCGCGCATGACGGAGGTTCCCATGAAGATCGGCGCGCGCATCAAAGCAAGTCCATGCCGGCTCTGCGGCGGGTTGGAACGACAGGTGCTCGCCACGCGCGGACGCGGCCTGGAGCCACTGACCACCGTGGTCTGCCGGGGCTGCGGCCTGGTCAGCCACCACCCACTGCCGGACCCGGCCGAGGTCGCCGGCTTCTACGCCACGCGCTACCGCGTCGCCTACAAGGGCGGCTGGGAGCCGAAACGAAAGCACGCCTTGCGCGCGCTGCGGGGCGCCATCGCGCGCGCCAATCGCCTCGCACCGCTGCTGCGGCCTGGCGCCCGGGTGCTGGATGTCGGCGCCTCCTCCGGCGAGTTCACCTATGTCATGCAGCGGGCCGGCTTCGCCGCGTGTGGCATCGAGCCGAACCTTGGCTATGCCGACTTCGCGCGCCGGACCTACGGCGTCGCGGTGGAGACCAATGGCCTGGACGACGCCCGGATCGACCCAGCGAGCCTTGACCTCGTTACGCTCAATCATGTGCTGGAGCATCTCGCCGATCCCTGGGCTGCCTTGCGCCGAATCGGGTCATGGCTTGCGCCAGGCGGACTGCTCTTTATCGAGGTCCCGAACCTGGCCGGGGTCCGGAAGCAGGCGACGAACACATTCCACACCGCCCACATCTGGAACTTCACCCCGGAGACGCTGGGTCTGCTCACGTGGCAGGAAGGCTTCGCGGCGCTGACGCAGGCGGACCTCGCTGGCACCTCCATGGTGCTCCGCCGGCGCCGGGCGGAGGATGGGCCGCCGGCGGGCGCCGACGCCTCGCTGGCGGAGCGACTGGCCCGGCAAGTTGCGACGACGGGCCGCCCGCTCTCCTATCTTCTGTCCGGCGCTCCAGTCGCGCGGCGCGTATCCCGGCTGCGGCGGAACATCGAAGAGCGCGTCGTCTGCGCGCGCCACGCGACCGTTCGGGACATGGCCGATGCGATCCTGGACACCGCATGCCCTTCGCTGGAGTTCGAGAAGAGCTTGTCCGCGTTCGGCGCGGCAGCCTGAGCGAGCCCGAAATCGGTAACAACTTCGCCCCAGACGGCCCGGTGGCGCGCAGCGGCGGCCAAGTTGAATGACCGATTCCCACCGCAGGCCAGCAGCCTAACGGATTATCACGACCTCACGCATACTCCGTCCCCGCCTGCTGGTTCCGCAGCACGGCCGTCATCATGCGCGTGGCCGTCGCGTTGAACGCGGCCCTGAAATCGAAGCTTGCCTCCACCCCGGCCGGTCCCTCGATCGGCGTCTTGGCCAGCGCCAGATAGACCTCATGCAGGGTAATCGTCAGGCTGCGGTTCGCGTCGATGGTGAAGGCTAGCGCAAACTCCGCCGATGTGCCGGCCTGCGCCTGGGCCAGAAGCGTCGTGTTCTCGAAGCGAACGGTGATCTGGCCCGTGCAGCGGGCGATGCCGGGATCCACGCCCTCGACACGGCGATCGGCGCGGATGGTGCGCACCGCCTCCATCCCGTTGGCATAGGTGAGCCGCGCGCCCGTCACCTGCGCCAGCGGCGAGCCGCTGCGGGTGATCGACCCCTGCGCCTTGTTGAAGGCCGTATAAGCCGCGCTGGTTGGCGTGCCGCCTGACGTGGCGCCGGTGCGCACCGAGCCCTGGCCAAGCAGCCCGAAGGTCGCCGTCGCCGCACCGGTCGGGGTGAAGTCCAGTTCCAGCGTGTCGGCGCGGACGCCGGTGCAGACGTCGAAGCTCGGCACATCCGGGTAGCCGATCTCCATCGCGTTGCTCGGCAGCGAGGCCGCGCCGGAGGCAAAGGTGTGGATGAAGTTGGTGGTGCCGGTGGTGGTGGGCGCGCCGAGCAGCAGCCGCAGCCAGTGGCCGATGTTGATCAGGTCGACCGGCACCACGGCCTGGCCGGCGACCGTCACCGTGTCCAGGAAGGGTGCCGCCGGATCGCGATTGCTGCCCACGCCGATGACATCGGCGTCCAGCAGCGGCTGCTCCGCGCCAAGGTCACAGGACAGGAACGGCATGCGCCGCCAGTTGCTGCCGGGGGCGGTGCCGTAGGTGATCTCGGGCAGCATGAGCAGGCGGCAATTCGCGCCGATGGCACGGGGCATGGGCTTTCTCCTGAAAGGGGATCAGGCCAGCGGCGAGCCGGCGACGGTGAACCAAAGCGTGATGGGGATAGCGGCGGCGCGGGCCGCGGCAGCGCCCTCGAACTCGACATCCTCGAAGGACGCGCTGCCGGGCTGCGCCCATTCGACGGCGCCGCCGAGGGTGCGGTGGGCGGTGATGGCGGCGGCGACATCGACCAGCAGCGCATCGAGCAGGGTGTTGCGCGCAGCCGGTGTGGCGCCGGCGACGGTGATCTCGACCTCGGCGCGATGCTCGATCTGCCAGGAGAGTGGCGAGAGGATCGGCGTTTCTTCGACCGCCTCTCCGTCGCGTACGACCACCAGCCCGCCCGCGGGAATGCGCTGCGGGATGGTTTCGCCGCGCAGCACGATCGGCGCCGGGCTGCGGACGGCCAGGGACGTGATCAACCGGCTGTGCAGCGCGGCGATGGCGGTCTCGCGCGCGCTCACGCCGCCCTCCCGCTCTCGCGTTCCCACGCCGCGACAAAGCGCCCCGGCAGGCGACGCAGCCCGCGCTCGGCGGCGCCGCGCACATCGAGCCGCTTGGCGAGCTTCACCTGGGGCAGCAGCAGGAACATCGGCACCATCCCCTGCTCCAGCAGCCCGCGCGCCCAGGCCTCGCGGCCTTTGCGGTTGGCGGTGCCGACCTCGGTCACGCCGCCCGCCACCAGCCGCGAGCGGCGCCGCCGCCCGGTCTGCTCGCCCTGGCGCAACGGCAGGCACCACACGAAGCCGCGCCCCGACTTGAACGGCCGGAGGAAGGCCTGGCCGGAGGCAACCATCTGTGTCGGCGTCACCCGCATGCCCTTCTCGCCGCGACCACGCCGTCCGCGCGCTGCATTGAAGCCGGTCGGGATCGCCAGGAACTTCCCGCCACCCTTGGCGCGGATCAGCGCGCCACGCTCGAACGCGTCGATGACATTCGGCACCTTCGTGAACACCAGCCCCGCGGGCCGCAGCGACTGCCCGGACCGCGGGAAGATCATCGACCGCCAGGCATTGGCGATACCGCGCGCGTTGCCCGAGAAGGCGGTGGTGACCTGCCGGCGCAGCTCCGCCTTCACCTGGTCGGTCTCGGCGCGGATCGCGGTCATCGCCGCGCGCTCACCCGCCTTCACCTCATCGGCCAGCACCTTGCGGAGGTCGCCAACGATGGCGGCACCGAGGCGCATGGATCAGCGCCCGCCGAACTTGCGGCTGAGAATCCGCAGCAGCATGTCGTGCAGCGCGGCATAGCCGAGCGTGCCGGCCAGCCAAGCCACGGCAAACAGCCACCAGCCGTCGAGCTCGAAGGCATGCGCGATCAGCCAAGCGCCGGTGCCGAGGCTGCCGCCGGCCAGCGCGTGCAGCAGATAGGCGCGGGTCAGCAGCGGCCGGTCGGTGGACGAGAAGCGCGCCATCGCCCCGAGCGCACCCAGCGCGCCGGCGAGCAGCGCCTCGCCGACGATGCCGCCGATGCGCTCGGGGTCAATCATGACGGTGCTCCTATCGGCGACAGAAGGCGCGCCAGGCGATGCCCGCGGCGTCGCGCTCGGCGTGCTGGACGGTCAAGATGTCCGTGCCGAGGGTAAAGGTGTCGTCGGCGTCCACGGCGGGCAGCACGGCGATCGCCACGGTCAGCACGTCGCTGGCCTGGATGACGCTGGTGCCGAAGGCGTCGCCGAGCCGGTCCGGTGCGCTGCGGACCACGCGGAGCAGAACCGGTGCTCCGGTCCCGCCCGCGCGATAGCTCGCATCCGCACCGATGTTCGGATCCGCGGCCAACGCGTCCATGGCCGCGGCGAAGGCGCTCACGCCGGCCGCCGCAGTCGCCAGGCGAGAACGCCCACCACCGCGGCGACGATGACCGCGATAGCGACGGCCGGAGCGAGCGTGCCCAGCGCCTGAATGGTGGGGGCCGCCTGCGCGACGGCAGTGGCAATGCCCGCGGCACCCACGAGCACAGCCCCACGCCCGGTGCCAGTGGTGGCGGCGACACTCCGCAGCGTTGCCGGTGCTGCCGGCGGCACCCCGGCCAGGGTCAGGGCCCGATCGATCACCGCGGCCGGATAGGACAGGCCGGCGCATTCGTGGTGGATGATGGCCTCGACCAACGGGCGGAGATGCTCGTGCCGATGCAGGTCGATCGCATCGTCCGGCCCAACACCGATTCGCCGCGCCACCACCGCGACATAGGCCGCAGTGTCGTTCTCCACCTTCGGCGCCCAGCGCCCGATGATCGCGCGCGGCGTGCGCAGCTTGTGCCGGTCCTGGTAGGTGACCAGCAGGGCGGCAAGCGCGCGAATGCCGAACTCATGGCTGGTGAAGCGGCAGAAGCGCCCATCCGAGGGCGGATCGGCCAGACCCTGCCACTTGTTGGCCGGGACGTGCTCGATGTTGCCCGGGTTGCGGTTGCGATAGCCCCGCGTGGCCTTGGGATCGATACTCACGTGCCGATCGCCGGCACGCGGTTCAGCCACACCCGAACGGTAGTGTCGGCCGCCAGCGCCGCCAGGCTGGCGATGCCGACCTGGAAATTGCCGGCCGCGGTGGTGGTGATGCGCCGGTTGGTGTTGTCCCAGAACACCCGCGCGCCGGCGGTGATGGCGAGCGCCGGCTCCTTCGTGATGTCGAACACGCCCTGGGTGGCGGCCTCGATGACGGCGTTCTGCGCGCCGTCGACGGCGGCGACGCCGAACAGCGCGCCGACGAGGACGCCCTGGCCGGAGGTGACGCCGCCCGCATAGGGGACGGCGAGTGCGAGGCTGTCGCCCGGCTGAACATAGTTGCGCATGGGGATGATGTCTCCAGAAACGCAGAAGCCGCCCGGTAGGGCGGCCTCTGCATGGGTTCACGATGGAAGGGAGGCGCCGGGATCAGGTGCCCGGGTTGAACCAGGCGCCGCGCCAGTCGATGGCGCCGACGCCGAAATCGAAGATCACGGAGACCTCGACGCCATCGACGCCCTGGACATTGCCCGTGGTCACCTGCGGCCCCTCGGCGCCATTGAGGTAGCCGTAGACGTAGACGGGCGCCGCCATCGGATCGGAGAACAGGTACCAGCGGTTGGCCGGGATCAGCGGCTCCACCAGGGGCTGCACGAAGCCCGCATAGACGTTGGCGTTGCTGGTCTGGGTCGCCTGGACGGAGACAGTGAGCTGCCGCGCCGCCAGCTCCTGGTTCGGTCCGACCAGCAGGCGCATCTGCGCGCCGACCGCGATGGGCAGGCCGTCGAGGGTCTTCTGGCGCATCACCGCGGCGCGGCCCAGCGCCAGGTTCGGCAGGTCGAGCGCGGTGCCGGCGCCCGCCTTGTTGGCGCGCGCCGCCGCCGTCCCGAACACTGCCGCCGCGCCGGTGATGAGCGTGGGGCCGTCGCCGGCGGCGCTGTTCACCAGCGCATAGGCCGTGGCGTTCTCAAAATCGGCGACGCGCCGGCCGATCATCGAGGCGAAGTCGGTGAAGGCGCCGAGATCGTCGTTCACCAGCATCTGCCGCGTGACGCGGATGCGCCGGGCGAAGGTCTGCAGGAACACGAGCTCCTGGCTCTCGGACATGGTGCCGGCCTGCACCTCGCCATTCTCCGACAGCGGCAGCAGCGTCGGGAAGTCGCCGACACGGAGATGCCGGTGCGGCTTGAAGTCGCGGAAGTCGCGGCGGAGGAACAGCGTCCGGTAGGTCGGTGCCGCCGGCGCATAGGCCGCCAGCAGCATCTTGTTGGCGGCGGCCGAGAGCAACGCGGGGAAGTCGCTGGTCGTGTGGAAGGCGCGCTCGGCGAGGATGGTCGGGTTGCGCGGCACATTCCGTTCGCCGCGGACGCGCAGCAGTTCGCCGATCATGTCGGAGGGGCGCCAGCCCAGGAACTCGGTGTGGCGGCCGGTCGCTGGTGCCTGGTAGCCGGGCATGGTGCGGGCGGCGAGCGCCTCGGCCATGGCGTCCAGGAGCTGCGCCGGGTCCTCGTTGGACGGGCCGGTGTCGGGGCGCGCCGGCAGGGAGGGGCGCGCGGCGCCGCTGGTGAAGACCTCCCACAGCCGTCCGCGGAGCACCTCCGGCGAGACGCGGTCGCGGATGGCGGCCTCGCGCATGGTGTCGAGCATGGCGGCGGTCACCAGGCCCCGGGCGGCGGCGAGCACCGGCTCGTAGCCGGCGATGCGCTCGACGGCGGCGCGTTCGGCCTCGGCGCGGATGGCCTCGAGGTCGGGCGCCGGCGGCGCGGCGCGCGTGGGTTCGGGCGGGGTGGCGGGTGCGGTGGTCACGGTGATCTCCTGGGGCGGGGCGATGGGCGGCGCGGGCGGCGCCGGCACGGGATCCGGCGAAGCCGGCGTCGTCTCGGGCATGGTGGGTTCCTCGGGGATGGTCAGGGCGGGTTCGATGGCGGTGGCGGGGGCGCCCTGGTCCCCCTCGCCACGCACGACGGCGGCCGCGTCCACGGGGACCGGCACAATCGAGATCTCGTAGGGCTCCCAATCCACCGCGCGGTGGATGGTCTGGCCGGTTGCGGCGTCGGGCCGCGGCTCGTAGCGATGCACCCGGTAACCGACGCTGACAGACTGCAGCGTACCGTCGGCCACGCGCTGCCAGACCGGCTCCACGTCATCGGCGCCGCTGAATTGGAGGGTGGCGTAGCCGCGGCCGGCCTCGAGGCGTGCGGCGGTGACACGGCCCAGAACGTCACGCGTGCCGGCGCGCCGGTGGGTGTCCAGCACCGGTGCGCGACCGGAGCGCAGCGCATCCATGCGCACCGCCTCGGCACGCATGTCGAGCTCTTCGAGGATCGGCCCATAGGGGGGCACGAAGTTGCGGGCCCGTGCGCCCGTGCTCCACACCACCTCGACGGTGCGCGCGGCGCGATTGACCGTGACGGGCGCGGCCAGGGCGCGGCAGGCGGTGATCGACTGCCCAGCGTCGGGCATTCGATCCGGCGCGGGGCTGGGCCCCTCCGGTTCGATCGGCTCGGTCATGGATGTGCTCCTGGCGCGGCGCCGTTACGGCGCGGCGAAGCCCTGCGCGTTGACGTAGACCTGCGCGCCGGTGGTGATGCAGGCGACGTTCATCGCCGTGGCGGCGGTCCCGCGCAGCGGGGTGGGAAAGGTGATCTCCACCGGAGAGGCCATCGCGGCCGGCAGCAGCTGCCGCCAGATCACGGTGGCGCCGTCCTTGATCACCACCTCCGTCGCCA
>Ga0255334_1000820_pt1 | contig 18838 bp, 26 predicted proteins | sample EtOH5_35cm_T3_12_FD_202080 | JGI IMG/M metagenome (GOLD analysis project Ga0255334, IMG submission 202080) | Sandy soil microbial communities from University of British Columbia, Vancouver, Canada - EtOH5_35cm_T3_129 | ecosystem: Engineered > Artificial ecosystem > Sand microcosm > Unclassified ...
TGACTGAAACACCAATCTGATGATTGTTCGGAGCCGGTTCAACAGGCACTGCAGACATGATTCGCTTTGCGATCGGATCATATCCACTGGAAGGCTTGTTGAAGTCGACATTGATGATAATGGGTGCAACCGTAGCTGCCGTGGGTGCCGATCCTGATGCAAGGATACCCTTTTCGTAGTTGCGAAGCTTGGCCTCCACGTGAGAGTTCCAGAGATCGGGTGTCGCGACACCCGAGAGTGCTGCTTTCTGATCTGCCGGAGGATTGTCCGCGTTCCTCGGATTCGCCGGCTTGAACACCGTGTACCAATAGAGACCGAGATCCCTTCGCACGAAGTCCGGAACATAAGCATCCGACGTATCGAGAGTTCGATAGTCGGGTGTTGAACCAAACAACGTGTGAGTAGTAACCGAACGACAGATCAAAGCATCAGAACCATTTTCACTGGTCTTGATAGCAGTGAGACCGTTGTTGATTGCCGTTTGAAGAACCGAGTTGTCAGGGCGATCTGCGGGCTGAGAATGCGGAGCAACACCAGGAAGCTTCGCATCATCATAAGCCGCATCGGGATCAGCTTGCTCAGTTGCACAACGAAGAGCACCAAGATAGGAAGAAATTTCCCACGGAGCCGTCTCTCCATTGAGCTGCCAAACAATCTGCATACGTTCTGCGTTGAGCGTAGTCGCCAACGAAGTTGCAGCCGCCAGCGTTCCATTCACACCCGTGATGAAGTGCTGGAGAAGACCACGAGTCGGTCCTGCCTGATCGTTGAGCTGCGTCTTCCAAAGACCAAGATTCGTTGAATCGTTCTGAGAACAAACGATTCGATCAAATCCGTTCGGAAGAAGAAGCCCAAGAAGAGTAGAAGCACTTTCGCTTCCAGATCCACCACCGGCAGTCGTTCCACCACCAGTGACGACCTTACCCCAACACGTCCATGTAACTCCCGAATCGACAACAGTGGCACCAATGGTGGTCGGCCAAACAGGCTCAGAACCGGCAGTCGTTCCACCAGTCGTACACTTATAGTAGAACCCGTTCGCAGTCGTAGGAACAACGAACGAGATCGGAGCGCTGGCCGTCTTCGCAGTAGTAGCTGTCCAAGTAGGACCTGCGATGTAAACAGTCATTCCGCTCGGAACAAGCGACGAATCTAGGAACGTGATGTAGTTGTTGCCTCGAGCACCCTTGCTCTTGAAGGTAACAATGACCTGCGTAGCTGTAGCAGCTGCCGTATATGGGCGGCGAGGATTCTCGTTGAGAACCGCAGCGAGGGTGGTGCAGAAATCAGCAACTGTCTGCGTTGAACCAGCAGAATGCGTGATTGTTTCACCATTGATTCGAAGCTTGATGGTTCCAACAGAAGACCAGGAACCTCCGATGGTGATGACTTGGGTTGCTGCAGCAGCTCCAACAGCTTCTGTAATAGGAGCTGCCTTGATCTTGACACCAGGAACCTTCAGCGCTGCATAACACATGCGCGAAAGCTCATATCCTGCACCAAATGCTGCATCAGCTGCATCTGCCGAAAGGATATCCACAATGTCTTGATTCGAAGTCGCCGTTCCACCCGAAGGATTTTTGAGACCCGCGAGCAAAAGAACGAGAGGAATGGAAGAGGCGCTAATCGCACCCGCTCCATAAACCGTTTCTCCGTAATACCCGGGAACCCGGTTCGAAGAAGAGAAACCAACGATGATCGGAGTCGGCATCACTTACCTCCCTTCTTCGAGGCTTCTTCAGCCTTCTTTCGTTCCTCTTCGGCCTTTTTTGTAGCTTCAGCCTTCTTCAATTCTTCGGCTTCCGCTTTCTTCGCATCTTCGAGCCTCTTTTTACGCGACTCCAATGTAGCAGACATCGGACCAAAGGCGAGTTCCGTCAGAGCCTTCGGAGGTTCACCCTCGTAATCATGATCTTCGTGCTTATGCACGTTCTTCCAATGTTCACCGGCTTCGCGTTGCGAACGCTCAAGAACATCTTTGGGCTCAGTGAAAACCACACCAGCCTTACGTGCAGTCACCTTATCCGCAGCGATAAGGTCACCTTGACGAATAGCCGTGCGATAGTAGGCGGTATCTGGAACGTCGACAGCTTCGTCTTCAAAGACGAAGGAATTGTCTTGGACCATTTGACGAGCATCACCAGGAGCAAACGTCTTGAGAATAGTCACCTGAAGACGTGCACCAACAAATCGGCGTGCATCGAACGTGGTGACGCCGTCACCTTCGGGTTCATACGGCAACACCGAACAAGGTCGACCCTGGTGATCGAGTTGCTTGTACGGATTCGGGAAGACCTTGAGAGTGGGCATTCGCAAACTCCTGAGTTGTTGGAGTTAGAGGTGGAAATTGAAATTTGGCAATCAAGTCAGATTGCCAACCATGTCGCGCCAATTCGTTCCATCTGAAACATTCGGCGCATTATCGTCGGTATTGAAAATCATACTTCCGGCAGGAACTGAATTAGCATCCGGCCGTGTACCATTACTGTAGGTCGATAGCGGGGTGTCCTTTACTGCTTGAGTAAATCCCTCGGCTGTCAAAACCTGAACAACTTGAGATTTTGCTGCATGTACTACAGCAGCAGTGCCTTCTTGTCCTCGAGTTACCGTAAAGAGAGAATTCGTAACTGCTGTAACGAGAATGATCTCATCGTCGATTCGAATTCGAAAGTTTCCTTGATTAGGAAACTTTGTAGCCGAATCCACAACGAAAGACGTATCATCCGCATCGATTGCATTTGTCAGGTTGGTGCGGGCCCTATTGGCAAATCGTTCCATGGTTTATCCCAACACCATTTCTCCCAAAGCACCTTCGCCGAGCGGAGAAGATGAGGTCACGTCCAAGTAATCGAGACCAATCTGATAGGAACCCAGTCCTGTACCAAGGTCTGGAATATTGGTCTGCATCTCCATTTGCTCGTGAGGATCGCCGATAAGCTCCATATCGAGTTCGAGAAGCTCCTCAACATAGAGAGACATTCGAAGCTCGTCATACTTTCGCGGCGGAGCCGGAACAGCCATCTTGTGAATGTATTTTCCAGGTGCCGCGTGAAGTAGTTCAAGAGTAGCAAAGTGCGCATATTCCGAAAGAGAAGAACCAAAGCTCGGAGCTTTGATATCCGTATCTCCAGGAACAATCCAACCCGGATCGCGCCCATTTCGAATACCCATATCGATAGCTTTACGAAGAGCATTCATGATTTCGTTACGAAGTCGTCGATGCATTTGAGGCATCGGATCAACGATCCATTGCACCGTCACACGACTTTTTTCGAAACGATAATCATCCGCCACATCTTCGAAAGTCTCGACAAGTTCGCGAGTTTCGCGAGGTGACCGAAATATGTAGAGGGCTGGTAGCGTAGTCTCGTTGAATCCGTCATCCGGATCTCCAACAAGAATTGTTCTAACCAAAGGCTTATTTGGTTGAACTGAATTCCAAGCAACTCCTACATATTTGTCCATTATCGTTTTGAGATAATGTCCGACATATCCTAGAAGCTGATCACCAACTCCGAATTCTGCCGGAAACGTACCCGGAAGAGGTATCGGAGGAGCAGGAAGCGGAATGCCGTATCGATGCGTCATCGCTTCCTCGAAAGAGTTTGGCAAAACTTCGTAAGCGCTTCGTTCATACGCTCTTCGAGCTTGTGTTCCGCAGCTTCGCGACCAATAAAAATGAAGGGATACGGTTGGGCTTTGACCGAACCTTCTTCAACAATGTTTGCATAGGGGGCTTGAAACTGAACGATCGCTTCCGCTCGCCACTTTGAAACACGTCCGGGGACGCAGTGAGTTCCTGCAGAGAGAAGATATGTTCGATCTTGGTAGGGATGATTTTGCTGAATCGCCGTTACAGCGGCATCTCCAGCATCAAGAGCAACTTGTGGAAGATCTTGAGAGAGATAATCAACAGCGTTACTCCACTCCTCCTCAAAACTCTCCCACTCTCTCCAATCAAACTTGAATTCGAAAGACATTAGAAGTCGCCGCCGTTGTTCTCCCCATTTGGACCATCGATGATTGTTCGTGGTCCGGTCGAATTGATAATTCCTCCGACATTTTTCCCCTTGGGTTGAAGAGCCCAATCGGGAATCTGCTGTTGGCTACTGATGATTCGTTCCATTATCTCACAAGCACGCTTGAAACGTGCTGTAGCTCGGAACGATTCACCGTAAGTCAGAACGTATTCAGGATGACGCTCGAACGAGAACGCGATAGCGAACTCAAGAGCGGCCATCTTGATCATCATCGGAACTGGCGTTTGCGGAACCGGGAAAGGTCCGAGATACTGAGTTGCCAGATACGAATCAACCCACGTGGTTGCTCGAATAAGCACCCCTTCCAAGGCTGTCGGATTAACCGAGTCGTTGTTCAGATCATTGTAAAGAGCAAGCACCGTCGCGGGAGACAATGCTTGCTCCAGATCCTCTTGGGTTACGTAAACGATAATAGCCAAGAGGTGCTCTCCTTATCAAGGGGTCGCGGGAACATCAGGGAAGTTGTTCATGTCGGCTAACAACTTCTCGAACTCCTGACGCTTCAACTCCGCATCTTGGCGAGCTTGATAGGCCTCTTCCGTTTCGATCGCCGGACCATTGGGTCGACCATCGGGCATCCTTTGGTCCTTCGTCAAACGAATGACGCTAAGTGCCTCCTCGTGAGTGAGGTAGACGATTTCGCCAGGTTGAGCATGACCATGACGACCGATGGTGTGCTCTTCGTCACCCACTCGAGCCCCGTGGGCCACGCTGTACCCCTCGCGGACACGATAGTGTCCAGCCAGATTGAGCTTGGGTTCTTGCTTCACAGCCGCTTTCTTCGTCTCGGGTTCAGGCTTCTTCGCCGTCTCGGCTTCGGTGGTTTTTGCAGCCTCTCGAGCCTCACGTCGCGTCGGAATGTTTTCGGACATTTTCTTTCTCCCAGAGTCAAAGGAACGCGTGATCCCATCAGCCAGAGATCACGCGTTCTATGGTTGAAGGTTACTGGTGCGCTCCAACAACGATGCCGGAGACCGTGGTTGCCGTCATGACCTCCGCATCATTGACCGTCACGATGACTTGCTGTCCACCGCGAGGACCACGATACGGATTGAAGAAGGAACGAACGATGAATCCGCCCTTCGAAGCCGCATCACCAACGTCACCGCCACTCCAGCGGAACGTGTAGCTTGCTGCGATGTCCTGACCGTCCACCGGAACGCTGTTCGGCGGCTTGTGAAGAAGAATGACGTCGCCGCCCCAAACGTACGAATACGTCGTGGAAGCCGTCTTCATCTTCATTGCAGCGATGTGAATCGGCGGAAGACCGAGGATCGCCGAGAACTGAGACATGTTTCCGTTTCCGCTACCATCGCTCGGGAGGCGCGGAAGGCCGGGAACTGCCTGCTTGTTCGCGATGAACTTCTGAACAGCCGCGTTCTGCGCGAAGTCGTGCGCAGCCTGTTCCGACATGATGATGTCGGTGACCGGCTGAAGAGACGCTTCGATGATAGAGAAGAGGTCCTGAATCGGGTTCGAACCCGATCCACCGTTCCACTTCGTCGTGGACGTCAGCGTGGTCACGTTGGCGTGATTGGCTGTCGTACGAAGAAGCGTCGCAACGCGAGCCTCGCGAGCCAACATCATCGCATTCATGATGCGACGCATAGCGGCGAGAGTCGGGTTGATCGGAGCATCGGCGTTTGCCTGCACCTCAGTCGGCACGAACGCTTGCAGAGCGAATTGCTTCGTCTGGAAGGCCGTGTTGCTGAGACGCATCGAGATTTCCTTGACCGCTCCACCCGCAGAGGTCGCCATGTCCTGAACGAGCTGGAACGTATCGTCCTTGTCCCAGGTCCAGTACTTGTCGCTTGCGTTGGGCACGGTCACGACTGGCGAAGCGATGTCGGCGACACCATCTTGCAGTCGGAAACCAGCTGCGTAGCTGGCGAGCGTTCGATCGACGTGGACATCGGCTTGACCGAGATCCATTTCGATAAGCTGCCCGCCCTGATTGCGAAGCTGAACGACTCCACGAGTGAGATCGATCGCTTGCGGGGCACTATGACCGTATGCACCTTTCCGGTAATCCGGGGCGCTGACATCGATGAGCTGAAGACCGTTGAACATGATTTTCTCCATCTCCTCTTGTCAGTTGTGCGATCCGCCGTTGACATCAACGACGATTGGATCGCCGGCAACGCAATCGGTCAGGCAGCGTCCAAGAATCTCGTCAGTAGATGCGGCAGCGATGATCTTGCCTTCATTACCAGACGTATCGCTGATTTTGACGAGAGCACCAGGCGTAAGCGTGGCGTTCGAGGTTCCAACGGCTTCGCCGCGCGTAACGACTCGTCCGCACGCTCCAGCCTTGATGATTTCGAGCGTAACGCCGGCCGTCTTAGCAACACCACCTGATGCCGTGGGAAGCACGATGCCTGGCGGGTTGTGAGCGTCACCTTTGTTGGTGCCGTCATAAAGAACTCCCATGCCAGCCGCAATATCGGTGACACCGTAGTTCTTCAGAACCTTCTCGCCGTTCGGCATACCCGGAGCGCGCGAGAGTTGATTGACAATAGCCATGATTCACACTCCTCCCATCGCGCTCACGCGCTTGGTTGCAGCCGTCTCAATGAGCTTGAGCCGGCGGGTATGGGCCTCACTGAAAGCCTGTTCGTAAGAAAGGCCTTCGTCCTTCATGAGCTTCTTCGCGATTTCCTCCACGGGAGGAATGTTCTCGTCCTTCACCACATCGCGGAGCCGAATGACGTTGTTGTCTTGCGGCACCTTGGTGGGGGCATTCTCGAGCGGATTCGTCTTCTCGCCAGTGAGATTCTGCGTGAGATGACGCTGAGCAGGCGGCACGATCGGATACATCGTGAGGAAGTCCTCACGATTCGCCTTGGCTTGACGCATGAGAATCGGGCGATGAATCTCCGTCAGGCCCTTCTTCTCGCCCCACGTTGCCATCGTGACGTCCACGAGATCTGACAGCTCGCGTTCGGTCTGCTCGTCAACCTTCTTCTTCAGGGCAGCATTCTCTACCCGAAGTGTCTCCAATTCCGCGGCATGCGTCGCACGAAGGTTCTTGACCTCCGCATCTGCAGCCGTGAGCTTGAGGGTGAGCTGATCAACTTGCGTCTGCAGCTCCTTGTCCTTTGCATCACTCATTGCGATCTCCTTTGCCGTTACCGGCGTTTTGTTTTCGTTCGCCGCCGGTACGGCGGACGTCGAATCTTGAACTTTTTCTGTCAACTCAAGTTGACGAACCTCTCCGCAAACCATCCGAGCCTCAGCGAAAACATTTTCCACTGACATGGTGAGTGGGAGACGAAGAGCATTTCGAAGAGAATCACCAATCCTCTGTCGCAACGCATCCTGATCCACTGCCTTCAGCATCTTCAGAAGCATTCCCGGCGTTGCATACGAAGGCATTTCCAGCGTGGTTCGAACTGCATCAAAAGCAGTCAAATCGACATTCTGAATGTTCTTTGCTGCAACCGGCTGCATCCCATCGAGGAATGGATTGTTCGTCAGCGCGACGCTTGAGAGCTTGGCGCCGATTGACTTTCCAGTAACTCGATCTTTCGCACCAAAAACAATCGCTGGAGAGAGATAGCGATACTGCTTGTTCTTGATGTACTTACGAGCAAGAGGAAGCCACTCCACAAGTCCCCAAAGATTTCCGTCTGCTCGAAGCTCGAGAGACGTAATCCAACCCTGCGCAGGAGCCCCATTATACGGAATGGAACCTTCGGTTGCCGCTTGTTCGCTCGCGTGTTCGAAATCAACCGGGATGGCTTGATTCGCCTGATTGTTGAAGTTGTGAACGATCTCGCTGAAGGTTCGTGCGTTCATTTCGAACGGACCAGCAGCATGACCCTTGAACTTTCCAGGCTTCGCAAGCTGAATCCAAATCTGCTTGCCTTCTTCACCTGGTTCTTTCAACTCGATCGAATCACCCCGCAACGAGCATTCGACTTCCATTTCAGTCGTCTCACTCATTTTCTTCTCCGCTTCTTCAATGCGGGCCTTAGTCACCGAATATTCATCCGGCGTCATGTGGACTTTGCATTGTTCCAAACAAGACGAAGAACAAACATGTCCTTCATCGGTGTACGTGTTCATTGGCTTCCGAATGGAAGCCGGGATATGAACATCGTTGACCGAAATATCGAGCTTCACGATGTGCTCGTTTTGTTTCACGCGTACACCGTGATCGGAAGAGCCGTTGTTTCGCTCGAGTAGATACGTTTGACGAGAGCGGTGTGCCTTTCGCCAGCGAGCAAAGTCACCGTATCTGTCGAGCCATCGTCATAACCAACCTTGAGAGCATTGGCCGATCCAGCTCGGATTACTCGAACAGGGTATGGAAGAACGATGTCACCAACGCCAAATTGGAAAGCACCGCTCGTATTTACTTGTGCGGGAACAACAATCGAAGTCACCTTGGCAAATGCTCTTACCGAAGTGATAGTTTCGTTGCCGTTTGCAGTTGTTAGGGTCAGCGTATCGGTAATTGTGTTTCCGTCTGCATCTTCACCACTAATGGTAATTGCAGCAGCAACATAGCTACCAACGCTACTTGTATTTGTAACCGTAACAAGGTGCGGAAGTGGAAAAACCGCTACACCATAGACTCCGTTCAGAGCCGCGGTGATGTAGGTTTGAATAGAAGCGGCCGATGCAATCGATGTCTTAATTGCATCGGTATCCGCTATCGCCGCAAACGTTCTAGACCACGGAGAATAAGGAATCTCCAAGTTCTGAACGAATGCGATGTTTTTGGTCGTCACGATCAGCTCGCCGGAAGAAGATAAACTGGAACGTGAGCGATGCCGACTCCGGCAGTAAATACTGAAGTGATTCGATCGAAGCGAATCGTATCGCCTGCAATGAGAACAACGACACCGTCTGAAGCCAACTTGGCTCCAACCGTGCCCTTGAATCCCGCCGTCAGACCAGCGAGAACATCACCCGTTGCGCCACCAAGAAGGTCACCCTTCGTATTGTAGGCTGCATTACTCGAGGAAAGCCCGATGGCGCTTGAAGTACCACCTGTCCAAGCCGTAGTCACCTCCCAAAGCACACGACCAATCAAGAGGCGCGTATCGGCAGGAACCGTGAAAAGAACAGCCGCATCCGCAGTTGCGAATGTTGCCGCCAACTGTAGGGTAGAAGCTCCTTGATCGAAGAGCTTCTTCAGTGCCGCTGCAAGCGAAGGCGGGTAGTTCGTGATGAGCTGCATATCGGGAGTCGGCAACGAATTCGGCATTGTTCTGACCTTTCAAAATTGTTCAGATGATCAGAAGCCACGATCAATCGTCGTCTTCCTCATCATCGTCTTCTTCGGAATCATCCTCAGAATCATCATCTTCCTCATCCGATTCTTCATCGTCAGTCCCGCCGCCCCCGGCTGGAGCATCGGAGGGAGTAGACGAAGAACCAGCCGGGGACGTTCCCTCTTCTATTTCAGGCTGATTGAAGAGGTCGGGATTTAGGAATGCCGCTTCCATCGGCTTGACCGGCACAAGTTTGCGCGAGGTCTTATCTTTGGGATTGACCAGCTTGATACCGATGGTTCGCGCAATGTCATCCGCATCAACTGGAGCACCTGCCCCTGCAAAGAGAGCTGCCAACTTCACAACTCCGTACGGATCGGGCTCAGGATCAACGGCTAGCGAGAGAATTGGGCGTTTATCGAAATCTGCTTTCGAGTAATTGAGTCGAACGATGTTATCGATCAATCCAACTTGAAAACAGTCGGCGAGAAGCATGACATCAAGACGAGCGATCTGATTCGAACCTTGCTTCATAACCGAAGCGCGTGCTCGAGAACCAGCACCACCACCATCGGTGGTGTCTGTCTGACCGAGAACGCCTTTCGACATTTCTCGGTTGCAGATATCAATCCAATCCTTGTGACCGATATTCGAACGAGAACCCGTAATCTGCTTCAGTTCAATGGCAACTGAATCGGGTACTGTAGCGCCCGCAAGAGAACCCGTTCCCAACGCCGCGAGAGCTGCATTCGCAGCTCCGACATCATTGTTCGCTGCTGACGCTTCTGCTGCTCGAGGAATGCCCGTGTTCGTGGTTGCATACGTTGCAATCGCCCAAGGCTTCGCATAGCGCTCGACATACTGGGCTGCCCCTCGTGCTCCCATCGTTTTGAGAGCAGACCAGAAGGCAACAATGCGTCCTACTCCTTCACGGGTCGGATAGTCGGCGTGAAGTTGAGGAGCGAAAACTACGAACTTTCCGGGATAGTCTTCAACGCGAAGACCATACATTCGTGTAGTCGGCTCACGTCCAAGATTTCCCAAACCAGGACCGACTTGACCCATATCCCAGATCCGCAAATCCCAAGATCCGGGATCGGGGAAGTTCAAACGGCGCGAGTGGATAAACTGAAGTCGTTTGGGAATATATCCGGCTCGAGTTCCCTTTCGTGTCGAACGAACTTCGGGTTCCCACATGATTTCGCAAGCGCCAAGACCGTAGTAGAGTCCCGAAAAACAAATCGTTGCCAGAGCTTGACGAAAGCCATGGATGCTATCCACGATCTTCTGAACTTCAGCAGCAATCTTTCGGCAACGCTTCGACTTGGGGTCGCGCGGAAGAAGAACAACTCGAGCACCACATGCCGTAAGCACGCGTTGCATGAGAACCGCATAGAGATGCGGGTCACGCTCGATAAGCTCCGTAAGAGCGTCAACATACTCTCGTCGATGCCCAGTTAGAGCAAGACGATACGTAGTTGAGAGATAAGCGAGAGAAAGACCACTACCAACGATTGTTGGGTAACGATCAACGAGAGGCCAAGGAGCAACTGGTGCTCCTTCTCGAATCTCCGAACCGATGCGAATGACATTCTTCGGTCCGAGATAAACGGCCGAAGGATTCGAAGGAAGATCCTTCGTCAGAGGAAGTTGGTGAACATTGTCCCGGGAACCATTAGGTACCGGAACCGTCAACCAGTTGTTTGCCTGATTCATTCGTCCTCGTGTCAAATCGAGTTGACACAAGACGGGTTACTCAGAAACCGTCCATATCACTCGCTGTAGGATGCACAAGACTCCAACCAGAATCTTGTTGCACCGGACCTTGCGCCCACCTTTGAATCTCCGTCCTCATGAGCTGAGAAGCCCCTGTAGGAATTCCCTCGAAGGAGATGGGAGTGTTAACGAACGCCACCGAAGGAGCGCTCGCGAATTTAGAATGATGAAGACCGAGTGAAACCTGAGAGAGTTTCAGAGCGATAGCGGTTGCCAAAATCCGATCATCGTGTGCACCGGAAGCTGCTTCGGGTTTGTCTTCGATAACCACGAAGAGTTGCATCTCTTTGATGAGATCAATATCAGGCGGTTGAAACGTCCCCGTGCGTATTGCGATCTCAAGAGCATCGAGAACAGCCGGCCTAGCCGACTTCGACATGAAGAAGCCAGGGACTTTATCCTCATCGTAGTAAATATGAGGATAACCGTTTCCTTGCTCCTGACCTCGCACCTTTGGTCGTTTCCACAAGGCGAGGGCATCGATGATGGCTTGCCATGAACTCGAACGTTCAACAGCAACAAGAGCCCAATTGTACATCGCTCCCAGCGTAGCTGCGTAAGTAGCTACGACTTCCGGAGCTAGATACGCGCAGAGCGAAGCACAATACTTTCCAGTCTCACGCTCGAGAATAACAATCGCAGAAGGATCGAGCTTCTTCTTTTTTGCTTCTTCTTCGTTCTGTTCAATTCCCGAAGAAGGGTCAATCGCAAGAATGTATTGTTTACCGTGTTCTGGAAGATGCCAAACCTTCACTAGCCCAGCAAGCAATCCTCCAATGACTCGAGCAAACCGACCTTCATAAGCGTGAACAATCTCAGCTGCACTCATCGATGCTGCAGAATTCGTTCGAAGCTTCGCCAAAACTTCGCGATCAAAAAAGAGTCGGCCATCAAAGAGCCAACAAGTCTCTTCGTCAGACGGAAACTCTTGATCAACCTTTGCTTGACCGAGTGCCGGATCGTTGACCTTCTGCCGATACCACTTCAGTTGTTCTTGCGTGACGCCATAAAGCTGAACGAGTTGCTTCTCTCGTTCAGTTTCTGGAATGAGAACTTCTCCGGGATTGAGCTTCTTTGAATATTCGAGTTGCTCAAACCAACGGAAGAAGTGAGCCTTGTACTCACTCTTACCATCCTTCGCAGCCATGTAACCGTCATAGAACGGTCCGGCAGCTCCCTTAGGAGTAGACTCGAAGGTGATTTCGCTTCCGTGTTCAACAGAAGGAATCGCGTTTAGAATACCAGTAAGAGTTTCAATCGCGAATTCAAAAAACGCGACTTCGGTAACGTGAAGGCGATTGATACGAAACCCACGAAACTTTTTGCTCGCAGCTTTCTCTGTCGCTCCGGCACCACCGATGAGAAGTTGTCCGTTTACTTCTCCGTTCTCATTGATGAGAACCCACTTCGTATCTGAAATCTTTTTGACAGGTACTTCGGGATATTCTTTCTTCAATCCCTCGAGCATCGTGACAGTTCGCGATGACAATTCTTTGAGAAGAGAATTGTTTGCATCGGACTGGCAGAGAATAACAACGTTCGAACCAGGCTTCGTAATGAAGTACCAGATGTCTCGAGCCAGCTCCCACGTCGTCATGTAGATCTGACGTGGTTTGAGAATGTAATCGCGTCCGGTTCGCGCCCTCTCAAAGGCGAGAAGAATTGGGCTCGGTTGAACCTTTATTCGATCGTTGTTCTTCGCGATGATATCGAGTTTCTTCGCAAACCCGATGAAGTCTTTCGCCCACTCCTTAGTGGTGTTTTTCCAAGCGGCTTCCTTGTTCTTCCTCCTCTTCCGAAGTTCCAGAATCGCTTGGGCTTGTATTTGGTCCGGGGAGAGCAAGAGCTTGTGCGAGGGTGAGATCTCCGGCTGCGACCTTTTCCATTTGGTCATCGCTCAATCGAAGAGTCCAGTCAGCATCGAGCTTGATGGCCCCTCCGTCCTTCCCTGTAACTTCAACGCGGGTCTTGTTGAGACCGTACATCTTTGCAGCATCGCGCATGTACGTCGCTACAATGCGGGCTGCTTCTGCATCACCCGGAACAATGACTTCTACTGGACCGCTATCGGTCCTGATGGTCTCAACGTGATCTGTCGCCTTTGGCATCCACGTCTGAAGAAGTCGATCGTAAACAGCACTCGCGAATCCAAGAAACTTCTGAACCGCTTTATCTCGCTTTTCGTAGTATTCCTCGAACGCGTCCATGACGAGTTGGGCAACCTCGAAATGCGTCAGATTTAGCTTCTCCGCGATCTGTTTTTCGTTGTAACCATTTGTGCGTAAGTGGAATACCTTCTCTTGAAGGCTCATCGACCTCAACTGGAGGTCGATAGGAGCTATTCCGATAGTCTTTTGCGCATTAGTTCGGAGGAATTGCTCATTCTTTTCACGCTTTTGCAGACGTTTTTCACGCTTTTTGACAGGTTTCTCAACGTCTGTAGGCGATTTCTCTACGTGGACATAACGACGCATGGTGTGGGATGCCGCACGTACGATGCGCGGCCTCTACCCATGGGAAACTTCCCTATTGATTTCGCACGATCGTGAACGAAAAAAGAAACAAGACACGTAATTTCGCAGCGACAATTTTTATCAGTGATCCCTAGACGCATCCCAATAACGCGTGTTAGGAATAAAATCATCGTGACCGAGAAGCCTCCGGACAAATCAACCATTGTGGGCGTGAGTCGACTCGCTGAGATGTTTGGCGAATCTAAATACTGGGCTCGAACCAAACTAAAGGAATGGCTTGCAGAACAGGAAAAGGGTGGACCTGTTCGTGTCTTTTGTCAGGGAAAGAAAAACGAGCTGTTTACAACGATCGCCGTCATCTATCGCGAGCATCCTTCAGGACGCGATATGAAGCTCGTGCGAAAAGTTGAAGAATTAGATCGAGATCTCGATCATCTTGTGAGACGTGTCGATCGGTTGACCACCGAACTCTTGAATCTAACGAAGCGCATTGATTTCATTCGAGCAGGACACCAACCACTCCGATGAATGGGGAAAGTCATCTAGCTGCTCGAGACAATGTTCCGAAAGATCCCGCTTTCCTAAAATATGTTGGAAAGCAACTTCGGAGAATTCGAAAAGCAAAAGGCTTTAGTCAAAAGACCGTAGCTTCTCTTCTCGGATTCAATCAAGTATTCGATTGGTATGTAATAGAAACTGGTAAGAAGTGCATAACGCTTCTTCAAGCAAAGAAGTTCTGCATCCTTTTTCGATGTCGAATTAGCGATCTTGTTCCTCCTCGAATACCTCGAGATATTCCGGGTCCACAAGAAGACTATATTCGTCAACAAGAAGAGAAATGGAGTTTTCGCCCACCACCCAAAACAGGAGGTAGACGAGGAGTGAATAGTGAACTTCGTTCTTGGATTATCAAACTCGGAGAAGCCATCCGACGTCTGAGGTTGAAGAAGCGAATTCGTGCAAAGGATATCTCCGAAGGTATCGGACGACCAATGGTTCGATACATTGAAATGGAGAATGGGCAGCGAGGAGCGTACAACTATCTTCCCGAGATAGCGCGCTACCTAAAGGTCCCGCTAAACTACTTTGACAAGTACTGGCCTCCTAGGGGACGAGTACAGAATTGGCTGCACATGTTCGTCTACCGTCCGGAAGCTAAGACATACTTGACAGAACATATTAAGAAGTTACCTTTGAAGAAGAGATGAATCCGTACCGGACTCCGAGCTATTGCTCTCCCGAAGTGGTTGAAGAGCCCAAGCTCGCTCCCCAGGATCAGACCTACGAGTTCGTGAAGGTACGGAAGTTGCGTGTCATGTCTCCGCTCTCCGGTCACTACATCGGGAAGATCGGGTGGGTGATCTTCTCAAGCGAAGATGGTGTCTACTACGTCAACTTCGAAGAGATGGCGCCGGCCTTCTTCTTCGCAGACGAAGTAGCGCGCGTGGAGTGTGTCAAGTCAACTTGACACGATTTTAGGAACTCGTGCGCTCCAATGCATGACGCAACGCTTTGAGCTTGTGAATCGCCGACTCGAGAAGTTCGATCGATTCTGCAATTCGGCTCAGTGTGACCTGTTTAGCTTCCCACGAAATCTTCACATCGGGCTCAATAGCTCCGCGAGCAAGGTCAATAGTGATAGTGGTTTCTTTGTACCACTGTTTGACCCACTGCCACTCATACATCATTTCTTTGCCCCTTTGAACGGACTGATCCCGTTCTTCTGCAACACCAACACGAGATGACTTACGAGATATCGTAGATCCGCAACTTCCTCCACAAGTGGATCGAAGTGATTTTTCGGAACAGCGGCTTCCGAACCATACACGTGGTCTGCCAGATATTTCTGACTCTCGAGACGAACCCAAGCTTCGCGCGCCTTTTTCGAAAGTATTTTCCAAGCTTCTTTATCGCGGTTGTTCATTAGATCGCTCTCCTGTTTTCGGATCAAGAAGCTCCGGACAAAACGCCTCCTCCACCCAACGACCGGTAATGAGTTCTTCGGCCAACGGATCGAAGAGGTAATTATTGAGAGCACAATATCGCCGAAGGAATTCGGGATTTGGAACGTGGTCCGAAAAGGCTCGTCCTCGAAATCCAGGAACTTCATCCACGAGAGGAAATGATATGTGCTCGTGAGTTTCATCCGAATAAACGAGCACCAGCGAATACCACTTCTGACGAAGTTCAACGGTGAGTAGCGGACTATTGCTCAAGAAGCCAAGGCTACGAACAATAGGAATCCCACCCTGCGTAGAATCGACTTCAATGGTCTCGAGCTTCTTTCTCATTCGTTACCCTCACCTACTTCTTCAGACAACACCTTTCCGCAATCACATTCGCACGTCTCACAAGGTGATCGATCATGAGCTTCACAATAGATCCCAACATCAATTGGGCATGAAGCGACTTTGGTATACGTACATTCTTTCGTATGACCATAGGCTACCGAGGTACATCCACAATCCGTAACCGGAATACGTTTACCTTCCTGCGTGATGTGATCCTCTCGGAAAATTCCACACTTCGCGCAAAATCCAACTTCCGTATCCGTATGCGGAATTTCCGTAGACATCACTCCTCCCAGATAAAAAGAACCGAAGAGCCCACCACATCGGGTGGTAGACCGCAATCCACACCCACCGAACCATCTCCAACGTACATAGGTGGTTTGAGGTACTTCAGCTCCGCAGTGACCGGACGATTCAGAACGAGGAGCGCTCGAACCGTACTCAACTCGATGGCGCTTTTTCCCGGAAACGACTTCTCTGCAGCCGTGTGATCCCAGAACATGTTCGAGCACGGAACCACTTCGCTCTTGGTGACCTTCGCGAGAGGCGCGAGCTTTGGCACTTCCGGATTACCCGCTTCTGCCGTCTTTTCGATGACGATAGTTCGCTCTTGACTTTCTACCATCCTCTCACCAGCGTCACACGCTATGATTCCTAAGTAGATAAGAAGTCCGCACAACAACACCTGCATCGTTTTCATTGTGAATCTCTACACGCGGCGATTGCTTTACAAACCTTTCGAAGCTCGCGTTGCGTGGTAGGAGGACTAGCCTTTTCTACCGGACGCGCACGGCGTTCAATTGACTCTCCGAGAATTGCTTGAACGTTTCGAAACAATTCTTTCGGGTTGCCGTTTAGCATCACCGAAAACCACCCGTGTTTGTGATGAACCGGATCTACAACAATAGGACTTTCCGAGTACCACCAAAACTCCAACGAGTTTGGATAAGCCGCGTCGCTAACGGCGTAGATTTGTTTTCGTGACATCTTAGGTAGTGGAGCCCTATCACTCCAACCGTAGACAATATTTTTCGGAAAAGAGAGATACAATTCGCTCATACTCGTTCTCCATTCAGTAAGCATTTCACCAAAAACCAACCATCCTCGCGCCACCACTTCCGAACTATCGCTTTGTAGTTCCCGTAATACTTGTCCCGATACCGTATTGAGCTTGAGGATACCACTCTCCTGATGCGTAAGTAAGAATCACGAAAGTCATCTCCATAAGCAACTCCTCGTGGTCCTTTGCTTCGTCTTTCGGAAACTGTTTTTGGGAGCGCGTCTTCTTTGGTTCTTTCCCTTGGCACCATTGGGCAGGAGCACCCTTTTCGCAACTACAACCCTTCACGTGACGTGCTCGCTTCGGCATGTAGATGATTCCTCACTCTGCTGCTTGTTGACGAATCTCAAGAAGACTCTCGAGAAGTCGTTCACATTCGCGAGCCAGACCCAAAGCATTCGCAACCATTTTTGCTCGCTCAATTGCTTTCGATGCTCGATCAAGTTCTTCCAAAAGAACCTGACGAGACCTCTCTTTGTTCCCCATGATTTGGACAGTACGGGTGTACGAAGGTTGCTCTGAAGGTGACTCGGGTGTTCGTACACATATCGGAGCTTCAATGACGCGATCTTTGTAAACCATATCCACTCGAATCCGTAAGAGGCGCCTTGCTTGTTCGTCACGATGAATAGCCGCCGCAACACTATCATCCCATTCAAATTGATCGTGAAGAGGATGTGTTGACGATCTGGCTGACTCCCAGAGATTACGAGGAGTGATTGGCTTTTTCGATTTCTCCAAACGATCGATTGCCGCCTGAACACGCTTACGAAGATCGGTCATGCCAACACCGCTCCGTTCCTCTTCGAACCACGCGCCTCACGACGTGTAGGGATTCGCTCTTCTTCCTCAAGCTCGACACTCTTTGCGGAAGTTTCGAATCCGCGATTCTTCACTTCGCGTTGCCACCACTCGAGCAACTCCTCAGTCTCTTGGTCATAAGGCTCAGGATCTTCCATTGCAGCCACCTGAACTTTACGACCTAGCTTTACGACTCGATTCCACTCGGCGTCGTTTGCATTCACAATCTTGAAACACCCATACGTCCCCTTTCCCTTTCCGGTTCGCCAATCCCCGATACCTTGCGTAATTCCAGCCGACGCTAGAAGGTTTGCAACTCCAACTTCCTTGAGGAGCGGCTTAACGAACTCCACGCTGATTTTACAAGCCCACTCCGGGATAATCACTCGTGTGCGAATATCGGGAGTTCGATTGATATCCGCCATACGTACAATCGAAGAAAAGATCTTCGGCTTTCCAAAGATATGTACCCTCTCCCTCAGAACCCAAGTCAATCGTCCAATCTGCTGCTTATTCGTACCCGGTAGATCCAATGCAGCATTGGCCATCGCACCCTTGAATGCAGCAGAGAGATGCTGAAGTAAGGTTGGCGCGTTCAGATTCCGATCGGTGTACGGACTTGCCCGAAACTCCGCGAACGGATCATGCTTCGCCGTACTTGCCTTCTGTGCTGAGTTCTTTCGTTCACTCGGTTGAAGAAGCTCCCGCATCCCCTTCTCACTCACTCGATTGATGATGAGTGGCGTAGTTCCCAAGATACAGGCATCGAAACACCCATATTGGATTGCCGTAATATCAATTCCCACTGCCTTCTTTTGACTTGCCATTTTCTTTTACCTTTCGTTCACACACAAAATTTTTCGTACCCGCCATACCTAACCTCATCGAACTCCACCTTGTCGGAACAGATCGCATCGCTCCCAAACTAACCAGCTATACCTAACCTTACCCAGATCGAAACATCGAATCCCGATTATCGCACCGGTCCCGGACCCATCATACCAGCCACACCCGAATAGATCTCATCCCAACGGAACCGACCAGACCTAACTGTACCCGTCTTACCGCACCCTTCCCAACCTGTCCCGAACTGACCGCTCCTAAACTCACCTGCCGCACCATATCGGAACCCACCAATTCGGAACGCACCCAGCCGGACCCGCCTTATCTGACC
>Ga0255334_1000821_pt1 | contig 18831 bp, 10 predicted proteins | sample EtOH5_35cm_T3_12_FD_202080 | JGI IMG/M metagenome (GOLD analysis project Ga0255334, IMG submission 202080) | Sandy soil microbial communities from University of British Columbia, Vancouver, Canada - EtOH5_35cm_T3_129 | ecosystem: Engineered > Artificial ecosystem > Sand microcosm > Unclassified ...
CGTGCAATATTCCGACTTTGTTCGCGAGGCCCGTCCCAAAATCCATGTGGCAACCGAGACAAGAATCGAGACGTATGAGGGTACTGTGTGGTGTGTCAGCGTGCCCGTCGAACCCAACCTCATCATTGTTCGTCGCATCATCCAACACAAAGGCGTAGAGGTGCCATCAAAGAGTTTTATAGCCATGAATAGTATATACGGCGCACTCGGCGCCAAGCAGGGTCGTATGCCCTGCGTCGAGGTATCCGAGTCGGTGACCTGCATCGGGCGCGACATGATCACGGCCACCAAGATCTATGTCGAGAGTCACATGGCGCGCTATGTCATGTCGCGCATGAATCTGCTCTCTACGGGCTCATCATCCGACGCAATGGGCGCGGTCTGTGCGTCTAACGAGAGGCGCATGCAAGAGGCCTTTCAGACTGGCGGACTGGGACCCGTGCGTTCCGTCAATGCATCATCACCATCACAATCAGGCTCCACCGGGCTGGAACTTGCACCATCCATTCCACGAAATGCCCAAGATGAAGGCGAAACCATTACCGCCCTAAAGTCGACGGTGGTCGATGAAAAGGCGCTGGAAAAGGCCCGTGCCCTGGCCGCGGCCTTTGCAGAAGCCGGGATGTCACCCGATGCCGTCAACACGGCCACCGTCGTGTATGGCGACAGCGTGTCGGCCGATACGCCCCTCCTCGTGCGTCGCCGCCGCCGCCGCTCTGGCGAGGTCGACTATGTGACGGCCGACCGTCTCGCCTCTTTTGCCTCTTGTGGCCGCGCACGATCTTTGGAATGGTCCTCTTATGGAGGCGACAAGCAGGCCATTGCCCTGGGTACGGCAGACGACGGTGATGGAGAGATTGATGTGTGGACCGAACGCGGCTGGACTCAGATCAGGCGCATCATCAGGCATTACACGCACAAGCGCATGTATCGCGTGCAGACGCCCCTCGGGTGTGTCGATGTGACCGAGGATCACAGCCTGCTCGACAACCACGCAAACAAGGTCAAACCCGGCGACGTGCGCGTGGGCTCGCCCCTATTGCATGCACCTCATCACGTGGGTTCCCTGGGCGCCCACTTGGGTCCCACATTGGTGCCACACATCCAGAACGACCCCTGTGACTCGACCGCCTTTTGGAAGGAGCGCGACGCCGAGTGGGCATGGCTCATGGGCGCATTTTACGTGACGGCCACATTTGAAACCCCCGGACAGCATGCACCCGCCGCAATCGTATGGCACCTGCCAAGGGAATCTGCGCACTTCCGGACGCGCATCGTGGGTGCACTCGCCAGCACATTTGGACAAATTAGCGTCTCTACCGCAGAGACAGAGACGACAACAACAACAGAGACGACGATCCATGTGAGCCTGGATTCTGGATCGTTGGCATCCCCTCTACGGGAGGCGTTTGGCTGCTTTTACGAGGGGGCAGGTGATGGCAAACGCGTACCGGCATCGATCATGCGAGCCCCACCGAGTCTGGTCGAGGCCTTTCTGTGTGGCGCGCGCCAGACGGCACACAAGACAGCCGATGTGCCCCCTGCATTTGCCGGCATGACCGTGTCGATCCTCGAGCACGACGACCAAGAGGAACGGTTTACGGTACGCGGCAAACTCAACGCGGCCACCCTCTACTATATCCTGCGTGCCCATCAGGGCACCGTGCGCATCGAACACGCTCACCCACAAGACGCACAAGAGAGCGACATCTATGTCCTCGCGCCGTCGCCAAAAGACGGCGAGGACGTAGAGGACACACGAATCTGTCGGATACAGGTGCTAGAGAGAGACAGCGAGGCAAAAGGCCACTATGTGTACGACCTCGAGACAGAGAGCCACCACTTTGGCGCGGGCGTGGGCCTCCTGGTCGTGCACAATACAGACTCGGTGATGATCGAGTTTCACGGGGTGCCCAAGACGCGCGCCGGCGTCGATCTCGCCCTCCACCTGGGTGTCGCCGCGTCCGACTATATCACGAGCAAGTTTCCCGACCAGATCATCCTAGAGACGGAAAAGGCCTACTGGCCCTATGTGCTCTTTCGCAAGAAGCGCTACGTGGGCCGCCTGTGGAGCCTCAACGGCAAGCCGCCCTACATCGATGCCAAGGGCGTCGAGGTCAAGCGACGCGACAACTGGACGGGCATGCGCAACACCTACAAAAAGTGCCTCGAGTCGATGATGACCGTCGCCGACGACGGAGGGAGCAACAGGGGCATCGACGCTGTCAAGGACATTGTGCTCGCGCTGGTCGATGATCTCATTCACGATCGCGTGCCCCTGAGCGACTACAAGGTGAGCAAGTCGCTCAAGCGCGACTATAGCAAGTGCAAGTCGTCGCCGCCGCATGTCGTCGTGCGCGACAAGATCCGCAAACGCGGGGGTGCCGAACCCCTGGCGGGCAATCGCGTCTACTTTGTCATCACGGTTGACCATCGCGAGAAGAAGGTGTCGGCGCGTGCCGAAGATCCGGCCTATGTCGCTGCCAACCCGCACCTGGTGCGCATCGACAGGCTCTACTATCTCAACAACCTCATCAAGCCCTTTAGCGCCCTGCTGGAGCCCTGCTTTCTCAACCCAGAGGTGCTCTTTAAGCCCGCGGCCATCGAGATTGCCCATCAGCAGACCGGTCAGCGCTCTATCATGCAGTATATCCTCGCCAGCCAGCAGGCGCGTTCGCCCACTGCCTCATCGTCTCCGCGCCTGGAGGAGATTGGGAAGGACAAGGACAGTGACGACGACGATGATGATGATGATGATGATGACGCCTTTATCGAGGTCGACCGAGCACGGGATGAGCGCAACGCCAACGGCAAGAGGCCCGGCAGTCCGCTCCAGTCGGGCACGGTGCGCGTCGTCTTGCCGCCACGCGCGCGCAGTGGGCAGCAGCCATCAGCGGGGTCGCAACTCGAGCGACGCCAGAGCAATGTTCGGTACGTGCCCAAGGGCGTACAGGAGCAGGAAGCGGCCAAGGCGCGCAAGCTAAAACGCAACCAGCCACCGCCCACGAGCGGGCCCATGACCCAGTATATCATGTCTCGGCGTCTCTAGCATCGCCTCCACCCTTTCCCACCTCTACCTTTTATGTTCTCTTTTCAAACAAGGAGCCTTTGTAGATACCATACGTAGCAACAGTCCCCCGTGCGTTGGCTCGGGTATCATACATTCTCGGAGGATCCATAGTTTGAGAGTTGATCGAGATAGACTGGTTCGATCAAGTTGCCAGCTTACTGCACGAATTCCATTCTGTTTCTAGTGCACAACACAGTGCCGCACAAGAGCCCTACACTCGTTGTACAGTCTATGCAACGGAACCGATCAACCCTACTAGGTCGAGGCGCAGGTCATCCTCGCGGATAAGAGAACAAACGTATTGCTAGAAAACAAAACACACTTGCGATGCCGGCAAACAAATCCATGTAGCAGGGTACATGACGTACCGCAAGACCACAGGCTTGCTCCATCAGGGAAACAAACATCTGCGCAAGAAAAGCAACGTGGCTCGATCATTCCATTCCACCACAGGGTGGTGTACCCTATGGAGGTGGACAAGATACGTTTGCCCCATACTGGGCATTGAGCGGCCGCGAGCGGGACCTCACGGAAAAGCGAGTCCCGGGTTGCCACCAAGAATGGCACCGATTAGATCGGACCCTGGACCCACGCCAAAAAGGAGCGTCATCCGCCGACACCTTGAATGAAACATACCACGGATGGCACTGATGACCACTTTCGTGATACCAACCAATCGCCATCATTCTGTCGTGGGCAACAAACACCGCCAAGAAAACCAGGGTGGCCAAGGTGCCGCAGCACCCACGCAAACGTCAAATCCATTACGTTACCCCTCGATGCGCCTCTCGGTTGTCGGGCGTCTATTCTGCACCGCGAGCATTTACAAATGTCGGTGGGGACCAATAACAAATGGCCATCCTTTTATGGTCATCGGAGTGACGGTCAAACATACTGTGGCTGGTACCGTTTGGCAGCATGCGGCCTGGTCTGCGCCGCGCACTTTGGCACGCGCTTGCAGTCAATGTTGGCTGATGGCCGCGCGACCCCAAGGTCAACAGAGGGCGGCCTGGCCTTGCATCAAAACGGTGCGCGTGTGACCTCACAAATCGTGCTCGGGCCAAAATGCAAAAACACCGTTGGAAAGTCGAAAGCGTTTTCGTGCTGCCATAAATGTCGACATTCGTACGCTAGTTACCTATCGTTTTGGGAAAATGTGCTCGAATCGAGCAGAGTTTCTGTACCCTCGCTCTCTCGGCTGCTGTGGTGGGGCGAGGGGCATCTGCTTTGACCCGCCAGAGTTGCGAGTCTACCCATCGGGTCGCGCAAGTTTGATTCTACACTACCCTATCGTGTGCTCAAAAAGGCTGCACAATGCACTCTTGTTCCTGCTGCCTGGTCAACCACAAGGCCAGGCACGCGTTCTAACAAGGTGACGTTTTTGGGTCGTTTGACCGGCAATCTTTATGTGCATGCGTTTCAATGTCACCTGAGCAGACCCCGCCCCATATGCGACGCGATCAAGCGCGAGGCCTTTACCCTTGCTCCTGTACGGCTTGACTTTTTGCGTCGCATCAGGACAAGGGTTCCACTTGGGCGCACCGCAAGGGCTACGTATGAATTTGACCATGGCCAGCAACTTGCGCGTGCCATTTGTGAACGCTCTGATAAAGGCTACAGTTCTGGGTCGGCATGCGCACACAGATAAGCACAAGATAGAGACACGCGCACCTACATACGGTATGGACGGGTGAACGCGTCGGTATTTATGGTTGTTTCCTTTGACGGTGGCGCCATACACCTTGTGACGACAATCCACAGTCGTATGGCGGCATACTGAACAGATACGTCACCATAGAGTACGCGAGTACCAGCAGAGCCAGACCTGCATAACAAAACAAGAAAACTTGTCTGCCATTGCGACAGGCACAGCTGGCACACAATGCCACCTCTACATCCATTGTCTTTGCACATGCAAAGAGTTTGTGTTGGGGATAGATCATTTCCGTGCCAAGGTCCACGCGATCCGTGGTATCCACCAATGGCCTTTGTTCCTTCAAACGTTCATGTGCCATGGCAGCCAGACACCAAGGAAACCAAACTGGCCGGGGTCAATGCAATATGTGAGAGCGTTTTGGTTTGTCTGTGTGCTGTCGCGGCCATGGCTTCCATGGTTTATCCCGCAGCGCATGTATTTGCAAAATGCAATAGGGAACCAATCACGTTCCTCTGTATCTCTGTCGTACATGAAACGACTTGGCCACAACCACCTTGGCACCATTTGGCAAAACATTATCGATGCATGGCAGAGTCGAGATGAAGGGGCCTGTACCATCCAAAGACAAGGGTGCTACAAATTGTGTTCATGACCGCAATAGCTAGTCCAATTTACTGTACTCAAAGGAATCAAACGCCGGGGCATAGAACGGCTGGCTGCCCCGTTGGGCGCACTATAGACAGACATCCTTGTTGATGATCATATGATTCCACCAGAATGTGTTATGTGTGGTGCGCGTATAAAGACTGCCGACGCATGGTTTGTGATTGTGCAGGCCCTTTACGTGCAATCTCCTTGGGTGATGGGAACCGACTATATGTGGGCGCCTTCCATCGACATGACAATGTACCATGCTGGGATCGCATCTAGGTAGTTTCACCAACGCTTTGGAGCGGTTTTCTTGTTTTGGCGTGGTCCTTGCTCGCCAAACGGACAACATAGTCGTCGCGGTGTATCGGTAAAAGGACCGTGTCGAGAGCAAAACGCGTCTGGTGTCCTGATGCGTGACAGGCAAATATCCTTGGTGCACTCTATGCGAGAACACATCAGTGCGTGAGCGACGTCTCTGGTGCCCCTGCTAGAGAGAGGAACGGAGAATGACACCATCTGCGCACAGGGTTTGTGAGTGGGTGATCTGGAGCGGTAACTGTGAGAGAGTGGCATTCATTTGATGGATACGGCCGCGCATGTCGGACGGCAAGCACGTACGCATCTGTGCAGGGTGCGGTCACAGATGTCCTTTCCAGAGTAGCAAGCCCAAGACTTTGGATCAGCTTGGGCGAGAAACGACATAGTGTGGCTTGTGACGTCGCCGCCCTCACGCCGTGACGATCCCATGAGAGACAGTCGTACGGCTCTATGCGCATGTCATGAGAAGGAACGGGCCTCTATCGGGCAACTTTGGGCGCGAGTGTGCAAAAGTGCAATCACACGTTTCGCCATGTTTGACGAGGTCCACAACAACCGAGGCCGTGAGCAGCAACGAGCATCAATGGACAAGGTGTGGTGTTGGCGCCGGTGATTGACACCAACAAACGCAACCAATGACAACGTTCGTTTCTGATGGCCCGCCAACGACAACAGTAGAAAGCCATCGGGCAAACCATGTCGACTCGGGTTTGTGTGCATCGACACAACAACAACAGTTGGGTGCATCGTCCCCGGCCATGACCCCTTGTATGTTTTACAATGTGACGTTGGCATTTCCGAGCGCGCACACACGAACCAATCGCATTTGCGCTTCCAATGGCCAAGATGAGCGAGGAAACATGGAAAGAGAGAAACGAAAGGAAACATGTTCTCACGAGGCGAACACGTCGCACAGACCAATCTCCCGAATCCATCCATCGATCCGCATTGCCATCGCCAGGGTCGTCTCGTCGTTTGGGTCGTCGCCTGAAGCCGAAAGGCCGCACCACCGACGCCAATGCGAAACACGTTTGCTGTCGGGAGGCCCGTCGCGCTCGCCAAGGTGGGCGAGTCGCGCACCCACCGTTGCCGGCAGGCGATCTGGATCGATGCGTGGTCCCAGGCAGCGACACGCAATCTCGATGGCGCCCAGTGTCCTGTCGATGGCGCGCGCGGGAGACACCATGACCGCGAGTTGGACGTCCGACTGCGACGATATATTCCATGGCAATGATGATGACGATGATGATCGTAGGCCCTCTATCGCGTGTTGCGTCCATTTCGATGCGGCCGTCCAGGGATCGCAGCATTCTAGTTCGCCTCTGGTGCCGTGCAAAAGCGCGAGCCTGTCGAGGGTCGCGAGCGCCTTTCGACGCGCATGATGGCGGCCATCGCGGTCGCCGGGCATACGCTGCCCCGACACACGCTGTACGAGCCGCTGAACCAATGCGTCGCCAAAGGCTATGCTCTTGGCGCCATTGCCGATGCGCGCCTTGGCCAACGCAGTATGGGGCCACGCGCAAACGATCGATGCCAACGCGTCCAGGGCCCTCGCATAGCGGTTGCCCGTATAGAGTGCGCTCACCCGGTCCCCTGAATGCGACCACTCAAAACGCTCGATATGCGACAGCAGCACCTCGAGAGTCACGCCGCTGGGACGTGCCCCGAGCACGTCGCGCATCCACTCGAATACGCGCTGCGGATGGTCGCGTATGCCGCGGCCTCGGCTCACCATCGCCACGATGGCATGTTGAAGGCGCTGCTCCGATACCACGGGGGTGCCATTGTCGGCGATGGTCGCCGCGAGCGCCCGGTCATCGACCAGGTCACGCCCATCTGGCGGAAAGAGCGCCGAGCACACGAGCCATCGTGCCACATCGAGGGCGCTCAGCGAGAGTGCTTCGACAATCAAATGGTCCAAGAGGCGTCTGCCATTCTCTAGCGGGTCGCTCGGGGCCTTGTCGCCGAAAACGTTTCCAGGATCGCTGCTGGCGTCGATCCGTTGAGCGCCCAGATGAAAGGCACGTTCGGATGGCGACGCAACCGGCGGAGTAGAAATGGACGCGACGATCGACGGACCCATCACTTGGAGGTACTCGTAGCGATCGGTGAGGAGCGCGGCGCGGCACACCGTTTCATCATAGTGTCGCGCCAGGGGTCCTCCGAGGCGTGCGGCGATACGCCCACGCGCTCCGCGGCGTCGCTTTGCAATATGGAGCAACTCTTGTGACGATTTGGCTAGGGAGCGCATCAGCTGGGTCTGGCCCGTCGAGGCGGCGCCCAGCCATGCGTGATGGTGGGCCGACAGGGCCGATACGCAGCAACTCGCATCGCTCGTGGCGACCGAAAGGCGTTCGAGCAGGGACGCCACAAACGTCGTGTGGCCGGCACACGCTGCATCAAACACGGCCTCGCACACATCGGGCGGGGTCTCCCCGAGGGCCACAAGTCGATGGAGAGCGTCCCGGTTATTCCACCGCGCGGCCACCCTGAGCATGATGGCCGATAGTGCCGCCGACGGACAGCGACCCACTTTGCGCTTGATCGTGCTCCACGGCTGGTAGGCGGCGCCCCCGTCGCACGCGTGCACCCACCACGTATCAGGGCCTCGTATGCATTTGTGCTTTGCATCGTCAACATCATCACCATGGGATGGGAGCATTTGATAGAGGTCCACAATGTCCTCGCTCCATCGGCGCCGGTCGCGCTGGACCCATGTGCGCAACGATGCGATGGCATCCCTGCCCATCGAATGCCGAAACGCTGCCTGCGTCGACTCGTCGGTTCCGGCAGCCACCATTACGGCTACCGTGTGGTGGGCCTCTAATGGCACGCACAGCATGTACGCATCGATCCATTTGATTATGGCATTCAAACGTCCCGCATCTCGTACGTTTGCGGCACGGCCATCATCATCATCATGGGGACCCACGGATTCAGGCGTGGGAGCAAGGGTGGAAACAGAGCGTCGCATCAAGAGGGCCACGGTCGATGCGCACAGCAGTCTCCCATGCACCCACTTACGGCGCATGTCCGTCCGTGGATCGGCCAGATACTGTACCATCCGCGTGGCGTCGACCGGCGTCGGCGACTCGACCGTGTGTTGCCATATCCTGCACACAGAACGTGCGACGCAACGCCATCGAGGGTGCAGCAGGTGCCGGCCCGAACGCGAGTCTGTCCCGTTGAGGATGTGGTAGACCAACTCGTGCGGCAGGTTGGCCCATTTAGTGTGATTCTCGTCATCGATGGGATGCGACAATTTCGTCGTCCCCTGATCGGCAAGCGTTCGTCGACGTTTGGCAGGGGTGGCACTTGCACGTTGTCGAGAGGGCAGCGTTCTCTTGCGCATCATTTCTTGTTTGTACAAGGCCGCATGCACGGCCGCCCACTGTTGAGGCGGCCCGCCCTCTGCCCCGCGCGAGCGAAAATGCAAAAAAGAAATCGCAAAGGGAAATGGCCATTCAATATTTTTTTTTTCTCTGCATTTTCCCCAGAGTGGGGGGCGCGTCGGCCGGAAGAGGACGTTTTTCCTTTTGCGCACGCCGGGCCTGGCGAGAGCGACTGCACCGATATGTACGATGAACGCCTGCTCTGGCGCCATCCGATGGCCCTCGCAAGAGGCTCTACGATACTGAAAAGGTCCAGAACTGTTCTCTTTCAACTTGTGCGACTTTATGCCCTTGACATTACTGCCTTTGCATTTGTGTGATGGAACGTGGGAGGCAAGAGGGCATAAAACAAAGGCGCGAAATCAAAGTGAGCACCTGTTGGTACACACGTGCGCCTGCTGGTGGTTCGTTTTCCCTTGTGATTTGCCGTCTAGATACCGTATCATGCTGTGTTGTTGGGCCACACACGATTGGCCACTCTTGCGGTATCGTGGCTTTATATGCGATTGCACGGGTCTTGCTGTACCTTTTGCCAGGCAAACACCTTTACTTGCAAACTCGACCAAACTTGCAAGACCAAACAGTCAAAATGCCGGGCCAGCATCAAGATGGCGATGATGACAAGAGGTGTCGCGATACGTCAACCGGCCATTACCTATCGCTCTTTGGCGACCTGTTGCGGTCGTCGGCTAGAAACGAACGGCCGCCGCCCCACGTAATGGAACACCGCGAGGTCATGCGCAACATGTGGATGGCGTTTGGCGCCGCCAAGTCGGGCGCCTGCGTCGCGCTCATCGTGGCCGCGCCGTGGGCCACGGGCCGCGTCGCCCGCAGAGTGGGCATTTGCGGATGGCGATCGACCGCGTTAAAGGGCACCGTCGGGGTCGCATCATTACTCTACTGGGGGCCATTCCCTGCGCACTATGTTTACGGCATGGCAACAAACTTTTGTTAGCACCAGCCAACTTGTGCGCCTGTCGATTCGCACCTGTCCAGTAAATCGATTACCACCAAAGCCTTCTAGCAAAAGGTTTCCACGCATAACGATGGGCGCCCCGTTGATAGATACTGCACCAAACGAAAAAGGCACGAGCGCGTTCCATAGAGCACAAGAGTCTGACAGACACACGGGCGCAAACCCCATCTTGCACTAGCACTTGCAGCAAATGGGTTGCTTTTCCTGTAAGGCATGGTTACTGCAATTGTCATATCAGACCAGTGTATGGTGGGCGAAACTTGCGTGGATCACGTTGGAGACAATGGTAATGTAACTGGGCATGCAACGCAATCTATATTATAGGACATTTGTAGAGCCGTGTAAGGATGTGCACATGGACCCGACCAAAGAGGGAGAACAAAAGAGATTACATGTGCACGAGCATCCAATGATCCAGTAGACAGGGCAATAGACATGCTGGATTTCTAATTAGGATCAGATGGCAACGCATTTGGGTGTGCCGGCAGCCACGGCGGTGCAAGCGGTACAAAAGGATAAAGGACCGCAAGGCGGGGCACTCGTACAATGCGTTATGACCTCGGCATCGGCCACCACCTTGTTTGTCCACACGCCGCGCACACACGAACCGTCGGCATAGGTGCACACCCCACGGCCGCACCTTTTGCCCTTTTCCCATGCGCCCTCGTATCGGGTTCCGTCTGGTTTGACGCCGACGCCGTGGCCGTGGCGTTTGTCGTGCTTCCATTCACCCTCGTACCGGGTGCCGTCCGGTTTGGCATAGACCCCATGGCCGTGACTCACGTTGTCGCTCCATGCTCCCTCATAGATAGTTCCATCGGACCAGGTATATGTACCGTGACCACATCGTACTCCCGCCTTGAAATCGCCCTCGTATTGATCACCGTCGCGGTATGCGTAAACGCCCCTACCATCACATTGGTCGTCGGTCCATTCACCCTCGTATCGGCTACCTTTGGTTCCCGTAAAAATTCCGTAATCGTTACGGTGGTCATCGGCCCACTGGCCCTCGTATTGGGCACCATTAGGCCAAACTTGGATTCCATGACCGCTCCGTATGTTGCCGCTCCATTCTCCTTCGTATCTGTAACCATCGAGTTGAATGTAGACTCCGCGGCCACTGCGCACATCACCGCTCCATTTACCCTCATGTCTGGCACCGTCAGGCCACGTAAAGATGCCGTTACCGTTGCGCTGATCATCGACCCACTCGCCCTCGTATCGGGCACCATCGGGCCACGTAAAAACCCCATGGCCGTTGAAGAGGTCTCTGCTCCAGGCGCCCTCGTATCGGGCGCCTGTAGGGTATGTGTTGACCCCATGGCCACAGCGCTTATCGTCGCTCCACTGTCCTTCATAGCGGGCGCCGTTTGGCCAAACATGGGTCCCATGACCACTCCGCACGTCGCGGCTCCATTCTCCCTCATAGCGGTGACCATCGAGTTGGGTGTAGACTCCGCGGCCACTGCGCGCATCGTCACCCCATTCACCCTCGTATCGGGCACCATTGGGCCACAGGTATACTCCATGGCCACTGCGCACGTCGTCACCCCATTCACCCTCGTATCGGGCACCACTGGGCCACCGATATACTCCATGGCCGCTACGCCCATTATTGCTCCACGTGCCCTCGTACCGGGTATCCGACCGATAGACCTGTGTGCCACGGCCATGTCTACGGCCGGTATGCCATTCGCCCTCGTAGCGCTCATCGGTCGCAGCCAGCGCGCCGTCGACTCGACTCGCTGACCTCTTGTTGTCAGCACCGCAGTGGCGTGTCGGCAGTCGCAAGGCCAATCCGTACCCATGTGCGAGTCCATCGATAGTATCACCCCAATAGACATGGCGTGTGCCAGCTGCAACCATGGTGGTGGCGCCTACGCTCGCGCCAAAGGGCGCAGGATCGCACGCCTGGGCGCGATAGAGCCATTGCCAGTCCTTGCCAAACGACGCAAAGCCGGTGTGCAAAACGGGCCCGAAATGCAGCGTGCATAGATGGCGCCACAGAGATGAGTCCATGGCGAGCGCACGGTTGCGCTTTGATGTCGCCGACCAAAGTGCCAGCGTCGTGGCACTGTTGGTGGCCGCCAGGATCATGAGGGCGAGTTCGTCGGGCATGCATTCAAAGAGGGAAAATGCATCCAAAGTATTCATGCACTTTTGCCTCTTGCAGAGCAATGCGCTGCTGCTGCTGACTTTGGGGGCGCCTGCCGTGTCCTCTTGGGGTTTCAAATTAGACTGCATCCTTTTCATGGCAAGGGGCGAGTATCTGATTCCTTGACGATGTTAAACTGGGCTGGCGAATGCAAGGCGGAAACCTCGCCGGTGTGGCATGCGCGCGCCCAACTCGGTGGACTCCTCCTCCTCCTCCAACAGTTGCCGTGTTGGAGTGGTGCGAATGCGAATGATGCTCTCTGCTATGTTGTTGGATGCGTCGGCGTGGTGTTATTGCTCGGCACGTTGGATCGTAAAGGTCTATGCGTTCCCATTGGTTGATTTTTTGGTATTTCGCACGCACAACGTAAACTGTATCCAAACAACTCTCACGCGATGGTGTCGCACAATAGATGACACCGCAACGTTGTGCACATGTGGCGGGCCCGAGCCGCTACTTTATGTGTTGCCAAATAGAACGCGGGAAAACGCGCAATTGTGATTGGTTGTTTCCCCAACTCTGCGGCTGCGATGCGACTCTGCCGCAGTGCGCTGCAAACTCCCACTATAGTGTCGCCAGCGTTGATTGCGTGGCTTTCTCCAAAAGCAGTAATTGTGCATTGTCAAGAGAATACCAACATAAGGGGAAACAAGCAAACAGGTCATAGACAGCGATGCTGTTGGGGCCAATAACGGTATATCACGCAAACAAATGTGCCGTTTGTATGGTGTAAATGCGACCATCGCCATGCGGCATTCACAGGCACACAGTCGGGACCTACTTGGCAAGGGATGGGGTCATGGACATGCGTTTATTGGAAACTATTGCTGGCCAGGAGGTGGCGCGCATACATGTTCATGATGACGTCAATCTCAAAGCCCACGTTTGACTCGGGATTGTGCGAACCATTAAAGGTCCACTCGTTGTGTGTCGCGCGCCATTCGGTGGGCCGGTCTAGACTTGCGTGGAGATCGGCTTCCGTGACCGGTGCGCATCTGATGGACCTCTGCAGCGGCGAGTACCCGCCGCCAAAGAGCGCGTTCATGATTGCAATCAACGTGCTGCCCGCGCGCACCGTGTCTAGATAGCCGGGCGGCATCGCACGCACAAACGATAATGCCTCGTCGCGCATGATCGTCAGTGGCGTTATATTCCACGGCCCTAGGGAGGGATCGTTGGGCCCAAACGCTTCGAGGAGGATGCGCACGATGAGGGCCGTATCGACGGGCCGCGTCAAATTGGGAGGATCACCTCTTGATCGATGAAGGGTGTCAGGATTGTCGACGTCCAAGTAGCCCCATTGAACGGTGCTGGTTTTGCTCAGATCACATTGCGCGCCATACGCGAGGACGGTCACATGGGTGGCCACCGGATACATCATCGCAAAGGCCAGAACGGTGGGCATGTTGGGCCACGGCTGGGCCCCGTTGCGAATCATGTAGCGCAGGACGCGCGGCGCCTTGAGCGCGACCGCCAGTGCCAGAGGGCTCACGTAGGGCGACCCGTAGGGTGGTTCGTTTCCCCCTATGTTCCTTCCGGGATAAAGGTCAAACGCCTGCGTCACCCACATTGGCACGTTGCCCTCGGACGGTAACACGCTCCTGGTGCCGTTCTCAGAGAAGAGTTGCCGTTGCTCTTGCCAGAGGTCCTTGCTGATAATAGGTGCATGGTAGCACAGCACGACGCCGTTTCGCGAGCGCCCGCATACCACAGCCGGGTCGATGTATTGATCGAGGCGCACCCTGCGCGTTCTCAGTATGGCCTCTACAGTATCGACATCGTCCGTGGCGATGGCGTACACAAATGCGCGCATGCAGCCTATATAGTCCTGGCAGGCGCCACTTGATTGGACCAACTCGCGAGCGCGTACGGTGCTCCCCTCGGCAGTGAGCGCCACCGCCTCGGCCAGATTGCGGCCGGACGCGGCCAGCGCGGCAATGTCGCGATTGCTGAGCGTCGGCTGTTCGATGATCATCGCCTGCAACTCAGTCGGCAGCTGGGACAGTCCCGCTAGTGGGTTGCCCCCATAAGGGGTTTGCGTTTGGAGGGAGAGCGCCCTCGATACGGGCACCTGGCTTGGCCTGCCCTGCGGCCTATGGGAAAAAGCAGGAGGACTACGAGAAGAAGACAAAGCCATCAGTGGTACTGTGGCGGTGCCGGCGCGCACCGCGGGGAGGGCCAAGGCATAATGCGCTCTTGTCGGCCGAGCGATGATCTTGGCGTACTGTTGCAGGAGCCATTGCAGCCTCTCGACATAGGGCACAAGTCGCTCAGGTGAAGGCGGAATGTCCTCTTGCACATAGTGGAGGGCCTCGCGCAGATCTTCTTGTGCGCCTTCCAACTCGCTTGTACGCGTTCTCTCGATGATCGCCTGATAATTGCGCTGCTCAGAATCGTGCGCGTATATCCACGTGGACGATTCACGCGCATGCGCATGGAAACCGTGAACCGTGTCGAGAGTGGCCCACAGCGACGGAAACTGCCACCCGATATCCTGGATGCGCTCCGTTGGGGTGTAGCCGGCCGCGAGGAGCAGAGGAATGACCTCTCGAAAGAGGTCCATTACGAGGGCGTTGTTGTTGGCACTGGAAAAGGCATTGGCGCGGTCGGTGACCATGCGCGCCACCGACAAAGGATTGAAATCGTAGGGGCCCAGTGTGCGCGATCGCGGAAACGCCTCGAGTAGGGCGCGAATGACATCGGCAGGGTGCGTGCGATATATGGCAGGCTTCCCCATACCAGGCACCCGATGGTCTGTCACGGTGAGGCGCGTGAGCGCCATGTTGAGGAGGGCCTCGGGCGAGGGCCACGGTTGGGCGCCGGCACGAACAAGGGTGCGCACGGCGTCCGCGTTGCCAAAGAGGATTGCGATGCCCAACGGAGTGGGCACGTTGTATGCCAAATAGAAGGGCAACCCCAGGTCCTCCCATGTGAGGAACTTTCCTCGCGTGCCACGATGAGACGGTGGCATGTTTCCCGCGACGGCAAACTCTATGGTCCAGGAACTGCTTCCGCTGAGGTTCCCTGTGGTGACATTGCTCATCACGCTCGACGGAAACAGATCATTGGCTCTGATGACACCCGCCCTGAGGGCCGCGAGCATGTCCGGCGTGCTTTGGGACACGATGGCATTGACCAGTTTCACCAGGGATTGATTATAATCGGCAGCGCATGGAGTCTCCTCTAGGCGTTTGCTGTCGATCGTCCTGTACACGGCGCTGACCTGGTCGTTGGTGTCCTCGTAGAGCATGGCTGCTGTTACCTTTTTGCTTCCTAGAGTCTATTCCGGCGTCTTTCGCAAGAGCAAATGCGCGTGTGCACAAACGGGGCGCTTGCGCACGCTCTTTAGAACAAAGCTTTATGGAATAGGTACAGAGCGCCGATGACAGGCTGCACTGCACCCCCTTTCCCCCTACCGCCTTCTCTGTCGTCGCCACATGGCGCACTCGCACCGGTGTGCGCTGCAAAACACAGACGACAAAGCGACGCCGGTACCTGCCGTTTGCTTTACCCTGTGCGCACTGGCGGGGGCGTTCACAGATGTACTATAAACAGATGACAGCCCGCGCAAACGTGTACAACAAACACGCGTAATATTGGCACCGTCCTTGGGAAATGGGCATCTTGTCAATGTGACGCAGGGAGAAGGAGGGCGGGTCGAGTGCTGATCAAGATGGATATCGCTCGCCCATAAACCACAAACCTATGTCGAGCGGGACGCGACCTAGCCAACAACGGCACCGTCAGGCTTTTGCGCCCTGCAACAGCAACGGACACGGCTCATGCACCAGAGCCATTGCTGTGTTGCGGTTGGTTTGTCTCGCACGGAATTCGCGGAGCATGACTGCACTGCATCCAAATCGCGCGATGCAAGGTATTTAATGTCTGGGTGCGCCACGCGACCACAACGTCGGCGTGACTCCGTCTTTTGCAAGCCGTGGTTGCATTTTGTCGCGAGACGTTGGTAAAATGCGCAGGGTCGATGATTGGTCCCTTTTCCGAACCTTTTAGAGTCGGATTAGGGTCACCCGTTCGACGCCGCATTCCGTAAACTGCATCCACACGCGATGCACCGCCTCTCACGCGCACGTCCTATCGTTCTCTTGAAAACCGCACAAAGGTCCTTTACCACCTCCTCGCCGTCTGCGTCTATCGTACCGGTTGCGGTTGCATCTATCGTTTGCGGCGGTAGGTATTTCCCTGTACGCATTATGCTTGCCGACTTGCTACATTCTTATGTACATAGCGCAGGTTTTGCGATTGGTATAACGGGCACATCCCTTTTGCTGACATGCCTCGGCGCGGCGACACGCAAGGATCTCGATATCACAGTGTCCAACATCAAGGTGATTTCGTACCTCGCCATTACGGACGGTCGTGTTTACCATGCCCCCTCCCCTTATCCAGGCCGATATCAGAAAGATGGCTGCGGAATCCCGGATTGAAGCCGCACGCTTTCATCAGAGGCGCAACGCGTACAGGCTATACGCGGGGACCAAGAGCATCAGGATTTCAGGAGGAAAGCACCAATTCAGTCTGCCTATGGATCCTTGGACGGCAACGTGCCCTATCTGTGGAGCGCACTAGACAAGTTCTACCCGGTGTGGGCTATTGAAGGGGCAAATGACTTGGATGTTCTATTTTCAACCCTACCCTTTCACCGGCGTTGATTGCGAGGCTTTCTCCAGGAGCAAGAACTGGGCGTTGTCAAAAAGAGAATGCCAACATAAAGGGAAACACGAGCAAACGAACCACCACGCAACTGCAATGTTGGGGCTAATAAAGACACATCACGCAAATAGGCGTGCCGTTTGTATAATGTGGATGCGGCCGCTATCATGTGGCATTCACAAACGTACATAGTCGGAACCTACTTGGCGAGGATGGGTCCTGGACAGGCGTTTATTGAAGACTGCTGTTGGCCAGGAGGTGGCGCGCATACATGTTCATGATGACGTCAATCTGGGTGCCTATATTTGGGATATAGCCTTGAGAGCCATTGGAGATCCACTGGTCGTATGCGGCATGCCACTCTGTAGGCCTGTCCAGACTTGCACGGAGATCGGTGTTTGTCACCAGCGCACATCTCATGGACCTTTGCAGGGGCGAGTACCCACCACTAAAGAGTGCCTGCGAAATTGCAATCAAGGTGGTGCCCGCACGCACCGCATCCAGGTAGCCTGGTGGCACCTTGCGCGCAGATGACAGTGCTTCTGTGCGCATAATCGTCAACGGCGTTATGTTCCATGGTCCCAACGAAGGGCCGTTGGACGGGAACGCTTCCACAAGGATGCGCGTGATGAGGGCCGTATCGACAGGTCGCGTCAGATTAGGCGGATAGCTGCTCAATCGGCAAAAGGCTTCGGGACGGTCGATGGTCAGGTGACCCTCTTGAGCAGCACCTGTCGCGCTCAAAAGACAGTGCGTATCGTGCGCGGCAACGGTCACATGGGTCGCCAGCGGGTACATCATCGCAAAGGCCAGAACGGTGGGCATGTTGGGCCACGGCTGGGCCCCATTGTGGATCATGTAACGAAGCACGCGCGGCGCCTTGAGCGCGACGGCCAACGCCAGGGGACTTACGTAGGGCCACCCATATGGTATTTCGATGCCGTCTCTGCTCCTTCCCTGATAAAAGTAGAGCGCCTGCGTCACCCACATGATCACGTCGCCCTCGGACAGTGACACACTTTCGTCGCCACTCTCGGCAATACGTTCTTGTTCCCCTTCCCAAAGAGCGCTGTCGATCATGGGCACGTGGTAGCCGAGAACGACACTGTTGCGCGAGCGCCCACACACTACGGTCGGATCGATGTACTGATCGAGGCGCACTCTGCGCGTTCTCAGTATGGCCTCCACGGTGTCGACATTGTCTGTAGCGATGGCGTACAGGAACGCATCCATGCATCCCACATAATCCTGACAAACGCCGCCCGGCTGGACCAATTCATGGGCGCGCTTGATGTTTCTCTCAGAGATGAGTGCCACCGCCTGGGCCAAATTCTGGCTGGACGCAGCCAGCGCGGCAACATCGCGATTGCTGAGCGCCGGCTGTTGGGCGATCAAGGCCTGCAGTTCGATCGGCAGCTGAGATAGTCCACCTGCTGCTGCTGCCGAGTCATTACTATATGGAATTTGCGTTTGAAGGGGTTGCTCCATCAGGGCGAGGGCTTGCGCTCGTGTACCTGGCGTGGTCTTGGCGGGCGAGCGAGGATGAGACAGAGAGATCAGAGGCATCGAGGCAATACCGGTGCGTACTGTGGGGAGGATAGACGCATAGTTTACCACCACCGGCTTGGCCACGACCTGCGCGTACTGTTTTAGGAGCCATCGCAGAGCGTTGATATAGGGCACGAGGCGATTCGAAAGGCTGGGCCCTTCTTGTTCGTAGAGGATGGCCTTGTTCAAGTTTTCCTGCGCGCCCTCAAACTCGTCCATGCGTGTCATCTCAATGCGGGCTTGCTCAGAATCGTGCTGGCGTCGCGAAGAGAGTGGGTATGCCTGGATGCGATCCGTTGGAACATAACCGGCCGCGAGCAATAGAGGGACAACCTGCCGAAAGAGGTCAAACACAAGGGTCTGATCGGGCTTGGTGAAGGCGCTTGCGCGCTC
>Ga0255334_1000822_pt1 | contig 18822 bp, 20 predicted proteins | sample EtOH5_35cm_T3_12_FD_202080 | JGI IMG/M metagenome (GOLD analysis project Ga0255334, IMG submission 202080) | Sandy soil microbial communities from University of British Columbia, Vancouver, Canada - EtOH5_35cm_T3_129 | ecosystem: Engineered > Artificial ecosystem > Sand microcosm > Unclassified ...
TTAAGCATGTCGTAAGTCAGCTGTAGGTTTCAATCCACGCATCCCATGCGGGATGCGACAGCCCCTGGTCGGTCAATGACGTCTGAGATGCCGGTTTCAATCCACGCATCCCATGCGGGATGCGACAGTTCCGCCGCTATAAAATCGCATTAATACCGACGTTTCAATCCACGCATCCCATGCGGGATGCGACCTGGATAAAGCCATTGAGCTTCTTCTAGCGGAATACGTTTCAATCCACGCATCCCATGCGGGATGCGACTACTGCCCTGGTCGCACTCGGCTATCCCGTCAGAGTTTCAATCCACGCATCCCATGCGGGATGCGACCGACCCATGGGCAGCCGGGCCGGAGCAGATTATAGTTTCAATCCACGCATCCCATGCGGGATGCGACGTCTCCGCTTCGAAAATAAAGATCGTCAAGTTGGCGTTTCAATCCACGCATCCCATGCGGGATGCGACTAATGGGTCCGTACGGATACGTCCGCATCGACAAGTTTCAATCCACGCATCCCATGCGGGATGCGACAAGGTGATAGCACTTGCGAAAACGATGGTCAAAAGTTTCAATCCACGCATCCCATGCGGGATGCAACGTTTCGCAGATTTTCGATCTACAAAATCACAAATTACGTTTCAATCCACGCATCCCATGCGGGATGCGACTTTCATTATGTGCTTCTCGCCTTTATCTTAGTACGTTTCAATCCACGCATCCCATGCGGGATGCGACTATCTGCACGCAAGTACCGTAGACCAGTAGCATGTGTTTCAATCCACGCATCCCATGCGGGATGCGACTGAGGATGACACTGGCGGAATACCACGCGCTCGGGGTTTCAATCCACGCATCCCATGCGGGATGCGACTAGGGTTACTAAAACGTACTCCAGTAGCCGACGAGGTTTCAATCCACGCATCCCATGCGGGATGCGACCTTGGCTCTGGTTGGCCAATTCTTCACTCATAAATGTTTCAATCCACGCATCCCATGCGGGATGCGACACGTCTGGAGCGGATTTTCCATCACCTGCTTCGTGTTTCAATCCACGCATCCCATGCGGGATGCGACTAGGCCGGTGTGTTGCATAATGGTATCGCGACTCAGTTTCAATCCACGCATCCCATGCGGGATGCGACGTGACTTTTGGCATTTTAGACGCTCCTTTCTGCGAGTTTCAATCCACGCATCCCATGCGGGATGCGACCACCATCTGGCCAAGTTGGCGTCCGGGACTGGCTGTTTCAATCCACGCATCCCATGCGGGATGCGACGTAGCCAGAAACTGAGTAGCATAACAACCTGACGTTTCAATCCACGCATCCCATGCGGGATGCGACTCTCCTTTTTGTTTTAGATTGTCTTAATCTATTTAGTTTCAATCCACGCATCCCATGCGGGATGCGACGTTTTATACTGAAGGCAGATTATGATAGTTTTATGTTTCAATCCACGCATCCCATGCGGGATGCGACAACGTGGAGGGATGCGGGATGATGCAATCTGAACGTTTCAATCCACGCATCCCATGCGGGATGCGACCTTTTGCCATTCCGCATGAGGACCCACATTTCGCGTTTCAATCCACGCATCCCATGCGGGATGCGACCATGGCGAGTGATCAACCTACCGCTGGAATGTGATGTTTCAATCCACGCATCCCATGCGGGATGCGACTCCTTCTCGATTTGAAGGTTGACGCGTTCCTGCTCGTTTCAATCCACGCATCCCATGCGGGATGCGACGTCGGGCTTCACTACAACACTGGAGCAGACTTTGCACGTTTCAATCCACGCATCCCATGCGGGATGCGACTCCGCTCCATTCTTGCCCCAGACTTGAACGACAACGTTTCAATCCACGCATCCCATGCGGGATGCGACCCTGCTTGATCTTTCTGTACACGCTATCCTTGACCGTTTCAATCCACGCATCCCATGCGGGATGCGACGGCCCATTCCAATCCGCCTGACACCAGGCTCGACGTTTCAATCCACGCATCCCATGCGGGATGCGACAATCAGGCGGCGGCCATACGCGGGGAGGTAGCAATGTTTCAATCCACGCATCCCATGCGGGATGCGACATTTTACGTAGTCGACTACGTTGACGGCGCTGGAGTTTCAATCCACGCATCCCATGCGGGATGCGACGACGTTATCAAACGTTTAATAGAGTGTACGAAACCGTTTCAATCCACGCATCCCATGCGGGATGCGACTTACTCTAACGGGCAAGCTTCGCAGCGGAAAAGACGTTTCAATCCACGCATCCCATGCGGGATGCGACTTCGACGACGCGCTTCAGGCGGAAATCATCGCAGTTTCAATCCACGCATCCCATGCGGGATGCGACACGAGGTTGGCAGCGTTGCTAAACTCGTCGTAGTGGTTTCAATCCACGCATCCCATGCGGGATGCGACTACGGAACACCTAGCGCTCCTGTAATGCCACTTACGTTTCAATCCACGCATCCCATGCGGGATGCGACGGGATGAGCCTGCTGGGACGGTTAGTGCGACAATGTTTCAATCCACGCATCCCATGCGGGATGCGACTCGGCAAGCGTGACGATTGGAGGCGCGGACGATCGCGTTTCAATCCACGCATCCCATGCGGGATGCGACGTCGCAGCTTGATCGACGTTTACGTAATCATTCAGTTTCAATCCACGCATCCCATGCGGGATGCGACCTTTCCCCGCCAGCGATCCCGGCATCACGTATCCGTTTCAATCCACGCATCCCATGCGGGATGCGACACGAGGGTTGCCGCTCCTTTACGTCAATTACCGCGTTTCAATCCACGCATCCCATGCGGGATGCGACGTTGCTGACAGCTTGTCAGCGCGTCGATCACATCGCCGTTTCAATCCACGCATCCCATGCGGGATGCGACGCCAGCAGAGATTTGATCACGGATTGATACATCCAGTTTCAATCCACGCATCCCATGCGGGATGCGACTATATTATAATTGTCCCCGAGGTGAAAATAATGAGTTTCAATCCACGCATCCCATGCGGGATGCGACTCCATCGTGCCCGACCCTGTGAGCTGCCAGTGTCAGTTTCAATCCACGCATCCCATGCGGGATGCGACCCGTTTGAGGTATTATGGAGATAATAACCAAACTGTTTCAATCCACGCATCCCATGCGGGATGCGACCAAATCAGCAGACAGGGGAAATCATCGAAGGAACGTTTCAATCCACGCATCCCATGCGGGATGCGACCGGCCATACGCGAGGGAGGTAATGGATATGATAAGTTTCAATCCACGCATCCCATGCGGGATGCGACCACGGCCCCTTTTACCATGGAGGTGCCTTATGGCGTTTCAATCCACGCATCCCATGCGGGATGCGACTCAACTCAGCAAGCCGATTGGGGGGTGGTTCCAAGTTTCAATCCACGCATCCCATGCGGGATGCGACGATTACCCGCGGATGCTTCCGGGGGACGCTGGAGGTTTCAATCCACGCATCCCATGCGGGATGCGACGACAGCGGACAAGCTGTTGCTAACCAAGCAAGTCGTTTCAATCCACGCATCCCATGCGGGATGCGACATCGTCAGATATCCGAGATTATAGGTATCGACGAGTTTCAATCCACGCATCCCATGCGGGATGCGACCACCAGTACGTTGATATCCGGCTCATGGCTTGGGCGTTTCAATCCACGCATCCCATGCGGGATGCGACAAGTGAATCCAACTCGATATTCGGTTGTTCCCAAGTTTCAATCCACGCATCCCATGCGGGATGCGACTATAAGCCGCCTTCTTCGGATTTCGAACCCATCCGTTTCAATCCACGCATCCCATGCGGGATGCGACCTTAGAATGGACGTTGTCCAGACTCTTATCTTGTCGTTTCAATCCACGCATCCCATGCGGGATGCGACAGTTGGATAAGGATGATGACATATGGGATGAAACGTTTCAATCCACGCATCCCATGCGGGATGCGACCTTGGACCAGTTATTGATGTCCTGGGCCATGCTGCCGTTTCAATCCACGCATCCCATGCGGGATGCGACTTGCTGTAGGTGTACAGCGACGAGAAAGGCGGGGAGTTTCAATCCACGCATCCCATGCGGGATGCGACCGTTGTAGTCACCGGAAATCTCCGCGCCTGGCTCGTTTCAATCCACGCATCCCATGCGGGATGCGACCCAGGTGGCCGAATTTATGGATACGGACCAAGTCCGTTTCAATCCACGCATCCCATGCGGGATGCGACTAGGATGAGTGCCAGTTTATAAAACGCCTTCCAGCGTTTCAATCCACGCATCCCATGCGGGATGCGACCCGGCCTTGTGCCGCGGCTTCTTGCGACGCCGAAGTTTCAATCCACGCATCCCATGCGGGATGCGACGTGTCGCTGATGGTGTCGTCGACGGCGAGGGGCAGGGTTTCAATCCACGCATCCCATGCGGGATGCGACTTACAATGGTCTGGCTGCTGAGTACGACTGGGAAGTTTCAATCCACGCATCCCATGCGGGATGCGACGCGTAGTCGGTCGCGGCAGTGGTTACAGCAGCGCCAGTTTCAATCCACGCATCCCATGCGGGATGCGACATGCGTTGGTAAAAGCCTCTTTAGACTCCTTGGCGTTTCAATCCACGCATCCCATGCGGGATGCGACTCCGTTTTCACCGCATAATCACTGTATAAGCGGTGTTTCAATCCACGCATCCCATGCGGGATGCGACGTAGGTGACGGAGTAGACGGCGGAGGGGTCAACAGTTTCAATCCACGCATCCCATGCGGGATGCGACAATCGCGCATAGCCGAGCGCTGTACGCAACGAAAGGTTTCAATCCACGCATCCCATGCGGGATGCGACTGCGTGGGTTCTTTTTCAAACCGCTTCCGTATACAGTTTCAATCCACGCATCCCATGCGGGATGCGACGTTCCCCCGAAGACAAAGGCGGGCATACGCAAAATCGTTTCAATCCACGCATCCCATGCGGGATGCGACCTGCTCAATCTCTTTGATCTTGGATTCGGCTTCGTGTTTCAATCCACGCATCCCATGCGGGATGCGACTTCCGCGATAAATCGGAATGGATTGTTTCAAAGGTTTCAATCCACGCATCCCATGCGGGATGCGACCGGGGATCGAACGGCTTCTCTTCACCATCAATAAGCAGTTTCAATCCACGCATCCCATGCGGGATGCGACCCTCTATGCTACCATCACCATAGAGGTGAACATCATGTTTCAATCCACGCATCCCATGCGGGATGCGACCGCTGGGCGAGGTGGCCTGGCATGCCGGTGACGGGTTTCAATCCACGCATCCCATGCGGGATGCGACGCCGATTCAATACCGGCGAGAGGGTAATAAGGTGCGTTTCAATCCACGCATCCCATGCGGGATGCGACGGCAAAAAACCAATGCAACCATGCCGATCCGGTATGAATTCCATCGATTTCACGCGTAAAGCTTTGCAAGAAAATATACATCAATACTTGACTTCTTCGAAAATAAAGGGAATTTTCTCTTCTTCGACAAAATCTGAGGTGCGAAGGACCCGGGAAATTCATGGGAGCTTGGCATTCGCACTTCACAGAATGAGAGGACCCTCCAGATCAAAAGAGCTTTTACAGCCAATATGCTCGACCTTGGTTTTATACTTATCCCCAAGGTTATAGAATCGCAGACTATCCTTTCCCTCATCAATCAATTCTGCCAGTTCATGCTTCAGCTTCGTGAATTGCGTCTGGTCAAGGATACATTCAAACACCGAATTCTGGACCCGTTGTCCATAATTGACGCATTTCTTGGCGACTTGGGTCAGCCTTCTGCGACCGGCCGCGTCGGTTGTGCTGACATCATAAGTGACCAGTACAAGCAACAACCTCACTCCTTCTCACTTCCATAAAAATGGAGGGTATTCATCCAGATCCCCTCGCAGATACCGCGCCAATAGCAAGGCCTGAGCATGAGGGACGAGTCCCCAAGCAATCTTCTCCCCGAGATAAGGATGGAGAATGGACTCCTGTTTCTTCTCCTGCCATAACTTCAGCACCAGCTTGCGCGTATCGTCATCCATAACGACAGCGCCCGTTTCTTTCACAAGAAAGCCGCTTCCCTGGATAAGCTTTTTGTTGATCAGAGACAGGACGAACCGATCCGCATAGACACCTCGCAACTCCTCCATGAGATCGAGTGCCAAGGAAGCCCGCCCCGGACGATCCCGATGCAAAAAGCCGACATAAGCATCCAGGCCGACGCCTTCCAAAGCCGACTTCATTTCATTGGACAATAGCGCATACGTAAAGGACAACAGGGCATTAACCTTGTCGAGCGGCGGACGGCGGCTTCGGCCCTTGAAGGAAAACTCTTCTTTCTGCTGCAGAATCAAATCATCGAATACGGCAAAATATTGAACCGCCGCCGTCCCTTCCAATCCACGCAGTACATCCAGATCTTCCACCTGACGGATGATCTTTAGGGATTCGGACATCGAAGCGGTAATTCGTTTAAACCGGTCCACATCGATTCGAAGCGGATGGTCGCGTGTGGCACGCTCCAAAATCCACTTGCTGTTGTACAATTTTCCCGCGATCATATTACGGGCAAGGAGAGCGCTGCATCGTTCGTCGTTCGACCGGCGATATTGCTCCTTGCGAAGTACCACATTGCCACGATCTTCGCCGGTCACCCTCGCCAGATAACGTCCATTTCTCGTGAAAAATGTCAAGGAGATGTTGCGCTCTGCGCAGGTTCCCATAAGTTTAGGGCTGACTCCCGCATAGCCGAAGGTGCAGATCCCCTCGAAATTGTGCAACGGAAATCTCCCCAAAATTTTATCTTCCTGCTTGACGACGATATTTTCCCCATCCAGAGAGAGGTAGACATCCGGTGTAGTGACATAGAGCGTGTTCAAGAGTTTTCTCATTCGGTAAGCCTGCTTTCGAGATAACTTGCCACAGAGCGTCGCTCCATCATATCAGGAAGACAGATTCGGTTTAAGGAGCAGCTTTCGCAATGGGGACCGGTAGAGGCCTTTGGAGTATAACTCCTCTCGTAATACTGATGCATCTCGCGGAAAGCTGCACGAGTGCGTTCTTTGTCTTCCTCTGTGATGGTCACTTCCACGCGATGCTTGATTTCATTGTAAAAGAAATACCCGAGGGACAGCTCGCAAGCCATCATTTCCTCAAGACACATAAGCTGTGCGACGAGTTGAGACCGATCGGAATCATCCCTCTTAGGCTTGCCGCGTTTGTACTCTACAGGAATTGGGAGGAAGCGGCCTTCCTCCCCCACGAGCTGAACTCCTTCTTCATGCCGAACAAATTCCACCACATCGCAGATGCCGCTGATCCCAAGCTGCCGGGAATGGATCGGCAGAGCGCGAACGATCAGCCGATCCCCTCTTTTTTCCCGAAGGAAGGGCTGATCCGCCACTTGATGAACATAGCTTCCCTCTAGAGTACGTACATTTTCAGCCCATTGTTGCTCAATGTGAATCAGCGCCCACTGCCTGCGGCAGAAATTAAAATGCTGAATTCCGGCAAGCTGCAGGAAGTCCTCTTCTTTATAGTCCGTCATAAGCTTGAACAGCCAATCCTTCTAACGGTTCTATCGAGATTTCATATTCGTCTATCGACCGCGATTCCTCGATATCCGCCTTCTTCTCAACCTTGAGAGACCGATGAACCTTAGCCGATGAATATTGCCCGAGCTTGGAGGAGTGTTCCCACCAATACACCTTCAGGATTTCCATGGTGCCGTCGGGACGAGCGGAAGAGACATCATTTTCAAAAAGCGTGATGAGCGCCTGCCGGATCTTCTCAGCATCTTCGTTGGTGAATCCGGTTTTCTCTGCGAGTTGCGTGTTGATACTGCCAAAGAATTTATAAACGCCGAAGTCGACCCGATGCTTCATGCCCATCGTATCGGAGCCTCTCTTGTTGGAGGTTTCCGAATTCACGCTTTTGGTGATCTGCATGCTGGAGATGTCGATGGGATCGACGCTGACGGCCGTATGGATGGATACCGGTCCGCGCACGCCCACGGAAACGCCTTTTCCTTTTTCCTTCTCATCTTTGTCCTTGGAGGAAGCGCTAAACGCAAACACCTGTCCGAAGCTCCGCACATCCAACCAAGCCTCGCAGGCCGCGCGGGCGAACAGATCGCTATTCTGCTTCTTGCCCGAGGCATACTCCTGCACGTCGGCATTGGCGTCGACCCGATCCTTGATGCTGAGGCAAGCGTCATTGCGGCGATCGTCGGATTGGACCAGAATGGATTCTCCCATATCCTGCAGTCGGTTGCGGATTTTACGTTTCAAGCAGACGTCCGAGATTTCCCCGTGCCCATCGTAATTCTGCCGGGGGCGATTCCCATTCAGCGGATCGCCGTTTGGATTAGCGTTCTTCACGGACAGAACAACGGCAAAGTCGATTTTATGATCAAGCATACTCATTTACAATTCCTCCTCGTCAATGGTTTCCTCTTCCGTTTCATTCAGACCAGAGGTGTCTTTGTCTGCCCGTTTTTTGTACAGCTCATGACGCTGGCTGTAGAAACCAAGCAGGTATTTCCCAGTGAGCGGCCTGTCGGTGAAGTCCTCCGGGTTCATCATGGCTCCTACCTCATCCAGCAACCGGTTGTGATAAGTGGCTTTCGCACCCAAGCGTGCTTGATAAGGTTGCAAATTCGCCTGGATAATGTTCCATGTGCGCGCCGGATGACGGGAAAAGGCGTTCATATAACGAATCGCATTGGACGCCCGTTTCTCTTCTTTCGCAAGCGCCGAGCGTTCCAATACATCGGCAATGGCAAGCATTCTCCCAAAAAGGTAACTGCGATCATCGTTCGACACATCCAAACTCAACTCATACCCCTCCTTCTCCTCCGTCTTCCTGACCAATGCGCAAGCGATGCTGAGTGTCCGTTCCCATTCCCACGGCTCTATGCCCGCCGGATTGGAAGCGCGATTGACTACGCAGTGAACTATATCCTTCGGAATCTTTTGCCCGTCTACGATGCAGGGAAGCATCCGTTCCAGCAGCCCTTTCACCACCTTCTCGTCAGCCCGTGAACCATACGCAGCCAAGGCAATATCCCGGGTAGCCGGCGCTCCCCAGAAGGAGACGGTTTTGTCTTTCTTGCTATCATAGTAAAGGTGCTGCCAGGCACAGGATTCATGCCAATGCTGAAGCCGATCCAAAAACAACTCTTTATCCATTTCACGGTAATAGACAATCGCCATTCGTCCTGTCGTCGCCGCATCCAGAACCAGGATGATGACATTCGCCTGATACTTTTCGTTATAGCGATATCCGTTCAGCGCCTTGCGAATGCGATTTGCGAATTCCTGGTGAGTCGTATCTCCGAGGTCTTGTTGGTCTTCTTCCTCATCGTCAACTTCTAAGAGGAGTTCGCGGGAACTGCCATGAATATTCGGCACCTCCGGCTTGTCCGTGCCCCATACCAGGAATACCCGACCGCCCATATTGATTCCTTGGCGCTCAATCAGCCACTTGAGCGCATTATGAGCCTTCTGCGAGGAGGCGAAGCTGATCGTAGCCGCTTCGCGGCTATTGTAAAAGCGTCCTCGGTAAGTGAAGCCTGAACTATCATTGGCCGAGATCAGCTTGGCTTTGTCACCCGAGCCGCGGATGCGGGAAGTGTGCTTGTCCACACAGGGAAGCCACTCCCCGGATATGTAACACAAGTCCTTCATCGCCTGCTGTCGCTCGGTATAGCGAATGTAGGACTGCTGCACAGAAGGATCGCGCCACAAGCGCGGCTCCGGATCTCCCGGCACCTCTACCGCGAAGCGGACGAAGGCAGCGCTTTGATCTCCGGCCAGCACTTTGAAGATAGGTTTCTTCTCTCCATAGAGCTGCTCCGCTTCCTTGGACCACTTGGCGAGCAGCTTTCCCTGGGCATCCGGCCATAATACCCTTTCGCCGATCAAATCCTCGATCAAGGTCCCTTTGCGAAGATAGGCATAGACGCTCTTCACTTTAGAATGGGCTTCCGGAGACTCGCACCATTCCCGCAAATTCTTTAAATAGTCGGCATATGGGTCACCTTTGGTTTCTCCGCAATACCGGGGATAATCTCCGGCAACATACAGCAGCTTGTCGAAAAGGGGATACGGAACCGGGGCGCTCGTCCGGCTTGCCGAGTCTTCCGTGCAAGGTATAATGGTGTTGGCATCTTCCTTTTCCACGACGCGAGCCCATTGCAGTTCTCCTGCCAGATTCAAGCCCACCTCAATGTGAGCGCTCTGAGTGGTATGCGCAACAGGAATCAGAGCGTACTCCCGCTCGAACCGGTTCCGCTCAAACTGCCCCACCGCTTGTTCGTTGTTCTCATAGGTTCGTTGCAGATTGGCCAACCAGGTCACCTACGCTCCTCCTTCCGGAAAGTACTCCGCATACAGCTCGTCCACAGCTTGCATGTTGCTCACGTCAAAGGTCTTCACGGAGCCGGCACCAAGACTGCGCGTCATGGTGCATTCCTCCGGCCGGATGAAGCGGATGATGCCATGTTCCATTTTGGCCCGCCACAGCCGTGTCAATCTTTCCATGGAAGCAGTCTCATCCGGATACGAGATGCCATGCACCATGATGCCGAAATCGATCTCGGGCACCTCATCGTATTTCCCCTTGCCTTCCTCAAATTCGCAAGGCTCCACATAGCCTTGGCATTCGCGGGTACCGAGGAAAATGTCGCGCCGGCCGCCAGCTTGAACGCATCGCTTGGAAATGTTAAAGTGTTTATGTTCATTGCGGTCCCCGGCCAGGTCTCCCCGATAGGGGTTGAATTCGAAATGCGCCCGCACCCTATATTTCACATTCTTCAAGTAGGTGTAGTACGCCAACGAGTTGCCTCCGTTGTACTCAATCGGCCTCATTCCCTTGGATTCCGTCTGGATGACATTCATGATTCGCACTTCGTCGACATACCAGACGAGAGTAGGCTTCCAATAGATACTCTCAACGATTCCTTTCAGAGCCTGATAGGTCGGAACTTGATAGGTTAACTTCTCTCCGCCCAACTTGGTGAGCGGATCAGTGAAGAGTGCATAAGACCCAGTAACTTCGAATTCGATTTGGTTTCGCAACGGTTATCCTCCTTTCTTCTTATGAATCGGATTTGTTGTGGATACCAATTATCTATTTTCTATCTCCAGATTAATCCAATATAATCCTTTTTGCAACATTTTTTTCGAAGTATATCGAGCAGTCTCCTACTTTTGTCATTTGATTGTCAAAATCCATGTGTGATACACTTTTCCTGCTGTACAATGGTCTTGTCGCTCTCAAGCGCGGATTGAAAATTATGAATCGGTTTTCATGTGTGTTACGGAGATGGGTCCGCCTTTGGCGGGCTTTTCTTTTATCCAATGCTCGCAATCTTAAGCTCCCGCATACCCCCAGCCGCCTTCTTCATCGCTTTGAACGTCCACCCCAAATTTTGGCGAATAAGCCCGATTCCGCAGAGCCCACACGTTACCATGTAGCAGTGGGTAAAGGTCACCCTCCCTATCCAATATCCTCCGTTCATTCTCATAGAGATTGACCACGTATTGCTGAGACTCTCGCAGCAACTCACTCAACCGATCCGGTTTCAGTTCTCCGTTCAGATCGAGCAGCAGTTCGTTTGCCTTATCATCATACGGAACCAGCACAGACATTGTATTGTTGGCTATCACCTCAAAATAGTCTTCTGCTGTAGCGAACGAAGGAACATGTGCGAGATCGGGTTTGGCTCCATGTGTGCGGTGATATTCCTGATAGTAGGCTTCGTTTTGATCGAGCAGATCGTACATGTCTTTTTTCAAGTCATTGATGTGATAGTTCAAATCTTCTTTGATCGCATGAAAATAGTACTCAAAATACTGCCGCATTGCCTGAGGGGATAATAAATCTTCCTCGTAGCGATCCTGATCTTCGGTCATCTCCCGAATCAGACGCTCGGTAATGTCCGCGCCGGTCTTGATCTCCTTCAGTCGAGTTAGATTCTCTTCCGCCGAGCGAATGATATAGACTTGACGCCGTTCGTCCTCACCATGACGGTTGCAGCGTCCCGCCGCCTGGGCAATGGAGTCCAATCCGGCCAGAGAACGGATGACACATTGGAAGCTGACGTTGACGCCCGCTTCGATCAGTTGAGTGCTGATGCAGATGATGGGTTTGCGGGTTTTGGGATCAAGTGCCTTCTGAACTTCTTTCAGAACTGTTTTCCTGTGTGCTGCACACATGCTCGTACTGAGATGATGAAGCCCGATGTGACCACCTTGCACCCATTCTTCTTTTTCCAATGCGTTGAATAGCTTGCGAACCGCCGACTTGGTGTTTAGGATGACCAGCACACTACTCACTTCCTCCACAGGATCCTGCATTCGCTGGCGTATAAAGTCGGCGAGTTCTTCCGTCCTCCATCCCGATTGGGTGAGATTAGGCTGAAGATCCACTCGCTTGAACGCTTTGCTTACTTCTTCCCGATCCCGAATGATCTCGGCCTGCTCGGAAATCTTGAGATTATTTTTGACATAGTCGAGAGCGGGCTGGGTCGCCGTACAGAGGATGAGACTGGAGTTGCCATACGCCTGAAGGAAATTAAGCGCTGCGTTGAACAGGGAGACACACTTCGGAGGAATGGACTGCACTTCGTCGAAAATGATGACCGAGTTGGACAGCCGGTGCAGTCTGCGGGTATTGCGGGTCCCTTTGGCATAGAAGGTATTCAGAAACTGCACCATCGTCGTAAAAATAAGCGGACGATCCCAATTGTCGCGGGCGAGGCTCAGCCTTTCCTTTTGGATATCGTAGTCGGTATCTTTAGCCGTTGGGTCGAAATGATCCACCACGTTGGAATGATGCTCCAGAATGTTGTCATCGTCATCCAGAATCTTGCGGATATCACCCGCGTTCTGTTCGATGATAGTGGTATAAGGAACGATGTAGATGATGCGCTCCTTTTTATATTCCATTGCATGCTTGAGTGCGTAGCGAAGGCTGGCCAGTGTCTTGCCCCCTCCGGTCGGAATCGACAGAGTGTAGATTCCAGAAGGCTTCGCCGCAAAATCTTCGCATTGTTGAGACATATCCCTTCGCAACTTGTTGATCGGGCGATCGGCATCGGGGGCGTCATTTTTGTCTTTTAGATGCTGTATTACCTTTTCATAGCTCCGGGCAAAAAACGGTCGCGGATCACGCTCCCATCCTTCATAGCGATTTTCTTCAAATTCACGGGTATTCGTCCGATCAGCATCGATGAGACAACTGAAGAGATATTTGATGAGCAGAGAGAAAGCGATTGGTCTCAGCTTGTTCACCTTGCGCAGTTCAATCATCCGCTTCAATTCCTGCTTGGCATCGGCAAAATAGCAATCCAGCTCTTCCACGGTCCAATCGGATAAAAAAGCGGCTACCGCCTGTTCGTATTCTTCCATCCCTTCCTTCTTGTTTACGACACGCTCCAAAAAAGGAGACTTGCCTTCCGGTGCGACATAGTCCCGCAGGCCTTGATGGTGCGAAATAACACAATTGGCGATCCATTCGGCTGCTATTTTATCTTGCGGCAATAATGCCTTCTCATGGTAGCGCTGGTAGATCCATTTGCCACCTGCAGTGGAGTGATCAACGGAGCCTCTTTTCGGGGCATTCTCCGGATCTGCAGAGGCGAGTTGAATGTACTGCATAAAAGAATGTGTGTTCTTGCCCATATCATGAAGCAAACCCGCCATCCCGGCCAAATGCGTCGCTCCGATCTTGCTGCCGAACACCTCGCAGCCTTCTTGCACAGCTGCAAGATGCTCTGGAACCGTCTGAATTCGCTTATCCGTTTGACTGATGTGGGCGATGTAATCTTCGTTATTTCGGCTCACAGAAATAGCCTCCTTCATAGTAAGGGGTTGACACTCAATATTTTCTTTTTGGCATAATAGATTCTTGATTTTACTGTTCCTTCGGGTATAGAGAGAAGGGAAGCCATTTCTTTGATCGAGAGATGGTGGAAATAATGCAACTTCAGCGTTGTTCTATAGGGCTCGTTTAATCGTTCCAAGCAACTCTTTAAATCCATCATTTCTTCTGTAAAATAAGGGCTGGCAGCATGGAAGATGCTCTCGAGTTCTTCCAAAGGAACGAGAACTTCCCTCCTTCGTTTTCTTTTCATTTCCTTGCACTTGTTCTCCAAAATCCGAATACACCATCCCTCAAACTTTGTCGGATCTTTTAGTTGATGAATTTTTTCCCACGCCACCATCCTCGTTTCTTGAATCACATCCTCCAAATCTATGTTGTTTTGTAGAGCTTTCGAAGCTAATACATTTAACCTCGTGTTAATAATCTGAAATAACCGGGTGAAAGCTTCCTGATCTCCAGATTTTGCCTTCATCACGTCATCAATCAAAACACTCCGCACCTCCATTTTTCCCTCTATAAATAAAGAGAGATGAAGGGCAAGAAAGGTTCATAAAGACAGAAAAAATTTCATTCGAAGCGTTCATGACTCTACGGATCGTTTCAATCCATGCATCCCATATGGGATGCGACTTCTTCTTGGCCTTGCCTCCCGGGATGCGCTTCGCAGTTTAAATCCACGCATCCCATGCGGGATGCGACGACAGGAGATCCGATTCCGTGGCGCAGACAAGCCGTTTCAATCCACGCATCCCATACGGGATGCGACGATAATCGCTCACGGCAGGGTCGACCGTAATCTTGTTTCAATCCACGCATCCCATACGGGATGCGACTCCCTGGCTGGCTTCGCAGACGGACATACTCGCCGTTTCAATCCACGCATCCCATACGGGATGCGACAACTTGATGGGCTCGTCCTCCTCGAGCATACGCTTGTTTCAATCCACGCATCCCATACGGGATGCGACGCGACCAGGCCGGGCGAAGGCGATCAGCTGGCGCGTTTCAATCCACGCAATCCATACGGGATGCGACGCGGACGGCCGACGTTATTGATGCAGATTTCGAAGTTTCAATCCACGCATCCCATACGGGATGCGACAGACGTGCCAATTCGTTTGATAACGCCGCATCTAGTTTCAATCCACGCATCCCATACGGGATGCGACTTGACAGTCTCCGTGATCGCCGTTGCGACTGCCGGTTTCAATCCACGCATCCCATACGGGATGCGACTGGTTTGGGCGCTACAACGTCTATCGGCTACGGCTTTTCAATCCACGCATCCCATACGGGATGCGACGTTGCTCACCTCCCTTCATTATGCTGGTTGCGTCATTGTTTCAATCCACGCATCCCATACGGGATGCGACCTAACCCACACTTTGACGAGCCCACTGTTCGGCGTGTTTCAATCCACGCATCCCATATGGGATGCGACAGCCAGGGGAGCGTATTTAATTTCTGGAGCAAAAGTTTCAATCCACGCATCCCATACGGGATGCGACTTGGAACTCAGTGAAAAGAGAGGATGAACCGCATGGTTTCAATCCACGCATCCCATACGGGATGCGACTTGGAACTCAGTGAAAAGAGAGGATGAACCGCATGGTTTCAATCCACGCATCCCATACGGGATGCGACCTTGTCGTATGTGTTCCGACTGATCGGAGGTTTGTTTCAATCCACGCATCCCATACGGGATGCGACTGGACCACTTGCCGGCCGTCCTTGACCTCTTCGAGGTTTCAATCCACGCATCCCATACGGGATGCGACGTGAAAGTTGCCGACCATTGGCGTCTCTGCAAGCGCGTTTCAATCCACGCATCCCATACGGGATGCGACTTTGTGTAGCATCCGCGATTCTTCGTGTAGTAACCGTTTCAATCCACGCATCCCATACGGGATGCGACGCCGTTCATCCATGCGCTTGTCCGCATGTTTGGTGTTTCAATCCACGCATCCCATACGGGATGCGACGCCGGATGGTTTTCATTTTGCCGTTATCGACAAAGTTTCAATCCACGCAGCCCATACGGGATGCGACTTGGATGCCGTACTCATTGCGCCTGCATCTCATCGTTTCAATCCACGCATCCCATACGGGATGCGACCTCAATGACCTTTTTCTGTAAATCGTAGATTTCCTGTTTCAATCCACGAATCCCATACGGGATGCGACTGCCGCTCTGTCAATCAAACCTTTGGACGAAGAGGTTTCAATCCACGCATCCCATACGGGATGCGACAACCGCAATACCTACACCGATAACCATCTCGTTCGTTTCAATCCACGCATCCCATACGGGATGCGACCAGCGCGACCCCCTCCTGCTTGCATTGGTCGAGCAGTTTCAATCCACGCATCCCATACGGGATGCGACTGGACCATGTGCTGCTGGCGCGGCCAAACATGGGCGTTTCAATCCACGCATCCCATACGGGATGCGACGCCGACGTACAGCGCCTATCATCGGCGGCGTAATCGTTTCAATCCACGCATCCCATACGGGATGCGACGGGGGTGGCGCCATCCCGTTTGAAAATCGTGAACGTTTCAATCCACGCATCCCATACGGGATGCGACTCTCGTGCGTCGTCCAGCGCCCGGTTGTCGTCCGGGTTTCAATCCACGCATCCCATACGGGATGCGACGACAAGCCAGCCAGCGCCCCGGCCCACAGCCGGAGTTTCAATCCACGCATCCCATACGGGATGCGACCGGCAGCGCTGCTGAACCAAGTCTTCCGTAACACGTTTCAATCCACGCATCCCATACGGGATGCGACCGGATTAGGTTCGATTCCGTGCCTCCGATGGAATGCGTTTCAATCCACGCATCCCATACGGGATGCGACCGGATTAGGTTCGATTCCGTGCCTCCGATGGAATGCGTTTCAATCCACGCATCCCATACGGGATGCGACTTTTGGTAGGCACGTAAAAGGAGGCTAACGTACGATGTTTCAATCCACGCATCCCATACGGGATGCGACAATACCCATTTTAAGGGAGGCAAAAAGCATGAAAGTTTCAATCCACGCATCCCATACGGGATGCGACCAGAATTGTTCTCCAGGATGGTTTACCTTGATAATGTTTCAATCCACGCATCCCATACGGGATGCGACTCCATGGCAGACTACACCGGCTGCCAAAGCGACGAGGTTTCAATCCACGCATCCCATACGGGATGCGACCAGTAGTGATTGAGCTTGTGGCGAGCACCTTGGAGGTTTCAATCCACGCATCCCATACGGGATGCGACGCTGGACAGAGATATTAAAAAACTTGAATTACGCGTTTCAATCCACGCATCCCATACGGAATGCGACACGCTCTTTTCTCGGCGGTACGAACAACCACGCCGTTTCAATCCACGCATCCCATACGGAATGCGACAGGTCTTCACAGCCATGCTCTCGACGGCTACCGACGTTTCAATCCATGCATCCCATACGGAATGCGACCACCCCAGTAAGTGCGGAGCCTGTGTCGATCGCTGTTTCAATCCACGCATCCCATACGGAATGCGACTTAGCTATTCCGCTTGTAAGAAGATCGAACAGGACGTTTCAATCCACGCATCCCATACGGAATGCGACTTCAACGTGGGTAGCGCCATGGATTCCGCTAACGTTTCAATCCACGCATCCCATACGGAATGCGACAGGATTCACAGCGTTGCCAAGCGCTTGAAGCTGAGGTTTCAATCCACGCATCCCATACGGAATGAGACAACATTGCTCGCCGAGGCGGGAGCCGGACTTCAAGTTTCAATCCACGCATCCCATACGGAATGAGACAGCAACCAAATTTATCCACTACTGGTGGGACAGCGTTTCAATCCACGCATCCCATACGGAATGCGACCAGCCACAAACGCGCCTTTGATTGCTTCCCATGCCGTTTCAATCCACGCATCCCATACGGAATGCGACCTATTGGGTCGTGTACTATGACATACAGGCAGTTCGTTTCAATCCACGCATCCCATACGGAATGCGACGATGTCCTGCGTGATCAATTCTGTGACCGCATCGTGTTCGTTTCAATCCACGCATCCCATACGGAATGCGACGAAGGAACGGGAACGCGCCATCAAGTCCGGTAAGGTTTCAATCCACGCATCCCATACGGAATGCGACGAGCGGCCGGACACCGCTATATTTGCGTTGGCCTGTTTCAATCCACGCATCCCATACGGAATGCGACAGGCGCGGTATGGCAAAGAGGTTCAGGCCGACGAGTTTCAATCCACGCATCCCATACGGAATGCGACTTGTGATCTGGACGCAAATCAAACGCGACGGATCAGTTTCAATCCACGCATCCCATACGGAATGCGACGGAAGGTCCCGCTTGATTCCTTCAACATTCAACCGTTTCAATCCACGCATCCCATACGGAATGCGACGTCACGCAGGAAGGCGCGATTACGCTGCATGCCGGTTTCAATCCACGCATCCCATACGGAATGCGACGCCCGCTGGCAGCTTGAAAACCTGGTAAGGGTAGCGTTTCAATCCACGCATCCCATACGGAATGCGACGGTATACTTATAAGTGAGGTGAGGACATGGACTTGTTTCAATCCACGCATCCCATACGGAATGCGACTTTTCAGAGCATAAACCTGTTCATCCGCCTGTTTCCGTTTCAATCCACGCATCCCATACGGAATGCGACAGCGAAAAAGTAAAATATCGATAACGACTTGAGATTGATCCTAATGATTTTCCGCTTTCAAACTATTTATTTAGCATAAGTTACCGGCTCAAAACCGAAATGGGTGCTTGACAAAATAAAGATAGGGCAGATATGGAAAAACATCTGATATTCCTGTAGTGTTGTAAGTCCTACCCCACAACAAAGGAATATGCAGATGCAAACTCAGTATA
>Ga0255334_1000824_pt1 | contig 18780 bp, 16 predicted proteins | sample EtOH5_35cm_T3_12_FD_202080 | JGI IMG/M metagenome (GOLD analysis project Ga0255334, IMG submission 202080) | Sandy soil microbial communities from University of British Columbia, Vancouver, Canada - EtOH5_35cm_T3_129 | ecosystem: Engineered > Artificial ecosystem > Sand microcosm > Unclassified ...
TGGTCTGAAAACCACTTACTACCTCCGTGCCCTGGCCGCGACCAGCACCGAGAAGTCGACCATCAACACCGGCAAGCTGAACGCTGTTTCCAGCGGCGGCAACCACGGTGACGATTCGGTCCTGGCAGCACCTGCCGGCCCTGCTCCAGTGCCGAAGGCTTGCGCCATCGACGAGCCGGATTGCGAAGCTTGCCAATAAGCTGAGCCGGTAACCCGAAACCCCCGACAGCCCTCTGGATTGTCGGGGGTTTTCTTTTGCCTGCAGGAAAGTGGTGACCGGGCTGACACCATCGCGAGCAGGCTCACTCCTACAAGGGCCGAGTTGGCTCGGAGGAATGCGATCTACTGTGGGAGCCTGCTCGCGATGAGGCCAGCACAGGTAACCAGAATGCCTGCGTCAGGGACAAATCCCGATCATAAAAAAACCCCTCTTGCGAGGGGTTCTTTATGCAGCGTTATCCAGCATCAGGTCATCTGAATGATGGTCTGCATGATGGTGCTTTGAGTCGATATGGTCTTGGCGTTCGCCTGGTAGTTGCTCTGCGCCTTGATCAGGTCGACCAGTTCATTGGTCAGGTTGACGTTGGACTCTTCCAGAGAGTTGGAGTGGATCTCGCCCAAGGTACCGGTGTTCGGCGCATCGTAGCCCGGGATACCCGACGAGTAGGTTTCTTTCCAACTGGTGCCGCCTACCGGTTGCAAACCTTGTTCGTTGGTGAAGCTGGCGAGCGAGATCTGGCCGATGGGCTTGGTCTGGCTGTTGCTGAAATTGGCCAGCATGACACCGCTGGCGTCGATGGTCAGGTTGGTGATCTGGCCGGTGGCGTAGCCGTTCTGCGAAGGAATCGAACGCGCGGTGTCAGCGTTGTACTGCGTGGTTTTGTCCATGGAGACCGTGACGACACCAGAGGCCGCGCCGTTGGCTGTCCATACGCCATTGGTCACGTTACCCGGAATCCAGCCGGTGACTTTCAGGTCGGGGCTGGTTGTCACAGATGGCGGAACGGTCGCAGGAACAACCGGTGTGGTGACCGACGTCAGGTTGCCGGAGCTGTCGAAGTTCATGGTCGAAGCGACAGGAGGAGTAAGAGGATTGGTAGGGTCACTGCCATCCGGGTTGCGACCCTCGATCAGGGTGTAAGTCTTCCAGGTATTGTCAGCAGTCTTCACCATGTATTGATCCATGATGTGCTTGTTACCCTGGGTATCGTAAATCGGGGTACTGAACTGCTTGGTGAAGGACGCTTCCTTGGACGGGTCAAACGGATTGATCGTCTGGTCGATGATGGGAGCTGTGGAGTTCAGGTTGATCGTCGACGAAACCGTGGAGGTGTTTTTTGGCGCCAGGTTCGACGTATCGATGCGCAGGTCAGTCAAAACGCCATTGAGGATCTTGCCATTGGCATCCACGCCATAACCCTGCAGACGCGCAGAGCCATCGCTATTGGTGACGTAACCGTCCTTGTCGACCTTGAACGTACCGGCACGGGTGTAGGACATCGAACCGTTCTCGCTCAGCACGAAGAAGCCGGAACCGTTGATGCCCATGTCCAGTACGTTGCCGGTGTTGTTGACGTCACCCTGGGTGAACTGCTGGGAAACGTTGGCCAGGCGCACGCCATTACCGATGGTTTTGCTGCCCGAACCCAGCTTGGTGGCCGAGTAAACGTCTTCGAATTCCGCACGGGACGATTTGAAACCGGTGGTCGCGACGTTGGCGATGTTGTTGCCGGTCACGTCCAGTTGTTTGTTGGCTGCATAGAGACCGCTAAGGCCGATATTGAAAGACATAATCCACTCCTTTGTGCCGTGTTAGTCGGCTCTACATACCAATAGTTTGTACTTTGGACAGGGCGATGCTGCCGAGCCCGGCCAGGTTGAGCATCAACTCACCGCCGGTCTGGCTGATGGTCACGCTGTTGACCGTTGCCGGCAGGTACGTCACCAGCGAGGTCGCCTTGCCGTCGTAGGTCGCCGTAGCGCCGAAGGTATAGGTACCCGCCTTGGCCACTTCGCCTGCATCGTTTTTGCCGTCCCAGATGAAACTGGAAGTACCGGCGTTCTGGCTGCCCAGGCCGATGGTGCGGACAACTTTGCCATCGGCATCGGTGATCTTGACCGTGACCGGGTCCACCGACGCCGGTACGGCAATGGTGCCGTTGAAACTCTTGGAGGTATCGACCACCGCCGATCCGCCCGGTGCAATGACCGAACGCCCGACCAGCGACGACGCCTGCAATGCCTGGGACGAGTTGTAATTGCTCGCCAAGCCGCTGACGGTGTCGTTGAGCGTGGTGATGCCTTCCAGGCTACTGAACTGCGCCAACTGGGCGACGAACGCACCGTTGTCTTGCGGCTCCAGCGGGTTCTGGTTTTTCAGTTGCGTTACCAGCAACTGCAGGAACGCGTCCTTGCCCAGGGCTTTTTTGCCGGTGGCGCTGTTCGTCGCCGACGCCAAGCCGTCGGCACTGGTGCTGGTCTTGATCGAGGAGTTGGCCAGGATGTCCTTGAGGCTCAAACTACTGGTGGTATCAGTAACACTCATCTGAGTCGCCCCTTATCACTGACCGAGGGTCAGGACCTTCTGCATCATGGTTTTGGCGGTATTCATCATTTCGGCGTTGGTCTGGAACGAACGGCTCGCGGAAATCATGTCAGCCATTTCTTCCACCACGTTGACGTTCGGGTAGTAGACGTAGCCCTTGGCGTCGGCCGCCGGATGGTTCGGCTCGTAGCGCGCCTCAAGGTTGCTCTGGTCTTCGACCACACCCAGCACTTGCACGCCTTGACCGGCGGCGTCCTGGTTCTGGAACAGCGAATCGCTGCCACCGCTCTGCCCGCCCTGGAACATGGTGGCGAATACCGGGTGCCGTGCACGGTAGGTCTGGTCGATGCTCGACGAGACGGTCTCGGCGTTGGCGATGTTACTGGCGACGGTGTTCAAGCGAGTGGTCTGGGCACTCATGCCGCTACCGGCAATGTTGAAAACACTGGCTAGAGACATGACTTACTCTCCACGAAGGGCTGATACCAGCCCTTTGAATTTGCTGTTGAGCAGGGTGAAGCTGGCCTGGAAGTTGACCGCGTTTTCCGCGTAGTTCGACTGTTCCAGCTGTGCGTCCACGGTGTTCTGGTCGATCGACGGTTGCATCGGCGTGCGATACATCAACGACTCGTCGCCATTGCCCAGACCTTCGGCTTCGATATGACGGCTGTTGGTCATGTTTAAGGCGAAAGATCCGCTCTTGGTCTTCTCGTTCTGTGCGGCGAGCACTTTGGAGAAGTCCAGATCCCGAGCCTTGTAGTTCGGGGTGTCGGCGTTGGCGATGTTGTTGGCCAGGACTTCGGCACGCTGAGCGCGGAAGCCCAGGGCTTGTTCGTGGATACCGAGCGCTTTATCGAAGCTGATGCTCATGTCGGAAACCTTCGGGTGACCTGATTTTTCGTAACAGGGACAAAGCAAGCGTCGTGCCAATTCAAAAAAGCCCATAAACCGGGGCTTTGCGGGCAGTGGCAATGTGGCAATGCCAGAAAAGCGGCAACCGATTTCCGCCTCCTGCCGCTTTTCTGCCGCTTATCACCCCCGCACGAACACCTTCTCCCCCTGTGGTAGCCAGCCCTGTGGCGAGGGGATTTATCCCCGTTCGGCTGCGAAGCAGTCGTAAACGCGGTTTAACTTTGAAATGCCGGGGCCGCTTCGCAGCCCAACGGGGATAAATCCCCTCGCCACAGGGGATCGGCGGTGGGCTTGAGGAATGAGCAGGCAAAAAAAACGGGAGCCCCTGAGGACTCCCGTTTTTTGATGACGCCAACGAATCACTTCGCCTGGTAAATGATCCCCGGGCTGCACTGGACCATCTGGTAATGATCCGGCAAACCGTTCAGCGCCTCGGAAGCACCGAGGAACAGATAACCGCCCGGCTTCAACGTGCTGTGAATGCGCAACAGGATGTCCTTCTTCACCTCGGCGGAGAAGTAGATCAGCACGTTGCGGCAGAACACGATGTCAAACTTGCCCAGCGCCGCGTAGCTGTCCAGCAGGTTGAACGAGCGAAACTCCACCCGGCTCTTGATCGGTGCCTTGATGGCCCAGCGTCCCGGCCCTTTTGGGTCGAAGTAACGTTGAAGGCGCTCGGGCGACAGGCCACGGCCGATGGCCAGGCTGTCGTATTCGCCGGTCTTGCAGTTGGTCAGCATGGTGCCGGACAGATCGGTGGCAACGATCTGCACGCCCATCTTCAACTGGCCCATGTTCACGCGCTCGAACTCATCGATCGACATCGACAGCGAATACGGTTCCTGACCCGACGAACAGGCCGCCGACCAGATCCGCAGACGCTGGCCAGGGGCGGCCTTGATCGCTGCGGGCAGCACCTTGTTCTTCAAGACTTCAAACGGATAGGTGTCACGAAACCACAGGGTTTCGTTAGTGGTCATGGCATCCACCACCATCTCGCGCAAACCGCTGCGCGGCTGGGTCTGGATGCGCTGGACCAGCTCACCCAGGGACTTGATGCCTTGCTGTTCCATCAGTTTGTTGAGACGGCTCGAGACCAGGTATTGCTTGTTTTCACCGAGCAAAATGCCACAGGCTTTTTCCAGGAAGACCCGGAACTGTTCGAAATCCAAATTACCCGTAGACAAAGATACCGCCTCTTAAATCGTATTAACCGTTAGGGGCAGAAGGCCCCTAGCTGATGTCTGCTGCTTTGATCCGGTTGACTACCCGGGATGCCAGGTCATCAGGACGGAATTTGGCAAGGAAGTCATCGGCACCGACCTTCTTGACCATCGCCTGATTGAATACACCCGACAACGAAGTATGCAGGATGATGTGAAGCTTTTGCATGCGAGGGTCGTTGCGGATCTCGGCCGTGAGGGTGTACCCGTCCATCTCCGGCATCTCGATGTCGGAAATCATCATCAGGAACTCTTCTTCCGGCTTCTTGCCCTCGTCGACCAGCTTGCGCAGGTAATCCAGCGCTTGTCGACCGTCGTTCAACGCCACCACTTCGACACCGACCGTCTGCAGGCAACGAGTCACCTGCTTGCGCGCCACCGACGAGTCATCGACCGTCAGTACTCGCAAAGAGAGCGCCTTGTGCTGGGTTTCGACATCCACCACGCCGACGGAAATCGCTTCCGGTGTCGGCGCCACTTCTGCCAGCACTTTCTCGACGTCGATGATTTCGACTAACTGATTGTCGACCCGAGTCACAGCCGTCAGGTAATGATCGCGTCCCGTGCCCTTGGGTGGCGGATGAATCTCCTCCCAGTTCATGTTGACGATGCGTTCCACCGACCGCACCAGGAAACCCTGGGTCTTGGTGTTGTACTCCGTGATGATCACGAAGGGATTGCTTTGATCTTTCAGCGCACCGGAGCCGGTCGCCATCGCCAGATCAAGAATCGGAATGGTCGCCCCCCGAATATTTGCCACACCGCACACGACAGGACTGGATTTTGGCATCAGCGTCAGTTTGGGGCATTGCAGCACCTCCCGAACCTTGAACACGTTGATCCCATACAGCTGCTGGCCGTCGAGACGGAACAACAACAGCTCAAGGCGATTCTGCCCTACCAGTTGCGTGCGCTGGTTTACCGCATCCATTACACCAGCCATGCACAGACTCCTACACCAACGCTTAAGTGTGTTGCGACGTGCATTCATCACTAAACGGCACGGCGCTTGCTTTTTAACTCTTATGAACACAGAACCGACATTTTTCCGACGCCTGACATCAAACGCCCGCAAATTGCTTTGCGCGGTGTCGGCCGTCTGCCTGTTCAACGCTGGCTGCCCTGCCCTTGCTGACGCGGTTACCTTGCCTGACATGCTTATCGGCGTCACCCAGGGCTTTCTTGAATTCACCGTAGAAGACTATCTGGCCACCAGTCAAACGGAAGGCCGCTACGAAATCGAGGTCAAGCAACTCGATCCGCGGCTGCGCATGCCCATGTGCGACAAGGAATTGACAGCGTCCCTGGAGAGCCCCGCCACGCCGCTGGGCCGGGTTACGGTCAAGGTTCGCTGCGAGGGCGCTTCGCCCTGGACGGTCTTCGTACCCGCTCAAGTGCGCCTGTTTCGCGACATTGTCACCACCACCCGCCCGCTGCGACGCGCCGGTATCGTCGAGCCCCAGGATGTGACCCTGCGCGAGCGTGACATCAGCCTGATCAGCCAGGGTTACCTGACTTCCGTCGACCAGGCGATCGGGCAGAAACTTACCCGACCAATGGTCGCCGATCAGGTCATGACCCAGGTGCACATGGAACAGGCAGAAGTCATCAGCAAGGGCGACCAGGTGGTGATTACCGCCCGCAGTGGAACGCTGAGCGTACGCATGCCGGGTGAAGCGCTGTCCAACGGCGGCTTGCGCGAACAGATCCGGGTGAAAAACCTCAACTCCCAGCGGGTCATCAAGGCGCAAGTCATCGCGCCCGGCCAAGTGGAAGTAGCGATGTAGAGAACTCTCTGTTTGTGAAGATGTGGCGCGCCACTCGACTGTTCCCTAGACTGTGCCCTATGCAGGGCAAGCGTTGACGCGCGCAAGCTCATTGATAATTGGGCCTAAAGTTTTTCCGGGTATGGCCGAAAACATGGCAAGCGTCCAAATACCCAGAGGTTTTTTGTCATGGTCATCGATTTCAGTCGTTTAAACAGTTCCTCGTCACTTACCGGCAGTACACGTACCAGCACCGCGAAGGAAACCGCCGAAGCCGGCAAGCCCGCACCGCTGAATACCCCGGCCGAACAGGCCAGTACTGTCAAAAGCGGGGAATCGGTACATCTCAGCGATGAGGCTCAACAGTTGCAGAAGGTCACTGACAAGCTGCGCGATCAGCCTGCCGTCGACAACGCCCGCGTGGCCGAGTTGAAAGCAGCGATTGCCGATGGCAGCTACAAAGTCGACAGCAACCGTGTAGCCAGCAAACTGCTCAACTTCGAAGCCCAGCGCTAGGCCAAGGCCTGCGCCAGGCTTTTGGACGCTTAAAACCCAAGGCCAGCCATGCACGACACTAATTTACTGCAACTGATCACCGACGATTTTGCTCCGGCACAGCACTTGCTGGAGCTACTGCAAACCGAGTCCCTCGCCTTGCACGGTCGTGACATGCCACTGCTCGAAGAGATTCTGGCGCAGAAACAGGCATTGATCATTTTGCTCGATCAGCATGGCCGCAAGCGCAGTGAAATCCTCGCCAGCCTCAACCTGCCGACCAATCGCAATGGCCTGGAGCAACTTGCCAGCCATTCGAGCATTGGTGATCAGCTATTGGAGCAGAGCGACGTATTGACCGATCTTCTGGCTCAGTGCCAGGCGACCAACGTCAAGAATGGCCAGTCGATTCTGGTGCAACAGGCCGCGACGGCCAATCAGCTGAAAATCCTCAACGGCGGCGAGCCGCCAGCGCTCTACGATGCGCGCGGATCAACCTCCATGCTTGCGAAGCCACGCCCGCTCAGTCAGGCTTGAGCCTGCTGAAAAGCGCGCACTATCAAGACGCGTAACATGCTGGCAATATGCTGGCTAGCCGTAGTCATATTTTGCCTGGAGATTGATGAACCGTGTTCAATGCCTTAAGCGCGGAAGATGCTCCGCAGCCACCCAAGGTGCTCACCACGCCGTTGGAGATCTCCGGCACCCTGCGCCAGCTGCAAGACAGCCATGATCCGCTGATCATCACGTTCCATGAGCGCAGCCAGCGCTTCCAGAGTTATCTGGTGGACATTGACCGTGACAGCAACATGATGGCCCTGGACGAGATGATTCCCCGCGATGGTGAACGCTTCCTGCTCGCCGGCGAACCGTTCAAGGTCGAAGGCTTTCACGACGGCGTGCGTATTGCCTGGGAAAGCAACGGCCTGTTGACCATCGACGAATCCGGTGGCGGTCGCTGCTACCGTGGCGCCCTGCCCGCCCAGGTGGTTTACCACCAGCGTCGCAATGCATTCCGCGCAGCATTGAAGCTGGCACAACTGGTCAACGTCGATCTGGGCGGTGAAAAGCTCAAGTCGCCGATCAGCGGCAAGCTCTTGGACATCTCCGCCACCGGCTGCAAGTTGCGCTTCGAAGGCGACATCACCGCCAGCCTGCAACTGGGCCAGGTGTATGACCGATTCATCGCCGCCCTGCCCTTTGGCAACATGACGGCACCGGTCGAGCTGCGTTACCTGCACTTCGAAGAAAGGATCTCCACCACCTTCGCCGGCGTACGCTTTCACAACATGAGCGGGCTGGTGCAGCGGCAAGTCGAGCGGTTCGTCTATCAGCTTCAGCGCGAAGCGCGGCGCTTCGACAAAGACGACATGTAATAAGACGCTTCAATAGTAAACGGGCAGTCCCTTGCGGTGACTGCCCGTTTTTTTTATGCGTTGTTTTTATGCGTTATGGCCTGGCCTCGGTAAAACTTTGCTCGCGAGGTGCATCAGGGTCTTCGGGTGTCGGATCGGTTTCGGGCCCTGATTCAGGTTCAGGTTCCGGGTCCGGCTCAGGGTTGATCGGGTTCTGCATCTGCTCCTGGACAACTTGCTCATCGACCCGCGGGTCAAGGCAAGCCACCAGTGGCGAACTCGACATACTGTCCGGCATGGCGACGTGATGCAGCGGTGCATCGTCCACCACATGCAGATTGGTCACCGCTTTCGGGCGAATCCGCCACACCAGTACCAACGCGAAGAAACTGAAGAAGGCATAGAGCATGTGGCTGCCGAACAGCTTCATCAGCACCCCGGCCACCAGCGGCCCGATACTGGCGCCGACACCGTAGGTCACCAACAGCATCGCCGTCAGGGACACCCGGCGATCGCCCTCGACGTGGTCGTTGGAGAATGCCACCGCCAGCGGATACAGGCAGAACATCACCAGCGAACAGCAGAACCCGGTGATAAACAAAATCTCCAGCGGTACCTGTTGCATGATTGCCAGCGGCAACGCGGTAAGCGCCAGGACCAGCGCAAAACAGCGGATCAACAGCGCCCGGTCATAACGGTCGGACAGCCAGCCCAACGGCCATTGCACCAGCAACCCGGCAAAAATGCAGCTACCCATGAACAGACCGACCTGCTCCGTGGACAATCCCTGCTGTGAGGCATACAGCGGAGCCAGACCGTAGAACGAACCGATGATCAGCCCTGCCCCCAGCACCGTGCTCAACGACTGCGGCACGCGCTTGATGAAGAACCGCGGCTCCATCGGTGCCGGGTGCAACGGCGCCGGGTGAATCCGCCGGGTCAGGGCCACCGGCACCAGGCACAGCGCGAAGCACAAGGCGACCAGCATCAGCAGCTCAAGACCCAGGCCCGGGTGCATGACCAGAATCAACTGACCCAGCACCAGCCCCAGATACGAGGCGATCATGTAGCCGCTGAAGACCGTCCCGCGCTGCGTGGCTTCAGCCTGCTCATTGAGCCAGCTTTCGATGACCATGTATTGGCACATCATGCCGAGGCCGACGATGACCCGCAGGAAGATCCAGGCCGGCAACCAGTCCACCAGGCCATGGCCCAGCACCGCCGCACCGACAATCCCGGCGCAGGCCGAATAGGCGCGAATATGCCCGACCCGGGCGATCAACCGGTGACCGATCTTGCCACCCAGCACCAGGCCGCAATAGTTGGCTGCCATCAACGCACCGACCCACAGGCTGTCGACGTGGTCGGCCGCCAGGCGCAAGGCCAGGTAAGTACTCAACAGGCCAGAGCCGATCAACATCATCAGCGAGGCAAAATAAAGCGCTCGAAAGGGTTTCCAGATTTGGCGCATCGGCGTTCCGAGCGGCTCCTTGCAGTGAGTTTCAGGCTACCGACAAACGATAGCCTGATGTCGACGGATCGTCAGGCCTGGGCCGCTAAAACACGCCGCTCCCAGGGAGTAATTTCATCAAAGAAGCTGGTCAACTCCATGGTCTTCGAGGCGATGTAGCCTTCGATGAACTCCTTGCCAAACAGTTCCTTCGCCAATTGACTACGTTTCAGACGCTCAAGAGCCGCATGCAAGGTACACGGCAACGAAAGATTGTCCGGTACTTCAAATTCGCCCTGGATCGGCTCGCTCGGCTCCAGTTTGTGCTCAATGCCATACAACCCTGCGGCAAGGCTGGCGGCGATCGCCAGGTAAGGATTTGCATCAGCCCCCGGCAAGCGGTTCTCGACCCGACGAGCGGCGGGAGAACTGGCCGGAATACGCAATCCGGCCGCACGGTTGTCGTGGGACCAGCAGGCATTATTCGGTGATGCGAAGGGATGGCACAAGCGCTGATACGAGTTCACGTTCGGTGCGAACAACGCGGTGAAATCCGCCATGCCGGCCTGCTGACCCGCGATGAAATGACGGAAGGTCGCCGTCGGCTCACCCGCCTTGTCGCTGAACACGTTACGCCCGCTGCCGATCTCGATGATGCTCTGGTGAATATGCATCGAGCTGCCGGGCGTGTGCGCCAGCGGCTTGGCCATGCAAACCACGGTCAGGCCATGCTTGAGCGCGACTTCTTTAAGCAGATGTTTGAACAGGAGTGTCTGGTCGGCCAGCAGCAGCGGGTCGCCGTGCAGCAAGTTGATTTCGAACTGGCTGATGCCCATCTCGTGCATGAAGGTATCGCGCGGCAAGCCCAGGGCCGCCATGCAGGCGTAGACTTCAGTGAAGAACGGCCGCAAACCATTATTGGAACTGATACTGAACGCCGAATGACCGTCCTCGCGACGACCGTCCAGGCCCAGCGGCGGCTGGAACGGTTGAGTCGGGTCGGTATTGGGCGCGAAGACAAAAAATTCCAGCTCGGTCGCCACCACCGGTGCCAGACCGAGGGCCGCGTAACGTGCGATCACGGCTTTGAGTTGGCCGCGGGTCGACAGAGACGAGCTTTCGCCGGTCAGCTCATCCGCATCGCAAATGGCCAAGGCTCGCGGTTGCTGGCTCCACGGCAAGCGATGGATCTGTGCAGGGTCGGGCACCAGCGCCAGATCGCCATCATCGCTGCCGTAAAAGCGCGCTGGCGGATATCCGCCCATGATGCATTGCAGCAGCACCCCGCGCGCCATCTGCAAACGCCGCCCCTCGAGAAAGCCTTCGGCGGTCATGACCTTGCCACGGGGTACGCCATTCAAATCCGGGGTGACACATTCAATCTCATCAATGCCCGTCAATCGCTGTGCGAGTGAGCGATGGCCATCGGTTGTCATGACGCAATCCTTTGGTGTTGTGCGAGCCGCGAACGGCAACCCGTACAAAATAGGCTCCGCCTGTTCGGAATATCAAGCAGCGGCCAACAAAAAGACCCGTCAGGGGAGGTAAAGGCTGAACACGCCGCCGCCCAGCGGGCCGCCATTGCTGATTTCGGTGCGTCCACCCACGCCGTTGCGTTGATGGAGTGAGGCAATCCGTGCGGCAAAGTACAGGCCCAGTCCAGTGCTTCCGCTGCTGTGGTTGATCCCCTGTACGTAATCGGCCTGACGCTCGATCATCTCGGGTGGATAACCCTCGCCATCGTCATTGACGGTCAGCACCAATTGCCCGGCTTCATCGCTGACGCTGATCAACACCGCGTGGCGGGCGTAACGAATCGCGTTGTTGATGCTGTTGCCCAGCACCGAAGCAATCAGCTCCCGGTCGAAGAAACCCAGAGGGCTCAGCGGGTCCACTTCATAGGTCGCGATGATGCCGCGACTGGCGAACACATCCTGGTGGCAGGCCAATTGCGCTTCGATGAAGTCATCCAGTTCATGGTAGGCCGGTTGCAACGGCATCTGGTTGACGCCGAGTTTGTACAGCCCCAGCAACTGCACCAGCATGCCATTAAGGTGTGCGAATTCGAATTCGATCACACCCTGCTCCGGCGTGTGCTGCTGCGGATCCGGCAAGCGCGCCAACCATTGGCTGTGGGCCTGCATCACCATCGCCAGGGAATTCTTCATGTCGTGCACGGTGGAGGCAATCACCGTGGAAAAATCGAGTGCCTGTTCGCTGTTGTTCATTCGCCAAACGCCTTGCTTCGCAACTTCTGATAACGGGAAAAACGCGCATCGGTGTCGGGCATCAGGCCGACCATTTTCAGGCACGTCCGACATTCCTCCAGCTCCGCCGAAGGGACACTGGTGTCGGTGCCGTGCAGCAGCGACTGCGCCATGTTCAGCGCGATACTGATGTTCTTCGGTTGCAGCGACAGGGCTTTGCGGAACACCTGCCGCGCCTCCACCAGGTTGCCGGTCTTGTACACCCGCACACCCTGACGGTTGAGGTCGGCTGCGGCGTTGCCGGAGTTGAGGATGGTCGGATCGTCCGTCAATTTGGCGATGCCCTTCATCACCGTCGGGTCGTCGCCGTAGATTTCCGCGCAGTTTTTCAGCATCGAGGCACCCGCGCTGGCCTGCCCGAGCATCTGCAGTTGCTTGGCCACCAGCAGCGCGGCTTCGGCGCTCATGAACTGTTCCATGCCATCGAGGCGCATCATCGCCTGCTCGGTAAGCTTTTCGGCGGTTTCGGCATCGTTGAGCAGCAGACTGGTGGCTTTCATCAATCGCGCACGAATCTGCAGACCTGGGTCGGAGGGGTTTTCCTTGGCCACCGCACTCAGCGTCGTGTTGATTTCCAGTCGAGTCCGGGTATCCAGACCTTTTTCGCTGCCTTTACTGATCAAGGCATGGGCCAGGCCGAGGTTGCTCTCCGCATCCTTGAAACGTGACTGCGCGCCCTGCGCCACGGCCTGACGATAGGCTTTGGAGGCGGTGTCGAAATCTTCGTTGGCCATCGCCAACTTACCCAGCAGCGCTTGCCGGCGCACCGCCAGTGGCGACAAGCGGATCGCCTCTTCCAGCACACGCTGGGCCGCCTTGGTGTCGCCTTCGGCGACCAGCACTTCGGCCATGCCGTCGTAGAGCGCCGGCATCATCGGGAACACTTTCAGGGCTTTTTCATAGACGCCTTTGGCCTGAGCGACCTGGCCACGCTTGAACAGCAGCTTACCCAACCCGGCAAACGCCCACGGCAACGGTCGATCGGCAATGATGCTGTCGTAGAGACGTTCCAGCGCCTCGTTCTGATTCAAGTCGCGCAACGCATCGGCGCGGTAGCGCAGGCACAACGGCGAGTAGCGGATGTCTTGCTTGCACAGGGCGATGCAAGCATTGAGCACTTCAACCGGTTTGCCCCGGTCAAGGGCCTGCAGAATCGGCTTGAGCAAGGTCTTGCGTTGTTCCAGCCGCTCCAGGCGTTGAGCCAGGCCGGAACGGTTGAACGGTTTGGTCAGGTACGCATCGGGTTCGTGTTCCAACGCACTGAGCACCATCGCCTGACTGGTCTCGGCGGTGACCATGACGAACACGGCCTCATGACTGATCAGCTTCTCGATCATCAGGTCCTCAAGCACCTGCTGGCCGTTCTTCTTGCCATCGCCCAGGTGAAAGTCCTGCAGGATGAAATCGTAAGCCTTCTGCGAACACATACGCAGCGCCTGTTCACCGGTGTCGGCGGTGTCGACATCCTTGACGCCCAGTTCGCGCAGCATGGACCTGACGGAACTACGAAAATCCGAGAAATCATCGACGATCAAAAAACGCTTTTGGTGATACGACAGCATCGAAGATTTCCAGGCAATTTAAGAAGAAGACCATGACTGTTCGGGTTATCGGCCAGAACAGGCATTCACTTGAAGCAACGGGAGTGCAATCGCTCATTTGGTGGTCAAAGAATTCATGGACGCCTCCCATGGAGAGCTAAATATTTGAAGGCGTTATTGAAAAACGGGATTATCCTGACCTATTGAATTGCGCTTCCTGTCGCTTGAAATCAACACGCTCTACGTCGCAGCTAAAGGCCTAAGTCATGACCACCAAACCCAAGCGCTCGGATACCCCTACCGAGCGAAAGGCCCTGACCCCCAGCACCCTGGATTTTCCGGTGGTGGGCATCGGTGCGTCGGCGGGCGGGCTGCAAGCGATCAAATTGTTCTTTGAAAACATGCCTCAAGACAATGGCATGGCGTTCGTGATCATTCTCCATCTGTCGCCCGATCACCAGAGCATCGCTGACAAGATCATCCAGGAATCGACCAAGATGCCGGTTCTGCAGGTGACCGAAACGGTGGCCATCGAGAAAAACCGGGTGTACGTCATTTCACCGGCGCAACGGCTGGCAATGAACGATGGCTTTCTGGAAGTCAGCGCCACAGACCCGCGCGAAGGTCGCCACGCATCCATTGATCTGTTTTTCCGCGACCTGGCCGATGTACACCGCGAGCGCGCCTTCTGTCTGGTGTTGTCGGGCACCGGCTCCGACGGCGCGGTTGGCTTGTCACGGATCAAGGAACAAGGTGGCATCACCCTCGCCCAGGCACCGGAAGACGCCGAATTCGATGGCATGCCTTGCGCCGCCATCGAAACCCGCATGGTTGACCTGGTGCTGCCTGTGGTGGAAATGCCGCAAAAACTGCTGGAGCTATGGCGCAACTCCAGGGAAATCACTTTACCCATCGCTAATGATCCAGAACTGCAAAACGTTGCTACGGTGTCCGAGCGTGACGCGGCTCTTGCCGAACAGGTCCTGCGCGACATCCTGATTCAGTTGCGCACCGGCACCGGCCATGACTTCAAACACTACAAACGCGCCACCGTATTGCGCCGGATCGAACGCCGCATGCAGGTCACTGGCCAGTCGGATCTGAGTGCCTATTACCAGTATCTGCAGAACAATCCCGAAGAAACCAAGGCACTCCTGGGCGACATGCTGATCGGGGTGACCAACTTCTTCCGTGACAGAGAGGCTTTCGAAGCACTGGAGCGGGATGTCGTGCCACAACTGGTCAGCGCCGCCGTGTCCGCACACCCCGAGAAAGAGGAAATCCGGGTCTGGTCCGCGGGCTGCTCTACGGGCGAAGAAGCCTACAGCCTGGCCATGCTGCTCAACGATCAATTGCAACTGGATGCCAGCGCGGCGTCGATGCAGCTGTTCGCCACCGACATCGACGAACGCGCCATCAGCATCGGCCGGGCCGGCCTGTATCCACAGGCGATCGTCACCGATGTGCCACCCTCGCGGCTGCGTCACTACTTCATCAAGGAAGACGATCATTATCGGATCCGCAAGGAAATCCGCGAAAAGGTCTTGTTCGCCAAGCACAGCCTGTTGTCCGACCCGCCCTTCTCGCAGATCGACCTGATCGTTTGCCGCAACCTGCTGATCTATCTGGATCGCGAAGTGCAACGCGAAATCCTCCAGATGTTCCACTTTGCCCTGCGTCCCGGCGGTTTCCTGTTCCTCGGTTCTTCCGAGAGCGCAGACGCGTGCCACGAACTGTTCGCGCCGGTGGATAAACGCAACCGGATTTTCCGCGCCAAGACCGGCACGGCCAACAGTCGACGCACACCGACCATGCCGCGTGGAGGCTATGTGCGGACCAACACTTCCCAACAGGTCCCGCAAAGCAGCGCGCCGCGTAAATTGTCATTTGCCGATATCCATCAACGCGCCCTCGAACACTCCGCACCACCGAGCGTGATCGTCGATGCCAACGCCGACATCCTGCATATGAGCGAGAGTGCCGGGCGTTTCCTGCGTCATGTTGGCGGCGAATTGTCGCGGAACTTGCTGACACTGATTCTTCCGGAACTGCGCCTGGAAATCCGCACTACGCTGTTCCAGGTCCAGCAGAGTGGTCTGCCGGTCAAGTCCCGCGAAGTGCCGATCAAGCGTGACAAGCGCAGTTACCTGATTGATCTGGTCGCGCATCCCTACAAGGATGAAGACTCGGACGGCGAATACGTTTTGGTGATTTTCGAGGAAGTCGAGGTCGACCCTGCCGAACGAGCGGCCACCACCGTGCTACAGACCGAAAGCCAGGTGCTGTCCAACCTTGAGCGCGAACTGCAACGCACCAAGTTGCACCTGCAGGACACCATCGAACAATCGGAAGTCTCCAGCGAAGAGCTCAAGGCGTCCAACGAAGAAATGCAGGCGATCAACGAAGAACTGCGCTCGGCCACCGAAGAACTGGAAACCAGCAAGGAAGAGCTGCAGTCGATCAACGAAGAGCTGTTGACGGTCAACTACGAGCTGAAAACCAAAGTCGAAGAAACCGACAAGATCAACGACTACCTGACCAACCTGATTGCCTCCACCGACATCGCCACGGTGTTTGTCGACCGCAGCATGCGCATCAAGTGGTTCACCCCGCGTGCCACTGACATCTTCAGCATGTTACCGGTGGATACCGGGCGCTCCTTGCTCGACATTACCCATCGCCTGCATTACGAGGACCTGGTCGCAGACGCGGCGCAGGTTTTCGAATCGCTGAACATGATCGAACGCGAAGTCAGCAGCACCGACAACCGCTGGTACATCGCCCGCCTGCTGCCCTATCGCTCCAGTGAAGACCATATCGACGGCACCGTGCTGACGTTCATCGACATCACCAAACGTCGTGCGGCTGAAGAAGAGCTGCGACTGGGCGAAGAACGCATGCGTCTGGTCGCCGAAAGCACGCGCGACTACGCCATCATTACCCTCGATGAGCAGGGCGTGATCACCACTTGGAACAAAGGTGCCGAATTGATCTTCGGCTACAGCAAGGCCGAGGCCGAGGGCGCCTATTACGACTTCATTTTCTCGCCTGAAGATCGCGCGTCCGGCGTGCCTGAAAACGAACTGCTGGCGGTGCGCACCCATGGCCGCAGCGAAGATGAGCGCTGGCACGTGCGCAAGGACGGCAACCGCTTCTTTTGCAGCGGCGAGGTGACCTTGCTCAGCGGCGACAATCTCAAAGGCTACGTCAAAATCGCCCGCGACCTGACCGGCCATAAACGCCAGCATGAAGAACAGAGCCAACAACTGGCCGAAACGCGCAACACCAATTACCTCAAGGATGAGTTCTTTGCGGTCATGTCCCACGAACTCAAGCATCCGTTGAACCTGATTCAGCTCAATGCAGAACTGCTGCGTCGCTTGCCGGTGACCAAGTCGGTGGAGCCGGCCGCCAAGGCCGTCAACACCATCTGCGACGCCGTCAACAGCCAGGCAAGGATCATCGATGATCTGCTGGATGTCGCCCGGGTCCGTACCGGCAAACTGAAACTGAAACCAATCGCCGTGGATCTGGCCAGTGTGTTGCGCGATATTCATGCAGTCGTGCTCAGCGACCGACACGACGCCACCGTCGAGCTGCACGTGCCTTCAAGCGCATTGATGGTCCATGCCGACCCGACGCGCCTGGAGCAAATCATCTGGAACCTGGTGAATAACGCGCTGAAATTCACGCCCTCCAACGGCCACGTGCAATTGATTGCCAGCCAGGTTGGGAACATGGCGCGGCTGGACGTCAAAGACGACGGTGCAGGCATCGCACCCGAGAACCTCGATCACGTGTTCGACCTGTTCGGCCAGGCTGAAAAGCAGCACGTCAGCCACAACCGTGAAGGACTGGGAATCGGCTTGTCACTGGTCCGCCAGTTGACCGAGGCCCAACGGGGAACGGTTGAGGTGAACTCTGCCGGGGTGGGAACAGGTTGTACCTTCACGGTTTACCTGCCCTTGGCCCATACCAAAGATGAGCCGCAATCCCCGACTCAAGTCGAAGAATCCTCTGGCAGACTGAGCGGTTTGACGATCCTGCTGGTCGACGACTCCGCCGATGTACTGGAAACCTTGAAAATGCTGCTGGAAATGGAAGATGCGCAAGTGATTGCGTTCGACCGTCCGGTGGCAGCTTTGGATGCCGCAAAAAGCACACGCTTCGACCTGATCATTTCTGACTTGGGCATGCCGGTCATGAATGGCCACGAGCTGATGAGCGCATTGCGTCAGTTGCCGCTGGTCAAGGATGTGCCGGCCATTGCACTGACGGGCTACGGCGCCCACAGCGACATTCAAAAATCACGGCAATCGGGCTTTGACCAGCACATTGGAAAACCGGTGTCCTATGATGATCTGATCGAAACCATTGAGAATCTGCGACGCTCCCAGACCTGAGGCAGAGTCAGCGCAGATAGGCCCGTTGTACGCAGGCTCGTCGATCGATGGCCTGCCTGAGCCGCTCCTTGTTATCAGCCCAGACCCTGGGATCGACTCTGGTTGAGCGCATCAGCTCCAGCATGGCTGCCTTGGCAGCCAGGTACTCCGACCAGGCATCTTCGGACCTGAGTTTCAAAGACTGGCGCTCGGTCATTTCCATCCGCCGCAGGGCCAGTTCCGGCTCATCGGTAATCACTGGACTCAAGGTCACCTGCACCCGATGCGGCGCGACGAACTCCTGGGTATCCGCAACAATCTCCCTCGCCCGCTGAGCGCCCCACTTCAACGCCGCGCAGTAATGCTCACCGGCGTGCCGGTCATGAGACTCCTCGCAAACCGCCCAGCCATCGGTGCCGTAGACACCTATAAATACCTGGGTAACCCCCTCATGACTGGCCCGTGCCTGCACCTCGATGTGCAGCCCATTGCTGAGTACCTCTTCATGCGTATGAAGGGGTAACTGCGTGTTGGTCCATAACCAGAATTTTGCGCCTCTTCGCCGCATCGACGTTGCCCCAGGAGTTATGTCTGGAGTAAGGCACAGCAATGCCAGACTTTCCATGTAGATCGTCGGGTGATGACACGTAGAAAAGAGCAATCAACAGCTGGCGCAAACCCAGCGGGTACTCCGTAGCAGATGTTTTTTCTTCGGGAAAAACAAAACCCCTACCTGCATACGCAGATAGGGGTTTCGGAATTTAATCTTGACGATGACCTACTCTCACATGGGGAAACCCCACACTACCATCGGCGATGCATCGTTTCACTGCTGAGTTCGGGA
>Ga0255334_1000825_pt1 | contig 18779 bp, 19 predicted proteins | sample EtOH5_35cm_T3_12_FD_202080 | JGI IMG/M metagenome (GOLD analysis project Ga0255334, IMG submission 202080) | Sandy soil microbial communities from University of British Columbia, Vancouver, Canada - EtOH5_35cm_T3_129 | ecosystem: Engineered > Artificial ecosystem > Sand microcosm > Unclassified ...
GGCTGCTCGCTCACTCCGACGGTGACGTCCTGCTGCACGCCTTGAGCGATGCCTTGCTCGGCGCTGCTGCGCTGGGTGATATCGGCAAGCACTTCCCGGACACCGACCCGAAATTCAAGGGCGCCGACAGCCGTGTGCTGTTGCGTCACGTCGTCGCACTGGTCCACGCCAAGGGCTGGAAAGTCGGCAACGTCGATAACACCATCGTCGCCCAGGCGCCGAAAATGGCCCCGCATATCGAATCGATGCGCGCGCTGATTGCCGCGGATCTTCAAGTTGAGTTGGATCAAGTGAACGTGAAAGCTACCACCACCGAAAAACTCGGCTTTGTCGGTCGCGAAGAAGGTATCGCCGTGCATTCCGTTGCCTTGTTGCTGCGCGCATGAACGAACTGCAATTGCTCGGCCCGCGTGCCTACGGTGAAGCCCTCGGCACCGCAGTGTTGAAAGCCACGGCGGAAGATTTCCAGGTCGATGAAGTGCTCAACATCCCGCTCAGTGGCGATGGCGAACATCTGTGGATCTGGGTGGAAAAGCGCGGACTGAATACCGAAGAAGCGGCACGGCGAATTGCCAAGGCAGCGGGTGTGCCATTGCGCACCGTCAGCTACGCCGGCCTCAAGGATCGTCAGGCGCTTACCCGCCAGTGGTTCAGCGTGCAACTGCCGGGCAAGGCCGATCCTGATTTGTCGGCGGCGGAAAACGATACGCTGAAAATCCTCAAGACCGGTCGACATAAACGCAAGCTGCAACGCGGTGCCCATTCGGCCAACGGTTTCACCTTGCGCCTGACACAGTTCGCGGGCGACAAAGCGGCCATCGAAGCGCGCCTGCAACTGATCGCCAAACAAGGTATCCCCAATTATTTCGGCGCCCAGCGGTTCGGGTTCGACGGCGGCAATGTGGTCGACGCCCGAGCCTGGGCGGCGCGCAAGGCTTTGCCGGAGCAACGCAACGTTCGTTCGCGGTTGCTCTCCACCGCGCGCAGTTTTCTGTTCAACCAGGTATTGGCGGCGCGTGTGGCTGATGGTACCTGGCAGCAGGCGCAGGTCGGTGATCTGCTGGCGTTCACCGACAGCCGAAGCTTCTTTCCGGCCGGTGAGGCCGAGTGCAGCGACCCGCGACTGGCGATTCTCGACCTGCACCCGACCGGCCCGCAGTGGGGAGAAGGTGACTCGCCGGCGACGGGCGCTGTCCATGAACTGGAGCAGGCAATCGCCGCGCGCGAAGCGGATCTGCGTGATTGGTTGATTAACGCCGGTATGAGCCACGAACGTCGCATCCTGCGACTGCCCATTGGTGGGTTGACGTGGCATTATCCCGAGCCTGACATTCTGCAACTGGAATTCGTCCTGCCGGCCGGATGCTTCGCCACCGTATTGGTGCGTGAACTCGTCGATCTGGTGCCGGTGGGGCAGACGGACAGCCCATGCGTATTCTGATTTCTAACGACGATGGGGTAACCGCACCCGGTCTCGCTGCGCTTTATGCTGCGCTGGCGGATTACACCGAATGCGTGGTTATCGCCCCGGACCAGGACAAAAGCGGCGCCAGCAGTTCGCTGACGCTCGACCGTCCGTTGCACCCGCAAACCCTGACCAACGGCTTTATCAGCCTTAATGGCACACCGACCGATTGCGTGCACCTGGGTCTCAACGGCTTGCTGGAGCTCGAACCGGACATGGTGGTTTCCGGTATTAACCTGGGCGCGAACCTGGGCGACGATGTGTTGTATTCCGGCACCGTGGCAGCGGCCCTCGAAGGACGTTTCCTGGCGCGTCCTTCGTTTGCCTTTTCGTTTGTCTCACGGCAAGTCGAGAACCTTCCCACAGCCGCTTACTATGCGCGCAAACTGGTGGAGGCCCACGCCGACCTTGACCTGCCACCGCGCACGGTATTGAACGTGAACATTCCCAATTTGCCGCTGGACCACATCCGCGGAATCCAGCTCACTCGCCTCGGTCATCGCGCTCGCGCAGCGGCACCGATGAAAGTGGTCGACCCGCGTGGCAAGGCCGGTTACTGGATCGCTGCGGCGGGCGATGCCGAAGACGGCGGTCCGGGCACCGATTTCCATGCGGTGATGCAAGGCTATGTGTCCATCACGCCACTGCAACTGGATCGCACCTTCAATGATGCCTTCCGAAGCCTTGATGGCTGGCTGGAGGGATTGCGCTAATGGCTCGTGAACAAGACCCGATGCATCGCGGTATCGGGATGACCTCGCAACGCACCCGCGAGCGTCTGATCCAGCGATTGTATGAGGAGGGCATTTCCAACGCCAAGGTGCTGGAAGTGATTCGCCGAACGCCGCGCCACCTGTTCGTCGACGAGGCGCTGGCGCACCGTGCCTATGAAGACACGGCGTTGCCGATCGGCAATAACCAGACGATCTCCCAGCCTTACATGGTGGCCCGCATGAGCGAGCTGCTGCTGGAAGCGGGGCCGCTGGACAAGGTGATGGAAATCGGCACGGGGTCGGGTTATCAGACCGCGATCCTGTCGCAATTGGTCGAGCGGGTTTTTTCCGTCGAGCGCATCAAGGTTTTGCAGGACCGGGCCAAGGAACGTCTGGTCGACCTCAACCTGCGCAACGTGGTCTTCCGCTGGGGCGATGGCTGGGAAGGCTGGCCGGCGCTGGCACCGTACAACGGCATCATTGTGACGGCGGTGGCGACCGATGTGCCTCAGGCATTGCTCGACCAGTTGGCCCCTGGAGGGCGACTGGTGATACCGGTCGGGTCGGGTGAGGTTCAACAGTTGATGCTGATCATCCGTGAAGAGCACGGGTTTTCCAGGCGTGTTCTGGGGGCGGTGCGTTTCGTTCCATTGCTCAACGGGCCACTGGCCTGAGCATTTGTTTCGTCCCGGTGAATTCTCTTCGATTGCCCCTGTCTTACAGCGGCGTCGATCAGTTAAACGGGATTCATCGTCAGGTAGCAAACGTGTGCTTCGCTTCATTAAAGGTAAAGCCTGCACCGCCCGTTATACTTGCGACACTTCATGCCGGGAACACGGCAATTCAATATTTCAGCCACCACAAAGGGAGCGGCGGGTGAGTCTCACAGTCATTGCGCAGCGAATGGGTATAACGAGCTTTCAGCGCCTGGTGACTGGCCTTGTCTTGAGTACCTTGCTGGTCGGTTGTTCCAGCACCAAATCGAGCGACGTGCGCGTCGTCGATCGCAACAACGCCGTCGCCCAGCGTCCGGCAGTGACCACGGGTCAGTACGTGGTTCGACCTAAAGACACGATGTTCTCGATCGCTTTTCGCTACGGCTGGGACTACAAAGCCCTCGCGGCGCGCAACAACATTCCTGCGCCCTACACGATACATCCGGGTCAGACGATTCGCTTTGACGGTCGCACCGGTTCAACGCCGACGGCGGTGGTCAGCCCGGCCAATTCGGCGCCTTCATCGTCGAGTAAAACCACGGTAATCCGACGCCAGCCAAATGGCGCAACTACGACGACAACGGTGGTAGCACCGTCCGTCGCCAACAAGCCAGCGCCTGCTCCGATGCCTCCTGCAGGCCCGGCCCCGACCGGCTGGGGGTGGCCTTCTAATGGCATTCTTATTGGAAAATTCTCTTCAAACGGTAGTTTGAATAAAGGAATTGATATCGCCGGAGATTTGGGACAGCCTGTTTTAGCTGCGTCTGATGGGACGGTGGTATACGCCGGGAGTGGCTTAAGGGGCTACGGCGAATTAGTCATCATCAAACACAGCGATACCTACGTTAGCGCCTACGGACATAACCGCAGGCTGTTGGTTCGGGAGGGGCAGCAGGTCAAGGTCGGACAGACAATTGCCGAAATGGGGTCAACGGGTACAGACCGGGTGAAACTGCATTTTGAGATTCGCCGACAAGGTAAACCTGTAGATCCGCTGCAGTTCCTGCCACGTCGTTGATTTGTTACCAGCCTGTTCCGTCACGTAGAGGGAACAGGCTCCAGCGTTGCCAAGGATAGAGGCGCCGCTTGAGCTTGAGGTCGAACTCACCAAAGGACTATAACAATGGCTCTCAGTAAAGAAGTGCCGGAGTTTGACATCGACGATGAGGTTCTCCTGATGGAGGCCGGTATCGATACGGATTCGATGTCGAATGATGAAGGGGCTGCTCCACCTTCCGTTCGTGCCAAATCCAAACACTCCGCTTCGTTAAAGCAACACAAGTACATTGACTACACGCGTGCACTCGATGCGACGCAGCTGTACCTCAATGAAATTGGCTTTTCCCCTCTGCTGTCCCCCGAAGAAGAAGTTCACTTTGCACGCTTGTCGCAAAGTGGCGATCCGGCCGGGCGCAAACGCATGATTGAAAGCAACCTGCGGCTGGTGGTGAAAATCGCCCGACGCTATGTCAATCGTGGCTTGTCGCTGCTGGACCTGATCGAAGAGGGCAACCTCGGGCTGATTCGGGCGGTAGAGAAGTTCGACCCCGAACGTGGCTTCCGTTTTTCGACCTACGCAACCTGGTGGATTCGTCAAACCATCGAGCGTGCGATCATGAATCAGACCCGGACCATCCGGTTGCCGATCCATGTGGTCAAAGAACTCAACGTGTACCTGAGGGCCGCACGGGAGCTGACGCAAAAACTCGATCACGAACCCTCACCCGAAGAAATCGCCAACCTGCTGGAAAAACCGGTGGGGGAGGTCAAGCGCATGCTCGGCTTGAACGAGCGGGTTTCTTCGGTCGACGTCTCGCTGGGTCCGGATTCGGATAAAACCCTGCTGGATACCCTTACCGACGACCGTCCAACCGATCCGTGCGAACTGCTGCAGGATGACGACCTGTCTCAGAGCATCGATCAATGGCTCTCGGAACTGACCGACAAGCAGCGCGAGGTGGTGATACGCCGCTTCGGTCTGCGCGGTCATGAGAGCAGCACGCTGGAAGATGTAGGTCTGGAAATCGGCCTGACCCGTGAGCGCGTCAGACAGATCCAGGTTGAAGGCCTGAAGCGGCTGCGGGAGATTCTGGAGAAAAATGGTCTGTCCAGCGAGTCGCTGTTTCAATAAGAAAATCGCTTGAGCCGCAAGTAAAAAGCCCCGACTGGTTCGGGGCTTTTTGTTGTCCCTGTAGGAGCCGGCTTGCTGGCGATCCAGACCCCGCGGTTAACCAGACAAACCGCGTGATCGTTCATCGCCAGCAAGCCGGATCCTATAGGGGGGGGACCTCAGGTTTGTAGTTTCGCGTTGTAAGTCTTTGCTTACTCTTTCGTAAGTGTTCGTTATTTTTACACCTTGGCAGACGACTATTGTTTGTCTGATCTTGCTTTATCTTGCTGATATTTATAGATATTTATAAAAGTTAAGCGCATATGACAGCCGGTTTTTGCCTGGGAAGGCGATTGCGCTTGCCCGGGAACTCTCTAGTATTCAGGTTGTGTCGACGGACAGACACGCCCTTCAAGGATGAGGGGAAAGGACATTGCAGGACGCGATTCATCAGGACGATGAAAAGGAACACAGGGAATAGGGAAAAAATGTGGGCGGGTCAAACCGCCCCTTTTTTTTGCCTTTTTTTTGGTTGGGATGCCGCTTCATTTTCAGCGTGGGTACGGTCTCTTGTAGGAGCCGGCTTGCTGGCGAAGATCGTTAACGATAACACGTGATGTCTGAATCAACGCGGCGTATTTGAGTCCATCGCCAGCAAGCCGGCTCCTACGGGTTTTGCGTTATCCGTGTTTCCAGGGGGCTATGAAGAACCTTTTCCGCCTGTAGAAAAGCAAAAAGGCCCGCAAGGGGCCTTTTCGGGAACGCGGGGCAAATCAGCGTTCGAGGTCTTTGATCTTGCCTTTGACGCCATCCCACTCTTCGGCATCGGGCAGCGATTCTTTCTTCTCGGTGATGTTTGGCCAGATTTCGGCCAACTCAACGTTCAGCTGAATGAATTCCTGCATCTCTTCCGGGACCTCATCTTCAGAGAAGATGGCCACGGCAGGGCATTCTGGTTCACACAGTGCGCAGTCGATGCACTCATCCGGGTGAATCACCAGGAAGTTCGGGCCTTCGTAAAAGCAGTCCACCGGACAGACTTCTACGCAGTCGGTGTACTTGCACTTGATGCAGTTGTCGGTGACGACGAAGGTCATTTCTAATTTTCTCCTCAGGCGGCGGCAGCGGAGCCCCTTCACGTTGGGGTCGCCAGGTTTGGGAGCGATAGTCTGCAGACCAGGCTATTAGCCTGCAGCATCCCAAACCGCGCGAGATTCTAACAGCTTGCAGGCAAGTGCGTTAGATCCGTGTCTTTAGTGTATAGAGCATTTCTAGCGCGCGACGCGGCGTCAAGTCATCCAGATCCAGTTTGGCCAGTTCATCGAGCACCGGATGCGGCAGGCTGGCGAACATGTCGCTCTGCTGTGGCGCGGCCGGTTTGCCTTTGGCTACCTTGGGCACTTCATGGGGCAGCGCGGTGGCTTCCAGTCGACCCAGGTGCTCGCGAGCACGCACGATCACTTCGCTCGGTACGCCGGCCAGTTGCGCCACGGCCAGGCCGTAGCTCTGGCTGGCAGGCCCGGGCAGCACGTGGTGCAGGAACACGATGCGTTCGTTGTGCTCGGTGGCGTTGAGGTGCACGTTGGCCACCAGCGGTTGCGCTTCCGGCAACACCGTCAACTCGAAGTAGTGGGTGGCGAACAGCGTGTAGGCTCGCAGGTGCGCCAGGCGTTCGGCCGCGGCCCACGCCAGGGACAAGCCGTCGAAGGTGCTGGTGCCGCGACCGACTTCGTCCATCAGCACCAGGCTACGCTCGGTGGCGTTGTGCAAAATGTTGGCGGTTTCGCTCATTTCGACCATGAAGGTCGAGCGCCCACCGGCCAGGTCATCGCTGGAACCGATCCGGGTGAAGATCCGGTCCACCAGCGACAATTCGCAACTGGCCGCCGGTACGAAACTGCCGATGTGCGCCAGCAACACGATCAATGCGGTCTGACGCATGTAGGTGGATTTACCGCCCATGTTCGGACCGGTGATCACCAGCATGCGAGTACTGTCGTCGAGGCTCAGGTCATTGGCCACGAACGGCGTGGTCAGCACTTGCTCGACCACCGGGTGACGACCCTGGCTGATACGCATGCACGGCTCATCGACGAAGCGCGGGCAGTTCAGGTCGAGGTTCAGCGCGCGTTCGGCAAGGTTGCTCAGCACATCCAGTTCGGCCAGTGCCGCGGCGGTGTCCTGCAGCGGTGGCAACTGGGCGATCAGGTCTTCGAGCAGCGCTTCGTAAAGCATCTTTTCGCGAGCCAGGGCGCGGCTCTTGGCCGACAGTGCCTTGTCTTCGAATGCTTTGAGTTCCGGCGTGATAAAACGCTCGGCGCCTTTCAGGGTCTGGCGGCGGATATAGTCGGCCGGCGCTGATTCGGCCTGCTTGCTCGGCAGCTCGATAAAGTAACCGTGAATGCGGTTGTACCCGACTTTCAGGTGCGACAGACCGGTGCGGGCCTTTTCGCGTGCTTCCAGATCGATCAGGAACTGCCCGGCGTTTTCGCTCAGCGATTGCAACTCGTCGAGTTCGCTGTCGTAACCGGTTTTCAACACGCCGCCATCGCGGATCACCGCAGGCGGGTTGTCGATGATGGCTTTTTCCAGCAGTGCCGCCAGTTCCGGGTAGGTGCTGGTGGTCTTGGCCAGTTGAATGATGTGCGGCGCTTCAAGCTCGGTCATCGCCACTTGCAGCTCAGGCAGAGCACCAAGCGCATCGCGCAGGCGAGCGAGGTCGCGAGGACGGGCATTGCGCAAGCCGATTCGCGCGAGAATCCGCTCGATGTCACCGATTTCCTTGAGCTGCGGTTGCAGCTTTTCGAAGCGGTAGCCGTCGAGCAGGCACGTGATCGAGGTCTGACGCGCGAGCAAAACCTTCAGGTCGCGCAACGGCCGGTTCAGCCAGCGGGTCAGCAGACGACTGCCCATCGCGGTCTGGCAACGATCGACCACCGATTGCAGCGTGTTGTCGCGACCGCCGGCCAGGTTGGTGTCCAGTTCCAGGTTGCGACGGCTCGCACCGTCCAGCACCACGGTGTCGTCCAGACGCTCATGGCGCAGGCTGCGCAAATGGGGCAGGGCGGTGCGCTGGGTTTCCTTGGCGTAGCTGAGCAGGCAACCGGCGGCGCCGATGGCCAGGGTCAGGTTCTCGCATCCGAAACCTTTCAGGTCCTGGGTCGAGAATTGCTGGCAGAGACTTTTCAGCGCCGAGTCGCGCTCGAAATCCCACGGCGCACGACGACGAACCCCGCGGCGTTTCTCCGCCGGCAAATCTTTCGGCCAGTCATCCGGGATCATCAGCTCCACCGGATTGACCCGCTCCAGTTCCGCCAGCAGGTTTTCCCAGCCCTTGATCTCCAGCACGGTGAAGTTGCCGCTGGTGATGTCCAGCACCGCCAGCCCGAACAGACGCTCGTCACCCAGCACCGCCGCGATCAGGTTATCCCGACGCTCATCCAGCAGCGCTTCATCGCTGACCGTGCCCGGCGTGATGATCCGCACCACCTGACGATCCACCGGCCCCTTGCTGGTCGCCGGATCGCCGACCTGCTCACAGATCACCACGGACTCGCCGAGCTTGACCAGTTTCGCCAGGTAACCTTCCGCGGCGTGGTAAGGAATCCCGCACATCGGAATTGCCTGACCGGCCGACTGCCCACGGGCGGTCAGGGTGATGTCCAGCAACTTGGCGGCCTTCTTCGCGTCTTCATAGAAGATCTCGTAAAAGTCACCCATGCGATAGAACATCAGCTGGTCGGGGTGCTGGTTCTTCAGGCGCCAGTACTGCTGCATCATTGGCGTGTGAGAGGACAGATCGGTGAGTGCTTTATTCATCGGATATCAGGCAAATTCGTTGAAAGGTGTAGGGCAAAGGAGGGACATCGGCCCGGCTTTTCCGCGATGGGCGCAAGGTTAACATGGGCGGTCCACCCGACGCAGGCATGAAAGCCGCGGGATACATTTCTGCAGCTTATGCACGAATTATGCAAAACAGCATTTGTCATCGGAAAAAAGATCAAGCACTATGCGCGTTATGCAAAAACGCAATGTTTCTACCGTATTAAGAGCGCTGCTCGATCAGCACGGGATCTCCCCCACGGAGCTTCACCGTCGCACCGGCGTGCCTCAATCCACTCTCTCGCGAATCCTCAGCGGGAAGATCGTCGATCCTTCGGACAAACACATCTCGAAGATCGCCGAGTACTTTGCCGTGAGCACTGACCAGTTGCGAGGCCGTGCGGATGTCGCGCCCGCCGTCAATTCCGGTCGCGATGAATTGCATTCCGAACTCAAGGACATAAGCCTGTGGGATGACGATACGCCCGTCGATGACGACGAGGTGTCGGTCCCCTTTCTTCGCGAGGTTGAATTGGCTGCTGGATCAGGAAGATTCGTCATCGAAGAAAGCGAGCGCTCTAGCCTGCGCTTCGGCAAACGCAGCTTGCGCCACAACGGTGTGCAGTTCGACCAGGCCAAATGCGTGACAGTGCGTGGCAACAGCATGTTGCCGGTACTGCGCGACGGCGCCACGGTGGGCGTCAATGCCGGCAAATGCGGGATCGGCGATATCGTCGACGGCGACCTGTATGCGATCAACCACAATGGTCAACTGCGGGTTAAACAGCTTTATCGTTTGCCGACGGGGATTCGCCTGCGCAGCTTCAATCGCGATGAGCATCCGGACGAGGACTACACCTTCCAGGAAATCCAGGAAGAACAAATCGTCATCCTCGGTCACGTCTTCTGGTGGGGCATGTACGCCCGTTAACCTCACCGCTGTCAGATAAAACCCGCCACTGCGCGGGTTTTTTTTCGCCTGCTGAAAACCGCCAACGCCTTTGTCTGTGGGGCTTTCATGCGCTAGTGCATTTTCAGTGCATAAATAAATGCATTTATGCATTGACTGTATATGCATCCATGCATATTCTTTGTCTCAAGCCGCTCAACAAAGCAGCTCGAAACGAAGCTCTTTAGTTCCACCACAAAGGCAGCGATGAACCGGCCTCAACGGTTCAGAGGGTTGGCAACTGACCCGGGTGTGCAGCGTAAAGCACCAGAAGCAGTTATCCGGCGGGCAGGGACCGCGGTCGGAAAAACAATCTGAATGGACCCGTACCGCGCCAGTAGCGCCGAAAGGTCAACGCGAAGGATCGCATTACTGAAAAGCCCGGTTAGCGCCGGGCTTTTTGGAATGCCTACCTCGACCGAGGTCTGTCGACCTCGACGACAACAAGGATTCGACAGAAACCAGGAGGCATCGCGATGTTGAAAGATTGCAGATGTGGGCAGTGCAAAAGACTTCTCGCCCGAGTGGGTGAGTACACCGAGCTCCAGATCAAATGTTCCCGCTGCGGAACAATGAATCACGTGAAGGCCGCGAGCCATGAGCGATCGCCGTTGAGCGACATGAACGCGCAATCCTGCGCACAAAACCATTCGACTCAATAGGTGACAAAAATGGCAGGACCACTAGGACCACCCCGTATCCAGTTCACAAACAATGGCAGCCCGGTGTTGCCGCCGCGCAACTCGATGAGCCCGGGGCAGTATCTCGAATCGCCGAGCAAGCGGTTCAAACTGCTGCTGCAACCGGACATGAACCTGGCGCTCTACGATAATGGCGCACTGGCCTGGGTAGCTGACGGTAACGCTTACACGAACACACTGAATCCTGTAGCAGCGGTGCCCAACTGTTTCTACGTGTATTACAGCGGTGTTCTTGTAGACCACACCCGTAACCGTTGCTGGACCACGGTCAATACAACGGCAATGGACAGTGTAGAGGCAGCCGCCAATCGCACTTATCTTCAGGTGCAGGACGATGGCAACATCGTGATCATCGACTCGCAGACGCTCTGGAATGGCACTCCGTCGATTCCTGTCGTGACGGGCAGTGCCGCAGTGATATTCCCTGGGCCATCGGAGTTGGTCAGAGGACAGCCTTACTTTGCCGGTGACGGCGCCATCATCTTCCAGGGCGATGGCAACGTTGTGAACTACGGCCCGAACTGGAGTGTTCGCTGGGCCAGTTACACGCAGAACAAAGGCGCGGTGAAGGCAGTGTTCCAGGCGGACGGCAACTTCGTTGTTTATGCAGCGAATGACGTTCCGCTGTGGAACTCGGGAACCGGTGGCCGTCCGGGAGCTTCTTTGCGCCTTCAACCCAATGGCAGCCTGGCGGTCGTCCAGGATGTGCCTGTCTGGGCGCGTTTCGGCTATACGCCAACCATTCGCGCCCGAAAAATCTATTATCCGGACACCACAAGTCCCGAGCATAACGGTACTGCACCGTATCCAACTTACGGTCATATCGGTTGGGAGTTTTAAGGGTAGAGCCAAGGACTCCCTGCCAGGTGGCAGGGCGTCTTTTTATTGCGCAGGACTTTTTCATTTTTGGGCCATTCACCCCCCAGGAGGCGTGACATGACAAACGAGCAACAAGCGTTGCTGGACATGCCGATCTGGCTGGTCATCGTGCTCGCCTTGATGGGCGGGGTGTCTGGCGAAATGTGGCGCGCCGACAAGGAGGGCGCCCGTGGCTGGTCATTGCTGCGGCGTCTGGCCTTGCGTTCCGGGGCCTGCATGATCTGTGGGGTCTCGGCCATCATGCTGCTGTACGCCGCCGGCATGTCGATCTGGGCGGCCGGCGCGTTCGGTTGCCTCACGGCGATGGCCGGCGCCGATGTCGCCATCGGCCTTTACGAACGCTGGGCGGCCAAGCGGATCGGCGTGTGCGAAGTGCCGCCGCGTGATTCTCGTCCGGATCAATAACACCAACACCTTTGCCGTTCTGGCAACGCCGGCACGCTGCATCCCTCGCGCAGCGGAACGCTTCAATATTTCAACTGGAAGCCCCTTATGTCCCCCGACATCGATAAGCCGTCGCGGCTGTTGTTTGCCATTGCCGAAGCGCTGCGTTCGGCTGGCCTGGGTTTGAAGGTCGGAGGTCGTCAGGACTTCGACGGCACGTTCGATCAGGCGTGGGTCCTGATCGCCATCGAACGCAATGCACCCGGCGAGCGCGCCCATGACGGGCGGATCGCCCATGTTTTGACGCTCTCGCTGCAAGTCATTGTGTCGCCGACGCTGGACGACCCCGGGGTGGCCGCTTGCGATCTGGCCGCCGTACTCAAGGGATGGGTGACGGATAAGCGATGGGGTTTGTCGGGTAGCCAGTGCGACCTGCCCATGAACATCGATGCCTTGCCGTCGACACTCATCAGCGGTTCGCAGGAGTACCTCGCCTGGACCCTCTCCTTTACCCAGACGATTTACCTCGGCGCATTGCTGCTGGAGGACCCGCTGGGCATCCCGAAATTCGCCAAAACCTGGGAGGTCTCGAACATCGACGACCCGGACCAATACACCGCACTCGAGGGCTGAGCCATGTTCGATGCGCTTTTACGTCAGCAACTCGGCCCGATCATTGAGCGCCTGGCCGAGATGGAGGCTGAACTTGAAGACTTGCACCGGCGAACCGACAGCCTGTGTCGTATCGGCGTGTGCCAGGAAGTCGATGCGGCCACTAACACGTGCCGGGTCAGACACGGTGAATTGCTGTCCCCGGCGATCCGCTTTTTCAACCCCAGCGCCGGGGCGCAACGCGAGTCGCGGATCCCCTCGGTCGGCGAGCAATGCCTGTTGCTCAACCATGGCGGCGGCGAGGGCAGCGCTCAATCCGTGGCGTTGTTCGGGCTTAACGGCAATCAGTTTCCCCCCGCCTCGACACAGGCCTCGCTGACGCGTCGCCTCTATCTGGACGGTACTGAAAGCGGTTACGACGACGCCCGTCACGCCTTGCACTGGAAGAACGGCCCGGCTGCGTTCACTGGCTCTCGCGAAGCGCTCGAGTTGAATCTCGGCCCGGCGAGCCTTGCGATCACGCCTGAGGCCATCGAACTGCAACTGGGCGCGGTCGGCTTGCGACTCGACGCTTCCGGTGTGCACCTGAGCGGCCCGGTGGTGGACCACCAGGGACGCGTCATCAGTACCGCATAAAGAGTTTCCCATGATCGGAATCGATAGAAACACCGGGGCGGCGGTCGACGACTGGCCGCAGTTTGTGCAGCGCGCGACCCGGGCGCTGACCACGCCGTTGGGCACACGTCAGAAGCGTCCTTTGTATGGCTCGATGATCCCGGACCTGCTGGGTCGCAACCTCGGCGACGACCTGCTGATCCTTGCCCAGAGCCATGCGGCGCAGGCGTTTTACAACGAGCAGAACGGCATCAGTGATTTCCAGCCGCAGGCCATTGTCGCCGGCCGGCGAGGCGCCGGGCTGGTGTTGCGATTCGCCGGCACCTGGAAAAACCGCAGCCAGACCTTCGAGGTGGTGACATGAGCATGTTGATCCCTGGCCAGAACCAGTTGGCCGAACCGTCGATCGTCACCGTCGAAGCGTTTGAGGATTTGCTCGCCGAGTTCAAGACATTTGTCGTCGAGTACGTCGGCGCCCGGTCTCCCGAGACGGCGGTGAAGCTCAAGGCCAGTCTTGAAAACGAAAGCGAGTTGCTGACCCTGGCCCTTGAGGCGTTTTGTGTGCGCCTGCAAATCCACGAACGAAAATACAACGCCCGCATCATGCAGATGCTGGCCTGGTGGGCGACCGGCAGCAATCTGGATGCCCGCCTCGCCGACATGGGGCTTGAGCGTCAACTGCTCGACCCGGGCGATCCGGCGGCATTCCCGCCGATTGCCCCCGTGTACGAGAGCGACGATGACGCCCGGTTGCGTTACTACCTGGCGCCGCATGCACCGGCCGCCGGTTCGCGCATGCAGTATCGCCGCGAGGTGTTCACCCTGGGCGAGCGTCCTGTGGTGAAGGTGGAAACGGCGGCGCCGGGGGAGGTGACGGTCACGTACACCTTCGATCCGGACGGCCATGCCGCACAAGTCAAGGACGGCAACGGGCGTCGCACGGCGCCCGGTGAGGTGATGGTCACGGTGCTTGCAAGGGAAGGCGATGGCACCGCGTCCGAAGAGCTGCTCGACGGTGTGCGCCAGCACTTCGCCCGGCCTGACGTCCGACCGGAAACGGATCGGGTCACGGTGCAGGGCGCTCACATCAAGAACTACAAAATCCGCGTCGTCGCGAGGATCAACGCCGGCCCGGATTCGGGGCTGACCAAAGTGGCCGCGCAACAGCAACTGCAAGCGTATGCCCAGAGTTGTCATCGCCTGGAAGGGCGGGTCGACCCGAGCTGGATCGATTACACGCTGCACAGCGCCGGCGCGGTTCAACTCGAGATTCTCGAGCCGGTCGCGCCGATTGTGACGACCGCCTTCGAAGCGCCGTACTGCACAGGTGTCGAGGTCGAGGTGCTCACGCTATGAGTGACCAGACACCTCGTTCGAGCCTGTTGCCGTCCAACAGCTCGCCGCTGGAAAAAGCGCTGGATCTCGGTTTCGGCGCATTGCTTGATCGCATCACGCCGCCATTTCCCGAGCTGATGAACCCGAAGGCGACGCCGTTGGCGTTTCTGCCGTATCTCGCCGCGGATCGCGGTGTCAGCGAATGGAGCTCCGAGGCGGTCGAGGCGGAAAAGCGCCTGACGGTTGAATTCGCCTGGCCCACGGCGCGGCAGGCCGGGACGCGACAGGCGCTGGAAAACGCCGCGAAAGGATTGCGGTTGATGCCCGAAATCCGGGCCTGGTACGAGCAGACACCACCGGGTCAGCCTTACAGCTTTTCCGTCAGGGCGTTTACCGAGCAGCCCTACAGCGAAGAAATCGACGCACGTCTCGACCGGCGCCTGGCGGACGCCAAAAGCGAACGCGACATTCTGTCGGTGTCCGTGGGTTTGAGCGCATTTGGCAGTCATGTCATCGGCGCGGCGACGCTGTGCGGCGAACTCACTACGGTGTATCCGATTGTCATCGAAGGGCTCGAAGCCTCGGGTCAGGCCTTTATGGCTGCCGGGCTCTACGCCGTCGAAACATCCACTATTTATCCTCAGGGGGCCTGAATGGCTGACTATTACACCCTGCTCACGAATGCAGGGATTGCCTACGAAACCGCCTGCAAGGCGGCGGGCGTGCCGATCAAGTTGTCGCAGATTTCGGTCGGTGACGGCGGCGGCGCGGTTTACAACCCGGCGGCGACCGCCACCGCGCTCAAACGGGAAGTGTGGCGCGGGCCACTGAATGCGCTGTTCCAGGATGAGAAAAATCCGAGCTGGTTATTGGCCGAAGTGACCATCCCGCCGGAAGAGGGCGGTTGGTATGTGCGTGAAGCGGGGCTCTGGACTGACACCGGGATTTTGTACGCCATCGTCAAATACCCGGAGTCGTTCAAGCCTGTGCTGGCAACGTCGGGTTCGGGGAAAGAGTTTTACATTCGCTCGATTTTCGAGACGAGCAATGCCTCTCTGGTGACGTTGTTGATTGACGACACTGTGGTCAAAGCGACCCGGGCATGGGTGATGGGGTATCTCGCCGATGAGTTGGCCAAGCTTGATGGCAAGCCGTCGGTTCGCGTGGTTGCCACTGGGAACATCGTATTAAACGGTGCGCAGCAGATTGATGGCGTCGCGGTGGTGTCTGGTCAGCGGGTGCTGGTGGCGGGCCAGGCGACGGCGAAAGACAACGGCATTTACGTTGCCGCCAATGGTGACTGGGTGCGCTCGGTCGATTCGAACACCAGCGCCAAAGTGACGCCGGGGCTGACCGTGATGGTCGAGGAGGGCACGGCGAACGGTGATTCGCTTTGGCACCTGGTCACGAATGGTCCGATCACGCTGGGCACTACTGCGCTGAGCTTTGAAATGCTTGCCGGTAGAACGGGGATTCAGGCGGGGACTTACAAGAGTCTGACGGTTGATAAATACGGTCGCGCCATTGCGGGAACCAATCCGGAAACGCTGGCTGGTTTTGGGATCAAGGACACTTATACGAAGCCTGAAATCGAAGCGTTGATTGCACAGGCTTCGGCGTTGCCGGTTGGGGCTGTGGTCGCCTTTCCAAAGACCGCAGTGCCACCGGGCTTCTTAGAAATTGATGGCAGTGTGAAGAGCATTGCGACTTACCCGGATTTGTTCGCGTACCTGGGCACTACCTTCAATACGGGCGGCGAGGGCGCGGGTAATTTCCGTCTGCCTGAGTCGCGTGGCGAATTTCTGCGTGGCTGGGATCATGGGCGCGGCATAGACGCTGGGCGTGCATTGGGCAGTTATCAGACAGATGCGCTGCAAAATATTACGGGCGGGATCTCCGCTGGTAACAACACACAACTCGGTTCGTCAGTTTCCGGTGCGTACTTAGGTGTTGGCGGAGCAGTCAACCAGCCGACGGGCGCAACCGTCGGTGGAATTACCAGCTACACGTTTGACGCATCGCGAGTAGCTCGCACCTCTACAGAAACCCGTCCACGCAACCTGGCAGTGATGTGGTGCATCAAAGCCTGGAACGCGCCAATCAATCAGGGAAACATCGACGTCGCCTCCCTGGCTGCGCAACTCGCTGCTTTCGTGCCGCACGACTATCAAACCGGCATGATCATGTCGATGAACGTCGCCGCCCCGTCCACCACCGTTGACTTTTCCGCAGGAAGCGCACGCGGCGCAGGCAATGCAGTTGTGGCCTCGACTGCTATCGGTTGCGTTTTGCAGTCCGCTGGAGCTTGGTCGGCAGGGGCTGGCGGGAACAAGATCGATACCGGTATCCGCGCAGCAAACACCTGGTATCACGCATACGTCATTCGCAAGAACGATAGCGGTGAGCAAGACATGCTGCTCTCGACCGCCGCGGTGCCCCAAGTACCGGCCGGCTACGAGCTGATAGCCAGACTGAAGGGGCGGTCGATCAAGACGGATGCCAGCGGCAACATCATTCCCTTCATCAACACGGGAAACAGCACTGATTTCAAGACGATGCCGCAAGACATGTTCGTGTCCAACGTTGCAACGAGCAGCTACACGCTAACAGCCAGCGTGCCACCCGGTGTGCGAGTTCGAGCTCGGTTCTATGCGCGCATACAGGGGGAGTCGAGCATCATTTACGTGCGTTCACCGGAGGCGGCGGCCGTCACCTTGAGCAACACGGCGACAGACAACTTCGTCGGTGGTATCGGCACTAGCAACAACGCGACGGCGGATGAAAACGTGTCGGGTTACTGCGAAGCCTTGACCAACCCAAGCGGGCAGGTGGTAGTGCAAGTTTTGCATAACCCCGGATACAGCGTGTTACGCGCCTCGCTACACACTCAAGGCTGGACGGAGGAATAAGCCATGCCATTTATTCAACGCGACGAATCGGGCCGCATCTGTGGCCAGTTCGCGAATCAGCAGCTCGGCTATGCCGAAGAGTTTTTGCCAGACGACGATCCTGAACTGCAGCCCGGCGCAGTGGATCAGAACGCGGTGACTGAGCGGGCTTGGCGAGACACTGAGCTGGCGTTGCTGATCTGGCTACGTGATCGCCATCGCGATCAGCTGGAGATCGGAGGTGAAACGACGCTGACGGCCGAGCAGTTCAACGAGCTGTTGGTTTACATGCAGGCCCTGCGCGACTGGCCTCAGTCAACTGACTTCCCCGACAGCCAGCACCGGCCAACGGCGCCGGACTGGATCGCCGAACAAACCCAATAAACGCCCCGCACCGCCGGGGCGTTTTCTTTCCCGCAATACAACAAACACAACACCCGACAGCCCCTTCCCCAAGGGGCTTTTTCGTTCAAGGAGAAACAGAAATGGCAGAACGCCAAACGTACACCGTGCTCCTCCCATTCCCCACCGGGGGTGGTCACTGGTCGAGCATCGGCCAGGAAATGCACCTGCTCGATGTGGAGGCCAGTGCGTTGCGCAGCGCTGGTCGTCTGGAGCTGAAAAAAACCGAGGCTGCCGAGACTGCCTCTACATCCACCGCGGCAAAAAAAGCCGCTGCCAAGAAGGCTGAATAACCATGGCTGAGGTTTTGAACTTCGAGCACAACGGCATTACCGTCAATGCCACCGAATCCCCCGAGGCCATGGGTGGCCTGGGTGACAACGTCATCGGTCTGATCGGCACCGCGCCGAAGGCTGATCCGTTGATTCCACGCAACGCGCCGTTTCGCATCAACAGCTTCACCACCCAGGCGCTGCTCGATCCGACCGGCACCGAGGCGGGTACGCTGTACCACGCGGTCTTCCAGATCCTGAAAGTGGTCAAGGTGCCGGTCTACGTGGTCATCGTCGAAGAGGGCGCGACCCCGGCCGACACCCTGAACAATGTGATCGGCGGCATCGATCCGCTGACCGGCCGCAAGCTCGGTCTCGCGGCATTGGGCAGCGTGCCTGAAGACCTGACCATCATCGGCGCGCCGGGCTTCACCAGCACCAAAGCCGTGGCCGGTGAGTTCGCGTCTTTCGGCAAGCGCATCAAGGCCCGTGTGGTGCTCGACGGCAAGGATGCCGCGGTCGCCGATCAGGTGACGTACAGCCAGGAACTGGGCGGCGCGGAACTGGGTTTCGACCGCTGCCTGCTGGTGCACAACATGCCGTCGGTGTACTCCAAGGCGGCCAAGAAAAACGTGTTCCTGTCGCCGTCGAGCCTGGCCATCGCGGCCCTGGCCAAGGTCAAGCAATGGGAGAGCCCGGGCAATCAGGTGACCTTTGCCGAGGACGTTTCGCGGGTCGTGGAATACAACATCCTCGACACCTCCACTGAGGGCGATCTGCTCAACCGCTACGGCATCAGCTACTACGCCCGCACCATCCTCGGCGGCTTCTCGCTGCTGGGTAACCGTTCCATCACCGGCAAGTTCATCAGCTACGTCGGCCTCGAAGATGCGATCAGCCGCAAGCTGGTCAAGGC
>Ga0255334_1000826_pt1 | contig 18752 bp, 12 predicted proteins | sample EtOH5_35cm_T3_12_FD_202080 | JGI IMG/M metagenome (GOLD analysis project Ga0255334, IMG submission 202080) | Sandy soil microbial communities from University of British Columbia, Vancouver, Canada - EtOH5_35cm_T3_129 | ecosystem: Engineered > Artificial ecosystem > Sand microcosm > Unclassified ...
GTGGGACGGTGGCGCTTCCGAAGGTAATGTCTGTAGCCAAACACACCTATTTTCGAAGGAAAAATCTCTAAAAAAACACGATAAATCTGAGTTTCCTGTCCCTTCGTCAGCACCCCTTGTCGCTCATGCAGAATCGCCCGCCTTCATTCTGCAGAGACACATCGGATGTTCGCTCTCGCCAATCAACCGCGCTTCACGCTGACCGTCGACGGCAACCAGAATGGACTCAAGGTGCTTGAGTTCACCGGCAAGGAAGCCATCAGCCAGCCTTACCGTTTTGATCTGGAACTGGTCAGCGAGCGACCGGACATTGAGCTTGAAAGCCTCCTGCATCGTCAGGCTTTTCTGAGTTTTGATGCGCAAGGTTGCGGTGTTCACGGTCAGATATTTCGGGTTGGTCAGGGCGATTCCGGCCAGCGTCTGACGCATTACCAGGTCAGCCTTGGCCCACGTCTGACCTACCTTGACCGGCGCATCAATCAGCGAATCTTCCAGCGTAAAAGCGTGCCGGCGATCATTGCGCAAATCCTTGAGGACCATGGCATTCAGGGCGACGCGTTCAGGTTTCAGCTCGGCCGCGAGTACCCTGATCGCGAGTATTGCGTGCAATACGCGGAAAGCGATCTGGCGTTCATCCAGCGCCTGTGCGCCGAGATCGGCATTCACTACCACTTTCAACACAGCCTCGATGGCCATCTGCTGGTGTTCGGTGATGACCAGACGGTTTTTCCGCTGATCGCCGAACCGACGCTTTACTTGCCTGACACCGGCATGGCGGCAGATGCGCCAGCGATCAATTGCTTCAACGTACGACTGGAAACCCGCACCACGGCGGTAGCCCGTCGCGACTACGACTTCCATAAACCGCGACTGCAACTTGAAAGCCGAATCGACAACGGACACCTGCCGGCCCTTGAGGATTACCACTTTCCTGGCCAGTTCACGGATCGCGAATACGGCGGGGCGCTGGCTCAGCGAGCGCTTGAACGGCACAACGCGGACTACCGCCAGGCTGAAGGGCGGGGCGATGAGTCTGCTTTGGTCAGCGGGCATTTCCTGCACCTGGCCGAGCATCCGCGTCAGGCATGGAATGACCTGTGGCTGATCACCCAAATCGAACACCATGGCCGTCAGCCGCAAGTGCTGGAAGAGATGGCCGGCAGCAACCCGGAAGATGTCCAAGGCTATTGCAATACCTTTCTGGCTACGCCGTGGGATGTTTCGTTTCGCCCGGCTCAGATCGCCAAACCCTCGTTCACCGGTTATCAAACGGCTGTCGTCACGGGCCCGAATGACAGCGAGATCCACTGCGATGAGCACGGCCGCGTCAAAGTTCAGTTCGCCTGGGATCGTGACGGCAAGCGCAGCGAACATTCCAGTTGCTGGCTGCGCGTCTCCACGGGTTGGGCGCATGACGGCTACGGCATCGCACTGATTCCTCGGGTCGGCATGGAAGTGTTGGTGGGGTTCCTTGATGCCGACGTCGATAAACCGATGGTCATGGGCTGCGTGCCCAATGGTGCGAACTCGATACCACTGAATCTGCCCGCCGACAAAACCCGCAGCATTTTCCGCAGCCACAGCAGTCCCGGAGGCGGCGGTTACAGCGAATTGCGCATCGAGGATCGTAAAGGCGCCGAGGAAATCTACCTGCGGGCCCAGCGAAACTGGACTCAGCATGTGCTGCAAGACCTGCACGTTCAGGTCGGCAACCAGCGCAGTGCGGTTGTTGGTGCAAACGATACCCTGCATGTTCACGGTGATCGATCCATCACCGCCACCCACCAGACTTTCAAAGCGAGCGGACAATTCCACGCAAGCGCCGGCGAGCAAATCGTCATCGACGGTGGTGTCAGCGTCACGCTTCAGGCGGGCGGACACTGGATCAACATTGGCCCTGCCGGAATTTTCAGCAGCGTTCCGATTGGACTCGGTGGTGCACCGATGCCGGCAATGGGCGCGTCGAGCAGCCAAAGACAACTCGCCGCACTCAGCGTCGCACAGATTCTGAGCCTCAAAAGCGACGCGCCGTTCTGCGAGGAATGCGCGCGTTGCAAGGAGGGTGTCTGTGCAGCCTGATCGCTTGTCGCCTCGCGAATGGCTGGAGCGCCAACCGCTGAAACCTTCGGAGCAACTGTTTGCGATCTTCAGCAATGCAAGCTCCGCAGAACCCTTGAAGGTCTGGCAGCGATCGTCCGCCGCTCAAGCGCCCCGTCCGATCTGGGCAGACACCGACTATGCCGAGTGGGAACCGGTCATGCCCTATGTCGGAATCGTCGCGGCGGGCAGTGAGTTTCTGGAGTGGGCGGCCACGACCGAGTCTTGCGACTGGGGTTGGCTCGCGGTGTCTTCTTCGACTCTGGACGTGCTGGTCGAGCATTTGCGCAGCCTTACGCAAGTGCTTTTGCCTAATGGCAGCGCGGTGTTTTTCCGTTTCTGGGACGGGCGTTACTGGCTGCCGATTCTGCAGTCTGTCGAGGTCGACGTCGCTGAACTGCTGCCCGTAATGGGGCGTTGCCTGATCAATGGCCAACCGCTCGAAGCCGGTGGCGCCGCGCTGAAAAGCTCCAGGGTTTTTCCATGGTGGGAAGTCTCCGAAACGCTGCTGGAACATCTCGCTGAACAGTCAAGCACCACTCGGGTGAACAACTTGCTCAAGTGGCTGAGCGAGGGCCGTCCTGATCTTTTCGAGGCGTTTTCCGAAAGTGTTTTGCGGCACAAGGTAGCGATCTTTCTGGAAGAGCCGGGCCTGCCGCCAGCACCGAAATCAGCCTTGGTGGACTACCTGATAACGGAGCTGGACTGATGGATCAGATCGTACGGATCGAGCAGGAGCTCGACGGTTTCAAAGACACCTTGACGCTCTATCGCGAACAACTTGGCAACTGGTTCAACCGTACTGCAGACCAGGTTAGCCGGGCTGCGGACATGCCCTCGCTGATGGGCGTGGAACGGCAGATCAAACTCGGCAATACCACCAGGTCGGTGAGCAGTGGCGATGACGACTTTTTCTCCACCGTCGCGCAGTGTCCGAAGAATGGGGTTTTGCTGATCGAGAGCAAGTTCGAGTCGGTTTATGACATTGCGCTGGGGAACATCGATGTTGATGTGATTGCCGTTGATGGGGGCGAAAAGACGACGATCACGCTTGATGAACATGGCAACGGTGTGTTCGAAGGTAAGCCCGGCAAGTTCTACCGCGTTCATGTCCAGAGTGAAGTGACCCCGAAGCAAGTTGAGGCGCTTTTCTCCTCTTACGACGGCCTGACCCAACAGCTGGAAGACTGGCTGCGCAACGAGTGGAAAGGATTCAAACCGCAGTGGCCGCAATCGGCTTTTGCCGCGGCGGGTAACGGGATGCTCGCCGGAAGTTGGGCCGCAATCATCGGCGTGTGGGACAGCATCAACCTGCTGTCGGACGTACTCCAGGATCCCGGCGAGTTCGTTGAACGATTGGGTAGCGGTGCTGATGAGCTGGCCAAGCTGGCAAAAACTGCGCCGGACGTGATGGCAAAAGTCCAACTGCTGGCCAGTGATGAAGCGGCACTGTGTTTGTTGCTACGCACCGCCAGTCTCTGGTTGGAGATGCTGCCGCCCAGCGAGATCGCCGGTAAAACTGCCGAAGCTGTATCAACAGTAGTCGTGCAACTGCTCATCGACATTCTGATCGGGATCGTCTTGACCTTCGCTGGCGCGGGGGCTGGCATTGCTTATCTGGGTATGCGTTTTGCCAACTATGGCGCCCGCATCGTCAGCGCCGTGCAGGGATTCGTCAAAGCGATTTTCACACTTATCAACAGCTTCATGTCCTACGTCGATCGCTACAAAAAGGTCGCCGCACGGGGTGTCGCGGCCGGTCTGAAAAACGGTCAGATGCAATTGCGTTGGGACGCCAAACGCAACACCACGCTCAAACAAAACGAACACCACGAAGACGTCCCGGTTCAAGCGAAAAATCCCAACGGCGACCCCGCCGATTCCGCCGATAAAACCGCCACCAACAAATGCCCGGTGTCGATGGTCACCGGCGAAGAACTGTTGACCCTCACTGACGGCTCGCTGGACGGCGTCCTGTCCTTCGACTTCACCCGCCTCTATCGCACCAGCGCCGTCGAGATCGATGGCGGACTCGGTTTCGGCTGGAGTCACAGCCTCGCGCACCGGTTGGAAATCGATGGCGACGACGTCATCTGGATCGACCACGAAAACCGCCGCACCTCCTTTCCACTGCCGACTATCGAGCGGCCGGCCATCCACAACAGCCTCTCGCGCGCGGCGATTTTCCTGGGTGACGAACCCGAAGAAATGATCCTCGCCCAGGCCGGCGATGACACGCGTTTCTATCACTTCATCAACGGTCGACTGACAACGATCAGCGACGGATACGACAACCGACTGCACGTCACGCGCGATCGCCAGGAGCGCATCAAACGCCTCGATAACGGCGCTGGCCGAGCCCTACTGTTGCGCTATGAGCGCAGCCATCTGGTCGCCGTTGATTATCAGGTTTTTGTGCCGGCAGACACGTCGGATGAAGCCTGGATAACCGAACAGACACTGGTCAGTTACCGCTACGACGAGCGCGCTCGACTGATCGAAGCGACCAACGCCGCCGGCGAAAGCGAGCGTTACGACTACGACGATCAGCACGTCGTCCTGCAACGGCAACTGGCCGGTGGGGCGAGTTTCTTCTGGGAGTGGGAAAGGTCCGGCAAGGCTGCGCGATGCGTCCGACATTGGGCGTCGTTTGCGCAGATGGATGCGCGGTATGTCTGGGATCACGAGGGCAGCGTCACCGTCCAGAACATCGACGGCAGCGAAGAGGTTTATCAGCACGACGACCGGGCGCGACTGGTGCGCAAGGTCGAGCTGAATGGCGGCGAACACCTCAAGGCCTACGACGATAAAGGTCGATTGATTGCCGAGCAGGATCCCCTCGGCGCCGTCACCGAATACCACTACGACGAAGTCGGACGGCTGGTCGCGCTGATTCCGCCGGAAGACGAACCCACTTCCTACGAGTATCGCAACGGTTTCCTGCACGCGCAGTCCCGCGGCAGAGCCGTGTCGACGTATCGGCGCAATGCCCAGGGTGACGTCACCGAAGCGACCGATCCTGACGGCCATGTCACCCATTATCACTACGATGAAAAAGGGCAGTTGCTGTCGATCCGGTATCCGGATAGTAGCCGCCAGGCTTTCGTCTGGAACGGTTTGGGTCAACTGGTTGAAGAAACCTTGCCGGACGGTGGTCAGCGGCGGTTTGCCTACGACGCGTTGGGGCGGCGGATTACGGGACAGGACGAACACGGCGCCGTCACCCGTTACGAATGGGATGCTGTCGGACGACTGATCCAGACGACGCTTCCTACAGGTGCCACTCGCGCCTTCAGCTACAACGCCTACGGAAAAATCACCGCCGAACGCGACGAGCTCGGCCGCGTCACGCGCTACGAATACCTCGACGACCTGCACCTGGTCAGCCGCCGCATCAATGCCGACGGCACCCAGCTGAAGTATCGCTACGACAACGCGCAGCTGTTACTCACAGAAATCGAAAACGAATCCGGCGAAAAATATCGTCTGGACTACACACCGAACGGTTTGATCCGACAAGAAAGCGGATTCGATGGCCAGCGTACGGCGTATGCCTACGACCTCAATGGCCATCTGCTGGAGAAAACGGAGTTCGGCGACGACGGTTCGCAGCGGGTTACCGCTTATGAACGAGACTCGGCAGGGCGGTTGCTGGTCAAGACGCTGCACGATGGCATCAAGGTCGAGTACCGCTACGATAGCCTCGGCCGACTGACCGGCGTCGATGACGGCCACGACCACCCGCTGGAGTTCGAGTACGACCAACAGGATCGCCTGATCACCGAGCACCAAGGCTGGGGCACCTTGCGCTATGGCTACGACGCCTGTGGCCAGCTCAACCGTATGCGCCTGCCGGACGGCAGCAAACTCGACTACCACCACGAAAAGGGCGGAGCACTGGCCGCCATCGACCTCAACGGCGCGCGGCTCACCACCCACCAATTTGCCTTCGGTCGCGAGCAGCAACGCCAACAAGGCCAACTCACCAGCCAGTACCACTACGACGAACAAGGTCGGTTGCAAGCCCACGCGATCAACCAGTCAAACCGACCGCTGTACATGCGCCACTACAGCTACGCGGTCAACGGCAACCTGGCGACCATCGCTGATAGCCGTCACGGCCAGCGCAGCTATTACTACGACGCGCTCAACTGCCTGACTCGCGTACGCCACACCCGCGACGACCCACCGGAAACCTTCGCCCACGACCCGGCCGGCAACTTGCTGATGCAGGATCGCCCGGGTGTGGCGACCGTTAAAGGTAATCGCCTGCTGATGCAGGGTGACCGGCATTACGACTACGACGCCTTCGGAAATCTCATACGCGAGCGGCGCGGTACCGGGCAAAAGCTCGTCACTGAATACCGTTACGACTGCCAGCATCGGCTGATCGGTGTCACATTGCCGGATGGACGCTGCGCGAGTTACCGCTACGACGCCTTCGGCCGTCGCATCGCCAAAACCGTCGACGGCCACACCACCGAATTCTTCTGGCAAGGCGACAACCTCGTCGCCGAAAGCAGCCGCGAGCACTACCGCAGCTACGTCTATGAACCGGGCACGTTCCGCCCATTGGCCATGCTCGACGGCAAAGGCCCGCGCAAGGCCTGCCCGTTTTACTACCAGCTCGATCACCTGGGTACACCGCAGGAACTGACGGATTTTGGTGGCGAGATTGTCTGGTCGGCGAAGTACAACGCCTACGGAAAAGTCACGCACTTGGTGTTTGGCGGGGGAGAACAGCTCAATCAACCGCTGCGGTTTCAGGGACAGTACTTCGACGCCGAGAGCGGTCTGCACTACAACCGTCATCGGTACTATGATCCGGAGGTGGGGCGGTACCTGACGCCGGATCCGGTGAAGCTGGCGGGTGGGCTGAATCAGTACCGCTACGCGCTGAATCCTACGGGGTGGGTTGATCCGTTGGGGTTGGCTTGCAGTCCATGCCCTGGTGATGTGGATGTTGATGGGCCGTATAGCGAAATTGTACCTGGAGGTGGATTGGCTGCGCATGAAGGTCGGGGTGGGCATCTTATCGAGAAGCATATCGGTCGAACCAAAGCCCAGTTGGCAAAGAGGCTTAGCGACGAGCCATGGCTAGGTCGGACCTCCACATTCTACGACCGTGCTACAGCAGAGAAAGCCATATCTAGCGTGTTAGTAGCCAATAAAGCGCAAATAGAAACTTTCATGAGGAGTAAGGATGGTCAGCTCGTTGTTAAGGATTCGGTTTCTCATCCGGTCGGTGTGTATTTAAAGCGTAATGCATCAACCGTAACGCCGACTTCCAAGCTGCTACTAGTTTTACGAAGAGACAAGAGACTACCCACCGGTTATCGCATACATACGGGGTATGTAGAAAAATGAATAGTAAATTTCCAGAGCTGTTTCAGTTTTTTGCTGGTTACTTTCATCAAGACTGGCACTTTGATTACGAGACTGAGGATGACGTCGTTAAATCATTCGTTGCTGAATCTTCTTCTGAAACGATTTCGCGGGTGAAGGATGAATTGCTGATTGTTTTGCGCGATTTCCAGAATGAAGAGCAGTTACAGATATTTTTGTTTGAGGAGGTTGGATGCTCCTACTATTACCCTTATGCGTGGCCCTCAGGTAAGGCTTGGTTGGAACATGTTTTTGGCATGCTTTAGGTATGGAACGTATCCGCTTACCTGTGCGTATGGATTAATGGCCGTTGTTAATCCTAGAGAAGAGAGTTGTGCTGGGTAACTGTTTGTATAAGTTTGGTGGTGTTTAAGTTTTCAGCGTTATTGGAGTTTTGTTCAGTAAGGCAGACGTTGGTTGCGGAGATGAAGCGCTTGAAAAAAATAGTGATTATGTTGATCGGCAAGTTTTTGAGAATTAGTATTTTTAGTAAATTGAAAGAAGGGATGGCCGTGGTGCGAGGTCCTGATAATGGTGAAGCGGAAAATTTGGTCTCTGCTGCTGAGCAGCAAACCATTGCTGACGAGCTTCATGGTGAAAGCAAGAAATGGAGAGCCGTTCCAAGCTCTAAATTTTTAAGCTATAGAGGACAGTTAAATTCATACAATGAAGCGATGACAAGGGAATCCAGAAATATGTCACGTTTTACCGGAGAGGATAGTAAAGGAAATCTGGTAGTGCGAATGGAAGCCGAAAATATAGGTTGTGGATATGAGCCTAATCCTTTAGATCCTGCCAATCCGCGTTACATTCCTAAGATGAATGCGTTCGAGATAAAATTCGACTTTGAGACGTTGCAGCCTATAACGCTTTACCCAATAGAGAAAGTTTAATGTTGATGCATCCTTTTCTTAATGTTCCATATAGCCCTAGTTTGGAGAACTTTCTCGGTGGGTTCGATATATATGATCGCGAAGAGAGTCTTGGTGTTGAATTGTCAGCGTACGATCCTTGCTGTCCTTTAGATAGAGAGTTTTTAATATTTCAGTTTATTATCAAGCGCTTCGCTGAGTTGAGCTATCGACATAAGTTTATCTTGTTTTCCGTGTTGGGAGATGCTCTTGATGGCGATTCGAGTGTTTTTTCTGAAGTTTTGGAACATGATCCGATGTCTCATTCCTTGCTTCCTCTTGGATGGAATGAGATGAAAGAGCCGAGGGCGTTTTTTGAAGATGTTTACGTTAAGTTGTCCGAGGCGTGGGTTCATGACCTGTATAAAGCAAGTCAGGAGGATTGTTCAACTTGGTGAGGCTCTTGCCTAAGTTAGAGGTAAGAACAACGCTTGGCTACAATATTTTCATAAAGTGGCAGTAAAGGGGCGGGTTATTTTTGCTGCTAACTTCAAGGCTGCTGTTGTGCTGGTTAATAATGCTCGGCGATCTGAGGGGTATTTTTTGCTAACAGGATTTCCAGAGATATGAATAGAGATCTTCCTGAGTTGCACGATTTTTTGGTGCTTACTTTCACCAGGACTGGATGCTCGAGCATGATTCGGCTGAACAAGTGATCGATGCTTTTTTAGTTGATACTGACTCCGGAGATTTAATGTCAGTCAGTCAAGAGCTCAGTTTTCTGCTTGAACAACGGAAAGATGAAGTGGAATTGAGGGAGTATTTATTAAGGGAGATGAGCTGTTATTACTGCTATTGGAATGTTTGGGAGTCAGGCGAATCATGGTTGCGTCATATTGCTAGAAAGCTGAATTGCCGAAATTGATAGAGAGAACTCGTGCCCTCGATTTACCATTGGCGATTTTTTGGACAGATAGATTTTATGACCGCTTCGCGCTCAATTCGCGGGCAAGCCACGCTCCCACAGGATTGAAGTCGTTCCCGTTTTTTGTGGCTTGACTCGGTCCTGTGGGAGCGTGGCTTGCCCGCGAAGGCGGTCTTACAGGCAGCGAAATTTCTGGGCAAGGTCGTCGGAAGTTTCCTTCAAGTTGTAGCGGTTTCCATGAACTGGTGCGCATCGGGCCACATCGATAGTCTCTAGCGGTCACTGCAAATTCAGTGACAGGGTGTGGAAGCCCTTCTATCGTTAGGCGCGTCAAGCGCCACCAGTTCGGCGTTTTCTATCGTCTGTGTTTTATGGTGGCTGTGCGCGGGGCGCTTTCGAGTGCGCCGAGTGCCTAACGTCTCGGTCTTCCACACCTGCGTACAGCCGCCACCCATTATGTGGAAGTGATTTGTTGGCGGTTCCAATTCATACGTTAGGAATCAGACTGATGACAACAATTACCCCCGATCCACCCTACGAAAAACCAGCCCCTCCACCCAAAAGCCGCTTCATGGCGCTCACCAGCAACTGCGATGACATGCCCACCTTGTTCGTCGATACCCTCGCACCGCTCGACGTTTTATACGACGCGGCCAGCTTTCGAATCCGTGCCGTCACCCAAGTCATGGAAAACCTGTCGATGCGTGGCTCGGTCGAGTGTCAGTCTTTCATCCTGAGTGACTTTGCATTGCTCTGCGCCATTCCGTTGCGGGACGGGTGTGATGTGCTGGATGTGCTGGGGCGGCGGTTGAAAGCGCGGCGTTCGGAGTAGCGCCGGACAATGTTGTGGCGAGGGAGCTTGCTCCCGCTGGGCTGCGAAGCGGCCCCAAAACCTGCAATCCGGTTTTGTCAGGGATATCGCGGGGCGACTGCTTCGCAGTCGAGCGGGAGCAAGCTCCCTCGCCACAGGGTTTGTGGGGTGTCACTGCCCGCTCAGCCGCGAAGCCCTGACGTTCGCCTCGGTACAAGGTAAACTTCCCGGCCTTCGCAGGAGCAATCATGAATTATCGTCACGCCTTCCATGCCGGCAATCACGCCGATGTGTTCAAACACCTGACCTTGACCCGCCTCATCGCCCTGATGTCGCGCAAGGAGCAGCCGTTTGCCTATCTCGACACTCACGCCGGCATTGGTCTGTATGACCTGCAGGGTGATCAGGCGAGCCGCACCGGGGAGTACCTGGAAGGCATCGCGCGGTTGTGGGATCAGCCGGACCTGCCGGCGTTGACCGCCGATTACATGAAGGTTTTGCATGACATGAACCCGGATGGCCAGTTGCGCTATTACCCGGGTTCGCCCGAGTTGGCGCGGCGTCTGACGCGGCCGCAGGATCGGGTGATGCTCAACGAGAAGCACCCCGAAGACGGTGTGTTGCTCAAGGACAATATGGCGGGTGATCGTCGGGTGAAGGTGCACTTGGGCGAAGGCTGGCATGTGCCGCGTGCGATGTTGCCGGTGCAGGAGAAGCGGGCGGTGATGTTGATCGATCCGCCGTTTGAACAGCTGGATGAAATGCAGCGCTGTGCGGCGGCGCTGAAAGAGGCGGTCGGGCGGATGCGTCAAACTGTGGCGGCGATCTGGTACCCGGTGAAGGACCAGCGCATGTTGCGGCGTTTCTATCAGGATCTGGCCGGGTCGGGCGCGCCGAAGTTGTTGCGGGTGGAGTTGCTGGTGCATCCGCTGGACACGCCGAACAGTCTGAACGGGTCGGGGTTAGCGATTGCGAATCCGCCGTGGGGGCTGGAAGAGGAATTGCGTGAGTTGCTGCCGTGGTTGTCCGAGAAGCTTGGGCAGACCCAGGGTGGGTGGCAGATGGATTGGTTGATTGCTGAGAGTTGATGGCTGATCAGATGGATTGATGGCGTCTGATCGGACGCATTCGCGGGCAAGCCTTGCTCCCACAGGACTTGGCGTCAAACGCAATATCATGACTGGCGCAAAACTTTGTAGGAGCCGGCTTGCTGGCGATAGCGGCGGGAGGTCATCGCTGAACCTCCCGCCGCTATCGCCAGCAAGCCGGCTCCTACAGGTGATCTGTGTCAGGTCAGATCGGGCAGGTCACGCCGGTGCCGCCGATGCCGCAATATCCTTCAGGGTTTTTTGCCAGGTATTGCTGGTGATACGCCTCGGCGAAGTAGAACGTCGGCGCCTCTTCGATTTCGGTAGTGATGGTGCCTTTACCCGCCTTGGTCAGTTCGGCCTGGAACACTTGCTTGCTGTGCTTGGCGGCTGCCAGCTGAGTCGGGTTGGTGGCGTAGATCACCGAGCGGTACTGAGTGCCGATGTCATTGCCCTGACGCATGCCCTGGGTCGGGTTGTGCAATTCCCAGAACATTTTCAGCAGCTCTTCGTAGCTGACTTTCGCCGGCTCGTAGACCACCAATACCACCTCACTGTGGCCGGTCAGGCCCGAGCAGACTTCTTCATACGTCGGGTTCGGCGTGAAGCCGCCGGCGTAACCCACCGCCGTACTCACCACACCTTCGCGCTGCCAGAACTTGCGTTCCGCACCCCAGAAGCAACCCAGACCGAAGATCGCGAAATCCACGTCCATGGCAAACGGGCCCAGCAGGGGGGCGTCGTGGACGAAGTGTTTTTCCGGCACGGTCATCGGGGTTTCACGGCCAGGCAGAGCTTGTTCTTTGGTAGGGAGCACGTTTTTGTTCACCAGAATTTCCGAGCGCAGAACCATGATCAGTCCCCTCAGTCAGGTTGAAATGTAAGTAGTCAGACCACCAGTTTGCCCAATACCGCCCTGATACGCACTACCCAATGTGGGAGCGGGCTTGCTCGCGAAGGCGGTGTGTCAGATAACGCAGTTGGTGACTGACCCACCGCCTTCGCGAGCAAGCCCGCTCCCACGGGATCTAGTGCGGTGGGGCGGTCAGGCGATTGGGCCGCGCGGGTAGCGTTTGAGCTTTTCGATCAGCTCGGAGCCCGGAATCGGTCGGTCGAACAGGTAGCCCTGGCCGACGTCGCAGCGGTGGCGGCGCAGGAAGGCCAACTGCTCGGCCGTCTCGATGCCTTCAGCCACGACCTTGATTTTCAGGTTGTGGGCCATGGCGATCACCGCGGAGGTGATTTCCATGTCGTCCTGGTTGTCCGGGATTTCGTGAATGAAGCTTCGATCGATCTTAATGATGTCGATCGGGAATTTTTTCAAGTAACTGAGCGACGAGTAACCGGTGCCGAAGTCGTCCATGGCCAGGGTCAGGCCCAGGCGCTTGAGCTGGTCGAGCTGCAAGTGGGTGTCTTCGGTGGCTTCCAGCAGCAGGCCTTCGGTCAGTTCCAGCTCCAGCAGGTTCGGCGGCAGCGCTTCTTCCTTGAGGATGTTGGCGATCGACGACACCAGGTCGGGGTCGGAAAACTGCTTGGGTGACAGGTTGATCGCCACTTGCAGATTGCCCAGGCCGGCGGCGGTCAGGTCTTTGCTCATGCGGCACGCCTGGCGCGCGATCCATTTGCCGATCGGAATGATCAGCCCGGTTTCTTCGGCGACGCTGATGAACTGGTCCGGACGGATCATGCCTTTTTCCGGGTGGTTCCAGCGCAACAGCGCTTCCATGCCGAGCAGGCGACCGCTGCGCAGGCAGAGCTTGGGCTGGTAGAACACGTCCAGCTCGTTCTGGGTCAGGGCGCGGCGCAGGTTGTTCTCGACGAACAGTTTGTAACTGGCTTCGGCATTCAGCGCTTCGGTGAATACCTGGACCTGGTGCTTGCCGTTGGCCTTGGCCTTGTGTAGCGCGAGCCCGGCGTTACGCATCAGGGTTTGCGGATCGCGGCCGTGCAGCGGCGCGCAGGCCAGGCCCACGGACCCGGTGACGCTGATCAGTTGGTTGTCGACGAACATCGGTTTATCGAGGGTCGCCAGCAGTTGATTGGCGACTTGCTGGCCCATCGCGAGGTCGGTGTCGTCCAGCAGCACGGCGAATTCGTTACTGGCGAAACGCGCCAGGCTGCCGCTTGGGATCAGGCTGTTGCGCAGGCGCCGCGCCAGGCTGATCAGCAGCTTGTCACCGGTCTGGTGGCCGAGGCTGTCGTTGATCCGCTTGAAGTTGTCGATGTCCACCAGCAACAGGCTGATCGGCGTATCGCTGTCTCGGGCGAAGCGTTCATCGAGGTTGCGGATGAACGCCGGACGGTTGCCGAGGTTGGTCAGGTTGTCGGTGTAGGCCAAGCGCTCGATGCGTTGCTGGGCGAGCTTGGTGTGGGTGATGTCTTCGTAGATGCCGATGTAATGCGTCAGCTCTCGGTTGTCGCCATACACCTTGGAGATCGACAACTGGCCCCAATAGGGTTCGAGGTTTTTGCGCCGGCTCTTGAATTCGCCCTGCCAGCTGTTGCTCTTGGCCAATGCTGAGGGCGCGTCGAACAGCAGTTCGCTGAGGTTTTCCAGGGCCGGCAGTTCCGACAGCCGCTGGCCGTGGACTTCTTCGGTGCTGTACTGGGTGATCGCGGTGAAGCTCGGGTTGACGTATTCCACCACGCCGTCGCAGTTGACCAGCAAAAAGGCGTTTGCACTTTGCTCGACCGCACGCTGGAACAGGTGCAGGGCGCTGGTGGCGGTGCGGCGGTTGTGGTTGTTGATGACTTGGGCGAACTGGTCGGCGAGCTCGCCAGCGAAGGCAATTTCGTCGGACTGCCAGGCGCGGGTCGCACCCGTTTGTTCCAGGCAGAGCACGCCGACCACCTGACCATCGACGCGAATGCTGGCGTCGAGCATCGCGTTCACGTCGCGCGGGCGCAGGCTCTCGGCCATTTCCCGGGTGCGCGGGTCACGAATCGCATTGTGGGCATCGATCGCTCGGCTACCGTGCAGCGCGTCCATGTAATCGGGGAAACCGCTGATGTCGATCGGCTCCGGCAGGGCGTATTCCTGTGTGGCGCGGTGATACGCCGAGATCGGCGCCAGCATCGAACCGTCGAGGTTCCACAGGCTGGCGCAGTCGATTTCGTAGATGTCACAGGCACTGCGGGTGATCAGTTCAGCGGCTTCTTGCAGCGAATTGCCGGTGCTGTAGCGCTGGCGGGTCAGCAGCAGGATCAGGTCTTGCTGGGCGCGCACGCGATCCAGGTGCAGGAGTTGCTCCTGTTGGGCACGCTGATTAAGTTCAAGGGCGATCTGCAGACGCGAGTTCTGGGTTTCCAGGTCCAGCGCCGGCAGCAGTGGTTCGCCCTCGAACAGACCGTCGACCACCAGCAGGTAGCCGCGCAGCAGGTGCCGATTGTGTTGTTTGTAGGCTTCACCCATTTCCAGCAGGCTCAACGTGCCGGCGGCGGTGTGGAGGGTGTAGCGGATCAGGTAATGCGGGCACCTGGTGAGTTGCTGCTGGATGGCGTCATGCAGCTGGTAGCGCGCTTCGGGCTCCATCAGGCTGGCGTAGGGCGAGCCGACCAGGGCACAGAGCTCCACCGCCGGCAAGCCGAACTGTCGCTCGCAATTGGGATCGAGAAACAGCAGCGCCCAGCTTGGTTCATTCAGCCGTTCGAAACGCAGCATGCCGAGCCGCGAGGGCACAGGCAACTGTGTCACTACCTCGGCCACCATACGGCTGGCGGCATCGGGTTGGCTCTTCATATGGAGGGAAACTCGCTTCGAATGTGCTGATCGCGCCGGGCTCTCGCCCTCTTTACTGTTGCCTGCGGCAAGGTTGCATCATTGCGACACTGACTGACAAGAGACATGAAGGCCAAGTGCTATAAGAATATGTCGGCAGACGGAAACATTTCTTCAGTTATGACTGAAAACTAACGTGCCTGGCTGGAAAAAGTATTGCGGCTGATCGCCAGCAAGCCGGCTCCTACAGGGGCGTGGCAATTATCGATTTACGGAACGACACCGAACCTGTAGGAGCCTGGCTTGCTGGCGGCGGCGGCCTGAAGAGCAGCGCAGGATTTGGTGATCAACGCAGCGTAATATTCGTTGCCTGCAAAAATTTGCCTTCCCGGTCGTGATAACTGATGCGAATCCGCTCTGGCTCTACGATCAGATGGGCAAAGTTGTCCTGGCTGATCACCTCGCTGGTCAGTTCATGCTGATAATCTCCTGCCGCTGTACGGGCGAGCGGTTGATCGAGGACGAAGGTGGAGGCCTTGGCGTAGGGCAGCAGTTTGCTGTTGCACAGCGGCGAGGAGACAATGGTGTGAACCTCGAAATCCGGGTCTTCGCTGTGTGTCAGCCGGCTGGTGAGGGAGCCGTGCACATCGCCAGACACGAAGAAGACGTTCTTGATGCGGTGTGTGCGAACAGTCTCCAGCAACCGCAGGCGTTGTTCCGGAAAGGCTTTCCAGGCGTCATCGCCCAAGCGTTTGCGGTCGGGATAAAACATCACACTGGTGACCACGAATTTGACCCGGGCCGGGCTGTGGATCAGCCAGCTGCACAAGGCTGCTTCCTGCGCTTCGTCGAGGATGCGCCGGTCACCGGCCGACAGATTGCGCCGGGTCCGGCTATCAGTGACAAACCACTCGATATCGCCGTGGGTGAATTGATACCAATAACGTGCCAGGTGCCGATCGATGTTCCCATCTTCAAGCAACTCACAGGCCGGGCTATGACTGGCTTGATATAACTCATAGGCGGCGATGGCATTGTTATAGAGATGGTCGTCGTTTTTATTTTTATTGGCGGGCCAGTTGTCTTCGATTTCATGGTCGTCGAGGATCATGTAAGTCGGTATTCCGGACATTAACTTTGCAATATGAGGCTGGGAAAAAGCGGTGCGGTACTTACTGAGTATTTCTTTGTATTCCCGATCAGGGGCGATGATGTTCAAGTCATCGATGTAAACCTGGTCGCCGGTCATCAACATTGCGTTGATGGGCGTTTCGGCGCGTTGTGCCAGATGCGTGATGGCGGCAAAGATCCTGTCGCCCATATGCGGGAGCGAAGGCGCGCCGACCGTCATCCGCAGGTAACGGCATGACCCGACGATGTAAGCCCTTGGCGTCGCGGGATTGCTGGGCTGGGTGCTGAAACAGTAGACGTCCCGGGGCCACTGCAGCGGCAGTTCCTGAATCGTCTCCACGGTGTGCACCGGGCTCATGGGGCTGAACCAACCCGCCTGGTATTCATACTCGGTATCGGCGGCGAGGTCGTTGAGGGCAAGGACATCGCACATGTCATGCGCGCTTGTCAGTCGTGTGAAAGTGCCTTTGGACCAGGGCGTGTCACCGCTGCGTCGATAACGTATTCCACCAAATACCAAAGCATCTTTCTGTAATTCACCACGCAAAAAAATGCGGGCGTGATGAGGTGTAGTGTGGCCAATGATCGGGCCGACTGTAGGTTTAAACATATTCGAATCCATTCGAAGTTGTACTAACTAAGCAAGTAGGCTGACTAAACTTTACGTCAGTTGTATGTGTCACTAAGCCTAGCGGCCTTCCGGCAAGAAAAGTGGTGCCGAAGTGGATTCGAATTGTGGGTGGACTCATCCGTGAACGTAGGAAAGAGACTTTTTTCAAGGCAAAAAAAGCCCCGCCAAATTGGCGGGGTTGAGGTACGAGCGTGGCGCTCGGAAAACGTGGAACGCGACGGGCCCTCCGGTGAAGGAGGGCCGGCCGGTGTTACAGCAGGATAGTGCGGATGTCCGCCAGCAGGCTGCTCAGACGCTGGGTGAAGCGTGCAGCAGCGGCGCCGTTGATCACACGGTGATCGTAGGACAGCGACAGTGGCAGCATCAGTTTCGGCTGGAAGGCTTTGCCGTCCCAGACTGGCTGAATGGTTGCCTTGGAAACACCGAGGATCGCCACTTCCGGCGCGTTGACGATCGGCGTGAAGCCGGTGCCGCCAATGTGGCCGAGGCTGGAAATGGTGAAGCAGGCGCCTTGCATGTCGTCAGCGGTGAGCTTCTTGTCGCGGGCCTTGGCGGCCAGCGCAGCGGCTTCGGCTGCCAGTTGCAGCAGGCTCTTCTGATCGACGTTCTTGATGACCGGTACCAGCAGGCCTTCAGGAGTGTCGACGGCGAAGCCGATGTTCACGTACTTCTTGCGGATGATCGCTTTGCCGCTTGGTGCCAGCGAACTGTTGAAGTCCGGCAGTTCCTTGAGCAGGTGCGCGCAGGACTTGAGCAGCAGCGGCAGGATGGTCAGCTTGACGCCAGCCTTCTCTGCAACGGCTTTCTGAGCGATACGGAACGCTTCCAGCTCGGTGATATCAGCCGAATCGAACTGAGTCACGTGCGGGATGTTCAGCCAGCTGCGGTGCAGGCTCGACGCACCGATCTGCATCAGGCGCGTCATCGGCACTTCTTCGGTTTCACCGAAGCGGCTGAAGTCCACGACCGGAATCGGCGGGATGCCCGCGCCGCCGGTTGCGCCTGCAGCCGCGGCCGGTGCTTCCTTGGCCTTCTGCATCATGGCTTTGACGTAAACCTGCACGTCTTCTTTCAGGATGCGACCGTGCGGACCGCTGGCACCGACGGCGCTCAGCTCGACGCCGAACTCGCGAGCCAGTTGGCGTACCGCCGGGCCAGCGTGAACCTTGGCGCCCGGCTTGGCCGGTGCAGCGACAGGTGCAACAGGTGCCGGAGCAGCAGAGGTCGCGGCGGCTGGAGCAGGAGCGCTCGGTGCAGCAGCGGCCGGAGCCGGGGCAGCCGCAGGGGCAGCGCCTTTGACTTTCAGTTTCAGGATCAGGTCGCCAGTACCGACTTCGTCATCCAGCTTGATGGAAACGCTTTCCACCACGCCAGCGGCAGGCGATGGGATTTCCATGCTTGCCTTGTCGGACTCCAGAGTGATCAGTGACTGGTCGGCGGTGACGGTGTCGCCTGCCTTGACCAGCACTTCGATGATCTTGGCCTTGCCCGACGAGCCGATGTCCGGGACGTGAATGTCCTGAACGCTGTCGGCAACCGGTGCAGCCGGGGCTGCAGCGGCAGGCGCCGGAGCAGCGGCCGCAGGTGCAGCAGCCTGTGCTGGCGCGGCAGCAGGGGCCGCAGCACCCGCTACTTCCAGATCCAGGATCAGGTCGCCGGTACCGACTTCGTCGTTGAGCTTGACGCTGATGCTCTTGACCACGCCAGCGGCAGGCGATGGGATTTCCATGCTGGCCTTGTCCGATTCCAGGGTGATCAGTGACTGATCAGCAGCGACGGTGTCGCCAACCTTGACCTGGATTTCGATGATCTGGGCCTTGCCCGCCGAACCGATGTCCGGCACGTGCACTTGCTGAACCGAAGCGGCAGCAGGCGCAGCAGCTGGAGCAGGAGCGGCGGCAGGTGCAGCGGCCGGTTTCGCTTCAGCCTTGGCGGCAGGCGCAGCGGCAGGGGCCGCAGCAGCCGCACCTTCGACTTCCAGCTCCAGCAGTTCGTCGCCTTCTTTCAGGCGATCGCCCAGCTTCACTTTCAGGCTCTTGATGATACCGGCCTTCGGCGCAGGCACTTCCATGCTCGCCTTGTCCGATTCCAGCGTCAGGATGCTCTGGTCGGCTT
>Ga0255334_1000827_pt1 | contig 18736 bp, 12 predicted proteins | sample EtOH5_35cm_T3_12_FD_202080 | JGI IMG/M metagenome (GOLD analysis project Ga0255334, IMG submission 202080) | Sandy soil microbial communities from University of British Columbia, Vancouver, Canada - EtOH5_35cm_T3_129 | ecosystem: Engineered > Artificial ecosystem > Sand microcosm > Unclassified ...
GTCGAGTTCGTTGAAGTGTTCCCAGCTCGCCCAGTGTGGCACCAGGTTGGAGTTAGCGATCAGTACGCGCGGGGCGTTGCTGTGGGTCTTGAACACGCCGACCGGCTTGCCGGATTGCACCAGCAGGGTCTCGTCGTCGTTCAGGTTGGTCAGGCTTTCGACGATCTTGTCGTAGCATTCCCAGTTACGTGCCGCACGACCGATACCACCGTAAACCACCAGTTCTTTAGGGTTCTCGGCGACTTCCGGGTCGAGGTTGTTCATCAGCATGCGCAGCGGCGCTTCAGTCAGCCAGCTCTTGGCGGTCAGCTTGTTACCGCGTGCGGCACGGATTTCTACATTGCGGTATTTAGTAGGTTTCTGGGTATTGTCAGTCACGAAAAAGACTCCTCAGCGATCAATCCAAACCAACCCTGGCGGTGGGTAAGCCAGCCTGTGCGCGTCAACGCGACACAAGCGAATCAGTGGACGTTGCGAGGAGTCTCGATCGACTCATACGCATACGTCTTTACTTGTACATACAAGCATATGCAATCAAGCGGCCAACTTACTGAATGCATGCTCAAGAAAAGTTCTGAAAGGGCTGGAAAGCGCCTGGATCAAGGGTTCTGGCAAAGATGAAATTTTTCAGGGGGATTTTGTGAGGGGATGACAGCTGTTACTTGAGCGGGGTTTTGCGCCACGCTGGGGCGTTCGGTAACAAAATGGTGCGCGATGGGAAACAGGGGTAGAAGGCTGCTTTGTGGTGAGGGGATTTATCCCCTCGCCACATTAGATTGCTTCAGCAGTTAATCAGCGTGCAGTCAGTTCGATCACGCAGCATGAGCCATTGCTGGAGACTTCCAGCAGGCCGGCGTTACCGTCGAGTTGCAGGCAATCATGGCGACCGAGTTGTGAGGCACTGTTACCGACCTTCACTTCAAGTTCGTCGGTGACACTGAATACGAGCACGGTGCCTGCCGAGCTGAAAAACCGCTGCTCGCCATCCAGCCACTGCAACCGCGCGCTATAACGCTGCGGTGCATAAATCAGGTTGAAGTCGCGGATCGGCCCACCGAGCAATGTGCAGGAAACCTGGCTCTCGCCGCTGAACGCAAAGGGCTCCAGCGGTAACAACGGCCGAGTGTCCTGACCATCAACCCGCAAGGTCATGCCGTCGCCTTGCAGCACAGTGATCACTCGCTCATAGCCGGCGAATGTCGAGAAGCCGCCCGACTCGCCGATGTCGGCAATCGACAGACGCCAGCCGAACCCCTCAAGGCCGGCACCTCCATCACGGGTGATTTCTTCAGTGCTGCCGCCGCCGTTTTTCCACGGCATGCGCGGGTAATCTTTTGCGCGTAGAACCTTTACTTGATTCATTTATGAAACCGACCTTCCAGACGATGACGGGAACCGGGGTGGATCAAACGGGCGGCGGTCACTGGCTGACGGCCGGACCAGGTGCGGCGGCGAATCAGCAGGCACGGCTCGCCCTTTTCAATCTGCAGCAACTTGCACTCGCTGGCTTCGGCCAGAATCGCTTCGACCACGTGCTCGCCTTCCGTCAGCGGCGCGACCTGGTTCAGATAGGCGTATGGCGTTTGCAGGGTGAAGTCCTGCTTGAGGTAGTCCGGTGCTACCAATGCGTTGACGAAACGGTCTTCGATTTGCACCGGGATATCATTTTCAAAATGCACGATCAACGAGTGAAAGACTTTCTGGCCTTCACGCATGTCCAGGGCCAGTGCCCGCTCGGAACCGGCAGCCTCTTCTTCGAGGGTGATGACCTTGCAGGTGTGGCGATGGCCACGGGAGGCGATTTCGTCGGCGATGTTGTGGACTTCAAACAGCGCGGACTGACTTTTCGGCTCGGCGACGAACGTGCCGACACCCTGCATGCGCACCAACAGACCGTCGGCGGTCATCTCGCGCAGGGCGCGGTTGATGGTCATACGACTGAAGCCCAGCTGGTTGACCAGTTCGCTTTCCGACGGAACGCGGTAGTGCGGCGGCCAGTTTCCACTGTCGATTTGCTGGGTGATCATCTGTTTGACGCGGGCGTACAAGGGCGCCGGACTGTCGCCCAGATTGGCGCTCAGATTGGCATTCGGCGGCAATGTGGCAGACGGAGTTGGCACGGTTAATCCTTGTTCATTTGTTAGAGATTGCTAGCTTGCCGGAGTTTACCGAGCAGGCAAACGTCTGTATATGTATATACAAATAACACACGATGGGGTGCTGAACCATGTCCGCCTTCTTTGCCGAACGCGCGCTGCTGCCTAGTGGATGGGCCAACAATGTACGTCTTGAGGTCAGCGCCGATGGCGTGTTGACCCATATCCAGGCCGATTCCAACGCAAATGGCGCCGAACGGCTTAGCGGTCCGCTGCTGCCGGGTATGCCGAATTTACACTCCCACGCCTTCCAGCGCGCCATGGCCGGACTGGCGGAAGTGGCGGGTAATCCGAATGACAGTTTCTGGACCTGGCGCGATTTGATGTATCGCCTCGTCGGAAAAATCAGCCCGGATCAACTCGGCATCATCGCCCGTCAGCTGTACATCGAAATGCTCAAGGCCGGTTACACCTCGGTCGCGGAATTTCATTATGTACACCACGACACCAACGGCCAGCCTTACGCGGACCCGGCCGAACTGGCCCTGCGCATCAGCCACGCCGCCAGTTCCGCCGGGATCGGCCTGACCCTGCTGCCGGTGCTCTACAGCCATTCCGGTTTCGGCGGCCAGGCCCCGAACGAAGGCCAGCGCCGCTTTATCAACAGCACCGAAAACTACCTCAAGCTTCAGTCGCGCTTGCAGCCGATCCTGGCGCAGCAACCGGCGCAGTCGCTGGGTTTGTGTTTCCACTCGTTGCGCGCGGTAACACCGCAGCAGATCAGCGAAGTGCTGGCCGCCAGCGACCAGCAGTGCCCGGTGCACATCCACATCGCCGAGCAGCAGAAAGAAGTCGATGACTGCCTGAGCTGGAGCGGTCGCCGTCCGCTGCAATGGCTGTATGAGAACACCGAAGTCGATCAGCGCTGGTGCCTGGTTCACGCCACCCACGCCAACCCGGAAGAAGTCACGCTGATGGCCAAGAGTCGCGCCATCGCCGGCTTGTGTCTGACCACCGAAGCCAACCTGGGCGACGGGATTTTCCCGGCGGTGGATTTCCTCGCTCAGGGCGGGCGCATGGGCATCGGTTCCGACAGCCATGTGTCATTGAGCGTGGTGGAAGAATTGCGCTGGCTGGAATACGGCCAGCGTCTGCGTGACCAGCGCCGTAACCGTTTGTATGGCGCGGATCAGCCGATGGTCGGCCGCACGTTGTACGACGCGGCGCTGGATGGCGGCGCTCAAGCGCTGGGTCAGTCGATTGGTGCGCTGGAAGTTGGCAAACGTGCGGATTGGCTGGTGCTGGATGGCAACGATCCGTACCTGGCGACAGCCAGTGGCGACGGGATTCTCAATCGTTGGTTGTTTGCCGGCGGTGATCGCCAGGTGCGCGATGTGCTGGTCAATGGCCAGTGGGTTGTGCGCGACGGGCGCCATGCGGACGAAGAAGAAAGTAACCGCGCCTTCACCCAAGTCCTGCGCGATCTGTTGGGTTAACACCGGAAACAACTGTGGGAGCGAGCCTGCTCGCGAAAGGGCCGCCAGATTCAACATCAATGTTGACTGACAGGCCGCTATCGCGAGCAGGCTCGCTCCCACATTGGGTTTTCGGTGACTGTCAGTTCGAGGTCTTGGCCATCTGCGTATCTGTCGCGCGCCAGATCAGCCGCGTGGTGTCGTAACCTTGCTGACGCGCCTTGCTCAGCAGTTCCTCACGCACGACGCCATTGACCGTCGGGGTCCGTGACAGCAGCCACAGATACTTGCGACTCGGATCGCCAACAATGGCGGTCTTATAGTCATCACTGACGTACAACACCCAGTACTCTCCCTTCGCCGCACCCGGAATCAGCCGCGAAAACCAGGTATCGAACTCGACCCACAGCTTGTCGGTTTTGCCCGGTTCCTGTGGCCAGGCCACGCCTTTGGCCTCTTCCCATTGCCAATCCGCCGTCAGGCAGCGATTGTGCACCAACACCGTGCCGTCAGGCTTGAGCGTGTAATGGGCTTCGGATTGCGCGCAGTTGCGCTGGAAATACATCGGCAGACGAGCCAACTCGTACCAGGTCCCTTGGTACTTCTTGAGATTGACGCTATTGGCAGTTTTCGGTGCCAACGGATCTACGCCAGAGGTGGCGCAGCCGGCCAATACCAGGCCGGCTAAAAGGACTATCAGTAACCGCTTCATTATTTTTCTCCCGTGGGCGTATAACCCCGGTTTACTTCAGGCCTTGGCCGGAAAACATCAGCACTTTGTCACCGGCGTACTGCACGCTGATAAAGCTGTTCTTGTCGCCCCAGGTACAGCTGGACATGCCAAGCGCGCCCGAGCAATCGGCGGGTTTACCCAGCAAGGCTTCTACTTCGGCCTTGGGCATGCCTGACGACAGCTTCGAGTAGTTTTCCTGATTGATCTTGCTGCAAGCGGCCAACAACACGCAGAACGAAAGCAGAGCAATAGAACGCAGCGACATGGTGTAGCTCCTGGGGCGAAGGGGAATGGCATGGCTGCCAAGCTGAAGCTTAGAAGAGAAAACCCCTATCTGGTTCCCTGGCCGGCCGGCTATTTATCAGGCCGCTCGTCTGCCTTATTTGGAAAATCTGCAACTTTACTTTCGCTATTGGGTATTTCTTCGGTTTTCGCAAAAACCGCCTAATCTTTGGCGTCGGCCAGTCGACATAAAAGCAGCGCAACGCCCACGACTGTGGCAAATTGACGCCCCTTTGTTGACCAGCCCCTCCGCGGTAGCTCATTTAATGACCAGAAACATGAAGTTCAGCCACAAGATCTTGTTGGCTGCCGCCCTCGTGGTGGCCGTTGCATTCGCTTGTTTCATCCTCTTCAACGACTACCGCCAGCGGCAAACCCTGCGCAGCAGTACCGAATCCTCGATGCAGGAACTCGGCAGCCTGACCACCAGCAACATCCAGACCTGGCTGGAAAGCCGCATTCAGTTGCTGCAATCGCTGTCCCAGCAGATCGCCGTGGACGGCAGCGCCCAGGCCAACCTCAAGCGCGCTATCGATCTGCCGGCCTACACCAGTAATTTTCAGTTGAGCTACTTCGGTGGCACCGACGGCGTGATGTTCTCGGTCCCGGCCGGCAATCGTGCAGCGGATTACGACCCCCGCGCCCGTGGCTGGTACAAGGCAGCCAACGGTGCGCAACAGACCATCGTCACCGAACCTTACATCGCCGCGTCGTCGGGCAAACTGGTGATCACCGTTGCCACCCCGGTGAAACATCAGAATCAAATGATCGGCGTCGCTGGCGCAGACATCGACCTGTCCAGCGTCAGCGCGATCATCAACTTGCTGAACTTCGGCGGCCACGGCCATGCGTTTATTGTCAGCGCCGACGGCAAGATCCTGATTCACCCGGACAGCAAACTGGTGCTCAAGAGCCTGACCGACGCCTACCCGAACGGCGCGCCGAAAGTCAGCCCGGGCATGAAAGAAGTCGAGATCGACGGCAAGCGTCAGTTCATCTCCTTTACCCACGTCAACGGTGTGCCCTCGGCAGACTGGTACGTGGCGCTGGTGCTGGATCAGGACACCGCATTCTCGATGCTCAGCGAGTTCCGCACCTCGGCGATCATCGCCATGGTCATTGCCGTGGTGATCATCATCGCGCTGCTGGGCATGCTGATCAGCTTCCTGATGCAGCCGCTGCTGACCATGGGCCGCGCGATGCATGACATTGCCGAAGGCGAAGGTGACCTGACCAAACGCCTGACGATTCACGGCCAGGACGAATTCGGTGCACTGGGCACCTCGTTCAACCGTTTTGTGGAACGTATTCATACGTCAATTCGCGAAGTGTCCTCGGCCACCGGCCAGGTCAACGAAGTCGCCTTGCGTGTGGTGGCGGCGTCAAATTCGTCGATGTTCAACTCCGACCAGCAAGCCTCGCGCACCAGCAGCGTCGCCGCCGCTATCAACGAACTGGGCGCCGCCGCCCAGGAAATCGCCCAGAACGCCGCCCTCGCCTCTCAGCATTCGAGCGATGCTCGCGCATTGGCCGAGGACGGCCAGCAAGTCGTCGATAAAACCATCGCGGCGATGCAGCAGCTCTCGGCGAAGATCAGCGATTCGTGCGGCAACATCGAAACGCTCAACAGCAACACCGTGAACATCGGGCAGATTCTGGAAGTGATCACCAGCATCTCCCAGCAGACCAACCTGCTGGCACTCAACGCCGCCATCGAAGCGGCCCGAGCCGGTGAAGCCGGTCGCGGTTTTGCCGTGGTCGCGGACGAGGTGCGTAACCTCGCGCACCGGACTCAGGATTCGGCGCAGCAAGTGCAGAAGATGATCGAGGAGCTGCAAGTCGGCGCCCGGGAAGCCGTGATCACCATGACCGACAGCCAGCGCCAGAGCGAAAGCAGCGTTGGCATCGCCAACCAGGCGGGTGAACGTCTGGGCAGCGTGACCCAGCGTATCGGTGAGATCGACGGGATGAACCAGTCGGTGGCCACTGCGACGGAAGAGCAGACGGCGGTGGTGGAGTCGATCAATGTCGACATTACCGAGATCAACACGCTGAACCAGGAAGGCGTGGAGAACTTGCAGTCGACGTTGCGCGCGTGTGCGGATCTTGAGCAGCAGGCGGCGCGGTTGAAGCAGTTGGTCGGCAGCTTCAGGATATAAGCTGCTTTTACTGGCCCCATCGCCAGCAGGCTGGCTCCCACAGGGGATTTGTGAACGACACAAACCAAATGTGGGAGCCAGCCTGCTGGCGATGGCGGCATCAGCTACAGCAGAAAACTAAAAGCGAGAACCAGGCCCCGAAAGAAACGCCAATTCCTCAGCCGTAGATTCCCGGCCCAACACCGCATTGCGATGTGGAAACCGTCCAAACCGCGCAATGATCTTCTGATGCCGCTCGGCATAATCCAGGTTGTCCGCAAACACCGCACGATCCGCCTCGGGTTGCTGTTCAACCAGCTCGATAAACCGCGAAACCGCTTCGTTCTGCACTGCCAGATTCTCGCAATGCTCAAACACCAGGTAGATGAATACCCGTTGGATCGGCTGCAACTGCCGATCGAAATCCGCAGCAATGCCTTGCGCCACCAGTGCCTGAGCCCTGAGATCGCCTGAAAAGGATTTGGGAGTGTCGCGAAAGATCATTCGCGGGAGCTGATCGAGCAGCAGCACCAGGGCCAGCCAACCTTCGGGGCGTTGCGCCCACTCGGTCAATCCGCCGGCCAGTGCCTGCTCGACCCAGTCCCCAAAACGCGTCTGCGCTTCGAGGTCCTGGCTGTCGCGCTTGCCGAACCATAACTTGCCCTTGTCAGCCGCTATTTCGCTGGGGGATTCGAATGTTCCGAACCACCATTCGAGCAACGGCTGCCAGGGCGCGGTCATGGTTTATTCCTTGTGGTAAGCCGTGACGCGCTCGACTTCTTCTTTCGAACCGAGGAACACCGCGACACGCTGGTGCAAGCCGTCAGGCTTGATGTCGAGGATGCGCTGATGGCCATCGGTGGAAGCGCCGCCAGCCTGTTCAACCAGGAACGACATCGGGTTGGCTTCGTACATCAGACGCAGCTTGCCCGGCTTGGACGGCTCGCGGCTGTCGCGTGGGTACATGAACAAGCCACCACGGGTCAGGATGCGGTGCACGTCGGCGACCATCGCGGCGACCCAGCGCATGTTGTAGTTCTTTTTCAGCGGGCCTTCTTCGCCCGCCAGCAATTCGCTGACGTAGCGTTGTACCGGCGCTTCCCAGTGACGCTGGTTGGAGGCGTTGATCGCGAATTCCTGAGTGGACTCCGGAATCTTGATGTCCTCATGGGTCAGGACGAAGCTGCCCATTTCGCGGTCCAGGGTGAAGCCTTTTACGCCGTCGCCCAGGGTCAGGATCAACATGGTCTGTGGACCGTAGATCGCGTAACCGGCAGCCACTTGCTCAGTGCCTGGCTGCAAGAAAGCCTTTTCGTTCAAGGGCTCGTTTTGGCTCAGGTATTCGTTCGGGCAACGCAGCACCGAGAAGATAGTACCGACCGGCGCGTTGATATCGATGTTCGACGAGCCGTCCAATGGGTCGAAAACCAGCAGGTACGCGCCTTTCGGGTATTTGCCCGGGATCTGGTAGGCGTTGTCCATTTCTTCGGACGCCATGCCAGCCAGGTGACCGCCCCATTCGTTGGCTTCGAGCAGGATCTCGTTGGAGATCACGTCCAGTTTCTTCTGCACTTCGCCTTGGACGTTTTCGGTGCCCATGCTGCCCAGAACACCACCCAGGGCGCCTTTGGACACGGCGTGGTTGATCTCTTTGCAAGCACGCGCCACCACTTCGATCAGGAAACGCAGATCGGCAGGGGTGTTGTTGCTACGGGTCTGCTCAATCAAATAGCGACTCAGGGTAACGCGGGACATGGAAGGCTCCGGTGGAATGGGGGGCTAAAAACCCGCGCAGTTTAACGCGAGTCAGGGCGCATTTCCTCCTATCAGACGTGTTACATCCAATAGAGTTCATGCGCCCGGTTGAGCGTAGTTCGAATCCGGGTTCTTTACCGACCGATAAACCGCCTTCGCGAGCAGGCTCGCTCCCACAGGGTCCGCATTCCACTGTGGGAGCGAGCCTGCTCGCGATTGGGTGCGCAGCACCCGCCTTCAAGGCTTGACCGGCGGCTTGCGCAACAGACTGAACGCCATCGCGCCCAGGAACAAAACACTGAGCAGCAACACCGCCCACAGCCCGATTTTCTTCCAGTTTGTGTCGATCGTCGCAGCCGTTGTCACGGTCGACGCGGGTGTGGCCACCGCCCCGCCGTCCACCGTAGCCTTGCCCAATGTCGCCAACTTTGCAGCGCTGTAATCCGGAATCAACGTCGACAGCGGCAGGCTCGCCGCCTTTACCGTGGCACTTCCCAGCGCGAGCGTATAAGGCCCCGCCCCGCGCGCCAGGAACACCAATTGAATGGAGCGCACGGCGAATCGCACTGTCGGCGCCTCTGCCCCCAGACCGCCGCCGCGCTCGTCCACCGTCAGCTTCAACTGCTGAACGATTTGCCCCGACAGCTGCAATTCGTTCTGCACCACGTCCTGGCCATTCTGGGTCAAGCGATAGAGCAAACCGCTGCTCATCGGCTGCCACGGCAGGCTACTTTCCCGACGACCGGATAAGGTCACGGGCGCCAAACTGTTGGGCTGACTCAACTCGACCTGCAAGCGCTCGACATTCAGTCCCATGGGTAATTGCCAGGTGTATTCACCGGCCTTTACGCTGCTGCCGGCCAGCGGTTGCGACCAGACAAGCGGTAACGGCAAGCTGCGGGTCTTGGCGCTTTGCAGCTGCGCCGAAGTCAACGTCGGTGCCGATTGCGGCGTGCTCCACAGCAAGCGCAGATAACGGGCCGACTGACCCGGCAGGGCGACTTCATGCTGCTCGACCTGTTCGTCAGCAAACGTCAGACGCGCCACCTGACCTTCACCCCAAGACTGCCAATGCTGCAAGTCGTCGCTGGCTTCGATGGTGAAACGCTGGAAGCCGTCGCGTTCGCTGGTCCAGTCGAGGATCAACTGCTGCAACGGAGCTTTGATGCTGCTGGCGTCGAGCAACCAGCCGCGCAGCATTTCTTCGCCCGCCTCCAGCTGACTGGACGGCTGTACTTCGACCAGCGTGCCGTTGGCGCTCGATTGCACCCGCACGCTCGGTGCGTGCTCGGTGGAGTCTGCCGAGTTGTACAGCGGGAACCATTTCACGTCGGTCAGGGTACGGTTTTCGCTGGTCTGCGCCGGCGCGCGCGCCAAGGAATACGCCTGCGCCTCTCCGGCGGCATTGAACACGCGCACATCGCTGAGATCGGTTTGCCGCGCATTCAATTGCACGCTCAATGGCAATTCGAGGTGATACCACGGACCTTCGCCGCTGACCGACAACGGCACCTGCGTGGCGAAGTCCGCCAGTTTTTCCTGGGCACTGGCCGACAGCGCCACACCCAGCGCAACAGCGCCCAACCAGACCAGGTTCAGCTTCTGACTCAAGACGACACTCCTTCGGTTTGCGGGGCCGGTTTTTCAGCCTCCGGCTCAGCATCAAAGCGCTTGGGCGGCAACGGGGCGAAATAGCCCACCACCAACAGCAACACGCCAACGCCGATAAACGAGACGATCCGGGCGAGTCCGCCGCGGTTACTCAATTCGACAAAGAACAGTTTGGCCACCACCACACCAATCAGCGCCGCACCGATCAGCCAGACTTCACGGCGATGACGCAGATGACCGCCGATCATCAGACTCAGCGCCATCAAGGTCCAGACGATGGACAGACCGGCCTGCACCAGCATGGATTCGAGCAACGCATCCAGCTCGAACGGCACACCGCCCCAATGGTGGGCCGTGCGCATCACCAGCGCCGTGAAGAACACAAACAACGAGGCGCCAGCGATCAGTTGCGTGGCGTGTTCAGCATAGTCCTTGCGAATCGCCAGTTGCGTCACGGCGCTGCGGGACCATACGTAGACGCCGAACAGCGCAAACAGCAGACCCAGCTCCAGCGGGTTGATCAGCGGCACGTAAGGCAACGGCTCGGCGGTGCCGTCGCTGACGATGTTCGCCAGCCAGAACCAGCCGAGCATGAGCAACGCCAATGGTGCGGCGGCATAGACACGGTATTCGCGGGCATAAGTCGACACCGGCCATGGCCAGGCGCGGGGTGCGGCCGCGAGTACCAGATACAGGCTCGGCAGAATCGCCCAACCCAACCAGCGCCAGGCGTTGTACTGCTCGGACAACAGCAGCAAACCGTAACGCAGCTCCAGCGCCAGCACACCGATCAACAGCCAGCAGCCGAGCACGTGCGCGGTACTGAGGGCGCGGGCCGGCAACATCGGCGCCAGACGCCGCAGGGAAATGAAGTGCACAACGAACACGGCCGCCCATACCAGCCAACCCAAATTGGCCGCCGGGTGATAACGCGAGTGCCACGCAGCCAATAACACCAAACCGGCCGCAGGCATCAGCAAGGTGCAGAGCAAGCCCAGCGACGACCATTTCAAACGCAACGCCAACACCGTCCACAGCGCCACGCTCAGCGCCGCAACGGCCAGCAACAACGTCGCTTGCAGATTCAACGGTGCGAAGCGCAGCACCTCACTGAGCCACGCCAGCGCCCACCAACCCGCGCCCCACACCAGCAGCACTTCAGACAAACGCTGCAAACTCAGCCCATCGAAGGCCGACGCATGATTGCCGAGCTGCAAGCGCCAGGCGCCGACCATCGCAGCCAAACCCAACACCAGCGGCGTCCAGAAACCGCTGTGAGCCAGAGGCTTCAATCCTTCACTCGCCAGCGGGCCGAGCAAATCCGGCCCGGCCATCAGGAACGCCGCGCCACCGATCACCTGCAACAGCAAACCGAAGACAAAACTCACCCGCTGCTTCAGGTACAGACTCAGCCAGATGATGAACAGACCGCTGGCCGCCCATACCGCACTCGCTGTTTGCCAAGGCAGGACGAACAGCACCGCCAGATTGATCAACACCAGACCGGCCAGCAGCACCACCGACAAGCCGCGCAGCAATCGCACGTCGCTTCGGACCATCTCATCGCGCGCCGCCAGCAACATGCCAGCGATCAGCGCCAGGCCGATCAACGACGCGCTCAGCAATCCGCTCCAACCCGCACTGAACACGGCGCCAGACTCACCGCTCGAACCTTGCAGCCGCAGCAGGAACAACGCACCACCAAGCAACTGCACGGCGAATGCGGTGAACAGGAAGGTGCGCGACTGCAGACGCAAGCCAACGAACAACGTCGCCAACCCCGCCAGCGCCCAACTGATCGCCGTACCGTGAGTGAAGAAGAACAACGGCGCCAGCAGATAAAGGAAGGTCAAACCGAGGCAGGCCAACACGGGCAGCCCTTTGCGCTCCCAGTCCGACGTCTGCTCGGGCAAGGCTTTGCGCAACTGGTAGAAGCTGAACAACAACGCCACGCCGAGCATCAACGCACCGAGCGGCGCACCGTCGAGCAGGCTGCTTTCGCCGATCCGCAGTTCACTGAGGAAGGCCGAAGCCGAGCCCAGTTGCAGCAGCAAGGCAAAGGCTCGGGCCAGCGATCGTTGCTGACGCAGGCCCAGCCAGAAGATGCCGGCGCCTTCGACGGCCCAGGCAGCAGCGGTCCAGCGTGCATCGAGCCCCAACGGAATCGCCAGGCTGGCGAAGATCACCCCCAGCGCCAGACAGGTTTCCGCCAACAGCAACGCTCGTCCGCCCATCAGCAGCCGCGCCAGGCCCATGTAAATCATGCCCAACGCCAACGCGCTGAAGGCTGAGGCGAATTCCAAGTGCTGGACCAACGCGAACTGCAAGCCGAAGCCCACCAACGGAGGACCGAACAGCATCGTGCCGTCGACGTAATCGCCCTTGCGCGCCGACCAATGCAGCAGCGCCTCACGGCTGCCATCCTCGGGGGCGTCGCTCATTTCCAGCAACTTGCGCCGGGCGAACAGCAGACCGATGGCCAGGTACATCAGGAAGAACACGATCAGGAACGGCTCGGTACTCCACAACAACTCCGGCGTATAGGAACGCAGGCCCCAGGCGAAACTGATGCCGAAGGTGCCGACGAAGCCGATCAGGTTGAGCAGCCGCCAGGCCTTGAACCAGGCGATGGCGAGGATGCCGGCGTTGAGCAAGGTGAAGTAGCTGAACAGCGCGACATGGTTACCGGCACCGGTGGAGGTCAGGATCGGCGCGGCAAAACCGCCCAACGCCGCAGCGGCAGCCAGGCCCAAGGCATCCTGGGTGATGGCAAGAATCGCCGAGAACACCGTCACCGCGACCAGCAGGCCTAACGCCGCCGTAGGGTCGAGCAGCGGATGCAGGCGCATCGCGGCAAACACGGTCAGGTACAGCACCGCGATCCCGGTGCCCTGCAACATCAACGCGAAATGGCTGTTGCGTGTTCTAAGCCACCAACCCAGCCCCAGAAGCCCCAATGCCGCCGCCGCAACACCGGCGTAACGCAACTCGATCGGCACCACCATGCCTTCGGTGGCGTAACGCAGCAGGAAGGCCAGGCCGAGAAACAACAGCACCACACCGACCCGCAGCACCGTGTTCCCGCCGAACAGCCAGTTGCGGGCGCCACTGATGGCGCGATCGATGAAGTTCGGGCCACGCGGGATGGCGGGTTGTTGTGGTTCGCGGGCGACCGGTTCGGGTTTCCAGGTATCGACGGGCACTGGACGACTCGCTTCGGCGGCCGCCGCGGTAATCGGTTCCAGTTCGGGAGGGAGTTCCCAGATCAGCTCCGGGGCTTCGGCAGGGATTTCGTCGAGCGTGAACTCAGGAGACGGCTCGGGCTCGTGGGATTCCTGCGTCTTGACGCCTGACACTTCCAGCAATGACAGCCGTTGCTGCACCGCATTCAGCGCGATCTGAGCCTGATCAAGTAGCTTACGTTGCTCGGCAGCCTGTGAACCCAGACGGCCAATGCGAATGGCCTGGCCAATACCCAACCCGAGCAGCGCGCCCAGCAGCGCATCGCTGAACGACTCGTCGAGTACCCAGCCCAGCACCAGCCCTATCAGCATGAACATCCATTGCATGGTCGATATCCCTAAGCGGCCCCGCTGCGGGGCGAATCCGGGTAAAGCAGCATCTGGCTGAGTTTAGTGTGAAACCACACAAACCTGTGGGAGCGAGCCTGCTCGCGATGAGGCCTTAACATTCAGCATTGATGTTGAATGTCAGTCCGCTTTCGCGAGCAGGCTCGCTCCCACAATGGATCACCATGCGTACCGCCCGGTGTAACCGGTGCTTAGTATATCGATCAGGCCCAACAACCGTCGGGCCTTGCTCGCAATTATTGCTAAAAGTTACTCCAAAGCTTTCCAGATATCCGTGGCGTACTCGCGAATGGTCCGGTCGGACGAGAACCAGCCCATCCTGGAGGTACTCAGCACTGCCGAACGCCACCATGCTTGAGAATCGTGCCAATGGGCTTCTACCCGCATCTGCGCTTCCCAATAGGAGTCGAAATCGGCGCAGACCAGGAAGCGATCGTAGTCGATCAGCGAATCGATCAATCCTGTGTAACGGGAAGGATCATCCGGCGAGAACACCCCGCCGCGTATCGCTTGCAAGACGTCATTAAGCCGGTGGGATGCCGCAATATCAGGCGTCGCATTGAACTCATGGTTCTGCTTGCGCGCTTCAACCTGCTGAGCGCTGAGGCCGAAGATAAACATGTGTTCGACGCCGATGCGTTCGCACATTTCCACGTTGGCCCCGTCCAGGGTGCCGATGGTCAGCGCGCCGTTGAGGCCGAACTTCATGTTGCTGGTGCCCGAAGCCTCGAAGCCTGCGGTGGAAATCTGCTCCGACAAATCCGCTGCCGGGATGATGCTTTCCGCCAGACTGACGTTGTAGTTGGGCAAGAACACCACTTTGAGCAAACCGCGCACCGTCGGGTCGTTGTTCACCACCCGGGCGATGTCGTTGGTCAGTTTGATGATCAGCTTGGCCTGGTGATAACTGGCCGCCGCCTTGCCGGCGAAGATCTTCACCCGCGGCACCCAATCGACTTCCGGCTCGGCGCGAATCGCCTGGTACAGCGCAACGGTGTGCAGCAGGTTGAGCAGCTGCCGTTTGTATTCGTGGATCCGTTTGACCTGCACGTCGAACATCGCGGCCGGGTTGACCGCGACCCCCAGCCGTTCGTGAATGATGTACGCCAGGGCTTTTTTGCTGTGCAGTCGCTGCTCGGCGAACGCCTTGCGGAACGCAGCTTTCTCGGCGAACGGCTCCAGGCCGAGCAAACGCTCTTCGGCGTTGTCCAGCAGATCCGGGCCGAGGGCGTCGACCATCATCGAGGTCAGCTCCGGGTTGGCCTGGTAAAGCCAGCGGCGGAAGGTGATGCCGTTGGTCTTGTTGTTGATTCGGTCCGGGTAGAGCTTGTGCAGTTCGGAGAACACCGTTTTGCGCATCAGCTGCGTGTGCAGCCCGGACACGCCGTTGACGCTGTGGGAACCAAGGAACGCCAGGTTGCCCATGCGCACGCGGCGGCCGTTGTCTTCTTCGATCAGCGACACCGCGCGCAGGACCTCGAAGTCATGGATACCCTTGGCCCGCAGCGAATCGATGTGCTGGGCGTTGATCAGGTAAATGATCTGCATGTGCCGCGGCAGCATCCGCTCCATCAAACCGACCGGCCAAGTTTCCAGCGCTTCCGGCAGCAGCGTGTGGTTGGTGTAGGACAGCGTATCGACGGTGACTTGCCACGCGGCATCCCACGCGACGTCATAGACATCGACCAGTTGCCGCATCAGTTCGGCCACGGCAATCGAGGGGTGGGTGTCGTTGAGCTGGATCGCGGCATGATCGCCCAGGGTCAGGACCGAGGTGTGCATGTTGCGATGGCGGCGCAGCAAGTCCTGCAAGGACGCGGCGACGAAGAAATACTCCTGACGCAGGCGCAGCTCCTGGCCCGCTTCGGTACTGTCCGCCGGGTAGAGCACCCGGGAAATGCTTTCGGCCCGGGCGACTTCTGCCACGGCGCCCAAGTGGTCGCCGGCGTTGAAGCGCTCCAGGTGCAAATCTTCCATGGCCCGGGCGCGCCACAGGCGCAGCGTGTTGACGCTCGCCCCGCGCCAGCCGACGACCGGCGTGTCATACGCAATCGCGCGAACGGTTTCCGCTGGCGTCCAGACTTGCTTGGACTTACCGGTGTCGTCGGTGACGGTTTCGACACTGCCGCCGAAACCGATCGGGTAAACGACCTCTGGCCGTTCGAACTCCCAAGGGTTACCGAAATCCAGCCAGTGCTCGGTCTGCTCCTGTTGCCAGCCGTCGACGATGGCCTGGCGGAACAAGCCGTGTTCGTAACGAATGCCGTAACCGTGGCCGGCAATGCCGAGGGTCGACATGCTTTCCATGAAGCACGCGGCCAGACGACCGAGGCCACCGTTGCCCAGCGCGGCGTCGGGCTCCAGCAGGCGGATGCGCTCGAGGTCGACGCCGAGTTCAGTCATGGCCTCGCGGGCGACGTCCAGCAGGCCAAGGTTGCTCAGGCTGTCGTAGAGCAGACGGCCGATCAGGAATTCGAGGGAGAGGTAATAAACCCGCTTTTGACCTTTGCGGTAAATCTGCCGGGTGTGATCCATCCAGTGCTCGACCATGTGATCGCGCGCCGCCAGGGCAATGGCTTCGAACCAGTCGTGGTCGAAGGCGTGATCCGGGTCTTTGCCCACCGCGTAGGTGAGTTTGGTCAAGACGGCGTCGCGAAATGCGGCCACCTCTGCTTCGCGAACAAGTGGTTCTTGAGTCATTGATAGGACCTCGAGCGAGCGTGGAGTAGTTGAGCCTAGACGGTCTGACAGGCCGTTGGAACTCTGGTTCGGCAGTTTTTCCCGTTAGTGTGAGATAGATCGACATTACCTTGCCGCGCACCGGAAAGAATGCAGGGGCCGTGCCGGGTTACAGGTGTTATTGGACGCAATACGAAAAAATCTGGCGAAAGGTTGTTCAAAAATCCACCAGTCCCGGTATGATCGCGCGCCCTGATGCACGCTGGTAACAACCGATGATGAAGTCCAACCTGATCGCCGCCGCGGAGATCGACCGCCTCGATACCTGGGCCAAGTACTCCGCCCCGATGTGTGGTTCGTGCGTTTCCAGCTGCTGCACCCTGCCGGTCGAGGTCAAGATCAAGGATCTGATCCGTATCGGCATCGTCGATGAATTCGAGCGCGGCGAGCCGCCGAAGAACATCGCCAAGCGTCTGCAGAAGGAAGGGATCGTCGAGCGTTACAACCAGAAGTCCGAGATCTTCACCCTTCAGCGCATGAGCAACAACGATTGCCTGTACCTGGATCGTAAGAGCCGTCTGTGCACTATTTATGAAAAGCGCCCGGATACTTGCCGCAACCACCCGAAAATCGGGCCGCGGCCGGGGTATTGCGCGTATAAGCCCAAAGAAGTGGCGCGCGAGACCAGCGAGAGCCGCCGCACCCTCGAAAAGTTCTGATCGAGGCTAAGGGCCGATTCTGCGTCGTTCTTGAGCCCCCCCCTCACCCCAGCCCTCTCCCCAGTGGGGAGAGGGGGAAAGGGAGCAGATCTTCAAGCTTTTCAAACCTGAGTTCGACTCGATATTTCAGGTCGATGTATCTCGAAAGAACAACTCGGTCAGTCCCCTCTACCCCTTGGGGAGAGGGTTAGGGTGAGGGGTCGATCCCAAGTCATCCCAAGATTCTGAAAACTCCACCATCAATTTTCCCTTCCCCAAACAAACAAAAACGCCCCCGACCTTGCGGTCGGGGGCGTTTTTTTAGCAGTTAACTAAGTCGAAACTCAGTTACCGGCTTTCTTGGCAGCGCGGGTACGCTCGCTTTCGCCCAGGATCTTCTTACGAAGACGGATGGACTTAGGAGTGACTTCGCACAGTTCGTCTTCTTGCACGAACTCAAGCGCTTGTTCCAGGGTGAAACGGATAGGCGGAACCAGAGCGATGGTTTCGTCTTTACCCGAGGCACGCATGTTGTCGAGCTTCTTGCCTTTGGTTGGGTTAACGCCCAGGTCGTTGTCGCGGCTGTTGATGCCGACGATTTGACCTTCGTACACGTCTTCACCGTGACCCAGGAACAGTTTGCCGCGAGCTTGCAGGGTTTCCAGCGAGTAAGTCAGCGCCTTACCGGTAGCAACCGAAACCAGCACGCCGTTCTGACGGCCGGACATGTCGCCGGACTTCATCACGTCGTAACGGTCGAAGATCGAGGTCAGGATGCCTGCACCGGAGGTCAGGGTCAGGAACTCGTTACGGAAACCGATCAAGCCACGAGCCGGGATGTTGTACTCAAGGCGCACACGGCCCTTGCCATCCGGAACCATGTTGGTCAGGTCGCCTTTACGGATACCGATCTGTTCCATGATCGAACCTTGCGATTCTTCTGGCAGGTCGATGGTCACGTTTTCGTACGGTTCGTGCTTGACGCCGTCAACCATGCGGATGATCACTTCCGGACGACCAACACCCATTTCGAAGCCTTCGCGACGCATGGTTTCGATCAGTACCGAGAGGTGCAGCTCACCACGGCCGGAGACTTTGAACTTGTCGGCGGTGTCGCCTTCTTCAACGCGCAGGGCAACGTTGTAGAGCAGTTCTTTGTCCAGACGTTCCTTGATGTTACGGCTGGTGACGAACTTGCCTTCTTTACCGCAGAAAGGCGAGTCGTTTACCTGGAAGGTCATGGAAACGGTTGGTTCGTCAACGGTCAGCGGCTTCATTGCTTCGACGTTCAGTGGGTCGCACAGAGTGTCGGAGATGAACAGCTGGTCGAAGCCGCTGATGCAGACGATGTCGCCGGCAGCTGCTTCTTCAACGTCGATACGGTGCAGACCGTGGTGACCCATCAGCTTCAGGATACGACCGGTACGCTTCTTGCCGTCGGCGTCGATAGCGACAACCGGAGTGTTCGGCTTGATGCGACCACGGGCGATACGGCCAACGCCGATAACACCCAGGAAGCTGTTGTAGTCCAGAGCGGAGATTTGCATCTGGAACGGACCTTCACGGTCGACTTTCGGCGCAGGTACGTTGTCGACGATCGACTGGTACAGCGGGGTCATGTCTTCAGCCATGTCGGTGTGTTCCAGACCGGCAATGCCGTTCAGGGCCGAGGCGTAGAC
>Ga0255334_1000828_pt1 | contig 18736 bp, 10 predicted proteins | sample EtOH5_35cm_T3_12_FD_202080 | JGI IMG/M metagenome (GOLD analysis project Ga0255334, IMG submission 202080) | Sandy soil microbial communities from University of British Columbia, Vancouver, Canada - EtOH5_35cm_T3_129 | ecosystem: Engineered > Artificial ecosystem > Sand microcosm > Unclassified ...
TGTGCATATCGCCGGGCATGCCCCCATACAGCACGCGCACCAAAAGGGCATCGACAAGAGGATGATTGCGGGCATCCCCCAGGCGCACCCTGACCCTCGGCATCCTGGAACGCGCTCCCGTGATTGTCTGACCCGCACCGATACTGCCCAGAGGACGTATCTGCGCAGGGAAAGCATTCTCGAGGGCATCTGCAAGGTGCTCCGAAGGTACGATACAGTCGCGCACATCGAGGGCCGCCATCGAGGCAACGATGGTCTGTATGCGATCCCTGTCGGCGGCGTCGATACGGTAGCCCTTGCCGTGTGCGATCATGAGCCACACGATCCATGGCAAGTCGGGCGAGGCAACGCCATCTTCGATCATAATGATGGGGATGCGCCTGAGCAACTTGCTCATGCGCGCGTCCCACTTTGCGGCGTTGCCATCACTCACCTGTCGCTCCAACGTGGTTGTGGTGTTGGTGGTGACACGCGAGGGCGGGTAGCAGGAGCGCACCATCATGACGGCCTTGTCGGCCATGCATCGGCGCACGCTCTTTTGCAGGGCGCTCTTGAGCAAGGGCTCACTCACACGCACGCACTCGTCGTCAAAAGAGTCGTCATTACCCTTTGCACCATTGATCTCTGGTGTTTGCTCGGAAGGTGCAGGGCAGGAGAGCCACAGTATGAGCGTGCGCACAGCGGTTTCGGCCACGGGCGCCCGGTAGGTCGTGCCCCTCTTGGTATGGCTCGCGAGGGCGGGGCTCTTGTTGGGGCGCACAACGACAGTGGCCACGCGCGTCCATGCGCCGTGCGGTGCCTCGGACGAGAACCATACCCGGTCGTCGCTCACGGACGTGCGACCATTTGGCGCATCGCGGCGTATGCGCATAAAGTGCAACTCGTTCCCGCCCCTTTCGTCCATCGTCTGTCTCTTTTCGTGGCGTTTTTGCTGCCCCAGAGGCACATCAGAGGTAGCCCGAGCATGTCGTCACGAAAAGCATCCAATGGCATTTCGGCATATCCAAAAATATTGATCCGTGCGCGGCAAAGAAGGCCCTCGTGAACGGCACAAGGTCCGTTTGCTGTGGTGCGTGCGCGCACGATGCGCCCACCGTTGGCCGAGAGTTGGTCGTTACAGTTTGCATCTTGCGTTTTCTCCAATGAGCAGACGCTCGTCCCCACCGAGAGAAACGTTTACAAAGGGGAGAGGGTCCTCCAGTATACGTGCTCCCCTGCCGAGCAAAGGGGCCGCAGCAAGGGCCTAGCGCCCTGTTGCCGCCTTTTCTGGGCTCTTCCTACGGGAAACCACAGCAGCAACTCTTTTCAGCGCATCAGTGGTTCCCCCCTCATCCGCTCCCACCCTTTCCTGCCATCACCGCTGCGTGTGTCTACCGTAATCGTTGTCGCCCCACGACCCTTTTCCCCGCGCCGCAGAGAGAAAGCACACCCGCACCACAGAAAAAGACATGAGTTACCGTCCTTCTGCTCGCCCTCCTCTCGGCTTTGGCCTCGGCCCGTACCAGGGTAATTCTGGCGCCAGCGCCCGCTCGCAAGTGGCCTCGCAGCAACTGTCGCCGTTGCAGGTGCAAAACGCCACCACGCCACTCTACAGGCCTGGGACCTATGCCGGAGGCGTCATCGGCAACGTGTCGTCCCAACAGCCGAGTTCTCCACTCCGAACGGGTACTGCTCCGGCGACAACCAAACGTCCCCGCACCAGGCGAACGGCTGCTGCCGGTGGTTCCGCCCAGCCTGCGTTTGCTCCCGGATCGAGGGGTCTCACCGGGCTCCCGTCCCAGCAACAGTGGAACCAGGCGACAGTCGGCGCCACCAGAGGTCTCGGCAGTGCCCAGCAACAGCAGAGAGCGTCAGCCCTGGGCCAGCCCTTGAGCGGGCGCGGGACCAAGCGCTCGGCGACGTCTGCCGTACCCATGGATATGGACTATGGTGATGTCGATGGACCTGTTGACCCTGCCGACGTCGCCGGAAGCGGCCTGAAGCGGTACAAGTTGATTGACGAGAACGGCAATTGGTCGGGCACCAAGTATCGCAACAAGAGCGCGTATGGTGCTGCCCTCAAGGCCGCCTACGCCGGCCACCAAAAGATCGTCCTGCTCGATTACAAGAACCCCAAGGCGCCCGGCGGACGCGTTCACTATTACGTTGGCGATCGGTACCTTGACCCCAACCCTACCGAACACATGCGCAAGTACAACATCGCCTACAAGGCCACTTTGAAAAATATGGGTACGGTCGATTACGCCAAGGACGGCAGCATCATCCGCACAAAGCCCGCCAGCAGTGCTCAGCTGCCTGCCTCTTATGCCTGATTACCTTTTTGACCATTCTCCCACAAAAAGGACGCATAGATGTAGAAATGCTTTAATAAAGCGTAAAAGGTAACGTTGGCAATCCAAAAGAGGGGGGGGGAAGGCTAGGTGCACAAAGGTGCGGTTTGATGAGGGGGGACCCTGCCATACCATCTGGACCACGCACGGCGCGCCCATGATACTGGAGTCGTCCACCCCTTTGGCTGATGTACGGTATCATCCTGCTGTTTCTCGGGGCCCGTCGATTCGACATACACCCAGTCGGGCTCGTGGCGGTGGCCAGCGAGCGCCGGCGCCACCTGCCGGGGCTGCGCTTTGATGAGCGCAAATGCGCGCCTCCACTGGAACGACGCCAAGAGGGTGCCCGCGCTGGTCATGGCCACGCGCGCCAGGGTGCGCCCCAGGGGCGTACGCAATAGGGTCACGGCGCGCGTAAAGCACGCCATAGCGAGATGGCGACCCAACCACACCGTGGGCGCATTGCCGCAGAGCCACACCCACGCCAGGGCGACGCCCCACTGGATGAGCATGCCACGCCACGTGCTGCTAGAGAGCATCGGGTGGTGGCACAGAACGGCGCAGCCCATCTTGCGCAGGGCAAAGGCCAGGTCCGAGGCGGCGCCCAGCCAGTCGCCCGTGAGTACGTGCCACACGCATGCGGCCGCGTTGAAGGCGCCCTTTTGCAGGACCCACACGGGAGGCAGTCGGACGAGCGTTTCCGGTGGAGGATGCTTGCTCTGTTGCATTGTCGTTTTTGCTTTACCGCAAAGGTGTTGCGTATATATATGTGTATGCGTGTGCGTGTAGGACTGCGTATCGGTGGAACCGCGCTTTACATGACAGGTGCCCCCGCCCGTTTGTTGCGCGAGGGCGATTCGGCCATTGCGCGCACGTGCTCCCCCTTTCGCTGCACACTATGTTTGCTGCGGTGCCTCCCCCCCCCCTCCAACCCTTCTGTCGTTCACCGTTTCCCCCTCCTCATGCGCATACGTAAAGGAAATGAATGTTGTTGGCCATAGTGCATTCCGCCGCTTGCGCGTGCGCTCACACGGGCGCAAAGGAGCGCACAAGTGACGGTGCGCCATGAATAGGGCGGTCGCCGACGTGAAAAGGGGTACACCAAGAGAAACGAGGTTCCACAGATGAGACGCACACAAGCAGCGGCGGCGCCCGCGGGGTCGACCACCATCACGGTCGAGGCACCCGCGGCACGCGTGCCTACCCTGGTGTTTCGTCCGGTGGCAGAGAGAGCAGGGCAGGCCCCGCTGCTCGCCGACCTGGAACTCGACTCTATCAACGCAGATCAGGAATCCGTTCTCGACCGGCTCGGCCTGGGCTATGCAACATCGTACCGAACGATCCCACTGGGCGACATTCCCTACCTGCAGGGGCGCACCCCCATCGGCGATCCCTCTGCGTGGGCGTGGGAGCCCATCACACAGACCTTTGTCAATACCGGCGCGCGCGACTATTTGACGCGCGACGAGTTTCTGGCCACATACTATCCCGACGTGCTGGCCGAACGCACGACGTGCCGGCACTTGCCCGTGGAGCAGGTACAACTGGGTCCGGGCCTCTTGGCAGCCGCCTATGCGCCCGAACTCGCGCAAAAGCCCGCGACGACGGCCGCGCTCGCCGTCTACCTCTACGATCGCGACGACAACCTGCTCGGATCAAACGCCACGCTGGTCACCCGAGACGCCACGCGCTCTGGCATTGTCGACAACCTATTGCGGCGTGGCGTACTGGACACTCTCATCGACGAGACGGGCTCCGAGGACCCGCGCGAGTACCGGGTCACCGTGGTGCACCCGCGTCTCTTTGACTTTGATGCGGGTTCGGCGGTGCCCGACGCACAAGCCTACGATCTCTACGAGGACTCTACCGTGGGCAACACGGTGGCTAGCTTCTCGGGCCTTGGAGAGGACGACGCACAGCGATTGGCCTACATCGTGCCCATCGTGGTCACACCTGCGAGACGCCAGACGTCGCGCCTGGGCCGCTACGAATCGCGCCCGGTCGTGCTTCAGGGCCCGCCTGCTGCCAGACTCGAACAGTTGGCCGCCGCGACCGCCGAACGCAACCGCGCCCTACAGGACTTGGCCAGGCGGGCGGGACGGTCCCTGGAGGAGCGCACCCTAGACTATGACCGAGCCGTCGCAGAGCGCAGGACCAGACGGACGCCGCGCGCTCGCAGCAACGCGCAGGCCGAGGCAGAGATCGAGCGCGTCCTAGGGGTGCTCCTCGAGTCGCTCACCGGCAGAGCGCGCCTGGCCCCGTCGGACGAGTCGGCGCTGATCCAGTGGTTGGCTAGCGCTGTTTTGAGCGGCGAGGTGACCGAAGGGGTCGACTATGCCGACGCCTTTTACGCCGTGATGAACCGCTTGGAGCGTGGGGCGTTCCTGCCGACGGCGACATCGGGCGCCTCGACCGAAATCATCACGGCAGCGGGTCCCACGGGGGTCTCTCGGGCCACGCTGCTGGCCTTTGTGTCCCAGATCATGGCCCTCGTGGAGGACGCGCAGGCCATCGAGAGGCGCGTTGCGGGGTCGCGGCAGCGCGTGCCCGTCTTTGCCGCCGATACGGGGGACGTGGTCGGCTACGAGGAGCAGCTGCCGGACGCGCGCGACGGCGGCGGCGACCCAACGGCCGTGCCCGTGTCTGTCGTGCGTGGCGTGCCCGTGCTGTCTCCGGATGAGGTGGCGCGTGCCGAGGGTGTCATTGATGTGGCGCGCGTGCAGTGCCATTCGTGTCATCGATGGCGCGTGGTGCAGCCCGAGGCCATGGCCAACCGCGTCGATTACGTCGTGCGCTACGACGCCGCGCCACCTTTTCAACAGCAGCAGGAACAGCAAGGGACAGAGGAAGAGTTCGAGGCCGTCGAGGCCGAGTGCGTGCGGTTCGGGTTTGACTTTCGCCACGCGCTCCCGACGGGACTGGGGCCCATCGACGGCGAGGCCAACGTGGAGCGCGTGCCCATGGACAGCCAGTACATTGTCATCGATGCCGGGGCCATACCAGAGGACCTGGCGGCCGCGGCACCTCCCGCCATGAGCCCGACGGGCACGGGTACGCTGCAGGCGTTTGGCATCAGCGAGCGGTTCGACGATTCCGTCGACGTCGAGTTTGGCCTGCTGCCGGGACGCACGTTCACCGTGCCAGCGTCGGCGACGACGGTCTATGCCCTCCCGCCGCACGACTCTGTCTCGCGCACGACGGGTCGCGTAATCGTCGTGCCCGAAGCCGAAGCGCGCGCGCCCACCTTTACGCAGCAGTTGGCAGTGCCCGGCGGGAGCGCGCTCCGCTACTTTTGCATCCTGGCCGACAACGCCGGCACCCTGTATGTACCGGTGGTCGCGGTGCGCGGTTACGAAGCGCGCCAGTGGGAGTGCGGCGATCCGACGATGGACGCGCACTCGAGTCCCGTGCGCGAGATACTCAATCGGCTGCGCAAGGAGGAGGACTTTGTGCGCATCATGGGCGGCGACCTTCCGCCAAATGTGCTGCGCGAGGCCCTGGAACGCATCGCACGACTGCGCAACGCCCTGCACGCGGAGCCCGAAGAGAGCGCCGAACAGATCGAGGCGCGCACGCGCGCCGTTGCCGTCAGCGAATCGTCGGCTGCCGATCGCGAGTGGGACAGGATGGCCGAAGACTTGGACGCCATTGCCGACCAGAGGCTCGACGCCGTACGGGACTTTATCGACATCGAGGGACAGCAGGCGTCGGCCGCCGAGATGGAACAGGAGGAGCAAGAGGCCGAACGCCAGGCCGAGCGGCAGCGATTGCAGAGGCGACGACAGCGCGTGGCATCCCCTATGGTGGCGGCTGCCACCGGGGAGAGGGCCAAACGCGCGCGCACCATAGGTCCAGAGGAAGAGCAAGAGGAGGACGAGGAGAGGGAAAACGCCCTGGCCGACCAGATCGACATCCTGCTGGACCAAATCGCGCCCCTCCAGAGCCGTCGCAATGTGCTGCTGGCGCGCTTGGAGGCCCTGCGCACGATCCAGGCCCGCGAAGGCGACCAAGCCGTGGGACCTTGGCTCGCCGCTGTTCCCGACCTACAGAACGAATTGGCCTCTATAGAAGTCCAGCTTGCGCCCCTACTGAGGGCCATGCAGGCCCTGGAAAGCGTGGCCCCCGCGCCCGACTCGGCTGTACCACCCACGCTGGACACAACGGCCGTTGCCGCACAGGCGCTGGCGGGTGGCTCGCGCCTGGTCTCTTCCCTGGCAGAGTCTGCGCGGCGCACCCGAAGGCCCACCTTTTACGAGTACGGCATCGGCGCACTGGAGCAGTACCCCGCGGGATCGTACTCGCGCGACGTCGTCCAGAGGGCGTGGCTCGCGTCGGGCGGCGCCGAAAACGAGTTGCCCACCAGAGGCTACCCGGGATCCCCGGCGTTTGGCACCTTTCTCAAGCGCACCAACGCGGCCCTCAAGCAGCCGCGCGCCAACAATCCGGTCCTCTATGTGCCCTATGCGCCACCGGGGACGGCCGACCGTCTGGGAGGCTACTACATCCTCGGGCGCTTTGTCACACCCGACAGCGTGCCCGCGCTGGTGCAGGCCATCGTCTCGGATGCGGCGTCGCACGGCATTCAGGTCGATCCGGCCCTGGTCGAGCAGCGCCTGCTGGCCGATGCCACCGCGGCCTCGGCCACCGCCTCCTGATGTTTTCCTTTTGTTTTCATAAACCTTTTCCTCCATTTACAAGATGACAACTCTTTCCCAATTGGGCGAGGTACCTCAAAGAGCGGACCAATAATTATTCTTTTTTCAAATACAACCATGCCAAACGGTCGTACCAAACCATACCGGGGCGGGCCGAGTGGGGGTGGCAATGCATGTTTTGCAGAACCAACGACATCCGTGCCCAACCAGGGCGCGTCATCCGTTTGTGTGTCATTTCACCTGCACGGGGCGGAAAGGTCGTTTTCCATTGGATGCCCTTTGTTCCGGCCTCCAGGGACAGGACAGGGAAACAGGACAGCGCGGTCGCAAGCGATAGACCAAGAGTTGCCCCGCCCGAGGGAGAGAATGAGCACCCTGCGCTTTTGGAAGCGCCGTGGCAGCAACGGTTGCTGCACCGACGAGCGTGATCCACTCGTCGACACGGACCAAGGTGAATCTCTGCAGCCTCTGAAGCAGTCCGAGAAGCGTCGCCGCAGAGCAGGCTCGGAAGAGAGCGTACTGGGAGGGAACGACGGGGGCGTGGATGCCACGGGCAAAAAGCCAATCGGCACAACATTGCACCGCCTGCTCCATAGAGGCACAAACGACACGGCACCCGACCACCTGAGCGGAAAAGCTGCCGCCCTCATGCCCGCTGCGGAAGCTGCTTGCAATCGCGTCGGCGAGCAAGAGCCCGGCAAACGGTGCGGTGGACTGTACGAGTTGCCGCCCGAGGTGATTGCCATCGTGCTCAACCATGGTTTTCGTACGCCCGAAGCCCGCTTTGTCGCAGCCCATGTGTGCCGCCTGTGGCGTGGCACGATATGCGCATCGGACAAAGCAAGAGGCCTTGTGATGATGCGGCGCGGCGCCATACTGTGCTGCATTCGCCTCGCCGACAGCGCTCTGGAAGCAGACGACGCGGCCATGCTTGGGTGGGTGCTAAATGCGCACGAGCACTGCAGTTGCGGCGATAGTGCGCACAAACAGTGTTTTGGCATACCGGAAAACGCCCTGTCTCGTTTTTGGACGTATGCGATCCGGTTTGACAAGAGGCACTGCATCAACGTGCTCTATACGCACACCAAATGGCCTATCGTGTGCTACAAGAGATGTCCATGTGTCGATGATCCTTGTTGGAACCTGTCGTCACCACCCGACCGGGTCGCACTGGCCGAGGGTAAGGCAAATGTCTCCTGCAGACGTATCAGACTCTTGTTGTGTGCGTCGCTCAACGACGACCCTCATATGGAGACGCTCATGATCGAGTGGGGCGCCTGCCACCCTGCGCGATGGGTGATGCCCGCCTTGATGCAGGCCATCGAAAAGGACAAGATGGCTAGCGCCAAGAGGATTTGGAAGTACCATGGACTGCGCCCCTATGTGGTCCTGGACGAGTGCATCGCCGCTGCCATCAAGCACACTAGGCTGTCCTTTTTTGTATGGCTATCGGGAAAGATCGCTCGTTGCATCGCGCAAAAGCACCGTGACGGTGCCCACGGTCCCATTGACAAGGGCAGGCCGGCGCACGACGCGGCAGCAATCAGAAAGAGTCTTGCCTACCAGGCCATGAAGAAACCGACTGATATCGACATGGAGGCTCGGTTGGTCACTGCGGCCAAAGAGGGTGCGACCACCATTGTCAGATGGCTCTGCGAGCACCAGTACGTGACCCAATACCCGGCGTCCCTCTATGGCGCGTGCGTCGCGGGCAAGCTAGGTACGGCGGTGGCGCTCGAGTCGTATGTCGGGGTCTTTTGCCTCTATACGCATTCGCGCGACTGCGTGCCGCACATCGTACTGACGTCAGTTGCCAAGGCACCCATTGGCGACCCTGCCCTCAAGATCGCGTGGGACCGTGTCGTGGCCGCGTCCAAGGCCCCACCACAGCGGCAGCATCCGAAACCCAAGCTGGCTCCGTTCGACGGTCAAAGGTGGTCTGCGCTGCCTCATGCGGCGGACGATGCGGCCCTCGAAACGCCCAAATCAACTACCGCCGCCGTCCAAAGCAAGAGCGGGGCCAGAGGCTAGTCTTCACACCGGGCGACCACCATTGTGGGTTCAGTGCGCACCCCTTCCCTCCTCCCCCCCCCCGATATCCCTTTTGCGACTGCCCCGCACATGGCCTACGAATCCTTTTTCTCTGCGCCCCGTTTGATAGTCGCGCATATACCACTTCTCCTTTGCCTCGCCCTTATCCCTCCCTACCTTATCGGGTACCAGTGGGTCGACATCTAATCCGACATACTGCAAACACGGTACCCGCTTTTAGCAGGCAGTTGGGTGGCCACTCTGTGAGTCACCCTTACCTCCAAGATGACCAGAGCGAGACTTTGCCATTCCAAAGAACCCGTTTATGAAAGAAAAGGTAGGAAAAAGGGAATGTGATGGCGCGCAAAGTAGTCGCCCAGAAGTCGTCGTGGATTTGAGTGCGTTTTCGGTGGACCAGGGGAAGGGGGGGGGATACACGTACGGTTACCGTGCCCATTGCAGGCCTTGCAGCCTTTCAAAAAAAGCAAAGCCACATTGTGTTTGCCCAGAGTACGGCCCCCGTGTGGTCGTACTGATCGAGACATGTATTGGGACACTTTGCAGACCCTGCGCGCATCGGACAAACATCAATCACAAAACTCAAAACCAAAATCCAGGGCACGCCGAGGCGTACCCGGAATGGTGCTGCTACGGCGTTTGGTGGAAAAGGGCGGACGGGCCCCGCCGACTATGGCTCATGGTTTCGTATGGCATGGGCGTACATACATGGCCCGCTGCGGTATGGATGGGGTAACATGCTGCATCGGCCCAGGGCACAGTGTTTGCTTTCTTCTTTGCGCCTACGCACGCATGACCGTGCAAACGCCTCGACGCGGGGGGACGGGAGAGAGTGATGTGATGGATGACCCTGTTTTCCCCGTGCGTAGGGAGCCTCACCGCTATCATTGTTATCATCATCACAATTGCGATCATCATTACGGTGGGGGGCGGTCACTCGAAACTGGCACCCAGACAGAGGGAATCATAGATTGTCCTGGTGAAAGGGAAAGGGAGGGGCTCTCGCGCTTATCCACCGCTGCACACTGCCCTAGAGCGCCAAACACGGGCGCAGAGTCAAACGATGGCGCAAGGCAATTGTCGCCGCGGAGCACCATGCTGTCCTCTCTTTGCGACCTCGCCATGGTTGGCGCCTGTGGGCGCCCACCCTGGGACAGCGTCTCTGTCACAGAGACATCAGCAGCAGCAGCAACAACAGCAGCAGCAGCAGCGGGCCAACAGTGTGCGCCTGGCGCGTCCGCATCCTCTGCCGCGTTCCACGAGGGGCCACACCAGGGGTTCGGCAGGTGTCAACAAACGTGGGGCGCAAGCGGGCGCACAGGATACGGTGCCGCCCTGTCCGCGTCACCGAATCGGCATGACGACAGACATATCGCGCCTGATGCGCTGTCGCTACATGGTGTTTGGCGCGGGCGCCTACAAGGGGGTCGCGCTGGTCGCCGCGTTCCGTGCGCTCGACGGGATCTACAGGGTGTCGCCCGGGTGCACCGACGGAACGGGCCTGATGGCGAGGTTGGCGGGCACGGCCGGGACCTCCATTGGGTCGGCCATCGCCCTCGCCGTGGCGTGCGAGATGCCCATCGAGCGGCTGGCGGCGATGGCGCGCGATCCAGCCACATGGTCGCCCGACACGGCCCTGGACAATGTCAACATCTTTCGGCTGGCGCGCGAGGGCGGCCTTTGCAACCACTCTGTCCTCTACGAGCACATCCACCAGCTGATGGACGAACTCGATCTGCCCCACGATATCACGTTTGCCCAGTTGCACGCGCGCACGGGCAAAGAGTTTGTGTGCAACGCGACCGATGCCGACGATCTCTCGACCGTCTACTTTTCGCACCGCACGGAGCCACACATGCGCGTGGCGGACGCCCTCTGCGCCAGCATGTGCATCCCAGGCGTGATCGAGCCTGTCGCCTATAGGGGGCGCCTCTTTGTCGACGGCGCGGTCGTCGCCGAGTACATTCCCGAGATCTTTCCCGAGGAGGAGACCATGGGCATCGCCATCGATCGCACTCTTGCCTCGACACCGGCACCGTCAGCGACGACGCCAGAGGAGCAGGAATCCTCGCGCGAGACACAGGCCCGCCGCGGGGCGTCAACCTTTTGGGGCACGGCGGCGGGACGTCTCTCCCTGGTCGCCAGTGCAGCGCTGCCGCCGATGGCCAACGCCGTCCTGTCCGACTTCCGGTATGGCACTGGCGGTCTGGCGTCGCCGGCGGCAGCGACGGCGGCCACGGAACAACACGAGCCCGACCAGCAGAGCGGGTACTTTTCGCAAGACTATACGCAAGGCATCATGCGCCTGCTCAACATGGTATCGGGCCTGTGCGACAGGGTCAACCTCCTGCGGCCGATGACGAGCATGGCGCGCGCTGGGACCATCTTTGTGCGCCTGCCTCCACGGCTGGCAGCCATGCGTCTGCGCGTAGACGCCCAGGACATTGCCGTCATGTGGGACTATGGGAAGAGAGCCGTGTCAAACTACTTTTCGCGCGAGACCTATGCCGCATGTCTGGTGGCGTGCACCATCGGCACAACGGCCGTCAGCGCGGCTGCCGTCAGTGCCGCCATCAATCCCCTCCATTCGCCGTGCGAGATCCCAGAACGTACCGCCCCACACACAGATTCGCGGGATGCTCCCGGCCCGTCGGGCAAAGACAACGAGGACAGAGACTGCCACAAACATACTGGCCCAAACGCTGGTGGGTTTGGCGCCCTGTGGGAATCGTTTGGCGACCAGACCGGCAGAGGCGGTGACACCGGCGAGAACGCTGCCGGCACACGACCCAAAGACGACGAGCATAGTGATGTCAAACCCGCATGATTGGACAGACGCGCAGGTGCGCCGGGGACTATACCAAACGGGCGTTTCCATGAGAATAGCTGGCGCCACAGCCTGATGGATTTGGCAGAGTCGATCGAGATAAACTGTTTCAACTTTGTTGTGCGCATTCTGTTCTGTTTCCAGTACGGGACACGTGCAAACACAATTCCACATTATAACATGTCCCCACACAGTGCACGAAACAGAGAACTCTATATCGAGTTGCGGATTCTCTGGGGCCGCGTTTTGTCGAGCGGCGCACTCAAACCAAGCGCACAAACGGACAAAAGCGAATCGGTCAAAGGGGGGGGGTGGTGTGTGTCTTGCTGGATGCTAAACTGGGCATTGTTGTACAAGAGAGCCAACTATCAGACGAGTGGTCGCGCCGTATAGTATCGCCCATTCGAGTCGACTGCCACAATGTTTTGTCCTGCCCATCCATTTCCTACGCCCAATGTTCCCCCGTTTGCCGGCTGCTGCGCAAACGGTCCCTGGAGTACGTTGCCTGGTCCGATTGCACCGTTTCCGTTGGGCGCCAACATGCCCAGAAGGGGTGGTGGAGCGCCGCCCGCCTGCTGTTGGGCACGAACCACGGATGGTTGTGGTACCGCTGTTGCTGCTGCCGCCGCTGTCACTGGCGGTACAGCGGGCACATATGCGTCCTGTACGTTGCCGATGAAGGGTGGGCACGCGGGCACAGTTTGTTGCTGCTGCTGCTGCGGCTGCACGTTGGGCACGACAGGTAGCGCGGCAAACGCAACCCCTGATGGGTTGGCCTGCACGGGGACGGGAGAAGCTGCATTGGTGGTCGTTGTCGTAGTGGTAGCGGTCACCGGCCGGACGGCGGGAACGGGACGCGCCGTCGCCGCCGCCGTTGTCGCAACGGGCACGGCGATGCCCGCCAGCGTTGTGCTCGCCTCGGTCGTTCCTGGAGCCAGCGTGCGCAGCCTCTTGTCGATACCCATGATGCGCCACAGGATCCACACACCAAACAGGATGGCGGCAATGATTGCCGGTATGATGAGCCACAGTAGGGCCTTGTTGAATCCACTCTTTGGGGCGCTCCCACCCGTGTTACCACCGCTGCCCAAAGTGCCGCTTGATGTACCGACCGTAGATGGTGGTGGTGGTGTCGATGATGATGACGACTGTGGCGCAGGTGGCGGAGCGGCGCCTCCCATGATGCCCAGCGGCATCCGCGCAGACCGTGATGTTGTGGTCGCAGAAGCGGGCGTAAACAGAGACGAGAGCGTTGGTCGCGTCTGCGGTTGTGGCGTGCCCGCGGGCGTCACAGGCGCTACCACAAGGGGCGTTGTGTTGGCGCTACTTGGAGCGCTTGCAGGCGGCCATAGCGCGCTCGTCGTGCCCGCAGCGGTGGCGGCGCCGCTGCGTTCTTCGGCACGCACGCGCCGCTCGATCTCGCACTCTGTTCGTATCCTCTGTTCGCGCACGTCGTCGAGGAGCAGTTCGATGATGGCCGCCAGGTCGCCCGCACTCGACGCTCCCGATCCGGTCTTGCCATTTGCCGGCATCAACATCTGCATCGCGCTGTTGTTGTTGTTGTTGTTGTTGTACAAAGATTCGGCGGCGGCGGCACCACCGCTGGAAGTGGGGCAGCACCCGTAGGCCCCTGCTTCGCCGTCTGCGTTGCTATAGACGTAGACGCCCTCTGCTCCGTCACAAGCACCCGCCTGCAGTGCATAGTAGCCACCCGCGTTACAATTGGCGCCATTGTTGATGTTGTTATGGGTGCCGCCGTCAGAGCCGTTTGGCTGCGGCGACACATAGTAACAGTCGGGAGGGGGCGAGGGCGTCGATGTCGACGCAGTGTCGTAAAACCACTGTACCTGATTGCCGCTGCCGCCGCCGTTGCCCCCCTCGCCGGGATGCGCCACCATGGAGAAGCCGCCGCCGGTGTCGCCGCCGCCGCCGCCATCGTCCTGCTCGATGACCGTGATCGTCGTGGCGCTGCCGTTGTTGCCGCAGTTGCTGTTGGTGGTACCAAACGCTGGAGGTTCATTGTCATAATACACGACCTGCTGGTACTGGACCTGCTGTTGGATGGGTGGCCCCGAATAGGATCGGTCGTCGCCAACAACTGCCCTGGAGGCCGACGCCGATGCCATAAACGCCGTCTCTCCGCCGTTGCTTTGGTTTCTCGCAGTAGGCTGAAAGTATTGCGACCCATTGTTGCTGGGTCCGGGGGGGAGTGGTCCCCCTCCTCCATTGGAGCCCATCGGCGCGACCATACCCCCCGAATGCGCGACGCCGGCCCCATCCACGTAGGCCCACACTTCGGGTCGATAGGCAGGCGCGCCATTGTTGCCGCCGTTGCCCGATGCCATACACCCCTCCCGCTCTTTGCGCGTTTCCCCCCTATGCCGGCGGTAAGCTAGTTTGTGGGCGAGACCCCCCTTTCGTTTTACCGATCGACCGGTAAGCACTGGCAGCGATTGCGTAATATATGTGGATATGCAGTAGGGCCCTTTCCTATGCAGCAAGGGGATCGTGGGGGAGGACGGCGCACTGTCGCGGCCGTGCGATGCGCGCACACTTACCGTGAATCGGCACCCAAAAAATCGATGATGGGTCGAGAGGATTGCTGTGCACGCATGCACAGATACACACACACACACACACCGCGATGGCAGTAGTCATCCTACAAAGGACAATGACACACGTCTCTGCATACACACACATCTGCTGCGGTGGGGCAATGATGATGGCAAAATGGTCGGACGAGCGACCTTGACTCAAAGGAGCAGGAACAATCCAGGCCCTGTGCGAGAACCGAGAATGGCGGTGGACCAATCGCCAAGCTTTAGTTTGGTGCATTGCCCACACAAAGTGCACTCTTGGCAACACCGATCGTTGTCGGTCACGATGGTAACATGTACGCATATGTAGCTGCGGCCCACGCTCTTGCCACGGTGGTTGTTTTCCTTTGCGAGAGATGAATCCTGGTGGCGGCATGATACGGTTTCGAATGGCGAAAACCGATTGGTTCTTGCCATATGTGTTTCTGATCCCAATACAGTGTCTCTCTGTCCCATGTGACCCCGAGCGATGGATATATATGTGGGTCGTACATGATTGCGGACCAGACCAGAAATGCACGCGGTGGCTTTCGCATCCCCCCCCTCCCCTCCCCCCCCCCAAGTTTTGTGTACCATGCACGGGTATAGGCACCGGTCATTTATTTGGGTTTTGCGATGCGGCCCATCATACGTTTTGGTGGAGCACTCGGAGGAGCCTGCGCGACGGGCTGTTGATCCTGGACGGGTGCCGGCATCGCTGGCGTGCCCGGCTGTCCGACGGGAGGCAGCGACGGTGTCGACTGAGCGACCGCCGCGGCCATATTGACGTGCGGCGTCGCCATCTGCTGCGGTTGCTGCGTCGGCGCTGCTGTTGGCTGCATGGCTGGGTGGTAAGGGTACTGGTGCGCGGCGTTCTGGGGCACGCCATGAGGGAACGTGCCCTGTCCCTGGTAGGGATGGTGAGGAGGAGGAGGCTGCTGGACAGGGCCATTCCACATGGGCGTCTCGTGTGGCGCATAGGCTTCCTGGTGTGGCGCGTAAAAGGGCTGCGAGGGAGACGACGGCAGCGAGGGATCATACATTGGCGGCGGCATCGCACCGCTCGCATCGGGCATTGCCGGCGAGGCCATCGTGGGCGGATACGCCGCGCCATAGTAGCCGCCGGTCTGGTAGGGAGAGTGGGGGGGAGGGTGAGGGGGAGGACCGCCGCTGCCGCCGCCGCCGCCGCCATATTGCGGCGGATGTCCATAGGGAGGATAGCCATAGGGGACCGGCGGATAGCCCGGATGACCATAGGGGTTGTAGTAGGGGTAGTGCATCATGGGCATCATGCCCGCGGCCGACGCGCCGTAAGGGTCGAATGGCATGCCACCACTGCTGGCCCCTCCCTTGTGAAAGGTCTTTTGGATATCGTTCCATGTCGCGTCGCCGTTGGCCTCTGCCGGCGCCTTCGCCTTTTGCTTGCTCTTGGTCGACGACTTGGACGAGGGGCCCGTGCGCATGTTGCCCATAAAGGCCTTGCTGGCCAACGAACCGCCCAGCGCGGTGATGAGCGCGATACCCAGACCGATCTCGGGTGACGATGCAACGGACCCGGCGTGCGGCCCATAGTATTTGCGCGCGAGCACCTCCACCAGGTAGTCGTTCTTTTTGATCGTGTCGTCATACTCTTCGATAAGCTGCTTGCTGGGCACGAGGCCGTCGGGCTTCTTAAAGAAGCTACCGACGATGCGGTTCCCAAAGAGCACGGCCGCGCGCGCAAAGTTGATCTTGTCCCGCACGGCCTGGATGTTTTGCGCGTTGGCCCGGTTGTACTGTTGGTAGTCAAATTCGTATTCCATCTCGCTCACGTGGTCGTTCATGGTGAACTCGCGCGTCAATTTGATGCCCTTTTTCTCGAGGCCCTGGAGACTGAGCAGCACCGTCTGCTTGTAGAGGCGCTTCTCACGCTCGATCTCTTCCAACATCTCGGGCGTCGGCGGCTGAGGCGCCCTGGACTGCTGCTGCTGCTGCTGTTGCTGTCCCCAATTGTCATCGTCTTGTCGGTAGGCGGCTTCCGGTGCGGGAGCGGCGCCTGTTCTCGGTGACTGTGGGTGCGCACCGCCCATGTGGGGCGACTGATGCTGCTGCTGCTGCGCGGGCATAGCCCCGTAATCGTCCCCCGCTCTGCCGACATTCTCGTCCGGATAGACGGGAATGTCCCCCGTGTGGGCGTCTTCCATGTCGCCCCACTGCGTCGGCGCATAGGACTGCTCGTAGGGCATCGGTGGGGGCGCGCCGTGCTGATCGGATGACGCGTTGGCATCGTAACCATACGCCTCCTGGTGGCCGGATTGCGGGTAATCATAGAGGGGCGCTTCGTTCGACGGCGCGGGGTGCGCGCCCAGATCGTCAATGTGAAACACATCACCTCCTCCCGCCTCGTAGGACTGACCCGCCGGCGGGCCCGGTTCGCTGTGCGCGCCTTCCCCGACCGCCATGAGAAAGGCCGAGGGCGCGTCCTCTGGTGGCCCCCACTCGCCGTGCCAAGGCTGCTCGCCATAGTGATAAGGTTCGGCTGGCCCGTATCCACCCGTTGGACCGTATGCCCCCTCTGCAGGAGCCTGCGCACCGTAATAGCCCTGGTCTCCCGATGGATGGGCGTATCCCGTTGGCTGAAAGTCCCCGTGAGGTGCCTGGCCTTGGTGGGCGTACGGATCACCCGAGCCGTAACCACCACGGCCAAACGTGTCGTACGTCGCGCCGTCCGTTGGAGCGTAGCCGTTTGTGGCGCCATAGGCATCATATCCACCACCTTCTTGCTGCTGCTGTTGTTGTTGTTGTTGTTCCTGTTGTTGCTCAGCAGGCATGCCAACCTGATCCATGAACCCGCCTTTGCCAGGGTCCGGAGCGTTTCCGTCTTGCGCCGTCGAGGGCTGTGCATCCGGCACAGATGACAATGGATCAGGGGCTATAGGAATCGGTTCAGGTTCGGCGTCCAGGTAGCGTATCTCGCCACGAGAGTAGGCAAGGGCCGGCATGGGCACTTTGCCCTTTGGTTTGTGCTGATGGTCGTAGTCAACCTTTAGAGGGTTTGCGATCACCCGGAACAATCGCGCGTCAATGTCAGCGCGACTGCCCGGTATGGCGTCGAATTCAGACACATCGCGCTCCTCGATCTCGCTCTCCTGGGCCGGGCAGTTGCGCTTGCCCCTGCGGTACTTTTTCACGTCATCATCGCCGCCGCCACCGCCGCTCGGTCTGTGGCCGCCGCCATTCGGGTACCCAAAGCCTCCCTGGTTTGGGTGAAAGGTTCCTGGAGGCGCGCGCTGTGTGTGGTGGGGGGACGCGTATCTCTGCGACGCCGTCGCACCGTGTCGCTGCTGTTGCTGCGGCTGCCGATAGTGCGTATTACGTTGCTGCTGCTGCTGCTGCTGCGCGTATGCGCGCGAATCCATCTCTGTGTATGTGTGCGCGCGTGCAAGAGTGCCTTTTCCCTAGATTACGGCGAAAAGCCTCAGATGGCGTACGCCCTTGGGCACCCTATCTGCGCGCGTGCGTACGCAACGGCACGGACACCGATACAAGGCCGCTGTGGGACGACCAGCCGCTTCTCCTTTCTCACGCAAGGATTGCACGTACAGTGCGCGCGCGCTTCTCCTGTCCAACGCACCTTTCTTTCTCTTTGTATTGATGCGCGCGCGTTTGCCGCTGGGGGGAGTGTCGTAAAGGCAAATCGTCTCTGTGCCTGATGCACCCTTTCCGTGGGACGGGCCGGAATAAAAAACAAGAGGCCACCCTCTTGCATGTGACGCGCAGGACCCCTCACCTGACACAACGCCTCCCTTGCCACTCCTATGTCTCTCTCCCCCCCCCCTCTCTGCACCTCCTCCCTCTTCCACTCTATCCCCATATCCTCTACCCAGTGATTTCTATCGCCCTCTATTCTCGTAGGGCCGCTTTGCACTTTCTCGTTGTTTTTCCTTTTTGTTTTCCATCTGTGACGGCCATGGTCCTGAACGCCTTTTGGCGGCCCTTGCCGCATACGCGCGCTGCTTGGTCTAAACACTGCGGAGAAACCGTGGCGGTGTCGGCAACGGCGGTGGCAACTGCCGTGTTGCCCCATGGCCAGCAAAGATCAGTTCAAGGCGTGCGCCGACAGAGTGTCGCCGAGACCACGATCCTTGTCCGCGCTGCACCAAAAGAGGGACCATCACACCAGTAAGATCCCTCATCCCCCGCGCTTCCCCCGCCGACTCCCGTTGACTCCCCATACCTTTGCACCTGCAAAAGAGACGTGTGCGCGCGCGCGAAAAGAGCATTCACTGGTGCAATCTCGGTAATAAAAAGTACCACGAA
>Ga0255334_1000829_pt1 | contig 18728 bp, 18 predicted proteins | sample EtOH5_35cm_T3_12_FD_202080 | JGI IMG/M metagenome (GOLD analysis project Ga0255334, IMG submission 202080) | Sandy soil microbial communities from University of British Columbia, Vancouver, Canada - EtOH5_35cm_T3_129 | ecosystem: Engineered > Artificial ecosystem > Sand microcosm > Unclassified ...
GAGGTAACGCGTTGCGGGTGTAACAGGTCGGCGCGGATGTGCGCCTCATGATCTGCTGAGCGGGCCTGCTTCTGGCAGTCCCTCTACAGCGGACTTTGGATTCTTCTGTTTCGTCCTCTCCAAGTCAAGTCGTCTATGTGCTTTATTGAACTAAGCACATGAGAAAGCAAGAAAAAACCGCTAAACAGCAACTGTGTTAGCTTCAATTGCGCAACCCAATACAAGGAAATGGCATGCGAACGTTTTTCCTGACCGTCAGCCTGCTGATTGGCATCAGTCCTCTGGGCGTGGCCGCTCAGATCTACAAATGGGTCGACGCCCAGGGCGTTACCCACTTCGACGCCCAGCCACCCCAAGGCCAGGAAGCCACCACCGTGGTCACGCCCTCCTCGCCTGCCAGCAACCAGCCCCCGCCGCCACGCAGCGGTGCCATTGGCGATCAACAGGCCATCGACAAAAAAGTGAAAAAGCAGGTCAGCGAGCAGCAAGCCCAGCTCAAGGCATTCTGCGAACAGGCGCGGACGAACCTGGCTCAACTGCAGAACAATCCGCGAATACGGGAGGATGTCGAAGGCGAGATGCGCCGCCTGACCGACCAGCAGCGGCAGGAGCGCATTAGCGAAACACAGAAACAGATTGCGGAAAACTGCCAGTAGACACCTGTAGGAGCCGAGCTTGCTCGCGATGAGGGCATAACATTCAACAGATCTGCTGACTGTTACACCGCTATCGCGAGCAAGCTCGGCTCCTACAAAAAATCGGATTCAGCGGGAGGCGGTGATCAGTAGATCAAACTCTTTGAGCAGCACCTGCAGTTGCCGATCCCTGCCTTGAACATTGCGGGCAGCGAAGACCATTTCGGCCATCTCCTGAATTCCCGAAGCGTTTGGCAAGGGCAGATCCTGCTCGAGGATCACCTTCATCCGCGGAAGGAAGATCCATTGCAGCCACTGCTCGAAATCCAGCGTATCGACCGAGAAGGGTTCGACACTGGAAAGCGCTTCGGCGGAGGGCGAGACCTCGTCCCACCAACCCTGAACCCGCAGCTCGCGCTCGATCAGCAGCAACTGTTCGGCAATCTTCGGAAAGCGCGCATCCATCACAGCGAAACCTTGGCCTTCTGACGGGCCAATGCTGCGCCAGCAGAATCACCCTGTTTCTCACGCGCCTGAGCGATCAATTCCCACAAGCTGGCTTGAAGTGCCGGACGACCATTGGCGAAGGTCAGGCCACGACGAGCAAACTGCTCGGCTTGTGGCGCATCGCCTTGAGCCATACGCACCTGGGCCAGACGATAAAGCACTTGCGGCTCACGCGGCGCAACACGCTGGGCGCGCTCGAGACTGGAGGAAGCACCGTTGAGATCACCGCTCGCCTGTTGCTGCTGAGCGGTAGTCAGCAAGGCCAGAACCGGACCGTCCAATTGCTCGTCGGCAGACAAGCCACCGGAGTTCGCCGAAGGAATCCCGCTCGGCGTCGACGGCATGCTGTAGCTGCCCTGATTGACCGGTGCCGACTGGACCGGCGAGGTATCGATCGGCCCCGGGGTAATCGGGCCTGGCGTGATCGGCGCAGTGCTGATCGGTGCCGACGTCACTGCGCCACCACCTGGCACCATCACGACGACGCCGGTATCACCTTGTGGAATCGCCTGAGTCTGGGCTTGCGCAGGACGTTTAGTCGTCGTCTGACGGAAACCGCCATTCGCCGAAATCCGTTCACTGTTCGAAACGGCGCTACCGGAATCCACAACCGGAATCGACCCGCGTTGTACGGAGGAGCAACCGCTGAGCAAAGCCACGGCGGTAACCGCTGGAATCAACCACTTGTTCACTTGAAACCCTCTTTGCTTAATTCATCCAGCCCTTGACCCAATCCATCACCGTTTCGCCGGAAACAGGGCTTTCGCCACCGCAAGCAGCACCGGGAGGCGGTTCGCTGCCGCGAATATACGGCATCTGCACCGCACCTGGGCAGTTGGCATCAGAGCCTTGTCCGGTACGCGAATCGACCCAGGCCTGAACAATGTTGTCTGGCTGCGGCATGTCCAGCGGCAACGGATCGGCCTTGCGCATGAAACTGGTCCAGACCTGCAACGCACCGGTGGCGCCGGTGAACGGCGTCTTGCCGTTGTCATCGCGCCCCAGCCAGACCACTGCCAGCAGGTCCTGACTGAAACCGGCGAACCAGCTGTCCCGCGAATCGTTACTGGTACCGGTCTTGCCGGCCAGGGTCAGGGTTTTCGGCAACACGTTGTAAACCGAACTACCGGTACCTTCACGCATGACCCGCTGCATGGCGCTCTGGATCAGGTAAATGGAGGCCGGATCGAAACGCTGCTGAATCTGGAACGGATAACGCTTGAGCGGTTCGCCTTCAGCGGTCAATACGCTACGGATCCCGCGCATCGGCGTATTGAAACCACCGTTGGCCAGGGTCTGGTACATCGTCGCCACTTCAATCGGGGTCAGACCGCCAGCCCCCAGTAGCATCGACGGGAACGCCGGGAATTCGCGACTCACACCAAGACGCGCCAGGGTCTTCAGGACATTCGGCACGCCCACCGCCAAACCGAGACGCGCGGTCGACAGGTTGTAGGAGTGCGCCAGGCCCTGATACAGAAATACGGTGCCATGGGAACGGCGATCGTAGTTCTGGGGTTTCCAGACTTGACCGTCCGCGCCTTTGACCGAGAAGGAATCGTCCGACAGCCAACTGGTCAATGTGTACTGGCTCGGCTTCTCAAGGGCTGTCAGATAAACCGCCGGCTTGATCAAAGAGCCGATCGGTCGCACAGCATCCAGCGCACGGTTGAAGCCGGCAAAACTCGCCTGACGACTGCCGATCATGGCCTGGACCTCACCGGTTTCCGGGTTGGTCACGACCATGGCCGCTTCAACCTCATCGGAACCCTTGCGCCCGGCGAGTCTCTTGAAGGTGTCGTTGACCGACGCCTCGGCTTTCATCTGCAGGATCGGGTCGAAACTGGTGAAGATCCGCAGACCTTCTTCGGTCAAGTCTTCGTCGCGATAGTCTTCACGCAGCTGACGCTTGACCAGATCGAGGAAGCCGGGGAACGAGCTGTCCGCCAGCTTGCCGCGAGTCGTCACACCCAGTGGCATTTGCTTCGCGGCAGCGACCTGCTCGGCGGTGGCAACACCTTGCTGCTCAAGTACATCGAGTACCAGATTACGCCGCTCAAGCGCCCGTTCAGGGTTGCGACGCGGGTTGTAATAGGACGGCCCCTTGACCATGCCCACCAGCATTGCGACTTGATGCAGTTTCAGTTCGGACAACGGTTGCCCGAAGAAAAACTGGCTTGCCAAGCCAAAGCCATGCACTGCGCGCTGGCCATCCTGACCGACGAACACTTCGTTGAGGTAAGCCTCAAGGATTTCTCGCTTGTCGTAATGCAGCTCAAGCAACATCGCCATCATGGCTTCGGTGAGTTTACGGGTCAGGCTGCGTTCGCTGGTCAGGTAGAAATTCTTGACCAACTGTTGCGTCAGCGTACTGCCGCCCTGGGTCATCTTGCCGCCAGAGGTGTTGACGTAGACGGCGCGGGCAATCGACTTGGGCGACACGCCCCAATGGCTATAGAAATCCCGGTCTTCCACAGCGACCAGGGTTTCCAACAGATAGGGCGGGACCTGATCGATCTTGATCAGAATGCGATCTTCGAGGTTTTTCGGGTAAATCCCGCCGATCAGCAGCGGCTCAAGGCGCACCACAGAAAGCTTCGAACCGTTGGTCGCCGAAAGTTCGGCCACGTAGTCGCCGGAGAACCGCACGCGCACAGGCTGGGGTTTCTCCAGGCCTTCGTAGAACTGGAAGCCACGGGTATTCAAGTCGACAGTGTTGCCACTGACCGCCGCCGCACCGGGGCCATTGCTCACGGCCTCGCGTCGGTAGCCCAAGGCGTCGAGCTCGGTGAGGAAGTCTTCCTTGCTCAACTTTTGGCCGGTAAACAGCTCCAGCGGGCGCGCGTACACCTTGGCCGGGATGGTCCAGCGCTTGCCGGAGAACTTCTCCTGGACGATCGCGTCGAGGTAAACCGCGAACCCGGCCAGCACCACAAGGCCGACCAGACTGAGTTTAAGGGCCCAGCCCAGCCAGGGGCGCAGGCCCTTGGAAGGTGGTTTTTTGGGGGTGCGGGGGGATCGAGTACGAGTCATGGCGGCGGATTATACGCACTTTATTCAGACTCAACAGGAGCCCTCTGAGGTTTGCGTCAGACGGACTTGCGGCCATAATGACGGCCGTGAATTTCCCCCAGACTCTGAAGGATCGCTTGTGAGCCAATCCCTGATCGCTGCCCTGCAAAACCCAGCCCTCTACCCGCATCCCGTAGACGGGTTCCAGGTCATCGAAACCCATATTTCCTGGGTAATCCTCACCGGTCCCTTTGCTTATAAAGTGAAGAAGCCAGTGAATTTCGGCTTCCTGGATTTCACCAACCTCGACGCTCGCAAGCATTTTTGCGGGGAGGAGCTGCGTCTTAACCAGCGCCTGACCAACGATTTGTACCTCGAAGTATTGCCAATCACCGGCAGCGCCGAAGCCCCACAACTGGGCGGCGAGGGTCCAGTCGTCGATTACGCACTGAAAATGCGTCAATTCCCACAGAGCGGGTTACTCAGCACCCTACAAGCCAATGGTGAATTGACCACCACGCACATCGACGAGATGGCCGCGCAGATCGCCCAATTCCACCTCAACGCGCCGAAAGTGCCTGCCGAACACGAAGCCGGCACGCCGGAAAGCGTGATGGCACCGGTACGCCAGAACTTCGAACAGATCCGCCCGTTCCTCAGCGACAAGGCCGATCTGCTGCAACTGGATGCGCTGCAAGCCTGGGCCGAAAGCAGCTTCGAACGCCTCAAGCCACTGTTCGCCCAGCGCAAGGCCGAAGGTTTCATCCGCGAATGCCACGGTGACATCCACTTGGGCAACGCCACCGTGATCGACGGCAAGGTCGTGATCTTCGACTGCATCGAGTTCAACGAACCGTTCCGCTTCACCGACGTTTATGCCGACACCGGCTTCCTGGCGATGGACCTGGAAGACCGTGGCCTGAAGAGCCTGGCGCGCCGCTTCATCAGCCAGTACCTGGAATTGACCGGCGATTACCAGGGCCTTGAGTTGCTGAACTTCTATAAAGCCTACCGCGCACTGGTTCGCGCCAAGGTCAGCCTGTTCAGCATGCCGGCCGAGGCCGACCCGGTGCAGCGAGCCACCACCCTGCGTCAGTACCGCAATTACGCCAACCTGGCGGAAAGCTACAGCACCATTCCTTCGCGCTTCATGGCCATCACCCACGGTGTTTCTGCCGTCGGCAAGAGCCACGTGGCCATGCGTCTGGTGGAAGCATTGGGCGCCATTCGCCTGCGTTCCGATGTAGAGCGCAAACGTCTGTTCGGCGAGCAAACCGTGCCAAACGACCCTCAGGCCGGCATCTATAGCGCCGACGCCAGTGCCGCCACTTACACCCGCCTGCATAAAGTTGCCGCTGTGATCCTGCGCGCGGGCTTCCCCGTGGTGATCGATGCGACGTACCTCAAGCGCGACCAGCGTGACGGCGCAGCGAAAATCGCCGAAGCCACCGGCGCGCCATTCCTGATCCTCGATTGCAATGCGCCGCAAGCGGTGATCGAGACCTGGCTGGCCCTGCGTCAGGCAGACAAAAAGGACCCGTCCGACGCCAACCTGGCGGTTATCGAAGCCCAGCAAGCCACTCGCGAGGCTCTGACGCCAGCAGAGATTCTGTGCAGCAAACGCGTTCAGACCAATGAAAGCGGAACCCTCGACACCGTCATTGCGCAGATTCGCCAGCGCCTGCCGGGGCTGTAAGCAACTATTTCAGCCGTGAAGCCTTCGCCGGCTTCACGGCTGCCAAATAGTGGCACTATACTGGCGTCATAAAACCAACAGGTGATCTGACATGAGCCAGCCGAAACTTCTCGATACCCCGCTTTATGCTTTGCTGCACAAAGACGACATCACTGGCTTCAACAACGAGCGGCCAAAAGACGGACCTATCGACATGGTCGGTGGCGATTTCCGGGGGCTGGACCTGCGTGAACTGAACGCCGACGGCGTCGACTTTACCGATGCCTATTTCCGCTCCGCCGACTTGCGCGGCATCGACTTTCGCAACGCCTCCCTGGAAGGCGCGAGCCTTGCTCACGCACAGATCTCCGGCGCCTACTTCCCGCCAGAGCTGAGTGCTGACGAGATCCTGATGTCGATGAATTTCGGTACACGCCTGCGTTATCGCACCCGCTAGTACCCGCATCGCCTCCCCAATTTGACACGATCCCTGTGCGAGCTTGCTCCCACAGAGATTGCGTTGCCTGCCTCTACTGCACTCGCAGACATTTCCTCTCTCTCCAGACATCTGCTTCTTAGAAGCTTTTGCGTCGAAACCGACCAAACAATCACGCTTTTCCTACTGATGGCTACACTCCTGAGAAGCTCGCCCACGCACCGTTCGGCCGTCGCAAGGAGGCTTGATGAATGATGAACTGCAGCACCTGAAGAATCTTGGCAAGACGTCGGCGCAATGGCTGCATGCCGTGGGCATCCACAGCGCCTCGGACTTGCGTCGCCTGGGGGCGGTGGATGCTTATCGGGCCGTGCGCACGCGCGGGTTTCGGGCGTCCAAGGTGTTGTTATATGCCATCGAAGGTGCCCTGATGGATGTGCACTGGAATGACATTCCCGCCGAGCGCAAGGACGCCTTGAACAAACAGCTGGAAGCTATCTCGTCACGTCACAAAAACTGAACGGACGCAGCAGCCATGTACCTACTTGGGGAACAACCGGCTTACGCCGACGCGCTGATCAACCGACTGCAACATATTCCCGTCCGGCTGCTGGAAGGTTTGATGCCCTGCGGACCGAGCCTGGAATTTTCAGCCGTCGATGATCTGGCCGTCCTGTTACCCGGCAATCAACTTTTTGTGCTGGACAATGGCCTGCTGCATGGATGCATCGACGATCGGGCATTGTTCTATCTGCACGAGGGCGATCTGATCGGCTTGCGTCAGGGCACGGAACTGCCGCGTTGCCGCTTTCGCAGCGATAACCCTTTGGCACTGACGCCATATCTGCGATCCGAGGTTTTTCAGCATATCTACGCCGACCCGGAGCGTTCGGAGTTGTTTCTTCAATACATGGCCGGTCAGTCCGCTCTGCTGTCCGATGCCGTCGCCCGCTTGAAACTACCCGAGTTTCGAAGCACCAATGGCTTTCAGCGCGTGGCCAGTGGCGAAGTATTGATCCGCCAGGGCGATGAACCGGATCAGGTGTTTGTCATCATTGATGGCCACGCCGAAGCCTTTGTCGACGGCCACAAAGTCGGCGATATACCCAAGGACGAGATTTTTGGCGCCATGGCGGTATTCACTGGCGAGAAGCGTAACGCCAGTGTGATCACCAGCGAGCCCAGCACTGTCATGTTGATCCCCAAAGACCAGTTTCTCAGCCTGACCCAAAGCAATCCGAAGATCGCTCATAGCCTGATTGCGAGCATGGCCCGACATATCGACCTGCTGAACAAGCAGATCATTCTGATGAGTTCGCGCAAGCGAACAGGCTAAAACCAATGATTACGGGCGTTTCAAGCGAACGGTCAGCGCATTTCAAAGAACTGAAAAATCAGCGGTTGACTTGGTAATGAGAATCGATATGATTAGCGCATCCGGTCGCGAGACTGGTCGATATTTGAAAAGCCCTTGGTTCGGACTCTCAGATATCTCCTCATCAGGCTAATCACGGTTATTTGACCCGGCTCTTGCCGGGTCTTTTTTTGCCTGGAGAAAAGTCGTTCGATCACTTGCCAAATTGCTTACGCATTTGCGCGCAGTAATCCTGGGGCGGCGTGGCAGGCGTGTACCAGACGTAATCCGCCATGGCCGGTGTGACCTCGCTGCCCTGCTCCGCCAGCATCAACACCGCAGGCGCCTGGGGCTCACCCAGATCAAGCACATGAATCGGCGCGCCGACATCCTTGCGCGCATGGTAAGCGCCGGCAAACAGCAGTGAAGGCGTGGGTGCCGCCAGCAGGCGTTCGGCCATCCGTCGGTCACGTTGCTGCTGGACCGCCAGCATCGCCGGCATCTGCGATGTCGGCAGCAGGCCACAGTGGGATTCGCTGACTTGCTTCAGCAACTCGTCCTTCACTGACGCTGCGTTGGAGCGCGAACCGCTCAATGTCGGAGGGTTGGCGTAAACGGCACGGACTTCAAGCATGTCCAGATTGGCTGCCAGCAACGGGTATGGCTGGGACAGCGCGAAGCGAACGATCGGCCCGTACAGATTCCAGTCCCAGCCAGACTGCCAGGCCAATGCACCGGGCAAATCCGCTGGCGGTGTCGAGGTGCGACGAACGTCATCGACACGCGGCTGTTGATCCGGCGTGAGCATCTCCAGCAGCAGACTGCCTTGAGGTCGCCGCTGACCCAGCGACTGCAATAACCACAGCTGCAGCTCATGGTGATCGCGATTGTCATGTTGCTCGCCCACGATCAGCCGTGAAGACTTCTCCAACCGTTCAATCAGTTCCTCTGCCGTGAGGGCCTGATCGCTGCGCAAGTCCCGGATCTCGCCGACAACCGGTGGTGGAGTCGAAACATGCTGACAGGCACTCAGCAACAGCAAGGCCAGCATCAAAATCCCACGCATGTTTTCACTCCATAAAAAACTCAGCGGGCGATGATCAGCGGATGCCCACGCTCCGGGTGCTGCTGCACCAGCACTTCCAGCCCGAACACGGCCTTGAGTGGCTCAGGGCGCAACACCTGCTCCGGAGTATCGAGCGCCACAGGGCGCCCGCCTTCGAGCAGTAACAGGCGATCACAATAGCGCGCTGCCAGGTTCAGATCATGCAGGATCACCAGCACCGCCGCGCCTCTATTGGCGAACTCGCGTACAGCTTGCAACGTGGTGTGCTGATGAAGCGGGTCGAGCATCGACGTTGGCTCATCGAGCAACAACGTTTGCCCTGCTTCGCCCGGCCAGAGCTGCGCCAGAACCCGCGCCAGATGCACCCGCTGACGTTCGCCACCGGACAAAGCCAGATAACTGCGGCCACTCAAATGTTCGGCATCGGCTGCGTGTAATGCAGCGGCGACGATCTCGTCATCGCGGACCCGACCGCTTTGATGGGGCAAGCGGCCCATGCCGACCACCTCTTCGACACGAAAAGCGAAGTCCAGGGTCGACACCTGCGGCAATACCGCCAAACGCTGCGCTCGCGACGTCCCCGTCCAGTCGCTCAGCTCGCGCTCGTCGAGCCTGACGCTGCCCTGATGAGCCCGCAACTCGCCGCACAAGGCGCCGAGCAAAGTGCTTTTGCCGGCGCCATTGGGCCCCAGCACGCCGAGAACTTCGCCCGGTTTGAGCTCAAGCGTGATGTCCGTCAGGACAATCTTGGGGCCCCGACGGATTTGCAGATTTTGCGTTCGCAACATCAGGCACGCCCTCTGAGCAATAAATACAGAAAGAACGGCGCACCGATGAAAGCCGTGACGATCCCGATCGGCAATTCGGCCGGCGCCAGGGCCAGTCGCGCCACCAGATCGGCAAACAACAGAAGGCTGGCACCGGCCAATACTGACGCTGGCAACAGCACACGATGATCCGGCCCGGCCAGCAGTCGCACCAGATGCGGCACCACCAGACCAACAAACCCGATCATCCCCGCCGCGGCCACCGCAGCACCGACACCCAACGCCGTGCAGAACACCAACTCACGCTTGAGCCGTTCGACGTCGATGCCCAGGTGACCCGCCTCCGACTCACCCAGCAACAACGCATTCAAGGCCTTGGCCCGGCGTGGCAGCCACAGCGCCACGCCGGCACTGATCAGCAGTAACGGCCAGAGCCGCGAATAGCTGGCGCCATTGAGGCTGCCCAGGTTCCAGAACGTCAGGGTGCGCAGCGTCGCGTCATCCGCCAGATAGGTGAACAGCCCCACGGCGGAACCGGCCAGCGCAGTCAACGCAATACCGGCCAGCAGCATGGTCGCGACATGGGTCTGCCCGTTGCGCCGGCCCAGTCGATACACCAACGCGGTCACGCCGAGCCCGCCGAGAAACGCGCACAGCGATAACACATACGGCCCGAAGGATTCAGGCAGACCGCCGAACACAGAACCACCGACGATCGCAATGGCCGCGCCCAATGCCGCACCGCTGGAGACGCCGACCAGCCCCGGATCGGCCAAAGGATTACGAAACAACCCCTGCATCGCCACACCGGACAATGCCAACACCCCGCCCACGGCCAGGCCCAACAAGGTTCGCGGCAAGCGAATCTGCCCCAGGATCAGCTCAGCCTGTTCCAGCCCGTCGGGCGCAATCGGTACACCCACCAGCCGCAGGGCTGCACGCAAGGTGTCGAACAACGGCAAGCTCACCGGTCCAAGCGCCAATGACAACCAGATGGCCAACACACACAGCAGGATCAGACCAATGAACAAAGCACGGGGTTTAACCAGGATGGTCATTGGCCGGCCGAATCGGGGTAAAAGGCGTCAGACAGTTTTTTCATCGCATCGGGTAGCCGCGGCCCCAAGCCCCCGACCAACAAGGTCGGATCAAGCTCCATGACTCGCCCGTCCTTGGCTGCGCGGGTCGAGGACAGGATAGGGTTCTCCTTGAACAACGCCGCACGGGCTGCATCGCCGGTCAGTGCGCGATCGGCAAACACCAGCACCTCAGGATCCAGGCTGACCAGGGATTCGACAGAGAAGGGTTTGTAGCCGGTATGCGTGGCCAGATTGTGTCCGCCGGCCTGTTGCAGCAACCAATCGGCGGCGGTGTCCTTGCCAGCGATGAGCGGTTTGCCGCCCGCGTGGCCAAGCAACAACAGCACGCCGGGAGATTTTCCTTTCAACTGCGCCCGAGTGACCCGGATCTTTTGCTGATCGAGTTGCTGTTGATAAGCCTGGAACACCTGTGAGGCCTGATCGTCAGCGCCAAGCAATTTGCCCAGACGCTGCAAATTGCCCTGCAACGTCGGCAGGTCCGGCTGGGCCGAGAACAGTTCGACCTGCACACCCGCACTACGAACCTGCGAAAGTACCGGTGGCGGTCCCGTTTCCTCGGTACCGACCAGTATCTGCGGGCGTAAGCTCAAGATGCCCTCCGCCGACAGCTGCCGCTGATACCCGATGCTCGGCAATGCCTTGAGCGATTCCGGGTGCTGACTGGTGGTGTCGACACCGACCAGTTTCGACTCACCGCCCAGCGCGCTGATCCATTCCGATAAAGCTCCCCCGGCACTGACCCAACGTTGTGGCGACTCGGCCGCTGCGGCGTGGTAGCTGACGAAGAATCCGACACAGAGCGCAGCAACGCGGGTACTCCGGCGCATAAACAGCTTCCTTTAAGGGTTTTCCCGGGCATTGAAATGACAGGCCACGTATCCTTGGCGCCTGGCATCTGTACCCGAAGGGCAAGGCGGCCATTTGATAATTGTTTGCATTTGAACGTCAAGCTCGGACATATCCAGTCACGAGCCGCCGGACTTGAGGATAGACATGAAGTTTCTTTGTGCAGGCGTTGAGCTGGCCGATGCCAGCAGTCGCGGCTTCGACATCGACGGCCAGAAGCTCTTTGCCGTGCGCCGTGGCGGCCAGGTTTACGTCTACATCAATCGCTGCCCGCACCGTGGCGTCGGACTGGAATGGAAACCCGACCAGTTTCTCGACCCCAGCAACAGCCTGATCCAGTGCGCGACCCACGGCGCACTGTTTCTGATCGAAGACGGCGAATGCGTCGCCGGTCCTTGCGCTGGTCAGTCTCTGACCACCGTCGCCTGCCGCGAAGACGAGCAAGGGATCTGGGTCAGTCTTTAGCCGTTGAGCAACACCTCCAGACGCCGATCGACCACCATTTCTTCGTGGGTCAACCGCACGCCATAGGCCAGCACCTCGACTCCGCATGCCACCGCTTCACGCAAAGCGTCGGCGTAGGCCGAATCGATTTCTTTTGCAGGACGCACAGCGTCGATGCCGGTGAGATTGACGCAATACAACTGCACCGCACGAATTCCGTCCCGGGCCAAATGCGCCAATTCGCGCAAATGCTTGGCCCCGCGCTGGGTCACTGCATCGGGAAATGCCGCTACCAGCGAACCGTCGAAGCCCAGCGTGACACTTTTGACTTCGACATACGCCGGCCCGCTCGAGTAATCGAGGCGGAAATCGATGCGACTCCTCTCCTGACCGTAGGCCACTTCGCGCTTCAGCTCGGTAAAGCCGTTGAGTTCAGTGATGACACCCGCTCGCAACGCTTCTTCGATCAAGCCGTTGGCTCGCCCGGTGTTCACGCAAAACAAGCGCCCCTGCGGGGTTTCGCCGACTTCCCAGGTACCGGGCAACTTGCGCTTGGGGTCATTGGAACGGCTGAACCAGACCTGCCCGCCTTCGACCTGGCAATTGAGCATCGAGCCGGTGTTGGGGCAGTGAATGGTCAACAACTCGCCGCTAACGGTTTCGATGTCGGCGAGAAAACGCTTGTAACGACGAATCAAACGGCCTTCTTCGAGGGGAGGATGAAAACGCATCAGCCTTGCCAGCTCTTCAAGCCGCGCGCAATCCGCTCGACCGCTTCCTGTAGGCGCGCAAGACTTTGGGTGTAGGCAAACCGCACATGATGGCCGGCCTGATAACGACCGAAGTCCAGACCCGGAGTAATCGCCACGTGTTCGGTTTCGAGGAAATGTCGGCAGAACGCGAAGGCATCGCCGCCGAACTTGCTGATATCGGCATACAAGTAGAACGCGCCTTCAGGCTCAACGGCGATACCAAAGCCCAACTCTCGCAGTGCTGGCAGCAGGAAATCCCGACGACGGCCGAATTCGGCGCGGCGTTCTTCCAGAATGCTGATCGTGGCCGGTTCGAAGCAGGCCAGAGCGGCGTGCTGAGCCATGCTCGGGGCGCTGATGTAGAGGTTCTGGGCGAGCTTTTCCAGTTCACCGACCGCCGCTTCAGGCGCCACCAGCCAACCCAGTCGCCACCCCGTCATGCCGAAATACTTTGAAAAACTATTCAGTACAAAGGCACTGTCATCGACTTCCAGCACGCTGGCCGCATCAGTGCCGTAGGTCAGGCCATGATAGATCTCGTCTACCACCAGATGACCGTGACGCTCCTTGATCGCGGCAGACAGGCCCGCCAGTTCATCGCGGGTCAGGATCGTCCCGGTCGGATTGGCTGGCGAAGCCACCAGGGCGCCGACGCTGTCGTGGTCCCAGTGGCGGGCAATCAGTTCCGGCGTCAGCTGATAGCGCACGTCCGGGCCAACAGGAACAAGCTGCGCGGCGCCTTCCACCAGCCGCAAAAAGTGCCGGTTGCACGGGTATCCCGGGTCCGCCAGCAGCCAGTGCTTGCCCGGATCCACCAACAAGGCGCTGGCTAACAGCAGCGCACCGGAACCGCCAGGCGTGATGAGGATTCGTTGCGGGTCGATGTTCAAACCGTAACGTTGCTGATAAAAACCGGAAATGGCCTCACGCAACTCGGGAATGCCACGCGCGGCGGTGTAACGGGTCTTCCCCGCCGTCAATGCGGCCTGGCCGGCCTGAATGATCGGCTCGGCGGTGGTGAAGTCGGGTTCGCCGATTTCCAGGTGGATCACGTCGTGACCAGCGGCTTGCAGTTCATTGGCCCGCGCCAGCAGCGCCATGACATGGAAAGGTTCGATCGCGCGACTGCGGGCACTGTAGGACTGAGCCATTAGCCTTCCTTCAACAGGGAAAAAAACCAATTCTACCCAAGCACAGGAACGAGCGAGAACCTAAAGCGGTCAGACCGTTATAACGCTGGTCTCAAACGACTCAAGCGTGTGTCTCAGGTTTGACTAAAATCAATAATTGATCAGGTCTCCAGCGCCACCAGACAAGGCTTTGCAATCATTTGCAAGCACCGCGGGCCACTACCTCGACATCCGGGAGTAGCGCGGCCCGATTTGATCTGGTAAGTTCGCCCGCTTGCAGCCGCAGGGCCGGCAGGTGTCGGTGATGGAGCAATCCTGCGCAATGGATTACAAGAGTAGAGGCGGTCTATTTCATGTCCACCCAAGCAAAGCAACAACAGAACCAGTCGATCAGCGGCTTCGAACCCTACAAAGAAGTGAAGGGCGAGGAGTACATGGGCAAGCCCATGCGCGCTCACTTCACCAAGATCCTGAATAAGTGGAAACAGGACTTGATGCAGGAAGTCGACCGTACTGTTGATCACATGAAAGACGAAGCGGCCAACTTCCCGGACCCGGCAGACCGTGCCAGCCAGGAAGAAGAATTCAGCCTCGAGCTGCGTGCCCGTGACCGCGAGCGCAAGTTGATCAAAAAGATCGACAAGACGCTGCAACTGATCGAAGACGAAGAATATGGCTGGTGCGAGTCCTGCGGCGTCGAAATCGGCGTCAAGCGACTGGAAGCCCGCCCTACCGCCGACATGTGCGTTGACTGCAAGACCCTGGCGGAAATCAAGGAAAAGCAAGTCGGCAAGTAATCTCGACTTGAACGAAAAACGGAGCGTGCGAACGCTCCGTTTTTGTTTCTGACATTCGCCACGGCGAGCCCTCCTGTGGGAGCGAGCCTGCTCGCGATTGCGGTGTGTCAGTCAACGAATGTGTTGTATGTGAAACCGCTATCGCGAGCAGGCTCACTCCCACAGGGACTCGCGCACGACCAGAGATGTAACATTCGTCCATGACCGCCACGACTTCCACTCCCTACATCGGGCGCTTCGCCCCCACGCCCAGTGGCCATCTGCATTTCGGTTCGCTGGTCGCAGCGCTGGCCTCATACCTCGACGCGCGCTCGGTGGGTGGCCGCTGGCTGATGCGCATGGAAGATCTCGATCCTCCCAGGGAAGAGCCCGGCGCTCAAGCGGCGATCCTCAAAGCCCTGGAAAGCTATGGTTTCGAGTGGGATGGCGAAGTGGTCCGACAGAGTGACCGGCACGATGCCTATGCCGAAGTCCTCAATCGCCTGTTCAATCAGGGCCTGGCCTACGCGTGCACTTGCTCGCGCAAACAATTGGAGCCGTATCACGGGATTTACCCGGGCTTTTGCCGCAACGCCGGTCATGACACTAAAGATGCAGCGATTCGCCTGCGTGTCCCCGAGCTGGAATATCACTTCATCGACCGGGTGCAAGGCGAATACCGCCAACACCTGGGCCGGGAAGTCGGCGATTTCGTGATTCGTCGCCGCGACGGGCTTTACGCCTATCAATTGGCGGTGGTGCTGGACGACGCCTGGCAAGGCATTACCGATATCGTCCGCGGCGCCGACCTGCTCGACTCCACGCCGCGCCAGCTCTACTTGCAAGAACTGCTTGGCCTGCCGCAACCGCGCTATCTGCATATCCCGCTGATCACCCAGCCCGATGGCCACAAGCTCGGCAAGTCCTATCGTTCGCCGCCGCTGACCGAAGATCAGGCAACCCCCTTGTTGCTGCGTGCATTGCGCGCACTGGGGCACAATCCCGGTGCCGAACTGGCTTACGCCACCCCACGGGAAGTGTTGAACTGGGGCATCGCCCACTGGGATGTCGTGTTGATCCCGCGCACACTCAACCTGCCCGAAGCACAACTACAGTGATCACACTTGCAGTGGCGCGCCCATCCGTTACCATCGCCGCACGTTTTCGGGCACGCGCATAAAAAAGAGAGGCCGGGATGTACATCTATCGCTTGGTCCTGCTCCTGGTAGTGGGGATTTATCTGTTCTCCCCGGCCATCATGGATTGGTGGATCGACGCCACTGGCGCCTGGTATCGCCCTTATCTGCTCTGGCTGATTCTGATCGTCGTGACCTTCATCCTGCAGAGCCAAAAAGATGCCGATGAGCTTTAGCCTGACCCAGATGATCCTGATCAGCGCCGCCTACCTGGCGGTGCTGTTCGGCGTAGCCTGGGTGAGCGAACGGGGCATGATCCCCCGGGCGATCATTCGCCACCCGCTGACGTACACCCTGTCGCTGGGCGTGTATGCCAGTGCGTGGGCGTTTTACGGCACGGTGGGCCTGGCCTATCAATACGGCTACGGATTTTTGTCCAGCTATCTGGGCGTCTCCGGCGCGTTTCTGCTGGCGCCGGTGCTTTTGTATCCGATCCTGAAAATCACCCGCACGTATCAGCTGTCGTCGCTGGCCGATCTGTTCGCCTTCCGCTTCCGCAGCACCTGGGCCGGCGCACTGACCACGATCTTCATGCTGATCGGCGTGCTGCCGCTGCTGGCGTTGCAGATTCAGGCGGTGGCCGACTCCATCGGCATCCTCACCCGCGAGCCGGTGCAACATCGCGTGGCCCTGAGCTTCTGCGCACTGATTACGCTGTTCACGATTTTCTTCGGCTCGCGGCACATTGCGACGCGGGAGAAACACGAAGGCCTGGTGTTCGCGATTGCCTTTGAATCGGTGATCAAGCTGATCGCCATCGGCGGTGTTGGCTTGTATGCGTTGTACGGCGTATTCGACGGCCCGCAACAGCTGGAACTGTGGCTACTGCAAAACCAGACCGCCCTCGCCGCTTTGCACACGCCATTGCAAGAAGGTCCATGGCGCACGCTGCTGCTGGTGTTCTTCGCTTCGGCGATTGTGATGCCGCACATGTACCACATGACGTTTACCGAAAACCTCAACCCGCGCTCGCTGGTCAGCGCGAGCTGGGGCTTGCCACTGTTTCTGCTGTTGATGAGCCTGGCGGTTCCGCTGATTCTCTGGGCCGGGCTGAAACTCGGCGCCACCACCAACCCGGAATACTTCACGCTGGGCATTGGCATCGCCGCCAACAACAAAGCCCTGGCGCTATTGGCCTATGTCGGTGGCTTGTCGGCGGCCAGCGGCTTGATCATTGTCACCACCCTGGCCCTGTCCGGGATGGCACTGAACCATTTGGTGCTGCCGCTCTATCAGCCGCCGGCCGAAGGCAATATCTACCGCTGGTTGAAGTGGACCCGCCGGGCGCTGATCGTCGCGATCATCATGGCCGGTTACGGTTTCTACCTGCTGCTGGGCGCGGAGCAGGATCTGGCGAATCTGGGCATCGTCGCCTTCGTCGCCACTCTGCAATTCCTGCCGGGCGTGCTGTCGGTACTGTACTGGCCGACCGCCAACCGCCGCGGTTTCATCGCCGGTTTGCTCGCGGGGATTCTGGTGTGGCTGGTAACCATGCTGCTGCCGCTGGTCGGCAATCTGCAGGGTTTCTACATACCGCTGCTGAACATGATCTACGTGCTGGACGACACCAGTTGGCACATGGCGGCGATCGCCTCGCTGGCGGCCAACGTGCTGATGTTCACCCTGATCTCGCTGTTCACCAACGCCAGCAGCGAAGAAGCCAGCGCCGCCGAAGCCTGCGCCGTGGACAACGTGCGTCGGCCGCAACGCCGCGAACTGCACGCCGCCTCCCCCCAGGAATTCGCCACACAGCTTGCCAAGCCCCTGGGCGCCAAGGCTGCGCAGAAAGAAGTCGAACAGGCCCTGCGCGACCTCTATCTGCCTTTCGATGAGCGCCGGCCTTACGCCTTGCGCCGCTTGCGCGACCGTATCGAAGCCAACCTTTCTGGCCTGATGGGGCCGAGTGTGGCGCAGGACATGGTCGAGACATTCCTGCCTTATAAGGCCGGCGGCGAAAACTACGTCACCGAAGACATCCACTTCATCGAAAGTCGCCTCGAGGATTACCACTCGCGCCTGACCGGGCTTGCCGCCGAACTCGATGCCCTGCGCCGCTATCACCGCCAGACCCTGCAGGAATTGCCGATGGGCGTTTGCTCGCTGGCCAAGGATCAGGAAATCCTCATGTGGAACAAAGCCATGGAGGAGCTGACTGGCATTGCCGCACAGCGTGTGGTCGGTTCGCGGCTGAGCACCATTGCCGATCCCTGGAAAGAGCTGCTGCAAGGCTTCATCAATCTGCCGGACGAGCATTTGCACAAACAGCACCTGGCCCTCGACGGCCAGACCCGCTGGCTGAACCTGCACAAAGCCGCGATCGATGAACCGTTGGCCCCGGGTAACAGCGGCCTGGTGCTGCTGGTGGAAGACCTGACCGAAACCCAGATGCTCGAAGACAAACTGGTGCACTCCGAGCGCCTGGCCAGCATCGGTCGACTCGCCGCCGGTGTGGCCCATGAAATCGGCAACCCGATCACTGGCATCGCCTGTCTGGCGCAGAACCTGCGCGAAGAGCGCGAAGAAGACAGCGAACTGAAGGAAATCAGCGGGCAGATCCTGGAGCAGACCAAACGCGTGTCGCGCATCGTTCAGTCGCTGATGAGCTTCGCCCACGCCGGCAGTCATCAGCACAGCGACGAGCCCGTCTGTCTGGCCGAAGTGGCCCAGGATGCCATCGGTTTGCTGGCCCTGAACCGACGTAATTTCGAAGTGCAGTTCTACAACCTGTGCGATCCCGATCACTGGGTCGAAGGCGACCCGCAGCGACTTGCGCAAGTACTGATCAACCTGCTCTCAAACGCCCGCGACGCCTCGCCTCCCGGCAGTGCGGTGCGGGTCAAAAGCGAAGCCGGCGAGCACACGGTCGACTTGATCGTGGAAGACGAAGGCAGCGGTATTCCGAAGAACATCATGGATAGATTGTTCGAACCTTTCTTCACCACCAAGGATCCTGGCGAAGGCACCGGTCTGGGCCTTGCACTGGTCTATTCCATCGTTGAAGAGCATTATGGACAAATCACCATCGACAGCCC
>Ga0255334_1000831_pt1 | contig 18716 bp, 29 predicted proteins | sample EtOH5_35cm_T3_12_FD_202080 | JGI IMG/M metagenome (GOLD analysis project Ga0255334, IMG submission 202080) | Sandy soil microbial communities from University of British Columbia, Vancouver, Canada - EtOH5_35cm_T3_129 | ecosystem: Engineered > Artificial ecosystem > Sand microcosm > Unclassified ...
CCATCCGGCCGGGATGCGCGAGACCTCCAGCGGCTACACCACCGCCCGCGACCTGTTGCGCTTCTCAAACGCCCTGCGCGAAAACAAGCTGCTGAACCGGGAAAGCACCGCCGGCCTCCTCCGCCCCCGCATCCAGACCACCTGGGGAGAAGCGCGCTACGGCTACGGGTTTGCAGTGCTGGAAGCCCACGGCCAGCGCATCGTCGGGCACGCCGGCGCCTCTCCCGGCTGGAACGGCCAGTTGGATGTCTATTGGGGAACGTCCGGCTACACGGTGGTGGTGCTGGCCAACCGCGAGGTTCCCGTGGCGCAGCGGGTCGCGGTGCGGATCCGCGACCTGCTCAGCCGGCGCTGAGGGCGCCTCAACCCCCGAAATGCTGCCAGCCCCGCGCCTGGAGCGCCTTCTGCTGGCCGTGGCTATCCACCAGCCACATGCCTTTCTGTTTCACCATCTCGCCGATACGCGTCACCCGCACGCCCGCGATCTTCGCCGGGACGCGCGCCGTGCGCGGCGCCGTGAACAGCAGCTCGTAGTCGTCGCCGCCGTGCAGCGCGTAGTGCAGGGAACTGGCGCCGGGAAGCACCGGCCGCGGGACGCTGTGCTCGTTCACCAGCGCGCCCGTGCCGCTCTCTTCGCAAAGGTGTGACAGGTCGGTGGAAAGCCCGTCGCTCACGTCGATCATCGCCGAAGCCAGCCGCTTCACCGCCAGCGCCCGGCCGGCAGCGACCCGCGGAGTGGGGAAGAAATGCGCGGCGTGCAGCTTGCCCTTCGGAGCCTTACCCGACTGGAGAAGCTGGTGCAGCACCGCCGCCGAACCTCCCAGCTCCCCCGTCACGTAGATTCCGTCACCCGCGCGCGCCCCCGAGCGCAGCACCGCCTGTCCCTTGGGAACGCGGCCCACCACGACCACATCGGCCAAGATGCCACCCGGCGACTCCGCCGTGTCTCCCCCGGCCAGCGTCACGCCGAACTTTTTGGCCAGCGCGAGGAAGCCGCGCGCGAAGTCCTCCACCCAGCGCCGCGGCAGCTTCCCAGGAAGCGCCAGGGAAAGGAACGCCGCCAGCGGCTCGCCCCCCATGGCGGCGATGTCGCTGAGTCCTCGTGCCAGCGCGCGGTGCCCGACCGACTCCGCTGGATGCCACTCCCGCCGAAAGTGCACGTCTTCCAGGGTGAAGTCGGTGGTGACCAGGGTCTCGTAGCCGGGCTGGGGCGCCAGCCGCGCGCAATCGTCCCCAATGCCCTGGAGCACCGCTCCGGAGCGCCGCCCCGCCCGCGCGCGGACTAGCCGAATCAGGTCTCTTTCGGAGAGCTTCAAGCGCATCAAACTATATAGGAGTCGACCCCGGGACCCGGGCCCCTTTCAGGGGGCCGGGAAATCCTCGATCTGGGTCCCCCCTTGGGGGTCCAGAAATCCTCAGCCCTCGGTTGACAGGCCCTACCCCCTTTAGGTAGGGTTGCCGGGCCGTTATACCCAGAGAACTCTGAAACTGCTGGTCCGAGGACGGAATTTCGAATCCGTTCGCCGTGGGAAGATTGGGCCCCGATTCCATCGGGGCAAGCGCGGTCACTAGCAACGGTCGGGCCGAACTAAGGTAGGGAACCGAACCCGAACTGTTGTTAGACGAAGGGACCGGACTTTTTTTGCGCAAGCGTTACTACATCCTGCTGGTGAGCCGGGACGCGGAGGGACAACTCCGCAAGATCCCCATCCCCTTGCACTACCTTTATGTGTTCCTGGCGGGAGCGGTCATCGGCATGTTCTCCATCACCGGCATGGCCGGCTCCTACACCCGCATGCTGGCCAAGGTGGAGCGCTTCAATCAGTTACGCACCGAGAAGGAAGCGCTCAAGAGCCGCTACTCGCAACTCGAGCAGGTGGCCCAGGAGAAGGAGATTCAGGCCGCCTCGCTGGGCTCCCTGGCCAGTGAGGTCTCGGCCCTCTACGGGCTGAAGTCGGACCCAGCGCTGGTCGATTCCTCCAGCGACGACTTCACCGACCAGCAGTTCATTACCTCGCTCGGTCAGTTCCAGGCGCTGCGCACCACCGCCATGAGCGGCGCCGCTTCCATCGCCATGACCTTCGATCCCGGCCGCGGCTCGACCACCGCCGACTGGCTCCGCCTGGCTGCCGCGCCCAATCTCTGGCCGGTCGAGGGCACGGTCACCGGCTCCTTCGGCTCGCGCATCGACCCCTTCGACGGGGAGGGCGCCTTCCACAGCGGCGTGGACATTTCCTCCTCCTACGGTCACGCCGTCCTGGCCCCGGCCGACGGCATGGTCGTCTTCTCCGAGGTCATGGGCGGTTACGGCCGCATGGTGGTCATCAACCACGGCAACGGCATCTCCACCCGCTTCGGGCACCTGGCCGCCTTCGCCGTGGCTCCGGGACAGCGCGTAAGCCGCGGCGACACCATCGGCTACGTCGGCTTGAGCGGCCGCTCCACCGGCCCCCACCTGCACTACGAGGTGCGCATCAACAACACCCCCGTCAATCCCTACAAGTACCTGCGCCTCACCCTGGCCCAGACCACCCACTCCACCGCCGGCTTCTGAGATTCTGGGGAAGCTACTTGGCCCTGCGCTGCGGCGCGGGCTTTTTTGTTGGTGGGGCAGGGGCGGCGGCTTGCGGGGGTGGGCTCGCCGGCGGCTGGGCCATCACCTTCTGGATGGCGCGCTGGGAGAGCGTGGCGGTCACCACCAGGCTCTGCTCTTCCTGGCGGACTTCGATGCTGTCAAACAATGCCTTTACATCCGGGTCCGGGCCCTCGCCCTGTACGCTTTGGCCGGCGCCGCGGAACAGCGCCAGCATCATCCCCACGCTGTCGCCCAGCCGTTTGGCCTCCGCCTCGCTGGCGGTGACCGCTTCCAACCGGAACTGGATGAATCCCTGGTAGCGCAACGAGGCCACCACGGTGCTGCCTGCGGCCATCTGCTGGACCATTCCCAGGGCGGCCGGACCGCCCGCCGCCGTCCCCGGCCTTGCCGCCGGGATCCGGCCGATGGCCCAGGCCACGCTGCCCAGCGGGATGCGCTCGTAGTGCTCACGCACCAGCCTTGGCCCGCTCACCGGGCCCGCCAGCGCGTGATAGCGCTCGATGATCCCGTGCATCACCCCGGCGTCGTCCTCATTCGAGACCGCCACCATGTCCACCCCCAGCAGGGCAACGCGCACCGTCCGCCCTTCAAAAGGGATGTTGTAGATATCGGAAGCTTTGTAGCGCTCGGAGCTCTGCGCCAGCTTCTTCAGATAGGCGATGAGCCGCTCGCTGTGGAAGCGTCCCACGAAGATCTCCGAGCTGCGGTAGGGCAGGGGCGGGGGGGCGGAGGGCGGCGTCCCGGGCTGGGGAGGCTCCGGCGCGACGGAGTGCACCGCCAGCGCCACCTCGTCCAGGTCCCGCTCGAACTCAAACCCCGTCTCACGGACGAAGGCCGCGTAGTCGGCTTCCCGCTGGACCTCTGGGATAGAGGGCACCTGGGTCCCGATGCGGATCAGGCCCAGGTCCACGAACAGTACGGCGTCGGCCTCCGGCAGCAGGCGGACGGCCTCCGGGGCGGCGCGCCCCCGCAGCCAGACCAGGGTGGCGAGGGTGGCCGCCACTAAAAGCAGCAGGATCGCGATCCACAGCCGGCGCCGGCGCATGCCTTTGCCCTCCAAAAGGCGGCATCATAGCACCCGCTCTCAGGTTAACCATAGAGTTAACCCGGGGCTCCCGTAAGCAATTTGAGTTCCTTGCGGCGTAAGTGGCTGTTGTGCTAAAGTTTATTGGTTGTCCTGAAGGTTTTGGGGCTCTCTGTGCGCGCGAGAGGTTCAGAGCGTGCACGGCGGCGGTTGCGAAGGAATCGGCTGGCGTAGCTCAGCTGGTAGAGCACCTGATTTGTAATCAGGGGGTCAGGGGTTCGAATCCCTTCGCCAGCTCCAGAGAACACAATTTGCCCGCGCCGAGGGAGCGCGGGAGTGGCGGAAGATTTCAAGGCTAGCGGCGCGCGGGTTCTTCAAGAGGAACACACTCCTTTCGAGAAACTTTTCCCGGCACGCGGATTTCGTGTGCGGAAGTATGTTCGCGCATTCCTTGCTGTCTTCGCTTCCAGTCCCCCGCAGGACGCAGCGCGCGGTTCGTGGTTTGGATCGGGACGTGCGCACCGCGAACGGCTCGGTTCGAGTGTGGACAGGTGGCCGAGCGGTTAATGGCAGCAGACTGTAAATCTGCCGCTCCTTGGAGCTACGGAGGTTCGAATCCTCCCCTGTCCACCAGGATTTTTTGGCAATGAAGCTGTGGCTTGCGCTGGCAGCCTACGCAGTCTTGGCTCTGGCCGCCTGGAGGACGCTCAGCGATACGCGCTTCCGGCTGGCCACGCTGGCGGTGCTGGTAGCCGTCGCCGTCAAGACCCTGCTCGATTGGCAGCGCGAGCGCCGCGAACGCGAGCACCGGGAGATTGAGCCGATGTAGCTCAGTTGGTAGAGCACTCCCTTGGTAAGGGAGAGGTCACCAGTTCAATCCTGGTCATCGGCTCCAGGATTCGAGGGGAGCAAGGGGAAGGGCGGAAGGGAAGGGCGGGAGTAACTTGAGCCGGTTTGCGGGCGTGAACGAGTCCCGCCGGGCGGGACGAGTGGGAGCCCGCAGGCGAAATCCTGAGCGAGCCCGCCGCGGCGGGCGAGTCGAAGGATCTGGAGTTTGGGAAGGGCGGGAGTAACTCAGTGGTAGAGTCACAGCCTTCCAAGCTGTTGGTCGCGGGTTCGATTCCCGTCTCCCGCTCCAGAGATTCGTGATTGCAGAAACTATGGATCAGGCAGGATTCACGCAGGCGGGCATCGGCATCGAGAACCGGCAGGCGTTTGAGGAATTGCAGGCCAGGATCGGCCGGGCCTTGGGTCCGGCGGCGGAGAAGTTCTTGAAGAGCATGTCGGCCCGCCGCATCCGCATCCGGGAGTTCGAGGCGCTCGTGGCCCAGGGGCTGCTGCAACAGGCGGCTCCCGGCCCTTCGCCGGCCCGGGATGAGGAGCTGTACCGGGCGCTCACGCTCTCGGACCAGGGCCAGATGCGCGAGTACTACCTGACGGCTATCGAGCAGGTGCCGGACGAGTTGCGTCACAAGTTTCACGCGGTCTACCGCTACTGAGCAAGGGAAACGCACATGGCGAAAGCAAAATTCGATCGCTCGAAGCCGCACGTGAACGTAGGGACGATCGGGCACATCGATCACGGCAAGACGACGTTGACGGCGGCCATCACCAAGGTGCTGCAGAAGCACAACCCGAAGATCGTGTTCCGCTCGTTCGACTCCATCGACAACGCGCCCGAGGAGCGGGAGCGGGGCATCACCATCGCCACGGCGCACGTGGAGTACGAGACGGCGAACCGGCACTACGCGCACGTGGACTGCCCCGGGCACGCCGACTACATCAAGAACATGATCACGGGGGCGGCGCAGATGGATGGCGCCATCCTGGTGGTGGCGGCCACCGACGGGCCCATGCCGCAGACGCGGGAGCACGTGCTGCTGGCGCGCCAGGTGGGCGTGCCCTACATCGTGGTCTTCCTGAACAAGTGCGACGCGGTGGAGGACCCGGAGCTGCTGGACCTGGTGGAGCTGGAAGTCAGGGACCTGCTGAAGTCGTACAAGTTCCCCGGGGACGAGATCCCGGTGATCCGCGGGTCGGCCTTGGGAGCGTTGAACGGGGAAGCGAAGTGGGAGAAGTCGGTGGACGAGCTGATGGAGGCGGTGGACAAGTACGTGCCGGTGCCGGCGCGTGACGTGGACAAGCCTTTGCTGATGCCCATCGAGGACATCTTCTCCATCTCGGGGCGGGGCACGGTGGTGACCGGGCGCATCGAGCGGGGCAAGGTGAAGGTGGGCGAGGACGTGGAGATCGTGGGCTTCCGGGAGACGCAGAAGACAGTGGTCACGGGAGTGGAGATGTTCAAGAAGCAGCTGGACGAGGGTCTGGCGGGGGACAACGCGGGCCTCCTGCTGCGGGGCACGGGCAAGGACGAGGTGGAGCGGGGCATGGTGATCGCCAAGCCGGGCTCGATCACGCCCCACACCAAGTTCAAGGCGGAGGTGTACGTGCTGACCAAGGAAGAGGGCGGGCGGCATACGCCGTTCTTCAAGGGGTACCGGCCGCAGTTCTACTTCCGGACGACGGACGTGACCGGGGTGGCGGAGCTGCCCTCGGGGACGGAGATGGTGATGCCGGGAGACAACGTGCCGCTGGTGGTGGAGCTGATCACGCCGGTGGCCATGGAGAAGGGCTTGCGCTTCGCCATCCGCGAGGGCGGACACACGGTGGGCGCCGGCACCATCTCGGAAGTCATCGACGTTAAGAAGTAAAACCCTGAACCGCGGCACGCAACCCGCCGCAAGCTCTTTGAGAGAGAAAACGTGATCGCAAAAGAAAGAATCCGGATCCGCTTGAAAGCGTACGACTACCGCGTGCTCGACCAGTCCACCGGCGAGATCGTGGAGACGGCGCGCCGCACCGGGGCGCAGATCGCCGGGCCGATTCCTTTGCCCACGGTGCGCAACCGCTACTGCGTGCTGCGTTCGCCCCACGTGGACAAGAAGTCGCGGGAGCAGTTCGAGATCCGCACCCACAAGCGCTTGCTCGACATCCTGGAGCCCACGCAGCAGACCGTGGACGCGCTCATGAAGCTCGACCTGCCGGCGGGTGTGGACGTGGAGATCAAGGCGTTCGGCAAGGAACACAAATAAGAAGGACTTATGGTCACCGGAATCCTGGGCAAAAAAGTCGGCATGACGCAGATCTTCGATGACAAGGGAGAGGTCCATCCCATCACCGTGCTGCAGGCCGGGCCTTGCGTGGTGACGCAGCGCAAGACGGCGGTCCGCGACGGCTACGAGGCCGCGCAGATCGGCCTGGTGGAGTTCGTCAAGGAGAAGCGGCTCACCCAGCCGATGAAGGGACACCTGGGGAAGCACAACCTGCCTCCGGTGAAGTTCCTGCGGGAAGTGGCCATCGACGCCGACGAGGGCAAGACCGAGGGCAACGGCGTCAAGGTGGGCGACAAGGTGCTGGTGGAGATCTTCGCCAACGAAAAGTTCGTGGACGTGGTGGGCACCAGCAAGGGACGCGGCTTCGCCGGCGTGGTGAAGCGCCACAAGTTTGGCGGCGGCCCCGCGGCCCACGGACACATGTTCCAAGTGCAGGGCTCGATCGGGGCCTCCTCCTTCCCCTCGCGCGTCTTCAAGGGACAGCGCATGTCGGGGCACATGGGGGACGTCCGCATCACGGTGCGCAATCTGCGCGTGCTGGGGATCGATACCGACGACAACCTGCTGATGGTGGAGGGCGCGGTGCCCGGCCCGCGCAACGGATACGTCATCATCACCCGCGCGGGCAAGCCGCCGCGCGAGCGTCGCGGATTCGCCGGCTCCCAGACCATCGACCCGCTGAAGGCCGCCAAGCGCGCTGCGGGAGCCAAGAAGAGATAGCCATGGCCAAGATCGACGTACTCGATTTGCAGGGCAAGAAGGTGGGCTCGCTGGAGCTCGAGCCCGAGGTGTTTGGCGCCGTCAACCGCGATCTGCTGTGGGAGGCGGTGACGCACTACCGCGCCGCGAAGCGCGCCGGCACCCACGCCACCAAGAACAAGAAGCTGGTGGCGGGCTCGGGGCGCAAGCTGTGGAAGCAGAAGGGCACGGGACGGGCGCGCGTCGGCTCCATCCGCTCGCCGCTCTGGCGCAGCGGCGGGACGGTGCACGGACCGCAGCCGCGCTCCTATGACTACCAGTTCCCGCGCAAGAAGCTGCTGGGGGCGCTGCGCTCGGCGCTCGCCGCCAAGCTGGCCGACGGCAAGCTGGTGATCGTGGAGAGCTTCGGCCTGAAGGCCGCCAAGACCAAGGACTTCCGCAAGACGCTGGACGCCCTGGAGGTCACCAAGACGGCGCTGCTGGTGGATTCGGAGAAAGAGAACCGCAACCTGGAGCTGAGCGCGCGCAACCTGGCGGGCGTGGAGATGATGCGCGGACGCGAGGTGCATCCCTACCACCTGCTGCGCTACGACCGCGCCATCTTCGCCCGCACGGCGATGGAGAAGCTGCAGCAGACGCTCAAGGCCTCGGCGCCCAAGCGCAAGGCGCAGGAGGTGGCCGAGTGAAATCCGCATACCAGATCATCCGCCGCCCGGTCATCACCGAAAAGGGTTTGGGCGTGAAAGAGACGGAGTCCACGCTGGTCTTCGAGGTGGCCATGCGCGCCACCAAGACCGAGGTGAAGGAAGCGGTGGAACAGATCTTCAAGGTGAAGGTGGGCTCGGTGCGCACTGCGACGTTTCCCGGCAAGGAACGCCGCCGCGGCCGCTTCGCCGGCTTCCGTCCGGATTGGAAGAAGGCGTACGTCAAGCTCAAGCCCGGGCAGAAGATGCCGGAATACGTACAGAACCTGTAAAGGCTGATTTTTATGGCGATCAAGACATACCGACCGACGACTTCGACGCGGCGCTTCCAGACCGCGCTGGTCAACGACGAGCTCACCACCAACCGCCCGTACAAGCCGCTGACCGAACCCAAGCAGCGCACCGGCGGCCGGCGGAACAGCGGCGACATCACCAGCTGGCATCGCGGCGGCGGGCACAAGCGCAAGGTGCGGATCATCGACTTCAAGCGCGACAAGACGGGAGTGCCGGCGACGGTGGTTTCCGTCGAGTATGACCCCAACCGCTCGGCGCGCATCGCCCTGCTGGCCTACGCCGACGGCGAGAAGCGCTACATCCTGCAGCCCGTGGGCCTGCAGGTGGGCCAGAAGCTGGTGAGCGGGCCTGAGGCAGACATTCTGGTGGGCAACGCCCTGCCGCTGCGCAACATCCCGGCGGGCACCATGGTTCACAACCTGGAGCTCAAGCCCGGCAAGGGGGCGCAGATGGTGCGCTCCGCCGGCGGCGCGGCCCAGCTGGTAGCCAAGGAAGGCGACTACGCCCTGGTCAAGCTGCCCTCGGGCGAGACCCGCAAGCTGCTGATGGATTGCATGGCCACCATCGGACAGGTCGGGAACCTCGACCACGAGAACGTTTCCATCGGCAAGGCGGGACGCAAGCGTTGGATGGGAAAGAAGCCGGTGAACCGCGGCGTGGTCATGAATCCGGTGGACCACCCGCACGGCGGCGGCGAAGGCAAGACCTCTGGCGGACGCCATCCCGTGACCCCCTGGGGCCAGCCTACCCGTGGCTTCAAGACGCGCAATAACAAGCGGACGGACAAGTTCATCGTCTCGCGGAGAGCGAAATAATGGGACGTTCAACCAAGAAAGGGCCGTTCGTGGATGCGCCGCTGGCGGCCAAGATCGAGGACATGAACCGGCGCAACGACAAGAAGGTGCTGCGCACCTGGTCGCGCCGCTCCACCGTCACCCCGGAGATGGTGGGCCACACCATCGCCGTGCACAACGGCAAGAAGTTCGTGCCCGTGTATCTCACCGAGAACATGGTGGGACACAAGCTGGGCGAGTTCAGCCCCACCCGCATCTTCAAGGCGCACTCCATGCGGGCGGCGGAAGTGGCGGCCAAGCCGGCCGGCATCCCCGGAGGTCCGGGCGCCATCGTGCCCTCGGCTCCGGCAGCGGGCGCGGCGGCCCCGGCGGCGCCGGCAGCTCCGGCAGCCAAGCCAGGCAAAGGATAACGACTTATGGAATTCAGGGCGGAAGCAAAGTACATGCGCGTGTCCCCGCAGAAGGTGCGCCTGGTGCTCGACCTGATCAAGGGGCGCCGCGTGGAGGAGGCGATGAACACGCTCGCCTTCACCAATAAAGGTTGCGCCCCGGCCCTGCACAAGCTGCTGCGCTCGGCGCTGGAGAACGCCAACTATCTGAGCCAGGAGAAGGGCCTGGACGTCGATGTGGACCGGTTGTTCGTGAAGCGCGCGGTGGCCAACGAGGGGCCGCGGCTGAAGCGCATCCGGCCGGCGCCCATGGGACGCGCCTTCCGCTACCAGCGGCGCATGTCGCACATCGAGATCGCGCTCGAGGAAAAGGGCGGGCACAAGGCCGAGGCGGCGCACGCCGGAGCCGGGCCCGCAGCGAAGTCAGGCAGCAAGGCGAAAGCCAGGCCGGGGGGCAAGAAGCCGGCGGGGAAGAAATAGGGAGAGACGATGGGACAGAAGGTTCATCCGTACGGGTTCCGGCTGGGCTACACCAAGCCCTGGATGTCGCGCTGGTTCGTGGTGCGCGACTACGACAAGCTGCTGGTGGAGGACGTGAAGCTCAAGGCGGAGCTCAAGGAAAAACTGAAATCCGCGGGCGTGAGCTCGATCGAGATCGAGCGCCCGGGTAACAAGTTGCGCTTCATCATCCGCACCGCGCGGCCGGGCATCATCATCGGCCGCAAGGGGGCGGAGATCGACAAGCTCAAGGGAGAGATGCAGAAGCGCACCTCGCGCGAGGTCTTCATCGACATCCAGGAAGTGCACAAGCCGGAGCTGGACGCGCAGCTGGTGTCGGAATCGATCGCCCTGCAGCTGGAGAAGCGCGTGGGCTTCCGGCGCGCCATGCGCAAAGCCGTGGACTCGGCGCTGCGCTTCGGATGCAAAGGCATCAAGGTGCGGGTGAGCGGGCGGCTGAACGGCAACGAGATCGCCCGCTCCGAGTGGTACCTGCAGGGACGCCTACCGCTGCATACCCTGCGCGCCGACATTGATTACGGATTCTCCGAGTCCAAGACCTCCTACGGCGTCATCGGGGTGAAGTGCTGGATCTACAAGGGCGAGATCCTGTCGCAGAAGAAGCGCCAGGAAGCCGCCCCGGCGTCTGTTTTTTAGCCGGGAACTGAGAACTGAGAACCGGGAACTGAGAACTCTTTATGTTGATGCCCAAGAAAGTGAAGTATCGCAAGCAGCAGCGGGGACGCATGTGCGGCAAAGCGCAGCGCGGCTCGGAGCTCTCCTATGGTGATTACGGGCTGAAGGTGCTGGAGCCGGGGTGGATCACCGACCGCCAGATCGAGGCCAGCCGCGTGGCCATCGCCCGCTTCGTGCAGCGCGGCGGCAAGGTGTGGGTGCGGCTGTTCCCCGACAAGCCGGTCACCAAGAAGCCGGCCGAGACCCGCATGGGCAAGGGCAAGGGCGCGCCCGACCACTGGATCGCGGTGGTGCGGCCGGGGAAGATCCTGTTCGAGATGGAAGGGGTGTCCCGGCAGGACGCCCAGGAAGCCATGCGCCTGGCTTCGCACAAGCTGGCGCTGCGCACCCGCTTTGTGGCCCGCGTGGGAGCGCACTAAGAAGATGGCAAAGCGAACCATGGCGAAAGCGAAGACCAGTTCCAAGCCGGCCAAGACGAAGACGGCGGCCAAACCGCAGGCGGCGCGCTCGCATGCCTTCTCGGTGCGCGGCAACAAGTCGGCGGAGAAGCTGCGCAACCTCTCCTCGCCGGAGCTGGAGCACAAATGGCGCGAGTTGCAGGACCAGCTGTTCCGGCTGAAGTTCCAGTTGCGCATGGGACAGACGGAGAGCCTGAAGAAGATCCGCGGCCTGCGCCGCGACCTGGCTCGGGTGAAGACCATCGCCCGCGGCCGCGCTCTGGGCACCGAGCCTGTAGGGACGGAGAAGAAGTGATGGCAGAAAAAAGCGGGGCGAGGGACGAAGGGCAGCGCAACACCAAGGTGGGGGAAGTGGTCTCCACCATGATGTCGAAGACCATCGTGGTCAAGGTGACCCGGCAGAAACAGCACGCCTTGTACGTGCGCGTGGTCAAGAAGTCGAAGAAGTTTTACGCCCACGACGAGCAGGAGACGGCGCGGGTGGGCGACGTGGTCCGCATCGAAGAGACGCGGCCCCTGTCCAAGCTGAAGCGCTGGCGGCTCCAAGAAGTGATCCGCCGGGCGGCGGTGGTGCCGCAGGTGGCCGACGACGTGGCCGCCAAGGCCTAGGGAGACGGAGAGAACGGTCATGTCAGTACGCATGCGATCGATGCTGGAGGTGGCCGATAACTCCGGCGCCCGCCGGCTGCGGATGATCCTGCCGCTGGGCGGCTCCACCGGGGCCGCCGCCGGCCTGGGCGACATCGTCACCGCCTCGGTCAAGGAAGCCGCGCCCGACAGCCCCATCAAAAAAGGCACGGTGGTGAAGGCGGTGGTGGTGCGCACGCGCAAGGAACACCGGCGCCGCGACGGCACCTACATCCGCTTCGATCAGAACGCCGTGGTGCTCATCAACGAGGCCGGCGAGCCCGTAGGCACGCGCGTCTTCGGGCCGGTGGCCCGGGAGTTGCGCGAAAGAAAGTTTCTGAAGATCGTTTCCCTGGCTCCGGAGGTGCTGTAACCCGACCATGCATACGCGAGTGGACATCCGGCGGAACGACACGGTGAAGGTCATCACCGGGCGCGACAAGGGCAAGGAAGGCCGCGTGCTCCGCGTCTTCCCCAACGACGCCAAGGTGCTGGTGGAGCACGTGATGATTGTCAAGAAGAACGTGCGGCCCAACCCGCAGCGCAACATCAAGGGAGGCGTGGCGGAGCAGGAAAGCCGCATCGCCATCTCCAACGTGCAGCTGGTGTGCCCCACCTGCGGCCCGGTACGGGTGGGGCACGAGGAGCGCGGCGGCCGCAAGGTGCGCGTCTGCAAGAAGTGCGGCACCACCCTGGACAAGGACAAATAAGGACCTTTCGAGAGCCATCATGGCAGAGAAGAGCAAAGCGCGACTGAAGGAAAAATTCGAAAAAGAGATCAAGCCGGCCCTGATGAAGGAGTTCGCGCTCAAGAATCCCATGGCCGTGCCGCACCTGCACAAGATCGTGGTCAATATGGGTGTGGGCGAGGCCACGCAGAACGCCAAGGCGCTCGACCCGGCGGTCAACGAGCTGGGCCAGCTCACCGGGCAGCGTCCGGTGGTCACCCGGGCCAAGAAGTCCATCGCGGCCTTCAAGGTGCGCGAAGGACAGCCCATCGGCGCCATGGTCACGCTGCGCGGCGACCGCATGTACGAGTTCTTCGACCGGCTGGTGAACCTGGCGCTGCCCCGCGTGCGCGACTTCAAGGGAGTCTCTCCCAGGTCATTCGACGGGCTGGGCAACTTTACCCTGGGCCTGCGCGAGCAGCTCATCTTCCCGGAGATCGACTACGCCAAGGTGGACAAGCCTCGGGGCATGAACGTAACCATCGTGACCACGGCGCATTCCGACGACGAGGCCCGGGCGCTGCTCAAGCGGTTGGGCATGCCCTTCCGGCAGGCCAAGGACGAAGAAGAGAAGAAGGTAGAGAAGCGGCCCAAGGTAGAAGAGAAGAAAGAAGAGAAGGAAAAGGCGGCGAGCTAACTCATGGCCAGAACCTCACATATCGCGAAGGCGAATAAGAAGCCCAAGTTCCCGGTCCGGCAGCACAACCGTTGCAAACTGTGCGGACGCCCGCGCGGATATCTGCGCAAGTTCGGCATTTGCCGGCTGTGCTTCCGCGGGCTGGCGCTGCGGGGCGAGATTCCCGGGGTCATGAAGTCGTCCTGGTAGGAGCGTTGCTGGTTTCTCGTTCCTTAGTTTCTCGAGAAACCAGGAACGAAAAACGAGAAACGAAGTTTTTAGTCCGTTCCCGCGGGTTCCCCGGTTGGCCGGGGCGAACGGGGGACGCAAGGAGAAGCAGTCGATGGGAGTCACCGATCCGGTCGCAGATTTGCTGGCGCGCATCCGCAATGCGCTCCAGGCCAAGCACCAGAAGCTGGATGTCCCTTCCTCCAGGCTGAAGCTGGAGATCGCCCGCATCCTCAAGGAGGAGGGCTTCATCGCCAACTTCAAGGCGGTGGAGGAAGAAGGCTTCAAGGTGTTGCGGGTGTACCTGAAGTACGGGCCCGACAACGACCCCGTGATCTCGAATCTGGCGCGGGTATCGCGCCCGGGATGCCGCGTGTACGTGGGACGTAATGAGATCCCGCGCGTGCTGGGGGGGCTGGGCATCAACATCCTGACCACGCCCCGCGGCGTGATGACCGGCCGCCAGGCGCGCAAGGAAGGCGTGGGCGGCGAGATCCTGTGCGAGGTTTGGTAGCGATTTCGTAGAGACGCGGCATGCCGCGTCCCTACCATGAGGACAGTTCCACGATGTCGAGAATTGGGAAAATGCCGATCGCGCTTCCCCAGGGCGTCAAAGTCCAGGTGGAAGGGAACGTTGTGGCCGTACAGGGGCCCAAGGGCAAGGTGGAGACCCATCTGCCGGCCGGGGTCAAGCTCGAGCAGAAGGACGGGAAGGTCCTGGCGGTGCGCGAGGACGATTCCAAAGCCGCGGTGCACGGCCTGGTGCGCGCCCTGGTGCACAACGCGGTGCAGGGGGTGAGCCAGGGCTGGTCGCGCGAGCTGGAGATCGTGGGGATCGGCTACCGCGCCGAGCTCAAGGGCAAGAACACCGTGGTGTTCTCGCTCGGGTATTCGCATCCCATCGAGTTCCCGCTGCCCACGGGCATCGACGTGGCGGTGGACGCCAAGCTTACCCGCCTCACGGTGAGCGGGGTGGACCGACAGAAGGTGGGCCAGGTCGCCGCCGACATGCGCAGCCTGCGTCCTCCCGATCCCTACAAGAACAAGGGGATCCGCTATGCCGGCGAGCGGTTGAAGAAGAAGGTCGGAAAGACAGGGGCGAAGTAACTGAGGACCGAGAACTGACATGATCCCTCAAGTATCGAAGAACGACACGCGGCAGCGGGTGCACAAGCGCATCCGGGAGAAGCTCCGAGGCACGGCGGAGCGGCCGCGGCTGAACGTGTACCGCTCGCTCAACCACATCTACGCGCAGCTGATCGATGACTTTGCGGGCCAGACCCTGGTCTCGGCCAGCACGCGAGAGAAGGGCGCGGCCTCCAAGACCGGGGGCAACCTGGCCGCCGCCAAGGCGGTGGGCAAAGCCCTGGCCGAGCGCGCCCAACAGAAGAGCATCACCAAGGTAGTCTTCGATCGCGGCGGCTACCTCTACCACGGACGCGTCAAAGCGCTGGCCGACGCCGCCCGCGAAGCCGGATTGCAGTTCTAGGAGAGGGCAGGGGAGCGCAATGGCAGTGATGAAAAAACGAATCGATGCGGGGAGCTATCAGTTGAAGGACCAGGTGGTGGCGGTGAACCGCGTGACCAAGGTGGTCAAGGGCGGCAAGAACCTGTCCTTCGCCGCGCTGGTGGTGGTGGGCGATCCGGGCGCCGCCGTGGTGGGCTACGGCTCGGGCAAGGCCAAGGAGGTGCCGCAGGCCATCCGCAAGGGCATCGAGTCGGCCAAGAAGAACCTGCTCAAGGTCAACATGAACCAGACCACCATCCCGCACACCGTGCTGGGCCGCTTCGGCTCCGGGCTGGTGCTGCTGAAGCCGGCGCCGGAAGGCACGGGCGTGATCGCCGGCGGCGCGGTGCGCGCGGTGATGACCTCGGCGGGCATCCAGAATGTGCTCACCAAGTCCCTGGGCACCGCCAACCCGCACAACGTCATCAAGGCAACCTTCAACGCCCTGAGCCAGTTGCGCGACCGCAACGACGTGGCGGCGCGCCGCGGCAAGTCGGTCCAGGAGCTCTAGAACATGGCGGAAAAGACGCACAAGAAAGCGGCAAAGAAAGCGGCGGGCATGCTGCGCCTGCGCTGGTTCCGCTCCGCCATCCAGGCGCCCATCAAGCACAAGCGCGTGGTGCGCGGCCTGGGCTTCACCCACCTCAATCAGATCGTCGAACGGGAAGACACGCCCTCCATCCGCGGCATGGTGAACAAGGTACCGCATCTGGTGGAGATCGTGGATGGAGCCAAATAGATTTTTCTGAGAACTGAGAACTGACTTATGAATCTTTCAACCATTCGGGCGCCGCGGAAGTCGTCGGAGAAACCCAAGCGCGTGGGCCGGGGCATGGGCTCGGGCATGGGTAAGACCTCGACCCGCGGCCACAAGGGACAGCGTTCGCGCTCGGGCTCGCGCATGATGCGCGGCTTCGAGGGCGGGCAAATGCCGCTGCACCGCCGCGTCCCCAAGCGCGGCTTCGCCAACATCTTTCGGGTGGAGTACGCCATCGTGAACCTGGAGCGCATCGCGGCCCTGGGCGAGAAGATGGTCACGCCCGAGGTTCTGCACAAGGCCGGGGTGGTGCACCACGCCAGCGACCGCATCAAGATCCTGGGCGACGGCGAGCTGAAGTCCGCGGTCACCATCCGCGCCCACAAATTTTCCAAGTCGGCGCAGGAGAAGATCGCCAAGGCGGGCGGGAAGATCGAAGTCATCAACACCGATACGCCGAAGCTGGTGAAACCGGCTGCCGGCTCGAAGAAGAAGCCGTCCTGAGAACCGAGAACTGAGAACTGTCTTTTATGTTTGAGAAGCTGGCCAACATCTTCCGCATCCCGGACCTGCGCAAGCGTGTGCTGTTCACGCTGGCGCTGTTGGCCGTGTACCGCCTGGGCGCGTTCATCCCCACCCCCGGCATCAACACCGAGGCGCTGCAGGCCTTCTTCGATACGCAGCGCGGGACCGCCTTCGGCTACCTCGACCTGTTCTCCGGCGGCAACCTGCGCCGCTTCACCATCTTCGCCCTGGGCATCATGCCCTACATCACCGCTTCCATCATCCTGCAACTGATGGCGGTGGTGTACGAGCCGCTGGCCAAGCTGCAGAAGGAAGGCGAGTTGGGGCGGCGCAAGATCACGATGTACACGCGCTACCTCACCGGCATCCTGGCTGCGGCGCAGTCGCTGGGCATCGCTTTCACCCTGGAAAGGAGCGGCGCCGGGCTGGTGAACAACCCTGGTCCCGCCTTCCTGGCCATGACCGTGCTCACCCTGACCACGGGCTCGGTCTTCATCATGTGGCTGGGCGAGCAGATCACCGAGCGCGGCATCGGCAACGGCATGTCGCTGCTCATCTTCGCCGGCATCGTGGTGGGCCTGCCGCACGCCATTCTCGACCTCGTGGACAAGATACGCAGCGACGCTTGGGGCACGTTCACGGCCCCGGCCATGGTCATCCTGCTGGCCCTGATGCTGGCCACCGTGGCCTTCATCGTCTTTGTGGAGCGCAGTGAGCGCCGCATCCCGGTGCAGTACGCCAAGCGTGTGGTCGGACGCAAGGTCATGGGCGGGCAATCCACCCACCTGCCCCTGCGGGTGAACACCGGCGGCGTGATGCCCGTCATCTTCGCTTCCTCCATCCTTTCCATCCCTTTGACCTTCGGCTCGCTGCTCAAGGACAAGCCGGTCATCGGCCCCATCATCGCCCAGATCAGCTATGGCGAGCCCTTCCATTACGTGTTGTTCGCCATCGGCATCATCCTGTTCGCCTACGTGTACGTTTCCATCGTGATGGAACCCAACAAGGTCGCCGACGACATGCGCAAGTACGGCGGCTTCATCCCCGGCATCCGGCCCGGCCGGCGTACGGCCGACTACATCAACGACGTCCTTACGCGCATCACCCTGGTGGGGGCGCTCTACCTCATCATCGTCTCCATGATCCCCGAGTTCATGATCCAGGGCATCCATCTCAACCACCTTCCCTGGGGGCTGGGCGACTTTTTCCAGCGTCTTCCCACCTGGGTGACCAACGGCTTGAACGTGAACTTCTATTTTGGCGGGACTTCGTTGCTGATCGTGGTGGGCGTGGCCATGGACACGGTCAATCAGATCGAGTCGCAGCTCATCATGCGGCACTATGACGGCTTCACCCCACGCAGCGGACGCATTCGCGGCCGCCGCATCTGGTAGCGCAAAGATTGGCGAAGGAGGACAACATGGCGGCGGATCCTAAGACGCGCGATATCGGCCCGGTCATTCTTCTGGGAGCGCCGGGCGCCGGCAAGGGCACCCAGGCCAAGCAGATGGTGGAGCGCTATGGCATCCCGCAGATCTCCACCGGCGACATCCTGCGCGACCACGTCGCCCGCGGTACCGAGTTGGGCAAGCAGGCCAAGGCCATCATGGAGTCGGGCGGGCTGGTCCCCGACCAGCTGCTGTTCGGCGTGGTGGAGGAGCGCCTCAGCCGCCCGGACTGCGCCCGCGGCTTCATCCTCGACGGATTCCCCCGCACCGTGCCCCAGGCCGAATGGCTGGATACTCTGTTCTCGAAGACCGGCCGGGCCCCGCTTGTGATCGATATTTCCGTGAGTTATAATCAACTACTGCAGCGGCTTACCGGGCGGCGTTCCTGTCCTACCTGCGGGCGGATCTACAACATCCACTTCCAGCCTCCCACCACGCCTGACATCTGCAACGTGGACGGGGCCAAGCTGCTGACGCGCAAGGACGATACCGAGAAGGTGGTCTCCGAGCGCCTGAAGAATTACGAACGGGATACCCTCCCTCTGACCGACTACTACGGCGGCAAGAAGCGCCTGAAAGTCGTCAAAGGGGATCAGGCGGCGGAGCAGGTGACGGCCGATGCCTTTGCGGCGGTGGACGGAGCGGCGGATTGAGTATGGCGATTGTCTGCAAATCGCCGGCCGAACTGGAGAAGATGCGGCGCGCCGGGCACGTGGTGCGCGAGGTGCTGGACGCGGTCAAGGCCGCGGTCGCGCCCGGCGTCACCACCATGGACCTGGAGCACGTGGCCGAGAAGAAGATGCAGGAGTTGGGGGCCAAGGCGGCCTTCAAGGGATACAACGGCTATCCCTGCGTTCTTTGCACATCGCTCAATGACGAGATCATCCACGGCATCCCTTCGGAGAAGCGGATGCTGCAGGAGGGCGACATCATCTCGCTCGACTTTGGAGCAGTGGTGGATGGCTACTACGGCGACTCTGCCATCACCGTCCCCGTCGGCGAAGTGAAGCCCGAG
>Ga0255334_1000832_pt1 | contig 18715 bp, 22 predicted proteins | sample EtOH5_35cm_T3_12_FD_202080 | JGI IMG/M metagenome (GOLD analysis project Ga0255334, IMG submission 202080) | Sandy soil microbial communities from University of British Columbia, Vancouver, Canada - EtOH5_35cm_T3_129 | ecosystem: Engineered > Artificial ecosystem > Sand microcosm > Unclassified ...
GGTAGCCGTGGACCCTGATGAGGCTTTGCGCCGCGAGGCAAAACGCCGTGGATGGCGAATAATCAGCCTGCGCAAAGGCGCGCAGGCTGTTGATTTGGATTATTAATATTTAAGATAGATATTTTTGTGAGCCTGGCTGATAGGTTTTTTCATCTGCCCGCGACGTTGAGAAGGCGCGTATATTTTTTTAAAGACCGTAAGACCATCCACAGGGTAAAGCTGATTCCGAGCAACCATAACCACTCCAAATTAAAATTAAAGCTACCCGTAGAAAAAATATCTCTCATCACTTCCAAGAAAAACATAGCGAGAACTACGGCAAAAAAACCGTTGTATTCTCGTTTTAGTACGTTTTTGATCGAAAAAGGCAAGTCTGCCTTTTTGTATTGGCTAAGCTTTGGAATAAAAACAGGGGTGACATTTGCCCATTCAAGATACGCGCTACCGAACTTATTTCTAAGATAGGCCTCTTCAGCAAAAATGATCCGTTCGTAGTACAACCAAAAAATAAAGGTGTAGATAAGCGCCAACCACCATAAGCCGGCAAATAGCGCAATTCCCAATCCCATAAAGAAATTTCCCAAATACAGCGGGTTTCTTACGACGGAATAGATGCCGCTTGTATTAAGATCGTTTGCAATTTGTTTTTTTGTGTTTCTGCCCGAGGTTCCTTTGGGTGTATAGCCGATAGTGAATACACGGATACCCAATCCAAAGAAACTGATCATTAGGCAGAGGGCTACCCATGCATGGCTCAAGTTTTCACCAGGGCGCGGATGCACGTATTCACGTAGTGCCAACAGGCATATGCCAATCATAAATAGAGGGAGGTAACTTCTCCATCGAAACAGCCAATTACCGGAGCTTTCAAATTCTTCTTTTAGTAATGCCATCGCGCTCCTCCTGCAGAGCTAATAAAGGAATGTGGAAATTTTTTTAATAGTCGTGACGCTGAAACTTCGTGTATTGCAAGCCGTTCAAGCTCGTTAAAAACACCTCAACGGAGGCATGTGCTTCGATACTATCAGGATAGAATGGCCGAAACACGCTCAACTGACGGTTGTGGGGCAACGGTAGCAAATACCCGACAGAATGTGCATCGTTTAGGTCGCATAATGCGCCGTCAATGCAAAATAACCGGACGTAGGGGCTTGTGGGCATTCATCTGAATCGCCAGCAAAATGCGAGTAACTCTTGATTGCGATCTCAGCTTGGGCTGAGGTCGTCGTGAATCCAACGTGTAGTTGTTTATTCGAAGCGGATTTGCGGCGTGGGCAGAAAGATAAGCACGGGGGCGACAACAGGGCCGACGGTGGGAATAAGTGCCACCTCAGCAATGAGTGCGGTTTTGCCGGTCACGAGCGCTAAATTGGTGGTGTTGACGATGGTTTGTCGCGCCAGCCCGGTCACAACGGGGCGATTTGTTTCGAAGGCGCGGGCGTTTTCGCTGACGTTGAGAGGGCCGATGGCTAGGTTGCGCTCCGTGAGATCAGCCACGGATTTTTCGAAACCTCCAAATTCAATCACATAGGCCTGGCCGGAAACATGGGCCAGCTCGACATCGGCCATTTCGGTAAGACCGGCCATTGCCGGGAGCGATGAGCTGAACAGAAGGCCGAGAAAGATCAGAAATGCGCGTGCTTTCATAAATCACCATGAGCGTTGAGGTTTGAGATAACATTTTTCCTATCGGCTAAAAAGCTTTTCTCTAAAGCCAAAGTGATGCTATTTCGTTTTCATGACAGATTTGTGATGGCGGTTTTTAAACATCCATCGGCGGGGGTAGCTGGCTGTCTTCCCATTGCTGGAAACGGGTAAGGTCGCTGCGGATTTGTTCGGCGACCAGCCAGAGTAAGCCGACATCGTCGAGTAAGCCGATACCCGCCAGAAAATCCGGCACGGCATCGATGGGAAAAACAAAGTAGAGGACGACGGCAGTAAGTGACAGCAGCGAGCGCCAGGGAATATCCCGATAATTGCCTTTAGCGTAAGCATTGAGCAGCCGCAGCATGGTTGCCAGGGTGTCAGTGGCGGTGCCGAGTGCGGATTTTATTTTATTATAGTTAGCTTTGGTTTGTGCGTCGTTTACCAGCTGCGTGAGCTTTCCTGGGTCTTTCAGGTAGGTGATGGCTTTTGGCAGGTATTGCTTGAGTAGTTGACCGCCTAAGCCTGTGGTTAATTGTTTTAGCATGGCTGGCGGCTTCCCCTATGGGTAGTTAGTTAATTTTTTCAACGAGTAACCATCAGAGTGAGTGGTTTCAGAAAAGGTTCAAGCTATTTTGCGGAATCGGTCGGTAGCGCGAATCAGCTGATCAATGATGCCAGGTTCGGTGGCGGCGTGGCCGGCATCCGGCACCAGTTGAAAATCGGCCTCTGGCCAGCGACGAGACAGCTCCCATGCGGACTGCGCTGGGCAGACGATGTCGTAACGTCCCTGGACGATGACGGCGGGAATGTGCCGGATGCGATCGACGCCTTCGAGTAGTTGGTTGGAGTGAGTGAAGAAGCCGTCGTGGACAAAATAATGGCATTCGATACGGGCAATGGCCACTGCAAAATCGATGTCTTGCCAGTGTTGGCGCATGGCCGCATCCGGATAGAGTTTGCTGCAACTGGCTTCCCAGACGCTCCAGGCCAGCGCGGCTTCGGTGCGCACCTGCGGGTCTGTATGGGTGAGGCGGCGGTGGTAGGCGGCCACCAAATTATCGCGCTCGTTCACAGGTATCGGTTTTAGGTAATCCTCCCAGGCATCGGGGAAGATCATGTGAGCGCCGTATTGGTAGAACCAGTGAATCTCTTGTCGCCTGAGCAGAAAAATCCCTCGCAGGATCAGTGCGCTGACGTGATCCGGGTGCGTTTCTGCGTAGGCAAGTGCCAGTGTACTGCCCCAGGAGCCACCAAAGACGACCCAGCGATCAATGCCTAAATGATTGCGCAGCCGCTCCATGTCGGCGACCAGATCCCAGGTGGTATTTTCTTCTAAGCAGGCGTGTGGCCGGCTGCGCCCGCACCCTCGTTGGTCAAATAGGAGGATGCGGTAGGCGGCTGGATCGAAGAATTGGCGGTGGTAGGGATCGCATCCCGCGCCGGGACCGCCATGCACAAAGACGACCGGTTGGCCGGTGGGGTTGCCGCATTCCTCCCAATATATTTCGTGAGGGCCAGTGACCTTTAAATAGCCGTGGGTCTGCGGTTCGGTAGGGGGATATAGAGTGCGCATGTGGGCGGTCTAGTGCGATTCCGTCAGTATGGCGTCGATACGGGCTAGAACCTGTGCGGTTAGCTCCACCGTTTCAGCGCCCAGGCTGGCTGTGACGTGCTCTGGCCGCGTTGCGCCGATAATAGCCCCGGTGATGCTCGGTTGACGCAGTATCCAGGCGAGCGCCAGTTGAGAGCGCGTAATGCCCAGATCATCCGCCAGGGATTTTAGCTCGCGTACTCGTTGGCGGTTGATGTCGGTAAGCAGGCTGGTGCGGAATTCATCGTGCTTGGCGAAGCGTGAACCATCGGGGATGCCGTCGTCGTATTTTCCAGTCAGCATGCCCATCGCCAGTGGGCTCCACACCACCATGCCCGCGCCGGCCGGTGTGGTTACGGGCAGGATTTCCTGCTCCACCCGTTCACGGTAAAGCATGGAATACTGGGGTTGTTCAACAGCGGGAGGATGCAACCCGGCGGAGCGAGCAAATTTTACGGCTTCGGCGAAGCGCGCGGCGGACCACTCGGAGGTGCCCCAATATAAGATTTTGCCTTCATCAATCAGTTGGCTGAAGCTGGTGACGATTTCTTCCATCGATACGCTGGGATCGTCGCGATGCGCAAAATAAATATCCAGGTAGTCGGTGCGCATTCGCTGGAGACTTTTTGCGATGGATTCGCGGATATGTTTGCGGGACAGGCCACGGTCGTTGATGTCATCAGACATCGGCCAAAACACCTTGGATGACATTACCAAAGTGTGACGGGGGTAGTCCTGCAACACCTCGCCCATCAGCTCTTCAGCTTGACCTCGGGTGTAGATATCGGCGTTGTCGTAAAAATTAATCCCGCCTTCGTAGGCGGTGCGGACGATGGATTTTACCAAGTCCATATCACGCAGCCGACCGCCATAGGTAAGCCAGGCACCCAAGCCCAGTACGGATAGTCTAACGCCCCAGTGGCCCAGTTGACGGTATTTCATCGCTACTCCGTGGGTTGATTTTTTGCCGCTGGATGAGAGGATTAAATCCCCAGAATTCCAATCAAGGCCAAAATCATGATGCCGTACATAAAAATTGTGAATCCGCCTAATCCTGCGCCTGCGGCACGTTGCGGTCTGGATTGCACGATGTCGATTTTTTGGATGTCGGCGATTTTTATTGTGCGCAAACGACCCACCAGCTCGTCCTGCCGTACTTCTTGTACACGGAAGCGATAATTTTTGCCGTCTTTCGTTTCCACGCGAATGGATTCGCCTGGTTTGATGAGTTCTGTGAGGGGTTTTGCGGGCGGCCAAGCCAATTCTTTAGTCGTTGCGCAGCCCGCCAGTCCCGTGGCCAGTAACAAGGCCAGCAACAAAAAAATCGAATTCTTCCGTAAGTAATTCATGACCACCTCTAATCCATCCATGGGCCCGTGGGTAATATTCAAGCGCCTAGTCTTTTATCTTAGAGTGGTGGTGTCAACCGCTGAATGATCCGAAGGCACCGGCGTTGCCATTGAATCGTTGGTTTCTGTTAGTGAATGGCGGGAGAAGAAGTCCCAAATCAGTTCATTGGCATCGACCACATGGGTGGCGCCATGCCGCGTCCATTTCTGGAAATTGGGCGGCGTTCCGCCGGGCCAAACGTGACCGGGACCGGTCAGCTTCCATACGATTACTTCTGTGCCATTTTGACAGGGCCCCCAGATCTGACGGGTCGCTGTGTCCTGGTGGCGCCAATTACCGCTGCTTAGCAAAGGGCTGCTGATTTTGGGTGCCGTGGGACAATGATTTTGCGTAATCCATGGATTCAGCATGGCTTCTGCGCTGGGGAAATTGATCACAGGCGTATGCAGGCCGGCATAGGGCATTACTGGGTCATCAACGCTTTGAAAATGCAGTACCGACATGGGACGCGTTAAGCGAACTTCATCCAAAGGCGCCGTGCCGGCAATGGTAGCGATGGCCGCGATTCGGTCGGAGGCTTGTGCCGCCAGGTGATACGTCATCATCGCGCCGTTAGACATGCCTACGGCGTAAATACGTGCAGGATCAATGGCCCATTGCTTCTGCACCTGATTGATAACCTCAAGGATGAAGCCGACATCGTCCTGCTTGCTCCACTGAGCCCGACCACAGCAGTGGCCGGCATTCCATAACAATAGACCGGCGGTTCGCGTGGCTTGGGGGTAGACGGCAATGTAGCCTTTAGTGTCCGACAGGCTGTCGAGTTCGGACTGGTGGCGGAACATGTCGACGGATACCGTTGCGCCATGGATTCCGATGACCAGCGGGGCAGGGTCAGGCGGCAGATTAGCTGGAATGTGAACGTAGTAGGTTCGATTTTCCCCGCCGTAGGGCAGGCTGTACTGATAATTGCCCGTACTTAATCGCTGGTCAGAATTTGTGGGTTTGATGCTGGAGTGGGCGACAAACAGCGTGAGCGCTAGTGTTAATCCAATGGCAATTAGAGCCGCAAGGCGTATCGAAGTTGCCATTCGTTGAGCTTTATAAAAACGCATATTTATTCTCTTGGGGTGTCAGGGCATTCGGCCGCATGTTGAGGTTAGAGGCAAGTTGGCCTGAGAGGTTCGATTGATATCGCTGCACTGACATAGATTCTTCATTTACACTGGCTACCCTAGGGATAAATACAGTGATATCAGGGAGGCTAGTCATGAGTTTCGATCTATCGCGGCGGCGGGCAATTCGTACCCTTGGCGTGGGGTTGCTTACACCCTACTTGATCACCTTCCACCGGCAGGGTTCTGCCAGAATGGTTGATGCGCCCGCCGGGCCACGCCGGGACGGTGGCCGCGATGTATTCAGCCTGTCCATCATGTCAGGCGATCCCAGTGCTACCGGCGTCGTCTTGTGGACGCGCATTGATCCGGTATGGTACCAGGCCGGCACAACGCTGCGTTTTCAGGTGTCTGACGAGCAAAGTTTTAACTCTCTGGTGCTGGAAGGCGAGATTCCAGCCAGCGCCATTGGGCCGGCCAGTGACTACACCGCGCGGGTAGATTTGGACGGTCAGCTGCAATCGGCGCGGCGCTATTATTATCGGTTCATTTATCGCGATGTGGCCAGCCCCATAGGTCGCTGCCGTACCGCTCCGGCATCGGGCATGAGCGTTAATCGTTTGAGCCTGGCGCTATTGTCTTGCCAAGATTACGCTAATGGCTATTACGGCGCCTTCCGTCATTTGGCGCAGCGCGACGATGTGGATTTCGTTTTGCATCTGGGCGACTTTATCTACGAATACGCCACTGATCCGCACGCCCAATCTTTGCCTTTTGCTGATCGACAGATTCTGTTGCCAAGCGGCGGTAGCGTTGCCTTGAGTTTAGACGATTATCGCCATCTCTATCGGACTTATCGCCGCGATCCAGACCTCCAAGCCTGCCTGGAACAGCATACTTTCATTGTCATTTGGGACGACCACGAAACCGCCAACGATTGTTATTGGGACTATGATCGAGACACCCTGGGCGCGCCGGATCATCCCTATACTCTGGACGCTACCTACGGCAACGACCCCAGCCTGCTGCGCCAGCTTAAGCGCGATGCGCAACAGGCCTGGCTGGAATACGTGCCGGCGCGTGTGGAAGTCAATCATAACGCCAGTCATCCTTGGGAGCATCTCTCCATTTACCGACGGATACGCCTGGGCGACCTGGCCGATCTTTTCTTAACCGATGAACGCAGCTATCGCTCCCCCCACCCCTGCGGCGAAGGTAATTTATTCGAGCGTCTTCTGCCCGTGGGTTGCCAGGACTATCGCGCCAGTGATCAAACCATGCTGGGTCACAAGCAGCGCGACTGGCTGATAGATGGGATGACCTCATCCAGCGCGCAGTGGAAGCTGTGGGGAAACCAGGTGTGTTTTATGGAGTTAGCGCTGCCGCGTGATGGCCGCCGCATACCCCTTAATGTCGATGCCTGGGATGGTTTTATGGCAGAACGGCGATACCTCAGCGATGCCTTCTGGCAGACCGGCGTGGAGAATTTATGCATACTGACCGGAGATTTCCACAGCTATGCGGCGGGCTACATCAAAAGAAATTATCAGGCCAACAGTAACCTTGATCGGCAAAACGTTATTGGCACCGAGTTTTTAACCACTTCAATCACATCGGCCAACGTATTGGATGGACTGGCTGGCGCGCTGGATCGTGATCCGGCGACGCCTGACAAGAATGTTCCCATCGGTAATCGCTTGTTTGGTGTCAATAATCCTCACCTGGAGTTTTTTGATTCCGCGCAGCATGGCTATTCGGTGTTGGATCTGGCGACAAATGCCTGTGAGTGGTCTGCTTATGCGGTTGATAAAAATAGCCGTGTTGAAGATCCGCAGGCCCGATTGTTCCGCCGATTCCGCCGTGAATCGGGCAGCATGCGACTTATCGATAATCGTCTGGCGGTGTGGGTTTAGTTTTCGCTGGGTGCCGCAGGGGTGTATTTAGGGGGTGGCCGAAGCACAATGGGCGCACAGTCCACGGACCTCAATCGTATGCTGATCAATCTGAAACCCCAGATGCTCCGCTTGTGATTGAATGGCCAGACGTATCCGCGCATCCTCCAGCTCGGCAACGGTGCCGCAGCGTTGGCAGATAAGAAACTGCCCGGTGTGTTGTACATGGGGGCTGGGGCAGCCAATAAAGGCGTTCAGGGTTTCGATCCGATGAATCAAACGAGCTTGCAGCAAAAATTCCAGCGCTCGATAAACGGTAGGCGGCGCGGCGCGCATGCCCTCCTGCCGAAGTATGTCAAGTAACTCATAGGCCTTGATTGGCCGATGTTCCTGCCAGATCATGGCCAATATTCGCCGCCGTATGCTGGTCAACCGTATGCCTTGGCGACGACAGGAGTTTTCTGCGTCGGCAAGGGCGGTTGCCATGCAATGTTGGTGGTTATGTTTAGGCGCGGGAAAGTTGCCCAGCATCGAAGGTATCTTCATGGCGGACTATCCTTTGTGACAGCAGGCATGTTGCGGCGAGACAAGAGATTCCGCCAGCCTGGCCAAAAGGCGCTAGCAAAATAGACGACGCCAATGACCAGAATCACGGTCGCTCCGGAGGGCCAATCCGGACCATAAGATAGCGCCAGGCCAGATACCGTGCAGGCCGCGCCGATCAAGGTAGCGTAGATCATCATCAACGCCAGACGGCCGGTGACGTGGCTGGCAATGGCGGCCGGTAGCGTCAGCATCGCGATCAACATCACCATGCCCACCACTTGCGAAACCACCACCACGGTCAGGGCGGTGAGGCATAACAACAGCAGATAGACGGCCGTCGTGCGAACGCCCCGGAGTTTTGCAAACTCTTCATCCAGGCAAATGGCCACCAGCGGCTTGTAAAATAAACCAACCAGGCATAACAACACCAGATCAAGCCCAGCCATCAGGCGCAATTCTGGGGCGCCGATCATAAGAATATTGCCGAACAGATAACTCATCAGATCAATTTGATAACCTTGGGCCTGCGACATCAGGATGATGCCTCCCGCCATGCCGGCGGACCATAAGGCGCTGATGATGGTATCTTCTTGTTCCTTGAAGCGAATATTGACCCAACCGATGATTGCCGCCCCGATAAGTGCAGCCAGTGCCGCGCCGAGGATCGGGGCTTGCCCCCAAAGCACGGCCACGCCTAAACCCCATAGCAGCGAGTGGGCGATTCCGCCGGCCACATAACCAATGCGCCGGATGACTACAAACGGCCCAAGCAGCCCGCAAGCCAGCGCAGCCATCAGCCCGCCTGCCAGCGCGTATTGTAAGAAACTCTGTCGAAGTAAGTCGCTGAAGAATAGGATCATGGTGGTCAGGGTCTGGCGTTAATTGATGAGATAGACGCCGGATGTCGATTATAGACGCGCCGCAGCACATCATCGGTCAGCGCTTCGGTGGCGTGCACAGTCAGCGTCTGATTCAGGCAGGCAATGCGTTGGGCATAGCGAGTAATCAAACTGAGATCGTGTGATACCACAATCACCGTTATTTTTTCGTTGATCGCTTTGAGTAGTTCGAAAATTTCTGATTCGGTGCGTGGGTCCACGCTCGATGTGGGCTCATCCAGCACCAGCAGCTGAGGTTCACCCGCCAATGCACGCGCCAGTAGAACGCGCTGGAACTCACCGCCCGACAGGTCAGTCACTCGGCGTTTGCACAAATGCAGAACCTGAGCTTGAACCATGGCTTGTGTTGCCATCTCGCGGTCATGCTGATTGTAGCCAAAACCGAATGACGTCCGACCTAATCGGCCCATTAACACGATTTCTTCGGCACTCACTGGTAAGTTTTGGCGCAATGGGGTGATTTGTGGCAGATAACCAATCGCCGCGCCGATTTTTTGCGGCGTGGTGCCGAGCACTCTAACCGTCCCTGACTGAGGTTGAAGTAGACCAATCATGATCTTAAGTAAAGTGCTTTTGCCGCAACCATTCGGGCCGATCAAACCTAAAAACTCACCTTCTGCGACCGTCAGGTTAATGTCTTTGAGTATGGGCTGGCTGCGATAACCAAAGCTTAGGTCGGCAATGTCAACGGCTGATTTCATGGCGCGAGGTTCTCGCCAAGCAGTGCATCGGTAACGCGTAATAAGTTGTCGAAATAATCTTCGGCTAGCGGATCAATAACGACTACCTTGCCGCCGATGGCGCTGGCGACCGCCCGAGCTGCCCGGGTGGGTGTTTGCGGCTGGATAAACACTGTTTTCAGTTGTTCTTTTTTAGCCAAATCGATGAGCTGAGTGAGGAGTCGGCCGCTAGGCTCACGCCCACCCACTTCAACAGGAATCTGAGTCAATTCGTAGCGATCAGCAAAATATCCCCAGGCCGGGTGAAACACCATAAATCGGCGTTGCGGCAGGGCGGCCAAACGCTGGCGGATAGTTTGATCAAGTCTATCCAGCTGATCAGCAACGCGTTGATAATTCGCCCGATAATCGGCCTGGTGGGATGGGTCGGCATCACACAAGGCATCCCGAATCGTGGCGGCCATGATTTTCGCGTAAAGGGGGTCGGTCCAGAAATGCGGATCCATCACGCCGTGGTTATGGTCGTCGTGAAGATGGGCGCTATTTAGAACGGGTTCGTCGGTGCGCCGAAGCGTCAGGCCTTTGCGCAAATCGACCACACGAATCAGCGGGCTAATGGTTTTAAGTCGGGGTAGCAGGCGCTCTTCAAACGGCAGGCCGGTGTAAAAGTACAGGTTTGTTTCACTTAAGGCGCGCAGCTGCTGCGGGGTGAATTCGTAGGTGTGCGGATTCATTCCGGCAGTAACCAGGGTGTTCGTGCTGGCATGGTTGCCGGCAATTCGGGCGACCAAGGTCTTTTCCGGCACGATACTGACGAATATTTTCAGCTCAGATGCGGGTGCTATAGCGGGCGCGCACAGCGCAATCAGCGCCACCAAGTAAAATTCGGGGCGTGTTGTTAGCCGACCTAAATGTGTTATGTAATAACGTAACATATGTGGAGTGTACCACTAACGACCACTTTATGAACACACTCACCCCGGCGCAGCGGCTCGCCGGCGTGTCAGCGCAAGACCAAGTACCGCGATCAGAGCCAAGCCAAGGAATGGCAACACCGTCAAGTTAACCGCTCGCCATCCCCAGGCGTTTAGCAAGCCCCCTGCCGAAAACGAAGCAAGGCTGATGGCGCCGAACATCAGGAAATCGTGCCCCGCCTGAATCTTGGCCCGCTCGGTCGGCCAGTAGGCTTCAGTCAGCAAGGTGGTGCCGCCGATGAATAGGAAATTCCATCCCAAGCCCAGAAGGATCAACCCTGACAGAAAATGCAGGAACTCAATCCCGGTGAGCGCGACGGCGACATGTCCGCCCAGCAGCGCAATACCGGCTCCCATGATCGTCAGTACGCCATAGCGCTGGATCAGCTTGCCGGTGAAAAAGGAGGGCAGGAACATCCCCAGAAGGTGCCACTGAATCACCGTGGCCGATGCACCCGGCGAATGGCCACCCATCTGCATCGCCAGCGGCGTGGCCGTCATCACCATAATCATCATGGCGGAACCCACCGACGACCCAATCAGCGCCGTGATAAATACAGGCTGCCGCATAATGTCCAATAGGGGTCGCGCTGGGCCGTGCGCCTCAGTAACCACAACAGGCGGAATAGCCATCCGCGTTACCACCAACAAGGCAATCACGCTCAAGGCGGACAGGGCAAAATACGACACCATGAAGGGCAGCGGGCCAACGCCCTGCGTCACCCGGGCGATGTTTGGCCCGGCCACTGCGGCGACTACACCCCCCGCAATAACCCATGAAATCGCCCGGCTCTTGAAGTCGGCGCTGGCCACATCGGCGGCGGCAAAGCGATAGTACTGCGCAAAGCCCTGATAGCCACCGATGAGCATATTGGCGAACACAAACAGCCAAAAGCTGTGCAGCCAGATTGCACCCGCGGCGGTCAGCCCCGCCAGGCATCCGAGCAGGGTGCCCAGTAAAAAGCCTGCCTTACGGCCAAAACGCTGCATCAGCAGGGAGGCGGGAATTAGAGTGGCGGCAGTGGCTACCATCATCATGGCGATCGGCAAGGTAGCCAGGCTCTTGTCGCTGGCGAGCTGTAACCCGGTCAAGCCGGAGAGCGTCATCACCATGGCCGATGTGGTTTGAAACAGCGCTTGTGTGCTGGCGAGCAGGAATACGTTGCGCTTTTCTGCGGGAGTTGGATTCATGGACAGCCCTTAAAAAACGAATACGTGTTCAGCCCACTCCGACCAGTTGGCCAGCTCGTCAAGCGTGCCCCGGTGTGCGCCCTCCATTAGCTCTTCGGCTTTCATGCCTCTGGCGTCCATGCAGGCGCCACAAACGCCAACAGACCCCGGTGCTGCTCGGATGATACGCCCCAGCATTGTCTGCGTATTGTAGAAACCTTCCGGTACTTTTTGGCCGCCTTTGGCGGCAATGGCGGCATCCCCCATCAAGAATATGCGCACCTGATTATTGTCGCGTTTAGCGAGAGCGCCTGCGAGACGCAGGCCATTGTAGGTGCGTTCGTCGCCATAGGGCGCACCATTAAAGATGAACAGGGCTTGCATCTTAAGCCTCCTTAACAAACAATCTAAGTATTGTTAGAATACACCATGGAATCACAGAATACTGTCAAGATAAAAGCATTCATCAGTAATCAGGAGCACGCTATCCCTATGAGCACAAATCGAGAGTTGAAAGACGCTCTATTTGAGCAAGTTGCCCGCATGGCCAAGGCCGTTGCCAGCCCGAAACGACTGGAGTTGATCGAACTGTTGTGTCAGGCGCCCAAGTCGGTGGAAACGCTGGCTCGCGAAGCAGGTATCAGCGTCAAGCTTGCCAGTGCCCACCTCAAAGAGCTGCGAACTTCGCGGCTGGTCGATACCGAGCGGCAGGGCAAACACATCATTTACCGCATCGCCAGCCCGGAAGTGCCGCGCTTCTGGGTGCTGCTGCGCACCTTGGCCGAAGATCGCCTGTTCGAGCTGCAAGACGCCCTGCGGCAGCTGTCGGCATCAAGTGATGAGTGGCGCGGGGAAGATCGGGACGAGCTGCTGCGAAAGGCCCGTAAGGGTGAGGTTATCGTGATTGACGTGCGGCCACCCAACGAGTTCGAGCAAGCACACCTGCCTTTCGCACGCTCCATGCCACTGACCGAGCTACGCGCCCGCCTGGCCGAGTTGCCTAGAGACAAACCCATCGTGGCCTATTGCCGAGGCCCCTATTGCCTTATGTCAGCGGATGCCGTGCGGCTGCTGCAAGAACAAGGCTACACGGCCTTGCGATTGCGAGAGGGTGTTGCCGAGTGGGCAATAACGGAAAAGACATGAGGATATGGGATATCAATCCAGGCTACTTAAACCACCAAAGTTTGCTTGGGGAACATCGTGAACTGCACGGGATTGTTTCAATTATAGTCAATGGCAAAAAAGGCTATTCCCGGCATCCGGAGACGATTCGTTGGGTCGGTCACGGCTGGGCCCTCAGGCAACGCCATAAGCAATTGGCTTGTGAAATGGCATTGAGGGGGTTTGTTGATAAATCCCCGGTCATCACGCGTTCCAATAAGGGAATCTGGCCGTCAACTTACGTTGATGCGCCGGAACAGCAATTTCAGTTGCTAAAAGAAAAATACGCAGACAAAAAAGAAGGCCGAATACCCTTACCGAAGAATGCGCAACAACTCTGGAGTCATCACAAATATTCTGTCCTTGCCCGTGATCCGAAAGTATACAAAGAGATTGGGCGTGATGTATCAATCAAGAAAAATGATTTCTCCGAGCTGGCCATGCGCTTAACAGAAATATTAAGAATTCCGCCAAAACAGGGAGGAATCAGGAACGCAGTACAGCATATGTGGGGTTATGTTTCGGGTGAATCTACGCATAACAAAAACGGCGTCAATTCCTGGTCATTGATTAGGCTACTGCAGGAAACACAAAGAAGGGCAATGACCACAAACAACGGGTATCTAATGAATTCAACAGCGTTAAGTGAGTTGATGGTCTGGCTGCCAGGCACGTAAAAAAAGTTGCGTTGGATATCATTAAAAAGTGGTCGGGGCGACAGGATTCGAACCTGCGACCTCCGCCTCCCGAAGGCGGCGCTCTACCAAACTGAGCTACACCCCGACTAGGGCAAAACCGGGAAAGAGAACGTTATGCACTCACCTAACTGCGTCGCTGTACGGCGAAGCTGGCCAATTGTTCCAAAGCCGTTTTGGCAGGTGATGCGGGGAGCACGCGTAGCTGGTCAATCGCCAAGCCTGCCTCCCGGTGAGCAAGCTGGGAAGTGTATTCTATGGCGTGCGTAGATTCAATGGCCTCAAGCACCTCGCTGAGACTGGAGATATCAGCGTTTTCGATAGCGTGTTGAATGGCTGTTGCCTGCTGGCGCGTGCCGTTGCGAATTGCATGGATCATCGGCAGAGTCGCCTTACCGTCTGCCAGATCGTCGCCGATATTTTTGCCAATTTCTTCGGCGTTGCCACACAAATCCAGCACGTCGTCAATAAGCTGAAAAGCATTGCCCAAGTGCAGCCCATAACGTGCCATGGCGTTTTCTGTGCTGGCGGATGTTCTGCCTAGCAACGCGCCCACATGCGTGCTGGCTTCAAACAAGCGCGCAGTTTTGCTGCGGATAACTTTAAAATACTGCTCTTCGCTGATATTTGGGTTGTGGCGATTGGTCAGCTGCACAATCTCACCCTCGGCAATGTCGTTGGCGGCGCTGGCGACGACATGGAGTATGTCCAGCCGACCCGGCTCGATCATCATTTTTGTGGATAGCGAGTAAAGATAGTCGCCGACCAGGACGCTGGCGTTATTACCCCAGATGAGGTTGGCGGCTTGTTTGCCGCGCCGCATCTTGGAGCCATCGACGACATCATCATGCAGCAGCGTAGCGGTATGAACCAATTCGATAGCGGCGGCCAGCTGAATGTGCTCTTTTCCCTGGTAGCCGCAGGCTTTGGCGGCGAGGGCCAGAGTGGCCGGGCGTAGCCGTTTTCCGCCGCTTGAGATGATATGTTGGCTGATCTCATCCACCAACTCTACTTGTGAGCTCATGGCTGTTCTGATGGCTGCATCGACGTGCCGCATATCGTCGGCGACTGGCGCCAAAATTTCATTGAGTTCCATTAAGTGGGTGTTCCAGGAAGAGGCGTTCTGTTTGATCCTCGGGATAGTAAGATGCCCATCCGCCCGGTTCAAGCATTATCATCGTTTGACCTTGAGGGGCTAGAAAGATAAAATCGCATCCTTTTCGCAGGAATGTCCTGGTTCAGTTTGGAGTGAGAATATATGTACGCGGTGATTCAGACCGGTGGTAAGCAGTACCGAGTCAGCAAAGGTGATGTAATTCGAGTTGAGAAATTACTTGCTGAAGCGGGCGATAGCATACAGTTTGACAAGGTATTGCTGGTGGGCGAGGGCGAGCAGCTAAGTCTTGGCAAGCCTTACTTGGATGGCAGCAAAGTGGTTGCTACTGTCAAGTCGCATGGGCGTGGTAAGAAAGTCATGATTATTAAGTTCCGCCGTCGCAAGCACTACATGAAGCGTCAGGGACATCGTCAGAGCTACACCGAAGTAGAAATTACTGAAATCGCTGCCTGATTCGGGTTACCGATATTTCAGTCATAGATACAGAAGTTAAAGAATTGAGCCTAGAGGTAAACGGAAATGGCACATAAGAAAGCAGGCGGTAGTACTCGTAACGGCCGCGATTCAGAATCGAAGCGCCTGGGCGTCAAGCGCTTTGGCAGCGAATGGGTAAGAGCGGGCAACATCATCGTTCGTCAGCGGGGCACGCGCTTCCATCCAGGTACCAACGTAGGATGCGGTAAAGACCACACCTTGTTTGCCAAGATTGATGGTCGCGTTGTGTTTGAAGTTAAAGGCGCCATGCGCAAGAAGCGCGTTAGCGTCGTCGCGGATTGATTTTTGCCGGGCCTTGAGATGGAAAAAGCCCCGCCGTTGCGCGGGGCTTTTTCGTTGCATTGAGTCACTGACGGTCTGGAGTAGAATCAAACGACAGGGGAATTCCTTAGAGAATTCTTTCCGCGTCCTATCAGGTTTGGTGAAACGTTATGAAGTTTGTCGATGAAGCAACTATTTTAGTTCATGCGGGAAAGGGTGGTGATGGCACCATTGGGTTTCGTCGCGAAAAATTCATCCCCATGGGCGGACCCAATGGGGGCGACGGGGGTGATGGCGGCAGCGTCTATCTTCACGCCCTGGAGGGCATTAATACTCTGGCAGATTTTCGCGTCCAGCGCCGGTTTCGCGCCGAAGATGGCGCGCCCGGTGGGAATAACCAGTGTACCGGGCGTGGTGGCGAGGATTGCGTCGTTTTTGTTCCCATCGGCACCTTAATTTTTGATGCCGAAACCGATGAGCTGATGGGTGATTTGCTGCACGATGGCCAACGTTTGCTGGTGGCAAAAGGCGGTTGGCACGGCTTGGGAAATATGCGCTTTAAGAGCAGCACCAACCGCGCACCCAGGCAGTTTTCCCGAGGCACGCCAGGCGAAGAGCGAGAGCTCCGGCTGGAGCTAAAATTGCTGGCGGATGTGGGTTTGTTAGGCATGCCCAATGCGGGAAAATCCAGTTTTATTCGTTCGGTATCGTCGGCTCGTCCGAAAGTGGCGGATTACCCGTTTACCACCCTACATCCCAATCTTGGCGTGGTTTCCGTCGGCGTTCACCGCAGTTTTGTGATTGCCGATATTCCCGGATTGATTGAAGGCGCTGCTGAAGGTGCCGGCTTAGGAATACGTTTCTTGAAGCATCTGCAACGGACACATTTGTTGCTGCATTTGGTCGATATCGCGCCGATGAATGCTGAGACGGACCCGGCCGAAGAGGCCCGAATTTTGGAGGGTGAGTTAGCCGCTTATAGCGAAGATTTGGCCGTCAAAGACCGTTGGCTGGTACTGAATAAAATCGATCTACTGACGCCTGAAGAGCAGGCAGCAAGCTGCCAGGATTTAATCGCCAAGCTGGACTGGCGGGGGCCGGTTTATCGAATTTCTGCCTTGTCCGGGGAGGGAACAACCGCTTTATGTCAGGACGTTATGCGATACCTGCAAGAAAAGGCAGAGCGGGAGCCCAAGCCACGTAAATCGCCGATGGCGAACTTGCCGGCAGACGCCGATGGCGATAGTGATTCAGCCGCCGTCGAGATCACCCCTGGGGAGTAATAATGAGGGATCGCAAAGCGCTTGGAGAGTCTAACCGCTGGATCGTTAAGGTGGGCAGCTCACTGGTCACCGACGAGGGTCGCGGGCTTAATCTGTCGGCGATGGCGTCTTGGGCAGAGCAGATCGTCAAGTTGCGAATAGCGGGCAAGCAAGTAGTTATGGTGTCGTCTGGCGCGGTGGCTGCGGGCATGGCCAGCCTGGGCTGGACCAGCCGCCCGCGCGAGTTAAATAATTTGCAGGCAGCGGCGGCCGTGGGGCAGATGCGTTTAATTCAAGCCTACGAAGAAATATTCTCGCGCCATCAATTGCATGCGGCGCAGGTTCTGTTGACCTATTCGGATCTTGCGGACCGACAGCGCTATCTCAACGCCCGGAGTACCTTGCGTACTTTGTTGGATCTGGGCGTCATCCCCATTATTAACGAAAATGACACGGTGAGCACAGAAGAGCTGCGCTTTGGCGACAACGATACGTTGGCCTCATTAGTGGCCAACCTGGTCGAAGCCGACTTAATGGTGATACTCACCGACCAGCAGGGCTTATTCGATAAAGATCCTCGCCATAGCCCGGATGCTAAGCTGATCAGCCAGGCGCAGGCAGAAGATAAAAGTTTACGCGCCATGGCGACTCCGGCGGCAGGCGCGGTCGGGCGCGGTGGCATGCTGGCTAAAGTAACCGCCGCTGAGCGTGCTGCGCGTAGTGGCGCAGCGACAATTATTGCGGCAGGGCGTGAGCCAGAGATATTGTCGTATATCGCATCGGGCGCACCGGTGGGCACCTTACTGACGACCGGCCAAGAGCCCATGGTGGCGAGAAAGCAATGGATTGCGGGGCATCTGCGCGTCAAAGGCAATTTGTTTGTTGATGACGGCGCGGTCCAGGTTTTGCGCCAACTTGGGAAAAGTTTGTTGCCCGTCGGAATTAAATCGGTTGAGGGGAAATTTCAGCGCGGCGACGTCGTCGCCTGCCATGCCCCCGGGGGCGACGAGATTGCTCGCGGGCTGGTAAATTACAGTGCTGAGGAATGTCGCAAGATCATCGGTGCGAAAAGTTCGCAGATTGAATCTTTGTTGGGATATGTCGATGAATTTGAGGTTATCCACAGGGATAACTTGGTCTTGCTGTAAAAGCAAAACCCCACTTACCTTAAGGCTTGTGGGGTAGCTTGAATTTATTTCTTTGGGGCGGCTAGTTACGCGGCAGCGCTTAATGCGCGCAGCTTGGCATTCAGGCGGCTCTTGTGACGAGCGGCCTTATTGCGATGAATCATGCCTTTGTTGACCATGCTGTCGATGACCGGCACAGCCTCACGCAAAGAAGTTGCGGTTGCTTGCTGATCACCCGATTCAACTGCCTTAGTTACCTTCTTAACAAAGGTACGTACGCGGGAACGCAGGCTCACGTTGCGTTGACGCCGAACTTCAGCCTGACGGGCGCGTTTTTTAGCCGATGCAGTATTTGCCAAGACCAATACTCCAAAAAATCTGGGTTTGTGAACCGCGAATAATCTGTTTTTTTCACCCGCATGTCAAGGTTTTCTGACGGCGCGATAAATACTGCGACGTATTTGTGGGGCCGAACTAAAAAAGTTAAGCGTCACATTAACATCACACAAAGGGGACAACAGCCGGGAACCTGTTCGAGTGAACTTGTTCGTATCAACGTGTATACGTGCAAGATTCGTATTGTAATCTGGACATTTCATGGGTTGGTCACATAACGAGGCTGTAGAAAAACCCTGTTCGGAAAAATTTCGATCATTTTTTGGGGTGCCTTGACCCCTCCCGAGGTATCGATCGTTGATTGTGGAGCTGCTGGTAAAGTCATTTTTTTCCA
>Ga0255334_1000833_pt1 | contig 18684 bp, 15 predicted proteins | sample EtOH5_35cm_T3_12_FD_202080 | JGI IMG/M metagenome (GOLD analysis project Ga0255334, IMG submission 202080) | Sandy soil microbial communities from University of British Columbia, Vancouver, Canada - EtOH5_35cm_T3_129 | ecosystem: Engineered > Artificial ecosystem > Sand microcosm > Unclassified ...
TTCAACCAGCGCGGCGACGTGCACCTGGACATGGTCGAAGTGATGGTCCTGGACGAAGCCGACCGCATGCTCGACATGGGCTTCATCCCGCAAGTGCGTCAGATCATTCGCCAGACGCCGCCGAAGAACGAGCGCCAGACGCTGCTGTTCTCCGCGACCTTCACCGATGACGTGATGAACCTCGCCAAGCAATGGACCACTGACCCGTCGATCGTCGAGATCGAGGCGCAGAACGTGGCCAGCGAAAACGTCGAGCAGCACATCTACGCGGTGGCCGGTGCCGACAAATACAAACTGCTCTACAACCTGGTCAACGACAACGGTTGGGAGCGGGTGATGGTCTTCGCCAACCGCAAGGATGAAGTACGGCGCATCGAAGAACGCCTGGTGCGTGACGGCGTCAACGCCGCGCAATTGTCTGGCGACGTGCCGCAACACAAGCGCATCAAGACCCTGGAAGGCTTCCGCGAAGGCAAGATCCGCGTATTGGTAGCCACCGACGTGGCCGGTCGCGGCATTCACATCGACGGCATCAGCCACGTGATCAACTTCACCCTGCCGGAAGTCCCGGACGACTACGTGCACCGTATCGGTCGTACCGGCCGTGCCGGCGCCGATGGCGTGTCCATCAGTTTTGCCGGTGAAGACGACTCCTACCAGCTACCGTCCATCGAGGCGCTGCTGGGTCGCAAAATCAGCTGCGAAACCCCTCCGACGCATCTATTGCGGGCGGTTGAGCGCAAGCGTCCGTAATAGCGGGTCGCAATAAAAGAAGCGCAGCCGGCAACGGACTGCGCTTTTTTTTTCGCTCAAAAAAACACTGTAGGAGCGAGCTCGCTCGCGATGGTCGCGAACGATAACGCGTAAAACCAGATACCCCGCGGCGCTCTTGAATTCTTCGCGAGCAAGCTCGCTCCTACAAACGGCGGTTGCGAGATACAACTAAAAGTCCATAATGGACAAATTAGTTTACTTGCCACTCCCGGAGCCGACCATGTCCAGCACGCCCTATGTGATCACCCAACCCCAGGCCCGCGAACTGCTGGCACAGGTCGACGTTCCGCAGATCCTGCGCAAACTGTTCCGCGACCTGGCGGCCGGGCAAGCAGTACAACCGGCGCAACAACTGGTGGAATTTCCCAAGGGCGCCGGTGATTTCATCAACTACCTGGGCGTGCTGGCCGAAGACGGGGTGTACGGGGTCAAGACCTCGCCATACATCGTCCGCGAACAAGGCCCACTGGTGACTGCGTGGACCTTGCTGATGTCGATGCAGACCGGCGAGCCGCTGCTGTTGTGCGACGCCGGCGAACTGACCACCGCGCGCACCGCCGCGACAACCGCCGTTGCTGTCGACGCCCTGGCTCCGTTGAATGCGCAACGCCTGGCGATCATCGGCAGCGGCAAGGTCGCGCTGGCGCACCTGCATTACGTCAAAGGCCTGCGCGGCTGGGAAAGCATCCACCTTTTCTCGCCGAACCTGAGCGACCTCAGCCCTGAAGCCGTGGCGCAGATCAAAAGCCTCGACCCACGGCTGACCCTTGTCGACACGCGCGAAGCGGCCGTTCAGGACGCCGACGTGATCATGCTGTGCACATCGTCCGCCGGCCCGGTGATCGACCCTTCCAGCCTGACCAAACCGGCATTGATCACGTCCATCAGCACCAATGCCCCACGCGCCCATGAAGTGCCGCCACAGAGCCTCAATGACATGCAGGTGTTCTGCGACTATCGTCTGACCACGCCGGGCTCGGCGGGTGAAATGCTGATTGCCGGTGAGCAACATGGCTGGGACGCGAGCGCAATTGTCGGTGACCTGCCGGACTTGATCAGCGAAAAAGTCCAGCGTCCCGGCTATGACCGTCACGTGTTCTTCCGCTCGATCGGCCTGGGCCTGGAAGACATCGCACTGGCCAATTCCATCTACCGCCTACACCCCTGACACCACAAACCCCTCGCTCCTACAGGGGGCACCGACACTATTGGCATTTGCGCTCGACAGGAGACATTCATGAGCCAGGCAGACTTCATCATCATCGGCGGCGGAATCGCCGGCGCTTCCACCGGTTTCTGGCTGTCGCAGCACGCCCGAGTGATCGTGCTCGAGCGCGAATCCCATCCGGCCTACCACTCCACCGGACGCTCGGCGGCGCTGTTCACCGCCGCTTACGGCACACCGCAGGTCCGGGCGCTGACCCAGGCCAGCCGCGATTTCTTCGACGCCCCGCCTGCCGGCTTCTGCGAACATCCGCTGCTGACCCCGCGCGGCGAAATGACCGTGGACTTCACCGGCGACCCGGCCGAACTGAACAATCAATACCTGAGCGCCAAAGCCACGGTGCCGGAGATGCAACTGCTCAGCGCCGACGAGGCCTGCGAGCGTTTGCCGATCCTGCGCCGGGAAAAAGTCCACGGCGCGATCTACGATCCGACCGCCAGCGACATCGACACCGACGCCTTGCACCAGGGTTACCTGCGTGGCATCCGACGCAATAAAAGTGAAGTGCATACCGACACTGAAGTCTTGAGCCTGACCCGCGACGGCGAAGGTGTGTGGCAGGTTCAAACCAACGGCCAGACCTTCAGCGCCCCGGTCATCATCAACGCTGCCGGCGCCTGGGCCGACAAGATCGGCGAACTGGCCGGCGCGAAGCCGCTGGGCCTGCAACCGAAGCGCCGTGCAGCATTCATCTTCGCCGGGCCGGAAGGCGTGGACATCCACCATTGGCCGATGCTGGTCAGCCTCGACGAGTCGTTCTACATGAAGCCGGACGCCGGAATGTTCCTCGGCTCGCCGGCCAACGCCGACCCGGTTGAACCTCACGACGTGCAGCCCGAAGAACTGGACATCGCCATGGGCATCTACCAGATCGAAGAAGCCACCACCCTGACCATCCGCCGCCCGACCCGCACCTGGGCCGGCCTGCGCAGCTTCGTGGCCGACGGCGATTTGCTGTCCGGTTTCGATCTGCAAGTGCCGGGGCTGTTCTGGGTTGCGGCGCAAGGCGGTTACGGCATCCAGACCTCGCCCGCCATGGGCCAGGCCAGCGCCGCGCTGGTACGCGGTGAAGCACTGCCCGAGCAACTCAAGCGTTTTGGCCTGGACGCCGGGATACTGTCCCCTGCTCGCCTGGGCTGACCGGCGTCCTCAGGTGACGTGTCGACACGATTACGGCAAACTTCCAGCGCCCTTTTTGCAGGGCGCTGACGCTGCCTGGAGCTCCATTGTATGAACGCACCTGTAAAAGACCCGGCCCTGGACAACTTCCGCGCGATCGCCGATGCCATCGCTACGTTGTTCTTCCCCCACGCCGAGGTGGTGCTGCACGATCTGCGCACACAGAAAGTCGACTACATAGCCAACAACCTGTCGAAACGGGAAGTGGGTGACGACTCGGCGCTGGAAGACATGCTCAGCGATGACATCAGCGAACGAAACATCGGGCCGTACGAAAAGTTGAATTGGGATGGTCAGAAAATTCGCAGCCTGAGCAGCGTGCTGCGTGACAGCGACGGTCATCCGCTGGCGGTGCTGTGCATCAACCTGAATATTTCGCTGTTCGAAAATGCCAAGGCCGCGCTCGACCTGTTCCTGTCGCCGAGCAAGCTGATCCCGCAACCGGACTCACTGTTCCGCGATGACTGGCAGGAGCGCATCAATACCTTCCTTCACGGCTGGCTGCGCGAACGCCAACTGAGCCTGAACCTGCTGACCCGCGACCACAAACGCGAACTGGTACTGGCCCTGCACGCCGAAGGCGCCTTCAAAGGCAAAAGCGCCTCGAACTATGTGGCCAACGTGCTGAACATGGGACGGGCGACTGTGTACAAACACCTGAAGGAATTAAAAGGCTGAAACGGTCCTGTAGGAGCGAGCTTGCTCGCGATAAACCCGAGAACGCCTCGTTGTGTCAGGCTTACATCGTTATCGTTAACGACCATCGCGAGCAAGCTCGCTCCTACAGGGGGTTCGGCTGTTATTCCAGCGCCGAAGCCGGGCCGAAGAACTCGTAGCGGCTTTGCTTCTCCGGCACACCCAAGGCTTTCAGGTGACGTTTCACCGCCGCCATGAAGCCTTTAGGCCCCAGGAAGTACGCATCCAGATCGCGCTGCTGTGGCAACCACTCGCCCAGTTGTTCCTGACTCAACAACCCGACCTTGTGCGCCGCCGGGCTCACGCCGTCATCTTCGTCGTAGCAGTAGAAACGCTTGAGTTGCGGGTGACGCTCAGCCAATCCATCAATCCAGTCACGGAACGCGTGAACGCTGCCATTGCGTGCGCAGTGGATAAAGTGCACCGGCCGCTTGGTTTCCAGCGCCGCTTCCAGCATCGCCAGGGTCGGGGTAATACCAACGCCGCCGCTGATCAGCACCAACGGTTTATCGCTGTCGGTCAGGGTGAATTCGCCCGATGGCGGGAACAGCTGAATGCTGGCGCCTACATGAAGTTGATCATGCAAATGGTTCGAGGCGCGGCCACCGTGTTCACGCTTGACGCTGATGCGGTACTGGCCTTTGTTCGCCAGGGCCGACAGCGAATAGTTACGACGAATCTCTTCGCCATCGAGGATCAGTTTCATGCCGATGTACTGGCCGGGTTCTGCCGCGAGGATCGGACCTTTGTCCGCCGGTTCGAAGTAGAACGAAATGATTTCCGCGCTTTCCTCGACCTTGGCCGCAACGATGAACTCCCGCGCACCGCGCCAGCCGCCCGGGGCCTGTTCTTTCTGGTCGTAGATGCTGGTTTCAGCGCCGATCAGGATTTCGGCCAGTTGACCGTACGCCGCGCCCCAGGCACTCATCACTTCCGGCGTGGCAATCTCTTCACCCAACACTTCGGAAATCGCACGCAACAGGCAGGTGCCGACAATCGGGTAGTGTTCCGGGAGGATTTGCAGCGCCACGTGCTTGTTGATGATCTTGGCCACCAGGTCGCCCAATTGGTCGAGCTGATCGATGTGGCGCGCATACATCAACACGCCGTTGGCCAGGGCGCGGGGTTGATCACCGGAGGCCTGGTGCGCCTGGTTGAACAGCGGGCGGACTTCCGGGTATTCGGAGAGCATCATGCGGTAAAAGTGCGTGATCAATGCTTCACCGCCGCTTTCCAGCAACGGCACAGTGGATTTGACGATTGCACGGTCTTGAACGCTAAGCATAAGGTGACTCCTGGACGACTTGGTTTTCTAACTGACTGCCCTATGCTTATCAGTTTCCGTGCCAGTTATTTAATCCTTATAAATCAACAAGTTAAAAACATTCTAGTCATAACGACACCCCCTGCCTTATAGTCATACCGACTACACGGAGTCACTATGACTGCAAAATCCTTGCTCACCACACTGCTTCCCCTGGTCTCGGACCTGTCCCGCGAACTCCCCGAGGGCGAGCGCTATCGACGCCTGCTCGAAGCCATGCGCGCCTTGCTTCCCTGCGACGCCGCCGCGCTGCTGCGCCTTGATGGCGAGTGGCTGGTGCCGCTGGCCGTCGACGGCTTGAGCACCGACACCCTCGGCCGACGCTTCAAGGTCAGCGAACACCCGCGCTTCGAAGCCCTGCTCAGCAGCCCCGGCCCGACCCGTTTCGCCGCCGACAGCGACATGCCCGATCCTTATGACGGACTGGTCGATGGCCTCGACGATCACCTTGAAGTCCATGACTGCATGGGTTGCCCGCTGTTTATCGACGAACGTCCGTGGGGTTTGCTGACCCTCGACGCCCTCGACCCGGAACGCCTTGAACCGATCGAACTGGACGCCTTGCAAGCCTTCGCCAGCCTTGCCGCCGCCACGGTCAATGCCGCCGAGCGCATCGAACGGCTGGCCAATCGTGTCGAAGACGAACATCAGCGCGCCGAGGTGTACCGACAGGCCAGCGGCCAGCAGAACCGCGAAATGATCGGTCAGAGCAAGGCCCACAAACGCTTGGTCGAAGAGATCAGCCTGGTCGGCGGCAGTGACCTGACCGTGTTGATCACCGGTGAAACCGGAGTCGGCAAGGAGCTGGTGGCCCAGGCGATTCACGCCGCCTCGCCCCGGGCCGACAAACCAATCATCAGCCTCAACTGCGCCGCGCTGCCGGATACGCTGGTGGAAAGCGAATTGTTCGGCCATGTGCGCGGCGCCTTCACCGGGGCAACCAGCGACCGTCGCGGCAAATTCGAACTGGCCAATGGCGGCACGCTGTTTCTCGATGAAGTCGGCGAACTGTCGCTGACGGTGCAGGCCAAATTGCTGCGCGTGCTGCAAAGCGGTCAATTGCAGCGACTGGGTTCGGACAAGGAACATCAAGTCGATGTGCGACTCATCGCCGCGACCAATCGCGACCTGGCCGAAGAAGTGCGCAGTGGCCGTTATCGTGCCGACTTCTACCACCGGTTGAGCGTTTACCCGCTAATTGTGCCGGCCCTGCGGGATCGCGGGCGGGATGTGCTGCTGCTCAGCGGTTTCTTCCTGGAGCAGAACCGTTCGCGCATGGGCCTCAACAGCCTGCGCCTGAACAGCGATGCTCAGGCGGCGTTGCTCGCGTATGACTGGCCGGGTAATGTGCGGGAGCTGGAGCACTTGATTGGGCGCAGCGCGTTGAAAGCGCTGGGTAACTGCAGGGAACGGCCGAAGATTCTCAGTTTGAGTGCGGCGGATCTGGATTTACCCAGTGGCAGCGTTGAGATAGCGTCCGAACCACCGACCGCAACTCCAGTGACGTTGGTGTCAGGGGATTTGCGCGAGGCGACTGAAAGTTATCAGCGGCAATTGATCAGCGCCTGCCTGGATAGGCACCACAATAACTGGGCGAGCGCGGCGCGTGAGCTGGGTTTGGATCGGGCGAATCTTGGGCGGATGGCCAAAAGACTGGGCATGAAATAATGGCCCCATCGCGAGCAAGCCCGCTCCCACATTGGAATGCATTCCCCTGTGGGAGCGGGCTTGCTCGCGAAGAGGCCCTACCATTCACCGGAATTGCTAAAGCCTGCCCCCATCAAGTCGATAACCCGGCATCGATAGCTTTTGGCGACTTCCATTCGCCCATCACCTTTTTCCACAGAAGGTTTTTATGTCCTCCACCAAAGCCCGCGCAGACTCACTTTCGCTTCTGCTGTTTACCTTGCGCAGCGGCAAGTTGATGGCGATCAACCTGCTCAAGGTCAGTGAAATCATTCCCTGCCCGCCGCTGACCAAGCTGCCGGAGTCGCACCCTCACGTCAAAGGCATCGCCACCCTGCGCGGCGCGTCGTTGTCGGTAATCGACCTGAGCCGTGCGATCGGCGAGCGGCCGCTGGAAGACCCGAACGGCGGCTGCCTGATCGTCACCGACGTCAGCCGCTCCAAACAGGGCCTGCACGTTCAGGCGGTGAGCAAGATCGTCCACTGCCTGACCACCGACATCCGTCCGCCGCCCTTCGGCTCCGGCGGTGTGCGCTCGTACATCACTGGCGTGACCTCGGTCGACGGCACGCTGGTGCAGGTGCTGGACATCGAAAAGGTCATCCACGGCATCGCCCCGGCGCAGATCGAAACGGCCCCGACCGAACTGAGCATGGAAGACGCGGAAGTACTCGGCAACGCACGTATTCTGGTGGTCGACGACAGCCAGGTGGCCCTGCAGCAATCGGTGCACACCCTGCGCAACCTCGGCCTGCAATGCCATACCGCGCGCAGTGCCAAGGAAGCCATCGATTGCCTGCTGGACCTGCAAGGCACCGCCCAGCAGATCAACCTGATTGTTTCAGACATCGAAATGTCAGAGATGGACGGCTACGCCTTCACCCGCACCCTGCGCGAAACCCCGGATTTTGCGCACCTGTATGTGCTGCTGCACACCTCGCTGGACAGCGCGATGAACAGCGAGAAAGCGCGTCTGGCCGGCGCCAACGCGGTGCTGACCAAGTTCTCTTCGCCGGACTTGACCAAGTGCCTGATCGAAGCGGCCAAGGCAGTCGCCGAACAAGGTCACTGAGTTGGCCGAGGCTTTTTGTTTTCTGATGCGGCGCAACCTGGCGGAGGTTGTGCCCGCAATCACCTGGCCTCAGGGCATTGTCCTGCACGAATATCGTCCAGAACTTGCAGAAGCCGTTCATCGTTTGATGGAACTGGGTTATCTGGACGGTGGCGGTCGCGTGCCGGCATTGGATATCTGGCAACAGCGGTTTGAGACGGACCCTGAATACGATCCCTCCCTGTGCTTCATTGCGCAGGATGCCGACGGTATCGTGGGTGTATGCCAGTGCTGGACCAGCGCCTACATCAAGAATCTGGTCGTGCACCCGCGAGCTCAGGGTCGGGGTTTGGGCCGGGCGTTGTTGTTGAGTGCATTCAAAGTGTTTCAGCAGCGTCGCGAAGGTTTTGTGGATTTGAAGGTATTGGAAGACAACCTTCGGGCGCAGCGGTTGTATGAAAGTGCCGGGATGATTGTGGTCCGCCGGGAGCCGGTTCCGGCCTGATACACCGCCTTCGCGGGCAAGCCTCGTTCCTACATTGTGATCACCGTACCTGTAGGAGCGAGGCTTGCCCGCGAAAGGGCCGACACATTCAACCTCATCCCATCAGGCATACTCGGCCCACCCATGCCCAAGGATGCCTGACCCATGAAAGCCACCACCCTCACCTTCCTCTGCCTCACCGCCCTCGCCACCCAAACCCACGCCTCCAGCCCAGACGCCTGGGCCGCTTTCGACAAAGCCACGCTCGCCAGTTGCATCAAGGCCAGTGGCCTGACGGACGCTTCCCCCGTCGGCAAAGCCGCACAGTTCGATGACCGTGTCGACTACACCGCCGTGCTCCTGCAAGGCCGCTACCCGCAAAAACACATGAAAGGCCAGCAAGGCACCGAGCTGTGCCTCTACAACAAAAAAAGCAAAACCGCCTACGTGACCGAATGGGACTCCATCCGCCTGCCCGCCAAATCCCGGTAAATGGCGCATAACTTGCTTCGACGCTGACTTCTGCGGTGGCATTCTGTCGCCAGTTCGGGCCCTGACAAGCGACTGATCCTTCGATGAATACAACGTTTTCCTGCGTAGGTTGTGGCAAATGCTGCAATGACCATCACGTCCCCCTGACCCTGGCCGAAGCCCGGATGTGGGCGGCCGACGGCGGTCAGGTGATCGTGCTGGTAGAAGGCTTCCTCGGTAATGGCCTCGGCCTGCCGGTGCAGCAACGCGAACATGCCGAGCGCCGTTCGGTGGTGGTTCAAAGCGGCGACTGCGAGGCCTACGTGGCCATCACGTTTGCGGCGTACAACGTCGGTCCCTGCCGGAATCTTGACGAAGACAACCTCTGCCGCATCTACGAACGTCGGCCGCTGGTGTGCCGCATCTATCCGATGGAAATCAATCCGCACATTCCCCTCAACCCGGCAATCAAGGAATGCCCGCCGGAATCGTGGGAAAAAGGCCCGGATCTGATCATTGGCGGTGAATTGGTCGATCACGAACTCGCAGGACTCATCCAGCGTTCCCGTCAGGCGGATCGCGACGATATCCGCACCAAAGATGCGATTTGCGCCTCACTGGGGATTCGGACTACGGCCCTGAAGGGCGATGGATTCACTGCGTATCTGCCGGACATGAGCGCGTTCGCCACGGTCATCGATCAGGTGGCGCAACAGCCGCTGACAGGATCGCACAGTGACTGGCAGTTCCACGTATCGGGCGACGACATCGCCGGGCAAGTGTTGGCGGCCGGTGCGCACGTGGCCACCGAGGCGCCGCTCAACTATGCCTTCATTTCGTTGCGCGCGGCTTAACGGCGGGCTCGCCAAAACTCTTGCGCCAACAACCGCAAGTCCCCCGCCAGCCCCGCCACATCGGTGGAGTTCGCCTGGCTTTGCTGCCCCTCACTGACGGTGACCTCGCAGGCTGAGCGAATGCTGATGATGTTGCGGTTGATGTCTTCGCTGACGCTGCTCTGCTCTTCCACCGCCGAAGCGATTTGCAGGCTCATTTGCGTGATCTGATTGACCCGCCGACTGATCGCGTCCAGCGAATCGGCGGCGCGTCGGGCCTGTTCGACGCTGTTGTCCACCTGTTCACTGCTTTGTTGCATCACCACCACCGCGTCCCGCGTGCCGTTTTGCAGGGTGCTGATCATGCGTTGAATCTCGTTGGTCGATTGCTGGGTACGCTGGGCCAGGCCACGGACTTCATCGGCCACCACCGCGAAACCGCGCCCGGCATCCCCGGCACGCGCCGCTTCGATGGCCGCATTGAGGGCCAGCAGATTGGTTTGCTCGGCGATGCTGCGGATCACATCCAGCACGCCGGTAATCTCGCTGCTGTGCCCCTCCAATTGATGAATCACCTCGGTGGCGCGCGCCAGCTCCTCGGCCAGACGCAGCACCGCATGGCGACTTTCACTCACCAATTGATGACCTTCACGGGTTTCGTTGCCGGCCAGGTCAGCCGCCTGGGACGCTTGCTGTGCATGACCGGCAACCTCGGCCACGCTGGCAGACATCTGGTGAATCGCCGCCGCCACCTGATCGGTTTCCGCCTGCTGGGCCAGCGTGCTGTTATGACTGCCTTGCAGGTGTTCGACCAGTTCCGCCGCGTGCCCGGCCAGTCGCTGCGACGCATCACCGATGCGCCCCACCACCGCGCCGATCTGCGCTTCGAGCATCTGCAAGGCAAACTCGATCTGGCCGAACTGATCGCGGCGACCGGTGTAAACAGCCTGACTCAACGGGTTGTCGGCAATCTGCCGGGCGCGCTCGGTCAACGCTTTCAGCGGACGCAACATGAATCCGGTTCCGAGCGCTGCCAAACCACTGCCCACGACAAACGCCAGTACACCGAAAACGGCTGACGAAGGGTTCAGCCACGCCTCGATGCCCACCACGCAGGCCAATGTCGCGCTGAACAGCGCCGTCACCTTGAGACCCGGACCGAGCACCGGCCGCCGCTGCCACAGTGATGTACGACCACTGCGAAGCTGTGTGTAGGCTTTTTCCGCGGCTTCGATCTGCCGCGCCGAGGGTTTGGTCCGGACCGACTGATACTCCACGGCTTTACCGTTCTGCGTCACCGGCGTGGCATACGCGCTCACCCAATAGTGATCGCCATTCTTGCAGCGATTCTTCACCAGCCCCATCCATGAGCGGCCGCTTTTAAGGGTCTGCCACATATGCGCGAAAGCCGCCGCCGGCATGTCCGGGTGGCGCAGCAAGTTGTGTGTCGAGCCCAGCAACTCCTCACGGCTGTAACCGCAGATGTTGATGAAATCGTCGTTGGCGTAGGTGATCGCGCTGGTCAGATCAGTGGTCGAGAGGATGTTCGCATCAGCCGCAACGTCGACATTACGGCCGGTCACCGGGAGGTTGATCTTCATGGAAAGCGCGCTCGTTGGATGGAAAGAGTCGGCAGGGCTGCTGACTCTAAGCGCACTGATTCCACAAACGTTGATCTGGCTCAGGATATGAGCACTTAGCCATCACCGCGATTGAAAACCGCGGCCGATGGCGGGGGTGTTGAAACTCAGCGTTTACCCATCGAACGACGGGTGCCAGGAGGCGCTGCGCCGGGGGTCTTGGTGTGGCCATTCTTGGCGCCGTTCTTGTACCAGGGCTGGCTGGCGGTTTTCGCAGCGGCCAGTTCACCCGGTTTGAACGGGAACTTGAATGCCGGGATCGCGGCCTTGGTTTCGCTGTCTGCGCTGGAGTCGACGCTGTCTGGCAGGTCTGCCTGGTCGTCGCTCAAAGCGTCGGCAACCGGCGGTTGTGTCGGGGAAGTCATGAAAGCTCCGGGTGATGCAAAAGAGTCGGGCCCGGTCAGCGAGCCGCGAAAGGCGGCAGTATACCTTCACACGATCCCGTTAGGAGCGAGCCTGCTCGCGAAAAACTGCCAAGCGGCGCATTCATCCAGACAGCCCGCGTTATCGTTGACGTCCATCGCCGGCAAGCCGGTCTCGCTCCTACAGGGGATCGCGGCAGACGGGCCGCCACACATCCCAAACTGACAGCGCCGTCAGTTAACAGTCACCTTCCTGACCGGCGAACAGGTTTATAAAGAAAGGTACAACCCTGACAAAATTCCGTCCTCCCAGCCCCGGCGCCCCACTCGCATGCGAATTCAGAAAAAACCCGCCCTGCTCGCCGCCCTCCTGATTGTCCTGGCAGCGCTGGGCGTGTGGTACGCCACCAAACCGGCCACGGCCAGACTCGCCGCGCCCACGGCGATCCCGGTTCGAGTGGTCAACGTCGCCGAAAAAGACGTCCCTCGTTACGTCAGCGGCATCGGCTCGGTGCTGTCCCTGCACAGCGTGGTGGTACGTCCGCAGATCGACGGCATCCTCACCAGAATCCTGGTCAAGGAAGGTCAATTGGTGAACAAGGGTGACTTGCTCGCCACCATCGATGATCGCTCGATCCGCGCCAGCCTGGATCAGGCCCGCGCACAGCTCGGCGAAAGCCAGGCGCAGTTGCAAGTGGCGCTGGTCAACCTCAAGCGTTACAAACTGCTGAGCGTCGACGACGGCGTATCCAAACAGACTTACGACCAGCAACAAGCGCTGGTCAATCAGCTCAAAGCCACCGCCCAAGGCAACCAGGCGTCGATTGATGCTGCGCAAGTGCAGCTTTCCTACACACAGATTCGCTCCCCGGTCAGCGGTCGCGTGGGGATTCGTACGGTGGACGAAGGCAACTTCCTGCGAATGACCGACACCCAAGGCTTGTTCACGGTGACGCAGATCGACCCGATTGCCGTGGAGTTTTCCTTGCCACAGCAAATGCTGCCGACCCTGCAAGGCCTGATCAACGATCCGGAACACGCCAAGGTGAAGGCCTACATCGGTGCCGACACCGACGGCGAAACCGGCAACCTGCTGGGCGAAGGCCACCTGACCCTGATCGACAACCAGATCAACGCCAACACCGGGACCATCCGCGCCAAGGCCGAATTCAACAACCCCGGGCAGAAACTGTGGCCGGGCCTGCTGGTAACGGTAAAGATTCAGACAGCGCTGGAAAAGGATGCGCTGGTGGTGCCGCCCACCGTCGTACAACGTGGCCTTGATCAACACTTTGTGTACCGGGTCAAAGGTGACAAGGTTGAAACCGTCCAGGTGCAGATGGTCTATCAAGGCAGCGGCCAGGACATCATCAAAGGCGTGAAACCGGGCGACGTGCTGGTCAGCGACGGTCAGTCGCGCCTCAAGCCCGGTTCGACGGTCCAGGTGCTGACTGACCCCGCGCAAATGGTGCAAACGGAGTCGAAACCATGAAGGGCCACGGCTCGGTTTCCGCGTGGTGCATCGATCATCCGGTGGCGACGATCCTGCTGACGTTTGCCCTGGTATTGCTCGGCGTCATTGCGTTCCCACGGTTGCCCATCGCGCCGCTGCCGGAAGCCGAATTCCCGACCATCCAGGTGGCCGCGCAACTGCCCGGCGCCAGCCCGGAAACCATGGCTTCCTCGGTGGCCACGCCGCTAGAAGTGCAATTCAGCGCCATTCCCGGCGTGACCCAGATGACCTCGAGCAGCGCCCTCGGCTCGACCAACCTGACCCTGCAATTCACCCTAGACAAAAGCATCGACACCGCCGCGCAGGAAGTGCAGGCCGCGATCAACACCGCCGCCGGCAAACTGCCCAAGGACATGCCGAACCTTCCGACCTGGCGCAAGGTCAACCCGGCCGACAGCCCGGTGCTGATTCTCAGCATCAACTCGACCCTGATGCCCGGCCCCGAACTCAGCGATCTGGTGGAAACCCTGCTGTCGCGTCAGATCAGCCAGATCGACGGTGTAGGCCAGATCAACATCACCGGCCAGCAACGTCCGGCGATTCGCGTTCAAGCCTCGGCAGACAAACTGGCCGCCATCGGCCTGACGCTGGCGGACATTCGCCTGGCGATCCAAAACACCAGCCTCAACCTGGCCAAAGGCGCGCTGTATGGCGAATCGAGCATCTCGACGCTGTCGACCAACGATCAGTTGTTCCACCCCGAGGAATACAGCCAACTCATCGTTTCCTACAAGGACGGTGCACCGGTTCACCTGAAAGATGTCGCCAAAGTCGTCAACGGTTCGGAAGATGCCTACGTGCAAGCCTGGGCCGGTGACAAACCCGGGGTGAACCTGGTGATTTCCCGGCAACCGGGGGCCAACATCGTCGAGACCGTGGATCGCATTCAGGCCGCCCTGCCCGCTCTCGAAGCGATGCTGCCGGCGTCGGTGCAGGTCAACGTGCTGGTTGACCGGACCCAGACCATCCGCGCCTCGTTGCATGAAGTGGAAGTCACCCTGCTGATCGCGATCATGCTGGTGGTGGCGGTGATGGCGCTGTTCCTGCGTCAGTGGTCGGCGACGCTGATCGTGTCGGCGGTGCTGGGTGTTTCGCTGGTCGCCAGTTTTGCCCTGATGTACATCATGGGCTTCAGCCTGAACAACCTGACACTGGTGGCGATCGTGGTGGCCGTGGGGTTTGTGGTCGACGATGCGATTGTCGTGGTGGAGAACATTCACCGACACCTGGAGGCCGGTGACGGCATGCGCGAGGCGGCGATCAAGGGCGCCGGCGAGATTGGTTTTACCGTGGTCTCGATCAGTTTTTCGCTGGTGGCGGCGTTCATTCCGCTGCTGTTCATGGGCGGCGTGGTCGGGCGGCTGTTCAAGGAATTCGCCCTGACGGCGACCTCTACGATCATGATTTCAGTGGTGGTGTCGCTTACTTTGGCGCCGACGCTTGCAGCGCTGTTCATGCGTGCGCCGGTGCATCACGCCCACAGCAAAAAAACCTTTGGCGAACGCTTGCTGGCCAGCTACGAAAAGCTCCTGCGCCGCGCCCTCGCCCATCAGAAATTGATGATCGGGGTGTTCGGCATGTCCCTGGCCCTGGCCATCGCCGGCTACATCTTCATTCCGAAGGGTTTCTTCCCGGTGCAGGACACCGGTTTTGTCCTCGGCACCACCGAAGCCGCCGCCGATATTTCCTACGGCGACATGGTGAAAAAACACCTGGCGATGGCAGAAATCGTCGCGGCAGATCCAGCGGTCGCGGCGTTTTCCCACTCCGTCGGTGTGTCGGGCAGTAACCAGACCATCGCCAACGGCCGCTTCTGGATTTCCCTGAAAAAACGCAGCGATCGCGACGTCTCGGCCAGCCAGTTCATCGACCGCATCCGTCCGCAACTGATGAAAGTCCCAGGCATCGTGCTGTACCTGCGCGCCGGCCAGGACATCAACCTCAGCTCCGGCCCGAGTCGCGCGCAGTACCAATACGTGCTCAAGAGCAACGACGGCGCCACCCTCAGCACCTGGACCCAGCGCCTGACCGAAAAACTGCGCGCCAACCCGGCGTTCCGCGACATTTCCAACGACCTGCAACTGGGCGGCAGCATCACCCACATCAGCATCGACCGCAGCGCCGCCGCGCGTTTCGGCCTGACCGCCAGCGATGTCGACGAAGCGCTGTACGATGCGTTCGGTCAGCGGCAGATCAACGAATTCCAGACCCAGATCAACCAGTACAACGTGATCCTGGAACTGGACACCAGGCAACGCGGCAAGGCCGAAAGCCTCAATTATTTCTACCTGCGCTCGCCGCTGAGTGGGGAAATGGTGCCGCTGTCGGCGCTGGCGAAATTCGATGCGCCGACGGTTGGCCCGTTGTCCATCGCCCATGACGGCATGTTCCCGGCCGCCAACCTGTCGTTCAACCTGGCGCCCGGCGTGGCGCTTGGCGATGCGGTGATCATGCTCAATCAGGCCAAGGCCGAGATCGGTATGCCGGCCGCCATGAGCGGCAACTTCCAGGGCGCGGCCCAGGCGTTCCAGAGTTCGCTGGCCAGCCAGCCGTGGCTGATTCTGGCGGCGCTGGTGGCGGTGTACATCATTCTCGGCGTGCTCTACGAGAGCTTCGTCCACCCGCTGACCATCATCTCGACGCTGCCCTCGGCGGGGCTCGGGGCGGTGATCATGCTGTGGATTTGCGGCCAGGATTTTTCGATCATGGCGCTGATCGGGCTGGTGCTGCTGATCGGTATCGTGAAGAAAAACGGCATCCTGATGATCGACTTCGCCCTCGACGCCCAGCGCAACCGTGGCCTGCCACCGGAGGAAGCGATTTTCCAGGCCTGCATCACGCGGTTCCGGCCGATCATCATGACCACCCTCGCCGCCCTGCTCGGCGCGCTGCCGCTGATGCTCGGCTACGGCACCGGCGCCGAACTGCGCCAGCCGTTGGGGATTGCGGTGGTCGGCGGTTTGCTGGTGAGCCAGGCGCTGACGCTGTTCACCACTCCGGTCATATACTTGTGGCTGGAGCGACTATTTCATCGGCCCAAAAAACCAGCGCCCGTACCGGTGCTGGCGACCACAGACTGAGGCGGGGTCATGCGCGTTCTGATTATCGAAGACGAGGAAAAAACCGCGGACTATCTGCACCGCGGCCTGACGGAACAGGGTTACACCGTGGACCTGGCGCGGGACGGCGTTGAAGGCCTGCACCTGGCGCTGGGAAGCGACTACGCGGTGATCGTCCTCGACGTGATGTTGCCGGGCCTCGACGGCTTCGGCGTGCTGCGCGCCTTGCGTGCGCGCAAGCAAACCCCGGTGATCATGCTCACCGCCCGCGAGCGTGTCGAAGACCGGATCAAAGGTCTGCGCGACGGTGCCGACGATTACCTCGGCAAACCGTTTTCCTTCCTCGAACTGGTAGCGCGCCTGCAAGCACTGACCCGGCGCAGCGGCGGCCATGAACCGGTGCAAGTGAGCATCGCCGACCTGTGGATAGATTTGATCAGCCGCAAGGCCACCCGCGCCGGCACGCGTCTGGACCTGACTGCCAAGGAGTTCTCGCTGCTCAGCGTGCTGGCCCGTCGGCAAGGGGAAATCCTCTCGAAAACGGCGATTGCGGAAATGGTCTGGGACATCAATTTCGACAGCGACGCCAACGTCGTCGAAGTCGCGATCAAACGCCTGCGCGCCAAACTCGACGGGCCGTTCGACGAGAAACTGCTGCACACGATCCGTGGCATGGGTTATGTACTGGAGAGCCGTGGTGTCCAGTAACTCGATTGCCCTGCGCCTCAGTGGAATGTTCACGCTGGTGGCGCTTTTGGTGTTTCTGCTGATCGGCTGGGCGCTCTATCAGCAGGTCGACAAAGGCCTGGGTTTGCTGCCCGAAGCCGAGCTGGATGCACGTTACAGCGTGCTCGAATCCACCGTCGGCCGTTACGGCACGCCCGAGCATTGGGTGAAGATCAACAACAAGCTCAAGCTGCTCGGCGAAGAAGACAAACGCATCAGTTTCTGGATCACCAGCGGCGATCCGCACTACGAATATGGCAACCCGACGTCGCAGATCCGCGCCTTCGCCGAAGGCCCGCTGGGCATGCGCGATTTGCAGTTGCCGGGCCAGCCTTATCCAATGAAAGTGCTGGTCAGCCAGTTCCCGGCCAAGGATCAACGCCCGCCGCTGCGCTTCATGATCGGCATCGACACCGAGACGTTTTTTCAAACCCAGCATCATCTGCTGATTGCGCTGATCAGTCTGGCGATTGTCGGCGTGCTGCTGGCCTCGGCACTCGGTTATTGGGTGGCGCGGATCGGCCTAAAGCCGTTGATCAAGTTGTCTCAGGAGGCTCAGCGCCTGGCGCCGCCGCTGCGTTCCGGGCGTTTGCGCTTATCGTCGTTGCCGCCGGAGCTCAATCAGTTCGTCAACTCGTTCAACTCCACGCTGGAGCGGGTCGAACAGGCTTACTCGCGGCTTGAGTCGTTCAATGCCGACGTCGCTCATGAGCTGCGCTCACCACTGACCAATCTGATTGGTCAGACCCAGGTTGCGCTGACGCGCGGGCGCTCGGCGGAACACTATTTCGAAGTGCTGCAATCGAATCTCGAGGAGCTTGAGCGACTGCGCTCGATCATCAACGACATGCTGTTCCTGGCCAGTGCGGATCAGGGCAGCAAGGCCACCAAACTGACGTCCACCTCCCTGGCGGATGAAGTGGCGACGACGCTGGAGTATCTGGATTTCATTCTTGAAGACGCGCAGGTTCAAGTGCAGGTCCGTGGCGATGCGCAGGTACGGATCGAGATCGCGCATTTGCGCCGGGCATTGATCAACTTGCTGAGCAACGCGGTGCAACACACCGAGCCCGGGCAGGTGATTCAGGTGCAGATCGACGTCGAGGACCATCAAGTCAGCATCGGCGTGGCAAACCCCGGTGCACCGATTGCCAACGAACATCTGCCGCGATTGTTCGAGCGCTTCTACCGGGTCGATGCGTCGCGCAGCAACAGTGGCAACAACCACGGCCTGGGGCTGGCGATCGTCAAGGCGATTGCGTTGATGCACGGCGGGGATGTGTTTGTGCGCAGTGACCACGGCATGAATACCTTCGGCATTCACCTTCCTGTCTGACCTTTCATAGATCTGCAGGAGCCGGCTTGCTGGCTCCTGCAAAGGCGTTATCTTTGCTTATCCCGCAACAGTCCTTTATTGAATTGGCTCTGTTTCCCATCGGCCAGGATCCTTATCTTTGCGCCACCAAACAGCACTTGCCAAGCAAGAAGGTTTTAAAGATGTCCAACACTATGGGTATTGCCAGCGCTTTCGTTTTGTCCTCTTTGTTCCTCTCGCCATTTGCCATGGCTGAAGAGTCGCAGTCCTTCGTCGCACACAATGCAGCGCGCGCTGCAGCGTTTGAAGAACATCAGAGCGAAATGACGGCCAAGGCGCAGGGCGC
>Ga0255334_1000834_pt1 | contig 18650 bp, 23 predicted proteins | sample EtOH5_35cm_T3_12_FD_202080 | JGI IMG/M metagenome (GOLD analysis project Ga0255334, IMG submission 202080) | Sandy soil microbial communities from University of British Columbia, Vancouver, Canada - EtOH5_35cm_T3_129 | ecosystem: Engineered > Artificial ecosystem > Sand microcosm > Unclassified ...
GTAATGGGTTTGTTCGCTGGCGGCGAGCTGCTGCTCCAGGGCCAGGCGCTTGTCTTGCTCGGCCTTTTGCTGCGTCGCGGCCGCTTGGGTCATTTGATTAAGCGTCTCGGCCTGGGACTGTGCGAGTCGGGCCAACTGCTGTCCGTAACGCCAGTCCTGGAACTGCCACGCGAGCATCGCCGAACCGCCGGCCAGCAGCGCGAGCAACACCACAATGCCCAGGGCGCGAGACGAAAAAGGCATCAGGTCGAAGGTTGGCATAGCACCGCCCTCGCCCGGGCCCAGAGTTGCAGCCGCTCCTCCAAGCCGTTCAAACCGCCGTTGATACGCCGGGTGATGCTGTTGAACTGATCGCGGTCGGCCAGTTCGTTCAAGCCGTTCTGCTCCCAGAACCAGGCAGCGGACTCGGTGGCCCATTGCGGCTGCTCAAGAAGCTCAGGCAAGGCCAGCAAACGTGCATCACCGAACAGCCCCTGACTGCAGCGAAGGTAATTGTCATGGCCGGTTATCTGGATCAGCCCTCGGCCGCGATACTTCTGCCCGTCGCCGTCAGCCTGGGGCGAGTTGCCCAGGCGAACGGCCAGGGTTCCGGTATCGTACTTGCTAAGGTATTGCTCGCCGCCCAGCTCGCGTACATAACGCAATTGTCCCGACTCATGACCGACCTGGGCCAGGAACGCGGCCATGCGTTTGGGTGTGTCGATACGATAGTGGGACATGGCGGTGTTCAGCGCGGAAATAAAAACGCCCGCTTGGGTGCGGGCGTTGGGCATGATGTTGATAAGTTGCTGCTGCGTAAGGTCCATGTTCAGGTCATCGCAAGTGCATGATCAAAGATGTCCGGCCAGCCAGGACGGCGCAACCGGACGATATTCAGTGACTGGAAAGTGCTCATCCTGCGGCCAATCCCTCAGAGCCCGGCGATAAGCCTGGAGCTGTGTGTACTGTGTTTGATCCAGCGTCGTACCGCCGCCGTCGTCCATTTCGTCGCGATCCCTCGCTATGAGGCGGTCGGTTGCTGTGAGCGATCCATCACGCCAATTCTTCTCATTGGTCATTCGTACCGTGAGCTCATTAACGGACAGTTCTAGGAGCACCGGACGACCTTTGGCGTCCGACTCGATACGTTTGTTCAGGAAGGGAGCGGCAAATAAGGTTCGATATTCTTCATCGGTGATCTTGATCGCGTCTTCAGGAAGACTGCCAGAGTGATCGATAGAGTTGTAGAACCCACCCGTGGATTGAGCGTAATAAATCAACATATTCACCTCCCCTTCAATAACCTATCGCTCGCCATAGTCCAGTCCAATTTGAATAGGCGCCATTGTAGTCCCGCCCATAAAGTCTGAACTGGCTCAGCGAGCCTGTGGAGACTCCAAAAGACGCACAGGTGGGGCCTCCATCGGTCACTACGATGTTTCTAACAGCGTTAGGGAAAGACATAGGAAACGTTACGATAACGCCATTGGCATCCGCCCCGCTGGAAGAAACACCCCACTGCTCGATAACATATCCCGTCGGACTCGTTGTATCAGGCGTCCGCTTCCAACCATTGGGTTGCAATGACGAAGTGGACATAGCCGAATACTTCAACGCCACCGTACCGCCAATAAGACGCCATTGGTTATTGAGCTTGATGAACTCCGCCGTTTCGCCCAGACCGATAGTGATTGTTCCCTGCGCACCATTCGATGCGCATAGCACATCAACAGCGGATGCCGTCGAAACGGTAACGATGCCTGATCCAGCATTGACAATTGTTACTGTGGCGGCATGTATGATTTCGGCTGTAGCCGGCAGCCTCGCGGTAACCGGTGTATTACTGGCGAAACTGACAACTCCGCCAACATCCGATAGGGTCAATGTCGCCCCGGTGTTGTAAACATCGAATCCGCCATACTGCATCCCGCTGCGGAGTACGTATTCAGTCGTTGCAACGGCCCTGCTGTTATCGAATAGCGGTGCGGTAAGAAACAATCCGCTGCCACGCAAGGCTGTGAGCAATTGGTTATAGAGGGCTTCAGACGGCACTATCCCCGCCACCTGAATGACATTGAGCAGTTCCTGCGTCACACCATTGCCCCAACTGGCGGGAATCAAGGAACCCGGCGTACCCGCCAAGGGATCCTCATCCACGAACCTGCCGTTCGACAGGCCTGCGCTGGGCACACTTTTTGGATAATCCAATTTTTCGCTCCTGACTGACCAGCGATCAAAATGAAGGCGATATAAAGCCTCACCGTTAATACGCAGTGGCACGATAAATTAAGGGAATTCTGATGTTTTGCCGTGGGTTGCTTAAGCGGCAGGCTCAGGCATGACAGGCCAGTTGATATCGGTAGGAAAACCGATCTGATGCTGGATACGATTCAATTCAACGCTATAGAGTTTCCACTCCAACAGCGCCAGTTGTTCCTGGTCGCTGGCGTCGCCGATGTCTTCGGCGTATTGCAGGGGGGCTATACGCAGAACTGCATCGCGAAGAAGAGCATCCCGTTCGGCGAAAACCTGGGCCTTGACGTCGCTCAGTTGTGACTCAGCGTCGAACTGCCAGGTAGGGTCTTTCCAGATATGGTAATTGCCCGGCCAGGGTTCCCTAGTGAACGCATCCGGTAACTCCCCAAGTTCGCCCCAGATCTGCTGGCCGCCATCCTCCTTGCGATAAACCAAACCACGATGATCAACCACCTCTCGAGGAACATTATTCACCAGGGCCCACGTACGGCCCTTTTCAGGCGGGGGGAGCTCAAACGAAATTCCAACAGCATTACTGGGGATCTGAACGCCAATACCCGGCGTTACGGAAAACTCCACGGGCCCGGACAATGCGCCGGCTTTATCGAATAGATAATAAAACACAGACACCTCAGATTAGTTTTATACGCGCAGGATAGGCGATGTTGCGCGGGCGGGATTTGAAAGAGTAAAGCAGCGTATTGGCCGTATCCATCTGGTAAGTGGTCCCGGCAGGGAAAGTCGGACCGCCGTTTACCAGATCTCCGATGATTTTGATTTCCTCGCGGGTATTGGCACCGACTGTGGAAAGGCTATCGGACCATCTTGATCCAACCGCACCAGCCCCTTGTGCCCCTAGCGCATGGGAGTGAACAGTGCCGGGTTGAAAGGTCCCCATTGCCCGTCCAGAATCCACAGAGCGCCCTTCGTCCAGGATCCGCAGGAACTCTCCCCGCCCTTCCGGCGCACGAAACGTGAGTGCGCCATCACCGGAACTCCATTTGCCTTCATTGCCTTCCCGAGTAGCCTCGGTACCGAGCATTCCTGACTGTTGGGCGTGATCCCAGAGCCAAGGCCATTCAGCACGCTTCATGACCGTGCCATTTAGCGCACCGTAACCTCCCGGGCTCAGTTGGATAGTCGTCTCAAAAGTCGGGCGGCCCAAAGGCGTGTTGTCAAACCTTCCCATGGGCCACCAACTCCCGGCGCCGTCACTGCGCAAATGCCACCAGTCACCACTGCCCATCAAAACCAGAAACGGATAGCCAACGGCCGAAAGATGGGTGTGGAACTTAATTCGATCAGTGCCGGCCGCCTGGACCACGAGTCGATTGCCACTGTTGTCCAAGCGTCGAATGATGACGTCTCGAACACCCATCCCAACGTTGGCCGGGGGCAACCCGATCGAGGTGGCGCCGGCGTTGGCGTCAATCAATACAAGACCAAGTTCATTAGCCGTCAGCGCTTTCGACAGGGTCAGCCGTGTAACCACCGAGCGTGTAGGGGTCGTGGTACCAATGATCTTCTGAACAGCCTTGAAAAGCTGATTGGTGTCCGCTTCGGATGGCGCCATGTCGGCGCCGGCAATCACCCCCAGAATCTCCTGTGTGACGCTGTTGCCCCACACGGCGGGAATCAAGGATCCCGGCGTGCCTTCGACGGGGTTTTCATCCACGAACCGGCCGTTCACCAGCCCGACGCTGGGAACACTTTTTGGATAATCCATGTTCTATTTCTCTCTATGAGGCGGGGCTCAAGCGTGAAGAGGTAGTGCTCGGATAGTCGCGAGCACGTCATCAGCGGCTTGACTGGCGAGATCCGCCTTGCCTTTGGCCATGTGCGCGCGGATCTGTGTCTTGGCCTTGAGGCGCAGTTCGCGAAGTGCCAGCAGGTTCGCTTCGAATTCGGCGGCCTTGGCGAGAATCTGATCCGCCGCCTGCCTGGCTGTGCGCCCTTTGACAACCCACGCCGAAACGGCCAGTGGAACGGCTTTTTTCGGGTAGCCCTGATCCTTGAAGGCCTGTGCCTCCAGGGCGGCTTGTTGGTATTCCAGGGCGCGTAGTGGATCACCGGCCAGCGTGCGACGTGCGCTGTCAGCAGCGGCATCGACCTTGGTGCACAAGCGTTCGGCTTCCTGGCGCAACAGCTCAGCAGCATTCTCTTCAGTCAGCACCCAGGTGCCGTCCTCCCAGGCATGGGCGAAAGAAGGTGCAGGCGGGCGAAGTCCATCTTCGTACTGGTGCAGTTCTTGAATGACTTTCATCGGATCAGCTCCCAGGACAGGTGAACATTGATTGCGTTGGTAAAATTGACGCCGATACCCACGCTGTAATCGGTCAATGCCTGGTGCCCCTTGATTCCCATGCTCAGCAACAGTTCGTCACTATCGGCATTGGTGGCGCCCAATGTGTGCTCGGCCTGAAAGCACTGCCAAAGCGAGCGAGATTGAGAGTGATCAAAGCTGGCTGTGACGGTAGAAACCGTAACGTCGTTGACAACGTTATTGGAAAACAGCACACACATGTATGGGCCGCTCCAGCCCACCGCATTGTTACCGATACTTTGTAAGGCGGGTGACAGATAGCTGTAGTTGCCCCCAACCCACCCGGCCTGAACAAACGCCAGCGAAGTCACGGCACTGGGAGAGGGTGTTGGATTGCCCGCCACAAGTCGCGCCGCACGTGCATGCGGATCCAGCGGCAGATAAACCACCCCCGTGCCATTCACCGTTTGAGTCCAGGTCAATTGAGCACGGTTGTAGATCGTGCGAATCGTCGGCAAGGAGCCCGGCGCCCCGGTCATCACCCAGGCCAGGCACATGTCCAGGGGCGTGGACGCAAACCCGCCGCCGGACGCTCCGTTGACAGTCCCCTTCAAGGATTCCGGCGAGAGGTCATACAGGCTTCCACGCTGCATATAGAACGTCAGCGCGCCGCCTATGACCTGCGCTCTAAGAAAATAGCTGGCGCTGGGCAACAAATCGGTGCTGCTCCAGGCCGCCGTCACGTAAGTACGGGATCGACCCAACCGCCCACTTACCACCTCTTGTCCAATGCTGATGTACACACCCGCCGGAATCGAGACGCGACCGCCGCTGGTTGAGAGTGCCGTTGGCGTTACTGCCAGACGGGCGTCTGCCGTTGCAATCGTTGGCAGCGGCAAAGCGGCGATCGGAAGCGCGAGATCCTGGTTCCAGCCCTTGGCGGTGACGGACTGAATCGCCTCGAGCAGTTGATCGTTTTGGGTTTCATCTGGGGTCAGATCCCCCGCCTTGATGACATTCACAATCTCTTGCGTTACACCATTTCCCCACGCTGCCGGAATCAACGACCCCGGCGTTCCGGTCAATGGGTTTTCATCCACGAACTTCCCATTCACCAAGCCGGCGCTGGGCACACTCTTCGGATAATCCATCCGTTTACTCCCTAGTCATAATTGATGTGAACCTTGGTATGCGCCGGCGCACTGCGGTGGATCAGACACTCAAGGGCCGAGCCCGGGTTGACGCCAAAACGTTCACCCCAATAGCTGGCGCCAAAACGTCGGCCCAACAGCAGGCGACCGCCGGTGTTGAGGGTCCACATGAATTGCGCCTGCCAAGTGCCAAAGTGAGCCTCGCCGAATCGTGCGCGGCCCATGCGCGGGGCCTTCAGTTCAGTGATCGTTGCGTTGGGGTAACCCTGGCTCTTGGCGATTTCCACGTAATAGGCAATGGCCTGGCTACCGACCGCCAACAACCGCCGACGCACCGCCAAGCGACGATCGTCATACAACGGCGTGGCGCCCAGGCACGGATCGGGCAGGTTCATCACCCGCTCCCAATCCGGCACCAGTTCACTCACTCCCGCCGGGTCCATTTCGTTGAGCAAGTCGGCGGCACGGGCGTCGAGGCGGGCCAGCTCCTGGGCGATGCCTTCAAGCACATGCTCAAGTTCCGGCACGCGCTCCGGATCCCACGCCGGGCCGCTGGGCAGCAGGCTGCGCAGTTGGGCCTGGTACTGCTCGGCGGTTCTTATTCCAGCCATGTGCAGCCTCCGAAGGTCAGCAACTGGTTGCTGGCGGCGGCGACATCGGTGACGGGTGCGGAGAGTTTGTGGTCGGTTTCGCCGGTAGCGCTGCTGATGGCTTCAGTGATATGGCTTAGCAACAGCGTTTCGCCGAGGCCGGCTTCGCGGTTGTGCAGGTCGCGCAGTTGCGCCTCGACGGCCGCGCGCACGGCGCTGGTGTCCGGGGTGATGCGCAGCCTGTAACTCACCGGCACCTGCGTTGGCGCCAGCACGTGCAACTCGGCGGTCACCGGACGCAAGGGCTCGATGTAGGCCCGCACCTCCTCCAATTGCTCGGCATTGGGAATCGGCTGCAAATCGTCGTCACGCATGACGAACAAGCCGACAGTGCCGGGTCCCAGGTAGCTGCCGCGACACCAGGCGCGGGTAATGCCGGGGCACTCCAGGGCCCAGGTTTCATAGTCCTGGGCCGAGCCGCCGTGAGGGATGATGCGGTAGGAGCGGATCACCCGGGCCCGTAGCGATTCGAGGCTTTCCCGGGCAACACCGCCGGTCAGCCCCGGCGCCAGCACGGTGAAGCTGCTGCCAATGCCGAGGATCGGTTGGATTGGCGTCAGCACCAGGCCGGCGTCGGCGTTGCCCAGGCTGCCAGCGTCCAGTGCGGCGATGGTGGTGCTGTTCAGGCCATTGCTGGTAGTGCGGGCGGTGGTCACTTTGAATGTGCGGCCATCGGCGGATTGCAACAGCGTGTCGACATCCAGTACCGCGCCAGCGGTAGCGCTGAAACTGACACTGCCGCTGGCCACCTGGGCCGCTTTGCGCGCCTGGTTCAGGCGCAGGGCAGCGATGCGTTCAAGGGTGGATTCATCGGCCTTGTCCGGCAGGATCTGCTCGGCGATCCAGTCCAGGTAGCCATACAGGCCATAGGCGGCGCCACCCAGGGTGCGGGCCAGCACTTGGGCATCGGACTGGCGCAGCGAATCGCTGGCCAGGTCGCTTTGGGCGCGTTTGATCAGCACCGGCAGCGAAGGGGTTTCAAACGGCATAGGTCACCTGCCAACTGTTATCGGGGTTGATGTCCAGGCGCTCGCCGTCAGCCAGGGTCAGGACCGTGCGCAGGTTCAGGCGCTGGGCGTCGAGGCGTTCGCTGAGGATGTCGATGGCGCTGCAGTGCCCGTCATCGATCAGCCATTGCAAGGCTTCGCGAGCATAAAATTCGGCGTCGAGCTGGGTCTGGCGAGTCAGCTTGACCCGGCGCAACAGCCACAGTCGCGAGCCGATGCGGTCGTCGGCAACGGTCGGAAAGGTGTCGCCCCACCAGCCGAAACGTTCTTCATCATCGACAGCATCGTCGTCAGCGGCGCGGCGCCAGGTGAACAGGCTGATCAGCACCGAGCGGGTCAGTGCGGCGTGCAGGTTCTGGCTGATGAACATCATTGACCTCCCGCCGGCGCGCCGGTCTGACCGTTGCCGGCCTGTACACCGACATGCACGTGTTTGATCTGGCTAATGCCGCCGGCGATCTGGTCGCCCTGGGAAACGATCTTGCCGGTGTGGTTGATGACCGGGCTGTCGATGTTCACCGCACTGCTGGCGCGGATGTTCAGGGTTACGGTCTGGATGTCGATGACACGACCGCGCTTGAAGTGGAGCTTGTCGCCTTCGTCGGTGTAGAGCGCCACTTCGCCAGGGGCCAGGGCCTGGAGGCGAAAACGGCGATCGGCGACCACCAGCACCACCGCATGGGAACGGTCCCCCCCCAGGAATGTGGCAATGCCCTCGGCACCGGCCAACGGGTTGCTGGTGAAGCCGTAGGGTTCGAAGTGCTCCATGTCGTCGTTCACTTCGCCGGCGGTGAGGCGCATTTGCAGCGACTGCAACTTGGTGGCCGAATTGGCGAGCACGACAGTGCCGCGCGCCAGGAGGCGGGTCAGTAGGCTCATTGAGGTTTCCTTGAGAATCGGGGACTTGAACGCGGTGTTCGGATCAACACCTCTATTGGCTGCGCCGCCGCCATCGCGAGCGGGCTCGCTCCCACAAGGGATTTGCGGTGGGCAGAAACTTGGAGACGGTCTCGAAATACTGTGGGAGCGAGCTTGCTCGCGATGGCGGTAGCACATCCAACATCGATGCAAGCTGACCCACCGCTTTCGCGAGCAAGCCCGCTCCCACAAGGGATTTGCGGGTGGGCAGAAACTTGGAGGCGGTCTCGAAATACTGTGGGAGCGAGCCTGCTCGCGATGGCGGCAGCACATCCAACATCGATGCAAGCTGACCCACCGCTTTTGAGAGCAAGCTCGCTCCCACAGGGGATCTGTGGTGGGCAGGCATCGGTTCCGGGCTCAGGTTTTGGGCGGTACCGGGTTGGCGTCGAAGGTATGCGGCGGCGCGACTTGCAGGGTGGTGACGGAGCCTTGTGCCGACAGCGAGTACGTCACTTTGGAAATCAGCATGTCACCGTCGAACCCCAGCACCGGGTCGATCACTCGCACCAAGGTGTTATGCCGCCACAAGTCGCCATTGGCCTGGCGCCAACCCTGCACGCGGTAGGTGGTGGTCAGGGCCTTGCCGGTACGGATGGCGCTTTCCCAGTCGGCCCGTTGCTGGGCCAGTTCGAAGGTCAACTGCGCGCTTTCGCTGATCACCGTCACCCGCTTGCGCTTGAAGCTCAGGTCCGTGGCGGTGCCGGAGACTTCACTCACCGCCGCCCCGCTCTGCTGATCACTGCCCTTGTGCTGGCCAATGACCCGGTATTCAGAGAACACCTGGCTGTAGTCCATCGGTGCGTTACCGGAGAGAATGTTCTTGCCCAGCTCCAGCACATCACTGGCCCGTCCGCCGCTGCCGGGTTTGGCCAGTAGCACGCGCCCTTGCGCGTCATCGGTGGAGAACACCCGGAACAATGTCAGCAAACGGTCGATGGATTGAAAGACCGTTTCCCCCGGCACGATGCTGTGTTCGCTCAACCGCGCGGTTTCAGGGATTTCACTGATGACCCCCACGCCGTATTGCGACGCCAGGGCCTGGACGATGCTCAACACCGTTTGCCCACGCCATTGAGTCGGACGGTTGATCGCCGCGCAGTCCACCAGATCCTGGGTCTTGGAACCGCCTTCAATGCTCAGGCTGATCTGCCGACCGTCATAGCTGACCGGTGCCTTGAACACATAACCACTGAGGACCAGGTCGGCACCAATGCGCACCTGGCATTCATCGCCCGGACGGATCGGCACCGCTTGCGTCTGCCCCGGCCATTGCCAGGTGATGTCGAGTTTGAAGGTGCGGAACTGACGCTCCAGGTCCGCACTGATTTCCACACTTTTCCAGCCGCCGTAATCCAGCCCGCCGACGGTAAGTGAGACAGCATAGTCGAGCTCGTTCATGGCTTACTCCCCGGAGACTTTCAGGTCATTGGGCGGCAGGAAACCAGGATGGGCTACACCGTTACGCTGGGTCACTTCAGTCACCCGGGTGGCATCGGCAAATTGCTGATACGCCACCACCAGCGCTGGCAGGCTTTGCTTGAACGACAGGTTGATCAGCCTGACACCCGACGACGCCACCGCCGTCAAGTGCGCGGCCATTTGCTGGCGCAGGTTGTTCATCGCCTGGTAGTGCTCCGGATCAGCCTTGAGGGAGGCTTGCCAGATCGCATCGTTAAGCGCATCGCGCAGGGCCAGCACATCGTCGGCCACCGGCACGTCCCGGCGCTGGACCGGTTGCACGGCCTGTTGCGCCACCGACGGCGTGGCGCCCAACTTGACCACAGGCGCCGCCACCGGCATCGCCGCAATCCATTGCGCGGCCTGCACCAGCAGCGTGTCCTGCACCAGATCGGCCACGGCCTGGGCCGCCGCTGTGGTGTCCTTGCCGGTGGTGAGTTTGGGCGCGTCGGCCTTGCGAATGGCCTCCACCTGTTGCGACACGCTGGCAATCACGCCGCGATAGCCGTCACGGGCAAAGTTCTTTAGCTCGCGGATGTCGCCCAGCAACCCCTTGAACTCGGCCACCACGTCCTTGGGCAGCTCTTTCACCGCCTTGACCAGATCGCTGAGTTGCCGATAGGTCTCGATCAACGGCTTGAGCTCCTGCTCGATCACGCCGTAGATGTCCTTGAGGCTGTTGCGCAGATCCGCGATACCGATCCGCGCGGCCTTGATCAACGTCATGGCATCTTCAAAGCGCCGCACCGCCGAACCGAGGAAGCTGTCGGCAGAGACCAGCAGCAGTTTCTGACTATTGATCGCGGCCGAAGGGAATTGCAGTGGCTGGTCGGGGTAGAACTTCAGGGCGAACGTCACCAGCCCACCGTCCTGGCGGGTCTGGGTCATGTCGCACTCACCGACCTTGACCTGCAGGCGCCCCAGCCATGGATGCACCAGTTCACCGCTGCCCTGCTCCAAAGCCTTGAGCAGCTTGTCGCGCTGCTCCAGGCAATCGGGGCCGACGATGAACGCGGTCAACTCATGAATCTTCGCCTGCTGGCCGAGCCCCTCGAAAAACGGCTGGTCGCGCTGTGGATATTCATGCAACTGGCCTTTGTGGCCGACCGGGGTTTTCGCCTGATCGACCCAGAACCCGACGCCACGAAACGACGCCGGCAACAAACGATCACGCCAGCTCATTGGAGCCTCCTGTGGAAAGTGAGCGATAGCCGATGCGCGAACTCACCGCCAGGGCCGGTTGATTGGTCTGGGGCGGATCGGCGCGCAACCCGGCCGGGGCGTTTTCGAAACGCACGGTCAGGCCGCCTTCGAGTTGCGTGCGGTTGTTGGCGGCACTTTGTTGCACCAGGGCACTGGAGGTTTGCGGCAACGCACCCGGCGCCAGCGAGGTTTTCGCTGGCCCGTTGGCGGACGCTGGCGCCAGGCTGGACGACAGGCCCAGAGGCTGCTCGCTGGCCCCGCCAAAAAACGCCGGCGCCAGCTCTCCCTTGCCTTCGGCGTTGGTCTGTCGCTGCGCCTCGGTCAGGCCTTCGACCTTGCCGGTGAACGAGGTGATCATCTCGCCGAAGCCGCCGTTGAAAAAAGCCTTGATCGGCGCGATCACCTCCTGCAACTCGTTCCACCACTGGCTGAACCACTCGCCCACCGGCCCCCACTGCTTGGTGAGGCCCTCAATGGGTGACCAATCGAACAGGCCGCTGAACACCGCCAGCATGGTCGACACCTGATTGCTGATGCCCTCCCAGATCCCGGCGAAGACTTCACCGATCGTGCCCCAGTTGGCCATGATCAGTCCCAACGGCGTCCAGTCGAACAGGCCTTTCAGAGCGTCCATTACCGGCACGGTCAAGGCCTTGAGCAGGTCCCAGATCGCCGCGAACAACCCGGTCAGGGGCGTCCAATTGGCAACAATCAAACCCAAGGGTGACCAGGCGAACAGCGTCTGCATGAAACCGATGATCGGCGTTGCCGCCGCCACGATCACATTCCAGAGCTCGCCTAAAAAGCTGCTGATCGGGCCCCAATTACTGATCACCAGCCCCATCGGGGTGAAGGCGAACATCGTCTTGAAGAACTCGACCATCGGCAGCACGATGGGCGCAAGCCGCTGCCAGAGCCCGGCGAAGAACGCCGAAATCGGCGTCCAGTGGGCGATGATCATTCCTGCCGCCAAGGCGATGCCCATGGCAATCAAGCCGATGGGATTCATCTTCAAGGCCAGGTTCACCACCTCGAACGCCTGGCTTGCGCCGCTGACCGCCATCTGGATCGCGTTGAACGCTACGACGCCATTTGCCAGGCCCTGTACCAGTTGAGGGTTGTCCTGCAGTACCTGGGCCACGCCGCTGATCATGGGCTGCAAACTGACCGCCACCGCGTTGACCGCAGGCCCCAAGGCCGAGCCGAACTGCACCGACACGTTGCTGATGGAAGTCTTCAATCCATCCAGGTTCTGTGCCGCTACACGGGGCGCGTCAGGCGCCTGGACGGCGCTGGCCGCCGCGCTCGCTGCGCCCGCTTCGTCCTTGAAGGCCAGCGCCGACTTGAGCCCGTCCATAAACGGTTGGGCCAGGCCGCCGCTGGGCAGCAGACCGGAAATGTCCAGGCTGCCCAGGCCCGTGGCGTCGAGGTTCTGCTTGAAACTCGCGACCTTCGCACGAAGGCCGGCGAGCTTGGGTGACAGCTCATCGATGCCCGTGAGCAGCACCGCCTTTTTCTCTACCTTCTGTGTGTCTGCCATCACTGCACCTGCTGCATCGCATTGATCCGTTGCGCGTGCTCCAGGGATTCGCGGAGCACATCCAGTGGCCTGGCCATCATCTGTTCGGGGTCAACCTTCCAGAACCAGGCCAGGTCATAGGCGGCGGCGATCAGGTCGCCGATGGCTGCGACGCCGCACTCATGAAAAAACTCGCGACGGCCCAGCTCAGGGCATTGAGGTCAGCCAGGTCCAACTGGTTGACCGACGACGGCGGGATACCGGCGCACACCGCGATGTATTTGGCCGCGACGTCCATGTCCAGGCTCACCTCCTCGCTCTTGTCGATCTTGTACGGCAGCGCCTTGATCGCCCGGACTTCCTGCACCGTCGGACGGCGCAGGGTCAGTTCGCTCACAGGCTCGCCGTGGGCCTCGATGGCCACGCGCAGCGTCACAACATCGCTCATTGCCAGGTCCCCTTGATGCCTTCGAATTTCAGCTCGATGGTGGCGTCGTCACCCTTGGACACAGGCTCTTCCACCAGGTAGGCGCCGGCCAGCACGTAGACCTTGCCGTTGTTGAATTCGCAGGTGACGGTCATGTCGGTGCCCGCAACCAGTTGCTTGAGCGGGAAGTCCGCGGTGTGCAGCGCCGTCACCTTGAAGGACGGGGCAATGTCGGTTTCCTTGTAGAAACCCGGTACGACGGTTTCGCGTTTAGTGAACATCAGTGGCGCTTCGCAGCCACCGTTGATGGTCAGTTGAGCGCCGTCCACTTTGACGTAGCAGGTGCCCGCAATCAGTTGACCCATGGTGTTTCTCCCTTCAATAAAAAGCCCACGCGAAGTGGGCTGAATTCATGCGATTGAACGCGACCTTCAGGCGGCGTCGTCGTATTGCAGACGGAACTGGTTGAGCAGCGCGAACACCCGCAGGCCGTTGATGTAATCCGGCGGGAACAGCACATTGACCCGGCTCGGGTCCTGACTGTCACGCTCGACCACCAGGTGCTCGGCGAACAGCTCGGCGTTTTCCACATGGCCTTCCAGTTCGAGCTTGGCGTATTGAGCAATCAGCTCGCCGCGAATCGTGCTCGGGGTCACGATGGGCTGGCCGGCGCCGAAACGGGTGCCGTCGGCGGCCAGTTTGTGGCGACCGTACTTGCTGGTGATCACGCTTTGCAGGCGACGGACGATGAACGCCGACTGGTGCATGGTTTCGCTGTCCAGGTAGGAATTGTCAGCCTGGCCGAAGGCGTTCTTCTGATAGGTGGTGATGGAACGCTGGATGCGCACGTAGCCACCTTCGTAATACGCGGTCGCGATGCCGTAGTTGAGCAGCGACTGGCGCTCGGTCAGGGTGAAACGTTCGCTGGCCGGTGCCGGGTCCAAGCCTGGCAGGCTGCCGCTCTGGGTCGGACGGCTGGCGTCGGCGGAGATGAACACCGCCGTGCGCGCAGCCAACGCAGCGGCCTGGACCCAGAACGGTTGCGGTACGCCCAGTTCCAGGGCCTGGATGGTCATGTGCTGGTCGTTGCGTGCCTGACCGGCAGCAACCAGGGTGCCAATAGTGCCGCGCTTGGCGCTGTAGACATGGCCGAACAACTGCTTGGCCCAGGACCAGCGACCGGTGTTGTCGTCCATGACCGCTTGCCAGGTGTTGAGGCTCGCCACATCGGACCAGGGCATGGCGATGAACTCGAACGGTTCGTCACCCAGGGCCGCAACGGCAGCGGTCTGGTCCGGCACACCGGCGCCGCCGGTCATCGCAGTAATGGCGGTGGTCAGCCCCGCCGGGGTGTTTTCGCCATTGCTCTTGCCCAGGCGATTGAATTGCAGGCTGATGTCGTTGCCGCTGTCACCGGTCCATTTGGCGCGCAGGGTTACGACACCTTCGGCGGACGCAGCAGTCATCGGCAAGTCGGCGGCCGCGTTGATTTTCAAGGCCAGCGCAGAGGCGGCCTGGGCTGCAGTGGCGCCGTTGACGATGGCGGCCTGGACGCGCACACCGCCAACGTACAGGTTGAGCACACCACTTTCAGTCGCGGCGCCGGTGAAGGTCAGCACGCCCTGGGCGATGGCGCCTTCGACGTTGTGCAGCGGCAGGCACCAGACTTCACCGAGCGGGTCGGTCTTGCGCCAGGTCTCGTACATCGAGGCGAGCATCGAGCCCTGCCCGCCAATGTTCTTGGCCAGCGCGACGCTGGACACCAGCACCAGTTTGCCGACTTCCGCCGGGGCGACGTTGTCGTTGACCTGGGCGACGATCAACCGGCGCATGGCCGATGACGCGCTATTGGCGGCCGAGTTGTCCATTTCGGCGTAGAACAGCGGCACACGAATGTCCGCGGGAATATTGCTGAATCCGATCGCCATTATTTGGCTCCCTGTGGTTTTGCCGCTTTCACGGCTTTGGTAGTGATATCGCCATCGGCCAGACGTCGACGCCACCAGGCGTTGTCTGGCACTTCACGGCCTTCGAGGGGCAACAGATCGCCCGCTTCCGGGTCCGGTACGGCACGGCCCGGGGCCGGCAGCACGGTGATGCGTTTGCTCATGGGGTTACGTCTCCAGAGAAAGTCAGTTCCACGCGCCCGTCGGGGCCGGGACGTTTCAGGTTGGGGTCCGCCGGGTCGATGGCATCGACCCGCACGGTGGCCCCGGTAAAGGACGACAAGCCGTCCAGTTCACGTTCGTGCCAGCTTTCGGCAGGCTGGCTCGCCAGATTGCGGCCCAGCTGGAACTCGACGAAAAAGCGCAGCCGGTACAACACACGGCTGCTATTGATGGAAACCAGTTCACTGCCGTCGTACTCGACGCCGGTGTACTCGGCGCCCGGCTTGAACCCCACCAGTGCGCGCCACAGTTCGGCCCGCAGGTCGTGCAACAGATCCAGCGCTTTTGTCGCATCAGTGGCGTCGAGCACCAGCACGGCATCGAAGCGATCACGCACCGCTTGCAGCGTGACGTTCTGAGCTGCGTTCTTGCTGGCAATGTCGGCGGTAGGCAGGACATAGGCGCAAGGGGTCTGCAGCGGGGTCTCGGCTTGCAGTGTGGCGAGGTCAAAGCCTGCGGCCACGCGATGGGCGAGCGTCGGACATTGCTCACGCAACTGCGTGAGGATCGGTGTGATCTTCATGGGGGGACTCCAGTATCTGAAGGTGCGAGTCATCCCTGTGGGAGCGGGCTCGCTCGCAAAAGCGGTAGGTCAGGCAGCATTGATGTTGGATGTGCTGGCGTCTTCGCGAGCAAGCTCGCTCCCACAGGAGGACTCGGTTGGGCGCAGAGGTACGTGCAACGCTGAACAAATCTGTGGGAGCGAGCTTGCTCGCGATGGCGGCGTGTCAGTCAGTGCAAATGTTGAATGTCAGAGCGCAATCGCGAGCAAGCTCCCACAGGGGATTGGGGTCAGGCCTTGGCATCCAGGCAGGTTGCATTGATCAAGCAGCGATAGCTTTTTTCCCGATCGCCACTGGCGGTGACCTTGTCGATCGACCAGCGACCGCGCATGAAATGGCCTGCGTTGACCTGAATATTGCTCGAATCGAGCAGGAGGCGGCTTCATAGCCGCCGTCCTCTCACACCACCGTACGTACGGACCTGTATACGGCGGTTCAAGTTATGCGATTAAGCCGAGTGATCGTATCCAATATTGAGATCAGCCCAAGCCGATCCCACAGTTTCTTCAGTAGCGCCTGATTCAAATGCGCTGCTCCTGAGCTCCACCATGGTCCACGACCATTGAACGCCGATGTACAGGCAAGGCGTCTGCCAAGCCCCCAGACGTATCCAGTTACGCGCCCTTGTTGAGAGTCGTTTCCATTTACGCTAGATGGCACAACGCAGCTTGCGACGCACCCAACCATCAATCTTTTCAAGTGGTCGCTTGCTCTGGCTTCTCCTGAAGTAACCTGCCCAGCCACGCAGTACGGGGTTTATCCGTTCGATGACACCAGTCATCTTGTGGCCCCGCATTCTGCGCAGCAGTTCCCTGAGTCACAGCACTCCGTGCAAGTATTGGGCTTGATGAAGTTTGCCCCCTTACCCCACTGTGCCGCCTCTATCCGCTTCCTGTTCGTCAGGCCAGCATTTTGCCTCGGGCTTCCTTCAGATTCGCAGTCACCCGTGACACTCTTGCCTTTGGCTAACACTTCCCCTTGCCGGGTGTGTAGAGGACTTGCACCTCCAAGTCACCAGCGTGGCCACAACAGCCAAGCTGGTTGCGCTTACGCGCAACGCGCCATGCCTGGCGCACAAACTAAAAGGCCCCGATCAATGTCGAGGCCCTAGAGATAGGTGCGGATGAGCGGAAATGATTCCAATATACGAGGTTCCGTCCGGACTCGAACCGGCAAACCGGTGCAGCTTTCTCGAGCATCATCCTGCGCAGTCATGCGCATGATGTCTGAGGAGCTACAGCCTGATAATCGATTCCTGCTTCTTGGGAGCGGCAAGCACCAACAAAACCAACGTCAATGCGTAGAAAATCAATCCCAAAATACCTAAAAAAGTGTCGTAAGTATAAGCGCCGGATACAAGCACCCCAAGAATAGCGGTAAGCATAAAAACAAGATTCGCCAAAGCATAAATAAACAAACGAAGCTTGTATGCCTTATACCTCATTACAATCAGCCCCACCCCTCCCAAACAGCTTAGGACTGACGAAACCCCTACCAATGAGAAAAGTATAACGACATACATAGCCACGGGTGGTAGGCCAGATGTATCACTTGGGTTACCAGGATTTTCTGGGACACCGTCTATTGCGAATAACAAAAATACACACGCCATTAGAGCAAATACGATCGCCGCTGCGCCAAGCTTCATCCCTCTATGCTTCATAAACCCCATCATCCTAGCGATATTATTGCAAAAACCTTAACACAAAATAAGAACCATTCTCAACCAGTCAAGACCAATCGATTTACATCGGCAGGCTCGAAAAGCTCGGCCTGCCGACTGCTCACCTATCGGGTGTAGCTAATAGGGAGCTCCCCATTGATTTGAATCGCATAGTCCTTCGCATTGGCAACCCGACCTACCTCACGAAGCGCTGTCGTAGCTGCCTCATCAAATCCGGTACGATGGCTGCTAGCATTCGCGTCGTACCGATCAGAAAACGCCTTTACCACTCCGGAAAACGAAACTGTTCCTGAGGTATTCCGGGTGATTTTACCCGTGATGTTCAGGGTAATGGTTCCGAGATAAATACGGGGAATAACCGAATCTTGGCCCGTGTAGTAAGACGTATTGAAATTGACAGTCGTTTCCCCAATACGGGCAGTATTGATGATGGCCATCAAATCTGGAATTTTCTCCGGAGTCGGGTTAATACCAATACGACTGATTTGCACACTCGCAGTGTTACCATTGCCCAGCAGCCAATGCTGAATAGCTTTGAAAGGTGTAAACGTCCCACCTGAAAACTCGGTCGGAACCGCTAACTGGGCATTGTTCTGGATCTTAGAACCTTCTTTAATACCCTGATTCCAAGCATCAGCTGTGCTGAGTTTAGGGTTCTTTAGCAATAAGAGATCTGCCCCATGGGCAACTTTCAAATCACCCATGATAAAGCCATCCAGACCATAAGCAGGCTTGTTGCTATGCATCGCATGCAGATGACGCTCCAGCATGGGAGCCCAATCACCTCGAGCGTACGCGGCACTTCGCTCCTGAACCATGCGATTGACGATTGCACCAGGTGAGGGAACGGTGAAACCGGTACTGCGTGAAGTACCGTATTCGTCGGGATATACATAAGTAGCTGGAAGCTCGAATTCCATATTAGTTCCTTTGAGTCGAATGATTAGTCGCGGAGAATTCCGCTTTCATGTCGCTCAAAGGCGATGGCTTGAGGCTCGCGGCCTTCACATGATTCAACGTCCCGCACCGGGAACATTTGATCTGGAGCTGGGCATACTCGCCCACTCGGACCAGTAGTCTGTTGCACTTTCCATATGCAATCTTTAAGCATCTGCAAAAACACACGCAGGTCCGCGGTATCGCTTCACTGCTGGTCGGGAGGAACGTCCCGCGGCGGCACTTCGCATACGCCGAGCCGCTTGGCGACCCAGCGCTCGTAAAGACCGATCGCCACATCGGCGCCAGCCATGGCGGTCAGGCAACCCAGGGCGCAAGCGCTCCAGATCGACATGCCGAGGGCGTACAAAAGCATGGTTGCCGATACGCCGCAGACCACGCAGGCACCGGAGCGCAAGGCCAGGCGCCGCAATAACGACCAGCCACGGGCGCCCTCCTTGTCTG
>Ga0255334_1000835_pt1 | contig 18645 bp, 19 predicted proteins | sample EtOH5_35cm_T3_12_FD_202080 | JGI IMG/M metagenome (GOLD analysis project Ga0255334, IMG submission 202080) | Sandy soil microbial communities from University of British Columbia, Vancouver, Canada - EtOH5_35cm_T3_129 | ecosystem: Engineered > Artificial ecosystem > Sand microcosm > Unclassified ...
CGGCGAGGTCCGTGGGATAGCCCCCGACAAGCGCTGCCCCCCCACCGCGTCAGCGAGATGGGCACATCCGAGCCAGGTGGGCACCAGCAAGTGCCCATCCGGCGTGGATGTGCCCATCTCGCGGCCTCGCCTGGACCGTGGCCGTCGGCGTAGCCGATCACGCCGAAGTCCCGTTCGCCGCCGCGCGCCGCGGCGTGCCCGTCTGCGGTGCAGGCGGCCTAGCCTGGACCGGTGGCCCGCTACGTCGAGGTGCACCCCACCGACCCGCAGCCGCGGGCGATCGCCCAGGTGGCGGCGATCCTGCGCCGCGGTGCCGTGATCGCCTACCCCACAGACTCGGTGTACGCACTCGGCACGCGGATGGACGACCACGACGGCGCCGAGCGGATCCGCCGCATCCGGCGGCTCGACGAGCGTCACCACCTGACGCTCGTCTGCGCCGACTTCGCGCAGCTCGGCCAGCTCGTCGTGCTCTCCAACAACGCCTTCCGCGCGATCAAGGCCGCCACGCCCGGGCCGTACACGTTCATCCTCCCCGCCACGGGCGAGGTGCCGCGACGGCTGGCCCACCCGAAGAGGCGCAGCGTCGGCGTGCGCATCCCGGCTGACCCGGTGGCGCAGGCGCTGCTGCGCGAGCTGGGGGAACCGCTGCTCTCGTCGTCCCTGCTGCTGCCGGGGGCCGACTGGCCGCCGACGGAGGGCTGGCAGATCAGGGAGCAGCTCGACGACGTGCTCGACGCGATCCTCGACGGCGGCGAGCGCGGCATGGACCCGTCGACGGTCGTCGACTGGACGGACGGCGAGCCGAAGGTGGTCCGGGCCGGCGCCGGCGACCCGGACCGGTTCCGGTAGCCACAGCGTCCGAGGTCCTCGTGGTCCCGGGCACGTGCACCTCGGACGCAAGGAGGGGACAGGCGGCTCGGGCGCAGCGTGGGCGTCCGGGGGCAGCGGGTGGGAGGGAGCAGGCGTGCGGAGGTATGTGGCCGTGGTGGGGCCGTCGGCGGCGTCCGACGAGCAGGCGGCTGCCGCCGAGGAGCTCGGGGCGGCGCTCGCGCGGCGCGGGCACGTGGTGGTGTGCGGCGGGGGCGGCGGCGTGATGGCGGCGGCCTCGCACGGCGCGGCGGAAGCCGGCGGGCTCGTCGTCGGCCTGCTGCCGGGGAACGACCGCCGCGCCGCGAACCCGCACCTGACCGTCGCGATCCCCACCGGCCTCGGCGAGATGCGCAACGCGCTGGTGGTGCGCGCGGCGGACGCCGTCGTCGCGGTCGGCGGCTCGTGGGGCACCCTCTCGGAGGTCGCGCTCGCCGTGCGCACGGGCGTCCCGGTGGTCGCGATCGGCGGCTGGCGCGTGACGGACGGGGACGACGAGCCCGCGGGATTCCGCCGCGCGGCAGGGCCGGCCGAGGCGCTGGAGGTGCTCGACACCCTCTTCGCCGACGGAGGACGGTGACCGCCCGCCACCGCCGACCGCCGTTCCCCGAGCACCAGCCCCTCGCCGCGCGGTGGCAGCGGTCCGAGTGTGACACTGACCGCGAGACCGGCGCAGGTCCGGGTGGTGGATGGGGGATCGACGACCTGGTTGGCCAGGCCAAGGGCGCCTTGGCCGGGCAGAGCGACAAGGTCGAGGGGCCGATCGACAAGATCGCCGACCTCCTCAAGGACCAGACCGACGACTCGGGCGACGCGAAGGTCGACGAGGTCGCGGACAAGATCAAGGACTTCATCCCCGACAAGACGGGGTGACGTCGCAGCGTCCGCACCTTCTGGGGCCCTGACCCCGACGGGTGCGGACGCTGTATGCAGGAGGGGTAACCGGCCCAGTGTTCACCAGCCTGACGAGGTCAGCAGCGCGCGGCCGACGGCGGCGAGCCCGTCGACGAGGCGCAGCCGCGGGTGCGTCACGAGGTCGGCGGGCAGGTCGACCCCGGGGTCGACCGCGTAGGTCAGCGCTCCCGCGCCGAGGGCGGCCCGCACGCCGGGCGGTGAGTCCTCGACGGCCGCGCACCGCTCCGGGTCCACCCGCATCGCGCGCGCGGCTGCGAGGTAGGCGTCGGGCGCGGGCTTGGGGCGCGACCCGCCGTCGCCGGTGACCACCGCCGAGAACACGTCCTCCGGCGCCTGGGCGAGCACGTCGCGCACCACCGACTCGTGCGTCGAGGTGACCAGGGCGCACGGCAGGCCCGCGCGCCGCAGCGACACCAGCAGCCGCTGCGCGCCCGGCCGCCACGGCAGGCCGCGGTGCAGCACGGCCGCGACGCCGGCGTGGAGCCGGTCGGAGATGTCCGCGACGGCGAGCGGCACGCCGCGCGCGGCGACCACCGCGCACAGCGCGGGGACGGCGAGGCCGAGCACCGCGGCGTCGTCGGCCGCGCGCCACACCCCGCCGTGCGCGCGGACGAGCGTGCCGACCGCCGCCGCCCAGATCGTCTCGGTGTCGAGCAGGGTGCCGTCGAGCTCGAACAGGACCGCGTCGGGACGCGGATCGTCGGGGTTCGGGCCGTCCCACGGCTCGAGCCCGTGGGCCACCGGGGTCGGCCGCTTCAGCAGTTCGGCCACGAGCCCATCGTGAACCGGCCCCGACCGGGCGGCCAGGACCCAGCCCGAGAGTTCACGGGGCCGTAACTCCGGCCTCTGCCGCGTCACACGGCAGACCCGTCCCGTAACCCGGCCCTTACCGTCCGACCCCGCCGGACTTGGTACGGAAGTGAACCCGTGTGACCAGTTCGGCGTCACTCCCGTGGACACCTGTCGCAAGTGCGGCGGGGTTGGACCCTAGATTGGTGGGATGAGCCTGCTGTTCGAGCCGCTGACCCTGCGCGGCGTCACCGCCCACAACCGAATCTGGCTGCCGCCGATGTGCCAGTACTCCGCCACCGACGGCGTGGTGGGCGACTGGCACCTGATCCACCTCGGCGCGCGCGCGGCGGGCGGGTTCGGCCTGATCGTCGCGGAGGCGACCGCGGTGGTCCCCGAGGGTCGGATCACACCGCAGGACGCGGGCCTGTGGAACGACGAGCAGGCGGAGGCGTGGTCCTGGGTCACCGACGCCGTGCACGGGCGCGGCGCGGCGATCGGCGTGCAGCTCGGTCACGCGGGGCGCAAGGCATCGACGTGGCGGCCGTTCGGCGAGGGCACCGGTTCGGTGCCGTCGGCGCAGGGCGGCTGGCAGACCGTCGCGCCGTCGCCGGATGCGTTCCCCGGGCTGGCGGCGCCGGTGGCGCTGTCCGACGAGCAGGTCGCCGCAATCCCGGCGGCGTTCGCCGCCGCAACCCGCCGTGCGCGGCTCGCCGGCTTCGACTTCGTCGAGATCCACGCCGCCCACGGCTACCTGCTCCACCAGTTCCTCTCCCCGCTGAGCAACCACCGCACCGACCGGTGGGGCGGCAGCCCGGCGAACCGGGCTCGGCTGCTCTTCGCGGTGGTCGACGAGGTCCGCGCCGCGTTGCCGGAGGACGCGCCGCTCGTCGTGCGCATCTCCGCGACCGACTGGACGGACGGCGGGCTGACGTTCGAGGACACCGGCGCCGTGGCGGCCGGGCTGCGCGAGCGCGGCGTCGACCTGATCGACGTGTCCACCGGCGGAAACGTCCCGGCGACGCTGCCGCTCGGCCCCGGCTACCAGGTGCCGGCCGCGCGGGCGATCCGCGAGGCGTCGGGCCTGCCGGTGACCGCGGTCGGGCTGATCGCGACGCCGGCGGACGCCGAGCGCGTGCTCGCCGAGGGGTCGGCGGACGCGGTGATGATCGGCCGCGCGGCGCTGCGCGACCCGTCCTGGCCGCTGCGCGCCGCGCACGAGCTGGGGGTCGAGCTCGCCACTGTGAAGCACGAGGGCGACGACGCGCGCATCCTGCCCGGGCAGCCCACGGGCTGGCCCGCGCAGTACCTGCGCGGCGCCTGGGGCTGACGCGGCGTGGCTCAGCCGCCGTCGCGCGGGCCGGCCCGGTCGACGACGAGCGCCAGCTGCGTCCGGTTGGCGAGCCCCAGCTTGGTCAGCGCTCGCCCGATGTGCGTCTTGACCGTCGCCTCGCTGACGTAGGACCGCGCGGCGATGTCGGCGTTCGTCAGGCCCGCCGCCACCCCCGCCGCGATCTCGCGCTCCTTGTCCGTCAGCGCCGCGAGCCGCTCGCTGGCCTCGCGCTGCTCGCGTGCCGAGCGGTCCGCCTGCACGTGCTCGACGAGGATCCGCGCGGCCCTCGCCGACAGCGCCCCTTCGCCGGCGGCGACGTGCCGGACGGCGTCGACGAGCTCGTCCGGCCCCGTGTCCTTGGCGAGGAACCCGTCGGCCCCCGCGTGGACCGCCTCGAGGATGAGCGCGGGTGTGTCGAAGGCCGTCAGCGCGAGGACGCCGGGCGGGTGCGGCAGCGCCCGCAGCGCCGCCGTCGCGGCGACCCCACCCATCCGCCGCATCGTCAGGTCCATCAGCACCACGTCCGGGTGGTGCGCCTGGACGGCCTGCACGACCTCGTCGCCGTCGGTCGCCTCGCCAACCACCTCGATGCCCGCGGTCGCGAGGATCCGGCCCAGCAGCAGCCGGACCATCGGGTCGTCGTCCACCACGAGCGCTCTCGTCACGGGCCAGAGCCTAGGGCCGGCCTCCCACGGGGTGCGGCCACGGCAGGTGCACGTGCACACCGAACCAGCCGTCGGCGCCGCCCGCCTCGAACGTGCCGCCCAGCGCCTCCGCCCGCTCCCGCATGCCCAGCAGCCCGGCGCCCCCGCCGGGCACGCCGACCGGCGGCGTCGCCGGCAGCCGGTTGCGCACCGAGACGTCCACGCCCGCCGCGGGCCCGGCCCGTACGTCGACGTCCACACGCGCTCCCGGGGCGTGCTTCAGCGCGTTCGTCAGCGACTCCTGGACGATCCGGTACACGGCGCGGGTCAAGGCCGGCGGGGCCTCGGCCTCGTCGGACACGAACAGGGTGGCCGAGACGTCGGCACCCGCCCGGCGCGCCTCGTCGACCAGCCGGGGCAGCTCCGCGAGCTGGGGCGCCGGTCCCGGCTCGGGCCCGGCGCGGTCGCGCAGCGAGGCGACGAGGGCCCGCATCTCCTCCAGCGCGCGGTGCGCGGAGTCGCGCATCGACCGGGCGGCGGCGGGCACGTCGGTGCCCGGGCCCCCGGCCGTCGCCTCCAGCGCGGAGGCGTGCAGCGACACGAGCGAGAGGTGGTGGGCCACCGTGTCGTGCATCTCGCGCGCGATCAGCTCGCGCTCCTCCTGGCGGGACAGCTCCGTGCGCAGCGCCGCCGCCGTGCGGGCGTGCTCCTGGGCGACGCCGGTCGCCTGCCGCGCCCGCTCCGCGTACCGGCGTGCCACGCCGACAGCTACCGCACAGGCGAACAGCACCACGCCGAGCGTGACGTAGCCGACGGGGCTGAGGTAGCTGCGCTGCCCGGCCTGGTCGGCCGACGAGAAGATCACGTCGTCGCCGCCACGCGCGGCGTCGCGCCAGAGCGAGACACCCGTCGCCAGCGCCGCGGCGGCGCCCGCGCCGGCGACCTGCGCCCACGGCCGGCGGGCCACCACCCAGGTCAGCGCCAGCAGCGGGGCGAGGGCGTCGAGCGGGAGCGCGACGGCGAGCAGCGCCGTCCCGGCGCACACGGCCGTCGGGAACCGGGCGCGCCAGATGAGGGCGACCGCGCTCGCCACGCCGGCGAACGTGCCCACGACCGCCGGCCACGGGCTCGTCCCCGCCGTCTGCGCCCCGTTGCCCGCGAAGGCCACCGCGACCATCGACGACAACGCGGCCGTCAGCACCGCGCCGATGGTCCCGAGCACCGACCGCAGCCGCCGGTCGCGCTCGTCGGTGAAGACGCCCCACCACACGGAGCGGGGGCGGGACGGGGGCACCGGCGCCCAGCCCCCCGGGGGCGCGGCGTACGGTCCCGGACCGCCGGCGGACGCAGCGAACGGCACGCCCGGCGGCACCGCGGCAGCGGGTGGCACGCCCCGGCTCGGTTCCATGCCCTCAACGTAGGGCCGGCCTCCGACGCGGTCGTCGGCCGAACGGCCGCCGGGCCTGCGACTATCGGCCACCTCGGTCGACCGGAACGGGCGACGCGACCGGAGCTCCCGCGCGGCGACGATCCCACCCGGTGCCCCGTCCGGGCGCCGTCCCAGCGATCGAGGAGACGCCATGAACCAGTCCGCCCCCGCCGGCCCGGCCGGCTACGACCCCACCACCGGCCTGCCCTACCCCGCGCCGCCCCGGCGCTCCTGGTTCGCCCGGCACAAGATCCTCACCGCGCTCGGTGCGATCGTCGTGCTCGTCGTCGCCGCCTCGGTGGCCGCCGGCGGAGGCGACGACGAACCGGGCGCGGCCGCGGAACCGGGGTCGGCAGCCGGCGCCACGCACCCGGCCGACGAGCCCGCGGAACAGCCTGCCGACGAGCCCGCGGAGGAGCCCGCGCCCGCGGGGATCGGCACCGCGGTGCGCGACGGCAAGTTCGAGTTCACGGTCACCCAGGTGGAGACGGGCGTGCCGCGCGTCGGGGACGACATGTTCGGCCAGGACGCGCAGGGCCAGTTCGTCCTGCTGCACGTCACGGTGGCGAACATCGGCACGGAGGCGCAGTACTTCGACGGTTCGAGCCAGAAGCTGCTCGACACCGCGGGCCGCACGCACTCCGCCGACTCAACCGCCGCGATCTACCTCGGCGACACGCAGAGCTTCCTCAACCAGATCAACCCGGGCAACACCGTCGAGGGGATCGTCGTCTTCGACGTGCCCGCCGACGCCGTGCCCATCACTGCGGAGCTGCACGACTCCGCGTTCTCCGGGGGCGTCACGGTCGCGCTCGGGTAGCCGGTGGGTCGCGCACGGGCCGGGCGCCGTCCCGGTCAAGGTTTCGGTGCGCACGACGAGGGCCGACGATCCTTCGTCGTGCGCGCCGGTTCTCCGCAGCTTCATCACGAACGGACCCCGCGCCGTTCCGCGCGCGGAAGGCTCGGCGGAGTCGACACGCCCGCAACGTCCACGACCTATCCTCGTCGGCGGCCGGTGGAAGCGACGACGAAGGACCCCCATGAGCAACGGCGTACTGGTCATCATCGACCGCCCGGCGATCGGCCAGGCCGGCCCGGGCGAGGCGTTCCGCGTGGTGAGCGACGACCGGCCGTCGCTGCGCGCCACGACACTGGCCGCCACGCGCGGCGACGGCATCTTCGAGACGGCGGCGATCCGCGACGGGAAGGTGCAGGCCGCGGCCGCCCACCTGGCGCGGTTCACCCGCTCGGCGCAGATGCTGGACCTGCCCGCCCCGGACCCGGCGGTGTACACGGCGGCGATCGAGCACGGCATCTCGCTGCTGCCGGACGCCGCCGACGCCGCGGTGAAGTACGTGCTGACGCGCGGCGACGAGGTCGACGGGTCGGTGGGCCCGATCGGCTGGGCGCACGTGCACGTCAGCGACGACTTCTCGGGGGCGCGCCGCAACGGGGTGCGCGTGGTGCTGCTCTCGCGCGGGTACGCGCTCGACGTCGTCGAGACCGCCCCGTGGCTGCTCCAGGGTGCCAAGACGCTCTCCTACGCGGTCAACCTCGCCGCGCTGCGCGAGGCCGGGCGCCGCGGCGCCGACGACGTCGTGTTCACCACCACCGACGGCTACGTCCTCGAGGGCCCGACGTCGAGCGTCGTCGCGCGGTTCGGCGACACGCTGGTCAGCACGCCCGCCGAGGCCGGCGTGCTGCCCGGCACCACGCAGGAGGGCGTGTTCGGGTACGCCGCGAGCATCGGCCTGGCGACGGCGGTGCGCGAGCTGCGCGTCGAGGAGCTGGCCGCCGCGGACGCGTTGTGGCTGACCAGCTCCGTCCGCCTCGCCGTCGCGGTGCGGGCGGTCGACGGCGTGGAGCGCACGGTCGACGAGGCCTTCACGGCCGCGGTCAACGCCTACCTGATCGCGCGGACGGACTGAGGCTGACGCCGCGTCACTTTCCGCCCGCCTTGTCTCCGTCCAGGCCATTGCTTGGAGGATTCGTGAAGGTATTGTGGTGAAACGTGGCAGTACCCGGCGGGCGTCCTCCGGCCCGCCTGCGCGAGGCGTCGGTCGCGTTCGCGGCTGCCGTCCTCGTCGCCGTCGCCGGGACCGGCAACGAGACGGAGCCCACCGCCCCGCCGGCGGCCGCCGCCGTCCGCCCCGCCTACCAGGGCCACTACGTGACGCAGGACGACGTCGCGACGCTCCAGGAGCAGGGCCTGGCCACCGCCTCCGTACGCACGCGCGAGCTGGCCTGCCAGGGCATCGAGCTGTTCTTCGACACGTCGGACCAGCGCGACGCCTACCTCGCGGAGTACGGCTCGCGCTTCCCGGTGGAACCGCCGTACCTGCCCGGCGACCCGTGCCGTCCGTACCGGGACTCCCCCCGGTACGTCGTCGGCGGCTGACCCGTACAGCACACTGGGCCTCGTGACCGACCTGCTCTCGTCGTCGCCGCGCGGGGCGGACTGGTCCTGGCTCCCGGACCGGGCCGACGAGCCCACGCCGGCCGACCTCGAGCGCGCGGCCCGCCAGGCGGAGCTGCTGCTGGCCGACCACGGCGTCTCCTACGGCACCGGCCCGGACCGGCGGTGGCGGCTGGACCCCGTGCCGGTGATGGTCGACGAGGTCGAGTGGGCCGGCCTCGACGCGGCGCTGCGCCAGCGCGCGGAGCTGCTCGACGGCGTGCTGGCGGACCTCTACGGCCCGCGGCGGCTGCTCGTCGAGGGCCTGCTGCCGCCGGCCGTGGTGCTGTCGCACCCGGGCTTCCTGCGCGAGGTCGACGGGCTGCGCCTGCCCGGCGGCCGCGAGCTGGTGCTGTCCGCCACCGACCTGGTGCGCTCCCCGGACGGGACGTGGGTGGCCGTCGCCGACCGCACGCAGGCGCCGTCCGGTGCGGGCTACGCGATGGAGGGCCGCCGGGTCGTGGCGGCCGTCCTCGCCGGGGTGTACCGGCAGGCGGCGATCGCGCGGCTGGGGCCGTTCTTCCACGCGCTGCGGCAGGCGCTGCGCGTGGTGGCGCCGCCGGCGGCGGGTGGCGAGCCGCGCGTGGTGCTGCTGACCGCGGGCCCCGACTCCGAGACGGCGTTCGACCAGGCGTACCTCGCCTCGATGCTGGGCCTGCCGCTCGTCGAGGGCTCCGACCTCCTGGTGCGCCAGGGTCGGCTGTGGCTGCGTGGCATCGACGGCCCCGAGCCGGTGGACGTGGTGCTGCGCCGCATGGACGCGGACTGGGCGGACCCGCTGGAGCTGCGCGCCGGCTCGACGCTCGGCGTCGCGGGCCTGGTCCGCGCGCTGCGCGGCGGCGCGGTCAGCGTGGTCAACCCGCTGGGCGCGAGCGTGCTGGAGAGCCCGGCCCTGCTGCCGTACCTGCCCGCGCTCGCGCGCGCGCTGCTGGGGCAGGATCTCGCGCTGCCGTCGGCGGCCACGTGGTGGTGCGGAGACGACGCGGGGCTCGAGCACGTCCTGGCCAACCTCGACCGGCTGATGGTCAAGCGGACGTCCCGCGGCCCGGGGACGGGATCGGTGCTCGGCTGGACGCTCGGTGAGGAGCAGCGCGCCGCGTTGGCGCAGCGCATCGCGGCGCGGCCCTGGCAGTGGGTGGGGCAGGAGCGGGTTCGCACGGACGACGAGCCCGTGGCTGCCGTGCTACGCACGTACGCGGTCGCGCACGAGGGCGGGTACACCGTGATGGCCGGGGGTCTCGCCCGCGTCGGCACCGGCCCCGTGGTCTCGTCGTCCCTCGGAGCGGTCGCGAAGGACGTGTGGGTGCTGGCGCCCCAGGCCGGCGCCCTGCCCGCGACGCCGTGGGAGGAGGTCGCGGAGGCGGACCAGGGTCCAGGTCCGCGCGGCCCGGCGATCTCGCCGCGCACCGCGGAGAACCTGTTCTGGATGGGCCGCTACGCCGAGCGGGCCGAGGACCGGGTCCGGGTGCTGCGTGCGGTCGTCGACCGCTGGGACGACTTCCACGCCCGCCCGGGCACGCCCGGCGGCCGCGCCCTGGCCGTGCTGCTGGAGGTGCTGACGCCGGACGCGCTGGAGGGCGGGGCCGCGCCTCTGCCCGCGCTGCGCGACCTGGTGCTCGACCGCCGCGCCGTGGGCAGCGTCGCCGGCAGCGTCCTCGCGCTGCACCGTGCCGCGGACAGCGTGCGCGACCAGCTGTCGAACGACGCGTTCGCCCCCCTCGCGCGCATCGAGCGGGCGCTGCGCGACGAGGCCGGGCGCTCCCGCGCGGTCACACCGCCGGACGGGCTGGACCTCGGCGAGGCGCCGTCGCGGTCCCAGGTGACCGCCGGGCTCAAGCCCACCCTCGACCGCGTGCTCGAGGGCCTGCTCGCCATCGCCGGTGTGGCCGCCGAGGGACTGACCCGGGACGTCGGATGGCACCTGCTCGACGCGGGCCGGCGCATCGAGCGCGCCCAGCACGTGGTGGACTCGCTCGCCGCGACGCTCGTCGAGCGCCGTGCCGCGGACGTGGACGAGCTGGTGCTGGAGTCCGTGCTGCTCATCCACGAGTCGGCGATCACCTACCGGCGCCGGCACCAGTCCGGCCCGTCCGTCGCCTCCGCGCTGGACCTGCTGGTGCACGACGAGACCAACCCGCGATCCCTCGCGTTCCAGCTGGACCGCCTCGCGGCCGACCTCGAGGCGGTCCCGGCCTCCTGGCGCGCGCCGGACCAGCGCGACCACCTGCTGCGCGACGTCGCGGACCTGGTCCGCGAGCTCGACACCGTCACCGTCGGCGCCACCCTGTCCGCCGACGGCCGGCGGGTGCGCCTCGCGGAAGCGCTGGAGTCGATGCGGTGGCGGCTGCGGGCGGCGGCCGAGGAGATCGAGCGCGTGCACTTCGCCCGGCCGGCGCCGAGCCGGGCGCAGGAGGGCATCTGGGGGTCGGACGTGGCGCCGGAGGTGCGGGGCGCGTGACCACCACGTCAGCCGTCGTCGGCGACCTGGGCGGTCGGTGTCCCGGTTCTCGACGACGTCCCGGCCACCCCGGAACAGCGGCATGCGGAACTTCGTCGCCAGCGCGGCGTCCGGGTAGTCGACGAGCTCGCCGTCGTGAAATCCCAGGAACGGCACGGGGACCTCCAGCGCCTCTCCCGTGCCAGGCTCCATCAGCAGGGCCAGGGGCTGCCCGCCCTCGATACGTCCCAGGTCGACGGCGAACTGCCGCCCGAACCAGTCGTATCCGAAGGGACACACGCGCCCAGCGAACTCCGAGAAGGCTGCCAGGACCTGGGCGAACCCCAGCGGCCCGGCGGGGGGACGGGCTCGCATCAGTGGTGCACGAAAGAGTATCGGCGGGGCGTCATCTGTTGACCGTTGCGGTGTCGATGACGCCCAGGCGGTGACGGCGGTGGGCGCGGCGTCGGGGTCGGTCGGCGACGTGGTTCGGTGCGCGGGGCCGCCGAGATGGCGCCGGCGGGCCGGGGTGGGTCAGGAGGCTCGGTAGCGTTGCTTGTCGCAAGGTTACTTGCCGAGTGGGGGTTGGTCGGCGCCGGCCGATCCGGGGTGGGCGCGGTTCTCCTCCTCGACCTCTTCGGTCAAGAGCAGCGAGGAGTTGGGACGCCGAAACTCTCGGGGTCGTCCCGTCATCGTGGCCGGTGAGGTTGACCGGGCTCGGATGCTCACCTGCCGCATCATCCGAACAGTCCCGCCGTTGTCGCACGATCGGGTACAAGCACCAGCTCGTCGAAGGCGTCGCGGTGGGTCGCGTCCCAGCGTTGCCCTCGACCCGATCTGCGGGCGACGCCCCCTGCGCGCCGCCCTCACCCGTACATGCGCGCAGGGGGTCAGAATCCAACGTCGACGGAACGTGATGTTGGTCACATGCGGCCCGAAGCGACCGCCACCTACTCCTCAGGCAGCCAGCGGGCCGACTCGAAGAGCTTGAAGCCGATGACCGTGGGCCCGTCCGATCCGAGGTGCGGAGCGGAGGCGAGGATCTCGTCCCATTCCAGCAGGCGGCCGTCGTCAGGGCTGATGACGATGACGAGCAGCCGCTCGCCCTCGTCGATACGAACTGCCACGGCCGTCCCTCGTCGGCCCAGCCGGTCGGTGGTCGAGCCCATCGTCACCAGGTCGGGCTGATCGGCGAGGACGGCCCAGAACGCCGATGCCACATCGGCGGGGACCACCTCGAAAGAGTGCGACTCGATCACGGCGCGCAGCAGGCATGCCGCCGTCGCGCTGTCGGACGTCCCACACCCGAGGCTCTCACCGTCGGCGAGGAGAACGTCCCGCAGCGCCGCCGGGTCGCGCGGCAGACCGGCGACCCGCGTGGGGTCGAGGCTGCCGGTGGGAAAGGACTCGTCGGAGTTCGCGCCGCCCGGTGGCAGGTCGCCGTCGATCACACGGCCTTCCAGGTCGAGCGCGGCAGTGCGTTCCTCGCGGATCCTCAGGGAGCCGTCGGGCCTCAGAAGGACAACTTGGCGGGTGGGCGAGAGCACGGTCTCCTTCACCCCGTTCGTGTCCGTGGAACTGAGGTACCAGCCATATGACGTGACCTCCTGGGCACCTTCACCCGCCGTGACCGGTTGCGTGGCGGCGACCTCGGCCAGCTCCGTGAGCACGGCTCCGGCCGGCTCGCCGCCTCCGGCGAGCACCTGCGCGACATCAGCGTCGGCGAAGTGCAGCAGCGCCGGGGTTCCCGCAGCGGCGGGCGTGCCGCCGCCCTGCCACGCCAGCGCGCCGACGACGACGCCCACCACCGCGGTCGCCGCCACGGCGGCCCGCAGCACTGTCCGGCGACGCGGGCGTCGCGGCTCCACCGCCACCGCGCTCCCGGCATCCGCTCGAGCGAGCACCGCGGACAGGATCCGCTCGTCGGCCTGCGACGGGGCCTGCTCCGGTTCGAAGGCCACACCCGCGTCGGCCAGCAGAGCACGGATCCGCTCCACCTCGCCCCGACCATGCTCAGCGAACATCGTCGGCCTCCATCTCGGCCCCGGCCTCGGTCGCCAGCCGGTCGGCCACCCGCCTGCGGGCACGCGTCAGCCGCATCGACATCGCGGCCTCGGTGCACCCGGCCACTCGCGCGGCTTCCGTGACGGTGAGGTCCAGGCTCGCCGTCAGCATCATCGCCTCGCGTTCCTTCGACGGCAGGGCGCCGAGCAGCCGTGCCAGGCGATCGTCGGCCGCTACCAGGTCCGCGACGTCGGGCACCGCCAGATCGGGGACGAGCCCATCGGACCGCCGTCGGGCCTCCGCGACGCGGCGCTGGGACGCCAGCGCGGTGCGTCTGGCCACGCCGAACACCCACATGCGTCGCTCGTCGAACGGCTTCGGGATGTCCGCCCACCGGCGGAGCACCACCTCGTAGGAGTCGGCGAGCACGTCGTCGGCCAGATTCGCTCCGACCAGGGTCGTGACGTACACGCGGACGTCCCGCACCGTGGCGCGGTAGAGCGCCTCGAAGGGAGCGACGTCGACCGACCGCTGGCTCGGCAACGACCCTGGCATCGGCGGCATGCCTCGGTCAGCAGGTGCTCGTCGGCAGCACCCGGATCGACCGCGCCGAGACCGACACCGACGACAGCTGCGTGCCGGGCGCGTAGCAGACCGAGCTCCCGGCGCCGTCCACCCCCGCGTACACGCGCGCCGCGCGCGACGAGCGGTTCCACACCGACTGCACCAGCGTGAAGGTCAGGTTCACCGGGGATGTGCTGGTCGTTCCCTTGAAGGCCGACGAGTAGAGCGAACCCGACCACACGCAGAACTGCGACGCTCCGCACTCGCTCATCGAGCTCGGCTCCGCCGCATCGCCCGGGTCGGCCATCGACGGCGCCGCGCCCATCACGGCGAGGGAGAGGGACGCGACGAGGACGGTGAGCACTCGGCGAAGACCAGTCACGCACACATGATCGCAGGTCCACCGGACCCCTCTTGTGCGACCACCGCCGCGCGCGGCCCGGACTCGCCGGTCGCCGCCTACGCTCGTCCCGATGCCCACCTACGACCTCGTCCACCGCACCACGTACGAGTACGACGAGCCCGTCACCGAGTCGTACGGCCTGACCGCCCTGACCCCGCGGGACCTGCCGGACCAGCGGCGGCTCGCCTCGTCGCTCGAGGTGGCTCCCACGCCGGCCGACGAGGCCGAGCACACCGACTACTTCGGCAACACCGCCCGGTACTTCTCCGTCACGGCCGGCCATCGCAGGCTCGTCGTGACCGCGCGGTCCACGCTCGAGGTGACGCGCCTCGCCCCGGACCTGACCGCCCTGCCGCGCCTGCCCTGGGACGTGGCCGCGGCGGCGGTGCGCGGCGGGGACACGGGTGTGTGCGGGACCGACGCCGCGGGCCTGGTGACGCTCCACGAGATGGTGCTGCCGTCGCGGCACGTCGAGCCGGAGGCCGTGCTGGCGTGGGCCTCGTCGACCTTCGTGCCCGGACGCCCGCTCGTCGAGGCGGTCACCGAGCTGTCCCGCCGGATCCGGGGTGAGCTCACGTACCGCACGGGCGCGACGACGGTGACCACCACGCAGGCGCACCTGCTCGACCGCCGCGAGGGCGTGTGCCAGGACTTCGCGCACCTGATGATCGCCGCGCTGCGGGGTCGTGGCTTGCCCGCGCGCTACGCGTCGGGGTACCTCGAGACGCGCCCCCGGCCCGGTGCCCCGAAGCTGCGCGGGGCGGACGCCTCGCACGCGTGGGCGTCGGTGTGGGTGCCCGGCGCCGGGTGGCTGGAGGTGGACCCGACCAACGACAAGCTCGTCGACGACCGCTACGTGGTGCTCGGCTGGGGGCGCGACTACGACGACGTGCCGCCGTTGCGGGGGGTCATCGAGACGGAGGGGGCGCCGGCGCGGCCGTTCGTCGAGGTGGACCTGGTGCCGGCGGGGAGCGCGCCGTTCGCGTAGGGCGCGGATTCCGGCGAGCCTTCCACAGCCCTTCGTTCCGAGGATCGATTCACAGGGTGAATCTGCTGGTCAGATGCCGTTTCTGGTTGCGGCCGGAGGCCTCGCTCGGGTAGTCTTCGAACACACGTTCGATGGACTGGGAGTCGGGGATGGGCGAGGGGTTGGGTGTGGCGTCGGCGCCGGGTCCCGTGCTTCGCGCGCCCGACGAGCCTGCGGTCGAGGCCGGTGCGTTACGCATGCCCGACGAGCCTGCGGCCCACGCGGCGGCGCTCGTGCCGTCCGACGAGCCCACACCACCGGCCCGCGGGGCGGGTGTGCCGGTGGAGCTTGCGGCCTTGGAGGCCGCGGCGCGCGCGGCGCTGGTGATGGCCGGTGCGGCGGACCGTTGGGATGCGGCCACCCGGCTGCGCGCGCTGGCGGCGTTCGACCAGGTGATCAACACGATGACCGTGGCCCGGGGCCGGGTGCTGACCGCCGAGCGTGATGCGGGGACGTGGGCGCTCAAGGGCGATCGCGACCTGCCGGCGTTCGTGGGGCGCGTCTCGCGGCAGGGACTCGGCGCGGGGTTCGCGCAGGTGCGGCAGGCCGCCACGCTGGCCGCGATGCCGGCGGTGGCCGAGGCCTTGGTGGACGGGCCGGTGACCCCCACGCACGTGCAGCTGATCAGCCGGGCGGCCGAAGCCTCCCCGTTGCTGGCCGCGCAGCTGGCCACCCCCGAGGCCCAGGCGCAGATGGTGGCGCTGGCGGCCAGGTTCGACGGGGCAGGCTTCGGCAGGAAGATCAAGCAGCTGTCCGCGGGGCTGGACCCCGCGGCGCGGCAGCGCGAGCACGACGCCCAGCGCGCCCGGCGGTTCCTCACCCTGCGGCACACGTCGACCGGCACCGAGGTCCACGGCTTCCTGGACACCGTGGCCGGCCACGAGCTGCAGAAGGCGATCGACGCCCACAACCCCCGCCCGGCCAAGGGCGACACCCGGCCCCGCGACGAGCGGCAGGCCGAGGCGTTGGCGTCCATGGCCCGCCAGGTCCTCACCGACGAGCGCACCACCCCTGGAGTCCTGGCCCCCGGCCAGGCCGTCGTGACCATCTCGCAGGAGGCCTGGACCGCGCTGCGCGCCGCCCGCGACGGTGCGGACTGCGACAACCCGCTCGGCGACACCGACGGCAAGCCGGGCAAGGGGTCGATGCCCGACCTGGTCAGCGCGCTGCGGGACGTGCCCCCGGTGACCGACGAGGACGGCCGCCCCTGGCCCGCATCGGAGATCGGCCGGGCGTTGTGCGACTGCCTGCTGACCAGCGCCGTGATCGACGCCCGCGGCCAGGTCCTGGACCTGGGCAACACGCAGCGACTGTTCACCCGCGCCCACTGGCTCGCCCTGTCCGCCGCCGGACAGACCACCTGCGCGGTCGAAGGCTGCACCATGCCGCTGCGGTACACCGAGCTGCACCACATGGCCTGGTGGCACGACGAAGGGGGACCCACCAACCTGGCGAACTGTGCCCCCGAGTGCTCGTTCCACCACCACGAGATCCACCGCAACGACATCCGCATCACCCGACGCCCCGACGGCAGCTACGACCACCGCTGGCCCGACGGACGCCCCTACGGCGGAACGCCCTCCAGCCTCTGAGCTCCGGCGGGGTGGGCTACGCGCGAACGTCGTGCAGGTGATGCACCACGTCGTGGAGGAGGTACACGCCAAGGGTCGTCACGGTGAACCGGGAGCCGTTCGAGCGGCGGCCCGGGCGTTCCCGGGCGTCGGCGGGGACAGCGTCGAAGTCGGCGGCGATCACCGCGGCGGCAGCCGCGAGCTCGTCGGACACCACGACCGGATCCTGGAGGTCGTAGCGCTCGGCGACCGCGGTGGAGTCCTGGTCCCAGTTGTCGAACAGCGGGTCGTCGCGGGCGAGCATCAGGCGGAGCCGCTCGTCGAACAGCCGGAGCACGTCGCGGACGTGCGCGCCGTACTCGGTGGGCGACCACACGGCCGGCGCGGGCCGCACGCGCGCGTCCGGCCGCGTCAACGCTGCCGACCAGCGCGGAACCGTGGCGCGCACCGCGTCACCGAGCCCTGCCAGGTCCACGTCGCGGGCGTCGAACCCGCACTCCGGGCACGGCCGCTCGAGGACCCAGGTCCAGTCCTTGGTGTCCGGTTCGACGGGTCGGGGCTCGCCCACCGGACCCTGCGTGCTCGCGACCTCACGGGCGGGTGTGCCCTCCGGCGCGGTCACAGCGTCGCGCCCCGCTGCGCGAGCTCGTCGTCCCGCACGGGGAACCCGCCGTCGTCGACCACGACGCCACCCGCCGCGAGCGCCAGCGCCCGCACGGCGCGCGCGACCACGGGCACCACCCGGCTCCGTGCGATGAGGTGCTGGCGGGACGGCAGCGCCGCGGTGAGCTCGGACGGGTCCGGCGGCACCCATGCCACGTGGTAGGTCCACGGCCCGTGCTCGCCCCACGCGAGCCCCGCGACGGCGACGGGCACCGCGTCGCGGGGCTGCGCGGTCAGGGTGAGCGCCCCGTCGTACTGGAACCGCGCCGTCACCGCGTACGCGGGCGGCCCGCCGGACCTTCCGCCCGGCAGCGCCATCGCCTGCTCCGTGCGCGCGCCGGCGAGGTGCGGGCGGGCGACGGCGACGAGGTCGGTCGCGGTGAGCACCGTGCCGGTCCACAGGGTGAGGTCCGCGGCCGCGGCGGCGTCCGGCGCGAGCACCTGCGCACGGTCGGCGGAGACCACCGCCCCTGCGGCGCGGCGCGCGGCGGCACTCGCCCAGCCGAGCACCAGAGGGTCGGACTCGCCGCGCGCGAGGCCGTAGAGGTCGAGGTCACGCTCCGGGAGGCCGTCCTCCCCGGGCCGGGCGGCGGGAAGGCGCCACGGACCCGTCAGCGTGGCCGTCCGGCTCAGCCGCAGCCGGCCCTGGCGCGGCGGTGCCGGCGGGATCTCCCAGCTGGCGTCGACGAACCACGCCCCGGCCAGCCCCCGCACGTCGGCACCCGCCGGCAGCGCGAGGACGTGGCGGCCGTCCAGGTCGCTGGGGAGCACCGGGGCGGGCACGGCTCCCACGGTACACAGCCGAACCCGGCGAATCGGCCGCGGTCCGGGCGATTCCACCGCTCCAAGGCGTCCATGGATGCTGACGGGCTGTGGAAGCATGTCAGGATGCCCAAGATCATCGGCGGCTCCCTACGTGAGCACCGCGAGCAGACCCGGCGGCGGCTGTTCGACGCCCTCTCCGAGCTGCTCTCCGAGCGGGGCTTCGACACGCTCACGCTGGCGGACATCGCCGCGACCGCAGGCGTGGGACGCACCGCCGTGTACAACCACTTCGCCGACAAGGAGGCGCTGCTCGTCGCGTTCATCGCCGACGAGACCGAGCAGTACGCCGAGGCGCTGCAGCGCAGGCTCGAGGAGGTCGCGGACCCGGTGGACCAGCTGCGGCACTACGTGCGCGCCCAGGCCCAGCTCGAGCACGAGCACCACCTGCCGGGCACCGACATGCGCTCGTTCGTCTCCCGCCCCACGCAGGCGCGGCTGCACGAGCATGTGGTCGCCTTCGAGTCCGTGCTGCGCGGCATCCTCGCGCGCGGCATCGCGACCGGCGCGTTCCCCGAGCAGGACCTCGACACCACCGTGCCGCTGATCAACGCGTGCCTGTCCGGGCACAGTGTCGCCTCCGCCGGCCCGGATCCGGCCGGCCGCGAGCGCGCGATCGTGCAGACGGAACAGTTCGTGCTCCGCGCGGTCGGCGCACCGGCCGCCGCCTCGGCCTGACGTGACGCCACCCCGTCCCCGGACACCCCGCGGCGGCTCCG